>ERZ1643247.130-NODE-130-length-104907-cov-88.525245_pt1 | contig 104907 bp, 93 predicted proteins | sample MGYA00579264_ERZ1643247 | MGnify/ENA primary metagenome ERZ1643247 (study PRJEB29033, sample SAMEA4952262) | chicken gut metagenome | biome: Broiler Chicken; feature: Gastrointestinal Tract; material: Caecum | place: Ireland | collected 2018 | study: Broiler... | reverse complement strand
TATACCCTGCGGAAACGCAGATATATAGCCATTGCGGTGACGATAGCAGAGAGGTCCCACCTGTTCTCATACCGAACACAGAAGTTAAGCTCTCTTACGCCGAAAGTACTTGAGGATCACCCTCCGGGAGGTTAGGTAGTTGCCGCATCCAAAATGAGGCGCCTGAAAAATATTTCAGGCGCTTTTATTTGTAATGATAACAACAAGGCCAACTATGTACTTATAAAACATAGTTGGCCTTGTTTATTGTTTTTAATTAGAATTTTTCTTTTGCTGTTCGGCAATAGAATCGCGCAATTGCCATTGCGTGCGCCATAATTCAGAAATAATGAGATATAATTCTTCCAAATGCTCCCAATCGGTGCATGTTTTCATACTTTTCGCCAAATAGTCGATAGCAAAATAGAGCGTTTGGTCTTCCTGTGCATTGTGCGTTGGAGAATTTTGTGTGTTTGCATCGTATAGCCAAATTCCCAGATTATTAAGGCGCGTTATTCCGTATTTAAAGGAAGCGCCCAATTTCTTTTCCAATGCATAAAATTGAACGGTGTCATCCTCGCTTTGCAAATTTTCTATTAAAATAAAGTTTGATTTTGGACTATTCAATAGAAAGTAAGAAACATCTTGCCTGTGCCAAGGATCTTCTTTCGCCAAATCGATTCCTGTAAGCTGCCGGAAAGTAGGAGCATAGTGATATAATTCCAAAAATATTTGCGGATTGATAGCCATTGCAGTACTGTTTTGAATTAAGCCAGCACAATGAATCGCTGCCGTTCCACCGCCAGATGAGCCATAAAAGTAAACGTCGTTATTTTCGACTTTTAAAAAATTTGCAATTTTGAGAACAATATCCGCGATCATTTTTCGGTAGCAATGAGATTTTGTTCCGTAGTACCAGCCTAAATACAACTCATCATTTTGCATGTAAGAAGGATCAGCTATACAGAGCATACTTCCATTGAATACATTGTACCACGACCATCGCCTAAATTCTGGAGGGTTATTTGCTTTGGCGCCGTTCAGAACCACATATAGGGGCATGTGTTCTTTTAAGTGAAAAAGGCAATCAAAAACTACTCCCTGATATTTAATCTGAAAACGGCCATTAGGGATTTCTTTGATATTTTCGATGTCGATTTCTATATCATGGTCGTCAAGATAGGAGTGATCTCTTTCAAAGAGGATATCTGTTCGAGCTTTTTCCAATAGGCTAATATCGTTTTGGCTGCTTATAGGGAGACGCAATTGATTCAACGAAGATGAAAAATTAGGCTTTGCAGCAAAAGTTTGAGGGGTATTTTTCTGCGATATATTTTCAAATTGAGCGCTATAAATTTTTGCTAAAGCGTCCATTTTTCTTTCTTCATCTTGCTCTTTGATCAAATGAATTGTATCGAAGAGAGAGGGTATATAGCTATATTCCATGCTATAATCGCGTTTTAGTTCTAAACAACGCACATCGAGCGTCCCGTTGTAAACGGACGTTTGAAAGTCCTTTTCGGCGCGCAATCTTAATTCAATAGTATTTGTTTTTGCTTGCGAAGCTTTAAACGAATATCGAATCTGATTGACAAAATAACCGGCGACGGTCGACATTTTATAGACACAGTTATTATTGATCAGCAGCTCATAGACGATGCCGCCCCCGGCTCCTTGCACCCAAGTATTTTTGACTTCCAGTTGATAAAAATAATTTAAATCTTTTTCCGTGCGGTGAGTCGTTCGAAAGGAACAAAAGTCTCCGCGTTTTAATTTATTTGCCGCAAAGCCGAAATTAAGGCCTTGCGCATACGGTTCGAAAATTGCAGAAACTCGACGTTCTTTATCATGAACGTTTCCGGAAAAGTATTCGATTTTATCCGCCCTTAATTTCGTTGCGGTTCAATAAATCAAAAAGAGGTTCTTTTTGATTTGGAAGGCCGTAATTTAACAATTCCGGCCAAAGTTTTTTTATTAGCGTTTCATATAAAATAGAGCGATTTCTGTAATGAGCAGGAAGAGCTAAACCAACATTGAGAATTTTCCGACAATTGAATAATTGAAAAGTATCGCAAACAAGATCGCTTTCTGTTAGAGCCGCGCCGCTCATCCAATAGCCTAAGCGATATTCCCAAAAGAACATTTGCGACATAGGATAATCATATAAATTATCCAAGGCGCTGGCGCTGTAATAATCGGAAAAGATAGAAGCTACTTCTTGAGCATACTTGTAGCTTCTATTATAACCGTTCAGAGATGCAAAATATTCTCCGATGTCTGTTTTATTCGGATCGACCGTATTAAGCGGTGCGTGTTCGTTTCCGCGTATTATTTCGATTAAGTTGGAGCGCAAATGGATTGATCCTTTAGGGAAAAGTTCTGCATAAGGCATCAAGAGGGGAGTTATGTGCCTGTGATAATGGTTTCTGTTTAAAATATCTTTTAAAGCTGGATCGATGGGCGTTTCCGGAATTACAATTTCACGGAAACACAAATTTTCCCTTTCGCAAATTTCTCTTGCTTTTTCAAAATTTTGTAGACGATCTTCGCTTTCGTATTCGCCCTTTCGCGTGCGCGCATCATGATAGGTAAAGAAGACAGCTTTTTTGGCTACATTTCTCATCGCGGCAAGGGTTATGCGCGTATCGCTGCCGGCAGTCAGGCTTTGATAGACAGAAAAATATTGCGTCAGCGTTTCCGCTTCTTTTGCTAAAATATTTGCGATTTGTGACGTGGCCATACCGATGTCCGTTTCGGGCATCGGGCGGCGGGGATAGAAGCGTACCGACTGCATGGTCGGTAAAATAATTTTATGATTGGGAGGCAGAATTTTTATGTTTGCCCAAGGAGTGCGGTCGCCCGGCATGACCCAAGGCCAGGCTTTATGCTCCTTTTTTTTATCGTCGACCCATTCGCAATACTTTTTCCAAAAAGGATCTTCTTCGGTAGGAACGAGATCGTGTACGAGATTATAGTGGGAAGCAACGACTTCCTGTCCGACGGCATAGTAAACGCTGCGCGAGGCAGTTGCGTCGTTCAAAATACTTACGATACCTTTTTTTGAATAGATACAGACAAATCTGCCGTTTAACTCGTCGAGATAATCGTAAAACGATTCGTCGGATACAAGCAAAGCCTTCATTAAATTATCGACGATCAGCTGCATATTCATGTGTCCGGCGGTCGTATCCATACAGTAACTGCCGCACAAACAAACCCAAACATTCTTTCTTTCCGCACAGACGAGGGTGTTTTCCGGATCATAAGCAATGCACCTTCGGTCGGGCAGGTTTGTAGTTTTCCAATGTTTCGGCAATTTGCCGTAAAAGACGGATTTATCGTTTGCAAGCGCGAAGCCGCGTTTATAAAGGCCGTTTTCCCAAAACTTTTCAGTAGTAGATTTCATAGTTATTTCACCTGGTTTCTTTTATTTTGGTACGCCATAGCGCGTTTCCGTCCGCCAAAAATACGGACGAGCGTGCAAAGGAACCCATATTTGCGTAAATAATCAAAAAATTTGCGGAAGATTGAAGGCTTTTTATCTTTGGGCTGTACAGTTTCGGCCGCCTCATCGGCTTCGAGAAGTTTGGTTAATTTTCCTATTTTGACATACAGATCTTTGATTTTATCGTTGAGCGGGTCTTGCAGATCGCGATATTTAAATTTTGTTTCCGCGGCAAAAACCGAGGTCGACGCATAGTCCCAAAAGAGATCGCTATATTCCGAAGCAAGATAATTCCACGGCTTTTTATTGGAGGTGAAATGCAAAAGGCGGATGTCGGTCAAAGCGTCGGCAAAAATTTTTGCATCGTTTGGCACAAGGGCGTACCGCGCGGTGTTTTTATTGAGTAAATGATGCCATTGCACATTCCATTTGGCATCGATGAGCCGGATATCTTTACAACAAATATTTAAAGCGTCCTGATCGGGGCATTCAAGAGAGAGGTGATCTCGCAGAAAGGCATAGCATTTATTTTTTATCCCTTGCCGGATAAACTGTTCGCAATTGATGATCAGAACACCGGAATTGATGTACTTTTCGGGATCATGATGCAATTTATTGACAACATAATCGTACATTTCTTTGTGCAGCAGGTTTCGGGCCGCGCCTAACACGCTGTTGCCGATATCGATGTTATATAATTTATGGATGCTGTCTAATACGATCGTATCGCAATCGATATACACCGCCTTTTGCAAAAAGAAGAACAATTCGGGTATCAGGAACCGATGATACATTTCTACCGAATAATGTCGGCTGGAATACAAATTCTGCGAAGTGATGATCGATTTTACGTTGAGGCAACGCACGCTTACATCTTTTTCCTGAATGCTATCCAATTTTGAAATGTAATAGTCCTTGATCCCGGAATGAAAAATATAGATATCATAAAAATAATATCGATCGGCATTGAGCAACAGGGAATTCAATGTAACGCCCAAAAAAGGGGCGTAATTATCGTTTGTCGCCATAAAAACAGGGATGTATCGCCCGGCGTATTTTTTTGCCTTTATTGCGGCGGCGATCGTTTGCAGGAACATATAATCTTTGTTTTGTATGTCCTGTTCGCAGATAAGCTCGTCCAATACATTCGGATAAACGGACAAAATCGTAAAAAAGTGTTCAAAAATAGTTTTTCGCGTCCGTATAGATACATTTTTTAAAATTTTAAAGAGAATTTCAAACAGCAACCGCGCACAGGGCCGATCCTGTTCTTGAAATATGTGCTCTGAAAGTTTTTGCCAAAGCATACCTTCGACCCATGCCTCGGCAAAAATATTTTCCGCACGAAACGGAACTTTCGCTTTGCCGCATGCCCGAAGGCTTGCAATATTATCGTTGATCAAATTGCTGATGACATGTAGGACGGCGCGGTAATGTTTATCGAGCGCGCCGTGGCCGATGAGAAAGCGGACGATATGGTAGGCGACGTTTGCCTGCGAACAATGGCGGCGGAATTTTTCTTCCGTAAACTCTTTGCTTCCGCTTACGCCTCCGCCAAAGGCATAATTATAAAATTTATCTTCGATACCGTAATACGAGTCGGCAAAATATGCGATCAAAAAGTAGGCGTACAAGTCTTGCGCCTTGGGCAGCGGTTCGTCTACGCAATAGGCCATTGCTTTTTTGCAAAGGGCGGTCTTTATCAGCTTGTTCCAAATATTGAAACGGTAATCCTGCGTATCAAAGCAACGGGTGAATACTTCTTCTCCATATAAGAAATCGGTATAAGGCTTCGCAAAAGCGGTATACCATTCAACTTGTTTTTCCGTAACCCCCCGATTGATTATGTTTGTGCCGAAATGAAGGATTTCTACATCTGTTTCTTTCGCTGTACGGTATAAAATTTCGGCGGCATCTTTTTCCAATGAATCGTCAGGATCGAGAAAAAGCGTATATTCCCCTTTGGCCGCGAGCGCGCCCTCTTTCCGCGCGATGCTTGCGGATCGGTTCATTTTATGGCGAATAACGGTGATGCGGGGATCGAGTTTTTTATATTCCTCCAAAATAGCGCCGCTATTATCGGTGGACGCATCGTCGATGCATATGATTTCTATATCCTTCAAAGTCTGTTTGATAAGGCAGTCCAAACAGTTGCGAAGATCGTTTTCTACATTATAAATGGGAACGACAATGGATATTTTTATTGCTTTTTTCTTCTTTGTATTCATAAAGCGTTTCCCTACGATATTATGTCAATATCATATTAATTTTAATTATGTCATAAATATTTGAGGTAATTATAACATATATAAATCAAGTCGTCAATAATTTACTTCAACGAATACTTTGAGTTTTTCTAAAACTTAGTATTGCGCAAATTGAAGTTTTTAAAAATACAATAAAAAAACAGAAATTTTAAAAGACCGCTCCGCGTTAAAGGACAAAAAAAGGGGCCTTGTTTTGCAAGGCCCCTTTCAGGCAGGTGTTCGATTATTAAATGCTTTACTCCAAATTTTGCCTTTCCACCGTCACCACGGCGTCGAGGTTTCCGTCTAATAGGGAAACGCCGTCCCGAATGCGGGAGAGGATCTCCGTTTCGCTCATCTTACAATCGAAAGGCACCGCCACGTCAAATACGAGGTTGGAGTGCGCCGTGCCGCCGACCACGCGGAAATCGTGCAACCGAAAGCGCGGATCGACGGACAAAACGATCCGCTCCGCCTCCTGCCGGTAGCGGTTCACTTTCGGGTCGTCTAAAACGAGCGGATCGATATGCACGGTCAGGGCGATATCCGTTTCCGCGGCGAAATTTTTTTCGATTTCGTCGGCAAGGTCGTGCGCCTCCATGATGGGCATATGCGAATCGACTTCCACATGCACGGTCGCATACAGCTTGTTCTGCCCGTAGCTGTGCACGGTCAGGTCGTGCAGCCCGTGCACGCCGTCGAACGCGAGGACGCGCTGTTCGATCTCCTCGATGACGGAATGGTCGGGCGCTTTGCCCAACAGGCGCGAAACGGTCTCTTTCAAAATCGAGCCGCCCGTAAAGGCGATGAAAATTGCCACCGCAACGCCCATGTACCCGTCCAGATCGAATCCCGTCCAATGCGAAATGAGCAGCGCGAGCAGCACGGCGGCGGTCGCAACGGCGTCGGAAATGCTGTCCGCGGCGGTCGCCCGCAGCGCCTCCGATTCCACCGTGCGCGCGAGGGCGCGGTTCAGAAAGAACATAAACAGTTTTACCGCCACCGAAATGCCGAGCACGACGGCGAGCCAAACGGAAAATTCGCTCGCGGCGGGCGTGATGATCTTCTCTACGGATTGTACGGCGAGTTCGACGGCGACCACGAGCACGATGAGCGCGATGACGAGCGCAGAGATAGACTCGGCCCGCTGATGCCCGAACGGATGCTCCTTGTCGGCGGGTTTTCCGCTCATCTTAAAGCCGATAATGGAAACGACGTTGCTCCCGCAGTCGGTCAGGTTGTTCATGCCGTCCGCCAGCACGGAGATCATGCCCGTGAGCGCCCCGACGGCGATCTTGCAGCCGGCGAGCAGGGTATTGAGCGCGATGCCCAATCCGCCCGAAAAGTTTCCCGCCCGCTCGCGTACGGCGGGGGAGGCGGGCTTTTCGCCCTCTTTGATCAAAAATTTCGAAAAAATATTCATAGACGTGTCTGTATCGCATCAAAAAGCGGTTTTTGAGCGGTTTTTGCCCGGAAAATCCGAGTTTCTATTTATGTAAACACGGCCGCTATCTCGGCTCGGCCGCAAGCGCTCGACTTTCGTGGCAGAAGGCCAAGCTGCTGCACCTGTTTATTCGACGGGCGTGTAGCCGATTTCCGAATCGATGTCCGTCGTCTCCAATTTGAAAATGACGGGGCGCTGACCGTCGTTGCACGCGCAGATCGCCACGCCGGGCACGCGGATCCAATCGCCGTAATAGAACGGCTCTTTGCCTGCCCCGTGGGCGAGCGCGAACACATATTGATAGATCGCTTTCCAAGCCTCATCGCAGAGGCCGTCGGGTTTGGCGTAATCGGCATAAAACACCTGCCCTTCGCGCAGCATAGGGCAGGCGGTCAAACCCTCAACGCCGTATTCTTTCGCCAAATCTTCCTGCAATGTTTTGCGCAGAACGGTTATCTTTACTTTTTTCATAAAAACTCCTTAAAAGCAGCGGTTTTTGCGCTTTTTTTGCGAAATTTCAAAAAAATATGGAAAAATTAGAAAAGTGCGGGTTTATTTTCCGCCGAGCAGTTCGCGCAGTTTGCTTATGTCCGTTATCCATTCGTGGCGGCTGCGTTCGGCATGGATGCGGTTCGCCTCTCCCAGCGCCGCGTGGTAATCGCTCTGCGTGCAGCCGTTCACTTTCATGAAATGCGCCTGTGCCTCCGCCTCTTTGCCCATAAGGGCGGTCCGCCCGATATGGATGACCGCGTGGCAGGCGGGGCATACGGCGATGATGTCCTGCAACGATTGAATATGCTTTTCGTCGTCGTAACTCCACACCTCGTGCGCCTCCAAGCGCCCGCCCGCCCCGCAGACGGAGCATTTGCCGCCCGCGCGCGCGTATGCGGCGCGGCGGAGTTTATCCCAAACCTCGCGGGGCAGGGCGCTGCGCAGGTTAGCGTACCAGCAGCCGTCGGGCACGAGCTGAAAATCTAGCTTGAATGGTCTCTTTTGCATGGGCATATTATAGCATAAATCGCGTTTTTTTGCAATGCGGTGCAAAAAAATATGCAATATTTTGCGAGCAGGTATTGCCGAACGCAAAATTGTGTGCTATAATGCGGGTAGAGGAGGAAAATGAACCAATGGAGTATGGCAATGCGGCCAGGTTCTTGAAAAGTTACAACAACATCGAGAGCCGGCTGAAAATTTTGTACAGTGCACGGCCGACGCAAAATTTTACCGACCTTGTAAAGCGCTGTACCGATCTGAACATAACGGTGCGTCGGTACGAAAACGAGCTGGTCGATTACGGAAAGCTGCGCAACGCCATCGTGCACCGCACGGCGGGCGGCGAACTGTTCATCGCCAACCCGTGCGACGAGGTGGTAGACACCATCGAATCCATCGAGCGGCAGATCTGCGATCCGCCCCGCATCACCGACGCGCTGAAAGTAAAAAAACTCGCATCCGTATTTGCGGATAAACCGCTGTTGGAGGCGGCGGAAACGTTCGCGCGGGAACGGCAGAAAACGCTGCTCGTGTACGATCACGGCAAAATGGCGGGCGTGCTCAACTGCTACTGCTTGTATGAGGAGATCGCGCGCCGCGCCGCCGCGGGGGAAAACGTGACGGACTTTTTAAAAAACACACTCTGCCGCGACGTGCTCGATCAAAAAGTGCTCGAAAAATATCTCGTTATGAGCCGCGAGGCGAACGTGTTCGACGTGTTCGAGGCGTTTGAAACGCACAAGGGCATCTATGCCGTCATCGTAACCGAAAACGGCGTGCTGGGGGAAAAGGCGCTGCTTTTGATCACTCCGTCCGATTTCCCGCTCATCAATCGTTTTCTCGAAACGTATTGCGCCAAGGCGTTTTGATGAAATTAAATCACAAAAAATTTTAAAAATTTTCAAAAAAGGTATTGACAAATCGAAAAATAGTGCTATAATAAGGGTACAAATAAGGGGATCCCATACGGGAAGGAGTTGGCCGAGCCCGATCTGCTTTTGTGCGGATCGTCTGAAAAAGGCGCGGCGCCGAACGGAGAGAGGGAAAACCGTTTTATCGGATCTGCGCAGAGTATGGTCCGTCGGGTGTACAACGGCAGGGCGATACGGATAAAGCGGAAAGACCTTTCAAAGGCAAGCGAAGCGGATTTTTCGAACGAAAAGCAAAAAAACGGACGGAGCAAAGCAAAGTGTACGGCAATTTTTTCGATGAAACGTAGCCAGCTGTAACGCGGAGTCGGAGAGAGGCGTTGTGCATGGAACCGAGGGCCGTCGGATTTCCAAAGATAATGGTTTTTACAAATTGCTCCGAAAACGCATGGCGCGTTTTGAACCGGAACGGCAATATTTGCGCAAAAACAAAACAAATGAAAAAGTCGATAAAGCGCAAAAATCGAAGCGGTACGGTTTCCGAGTTGATGTAGGGGGGAAATGGCGAGTCGGTAAAGAAAAAGAAATTTTTTCCGCAGAACCTAATATTTAACCGACTAAGTGTCACAAAAGGTTAAAAAGCGTAAGTAAGGTTCCATATCGGAAAACTTTTTGGAATAACCGATGGCAGAATGGTAAAAATCAAGGTCTAAAAAGAGTGGGCGGCGTCCGGTCAGCGGGCGCCGCCTTGGCCGTTTTTGGGCGGGGCCGTTAAGGGCTTCCGCCGTTTTTTATCCCTTCGGGCATCGCGTACCGCGGTAGCGTTTGGTCGGCTGTTTATGCTTTGCGGCGGCGTTTGGCAGGGCTGCTCTGCATTGCCTCCCGCGCCATTGCGAACGTTTGGTTCCCGCCCGAAAGTTTGCGCAGGGGGCAAGAATTTCGGACGAGTTTGCGCGGAGAAATTGGTATATATCCGCGAAAAATCCCTTAAAAACGGCAGAAAAACGGCGAAAATCGGAAAAAAAGATGCCTTTTTACCGCAAAAACCCGCGCGATGGGCAAAGCAGGGCGGTAGGGTTTTTTATTGTGTAAAGCCGCGCCCCGAAAAACTTTTCGGGGCGCGGCTGCAATTCAAAAATTTTTTGTTTGTGGTTATTTTGGGGAGTGGGTCATTTCTTTTTCTTTTCGGAACGGCGTTTGTCGTTGATGACGGCGAGCGCCGCCTCGTCGATGAGCGAAATGCCCTCCTCTTTGGCGATCTCCACCATCTGCGTGAGCGCGGCTTTGAGGAATACGCGGGGGATCTTGGTCAGCTTTGCGCACGCCTCCTTGGTGAACTTTACGTTCGGATCGATGCGTTCCGCCGCATAGATGACCGACTGCACGTCTCCCTCCTTCGCCTGGATCTTTTCGGGGATGGGCTTTTTGAACTTCGTGTACCAAAAATTCGTACTGTCGCGGTAGCCGTAATCGACGGGCACGCGCGGGAACCCGTTCGCTTTCACGCCGTTGATGATGGAGCCGTAATATTTCTCTTTCATGCGTATTTTATCGATTTTGAGGATAAAATGCGCGCCGAATTTGCTCGTTATGCCGTTGAAATTGCGGTAGGGCGGCTCGTACCCCTCCAAATTGCCCGCCTTGTCGAGGTACGCGTCTTCGAGGGAATCGTCCCACGTGCACTCGAAAACCTGGAACGCCTCCTTTAGCCGAGCCGCACCGCCTCGCGGAAATATTTCCGTTCGTCGGGGATAAAATTCAGCGTTACCGTCTTATTGCGCAGGATATTTTGCGCCGTGTTCGAGCTGTTGCGGCATTCCAAAAGCATCGCGTAATAGTTTTTCCCCGCTATATAATAAGGAAAGCAGAGCGAATAGGCGCCCAAATTGGTCTGCCCGTTCTCCGAAACGGTGCCGACGAGCGTCGTCGGCATGGGAAAAAAGGCCGAAGTCTGGTAAAAATTATCCACGATGCGCAGGTCTTTAAATTCTTCCATACAATCTTCTCCCGTTCGAATCGTTCTTCGCGCAAACATATACACGGAAAGCAGTTCCCGCGTTCCGCCGCAATTTTTTGCCTGCGCGCGGTCCGATTCGCTTTATTTGCCTCTGTTATATACCCTTTTTGCCCGAATGTCAAGCATCGGCCGCGAAAAAAAGGAGAATATGCGGCGGCGCGGAATATTTTTTTAAAAAAAGTCGCAAAACCGAAAGCAAAACCGCTTGACAGTATTTCGGATATAAGATAAAATTTATTGAGTAAACAACGGAAAGCGTCTATGGAACGCTTAATCCTCTTTATAAATACAGAAAAAGGAGAAACAACATCATGAAGACCTACATGGCTAACGCCCAAACGGTAGAGAGAAAATGGTATGTTGTCGACGCCGCCGGCGTGCCTTTGGGGAGATTGGCTTCCAAAGTCGCGGCGATTTTGCGCGGAAAAAACAAACCTACGTTCACTCCCAACGTCGATACGGGTGATTTCGTTATCGTCGTGAATACCGATAAAGTTCTTTTGACGGGCAAAAAGCTGGACGACAAATTTTACAGATACCACACGGGATACATCGGCGGGTTGAAGGAAACTTCGTACCGCAAGATGATCGCGGAAAAGAGCGACGTGGCCGTTTACGAAGCGGTGCGCGGCATGCTCCCCAAAAATTCGCTGGGCAGAAAGATGATCAAAAAGCTCCGCGTCTATAAGGGTGCCGAGCATAACCACGAGGCGCAAAAGCCCGAAGAACTTAAATTATTTTAGTGAGGTAAGAACATGGCAAAAGCAAATTTGAAAAAGAAGTTGCAGTTCTGGGGGACGGGCAGAAGAAAAAAAGCGATCGCCCGCGTTCGCCTCATTCCGGGAGGAACGGGCAGCATCGTCATCAACGACCGTTCGCTCGAAGATTATTTCCCGCAGGGCACGCTGCAATACATCGTCAAACAGCCCATCGTGCTCACCCAAACGGAGAGCGCGTATGATATCATGGTCAACGTGTGCGGCGGCGGCTATACCGGTCAGGCGGGTGCGATCCGCCACGGCATCGCCCGCGCGCTCATTCAGGCGCAGCCCGACCTTCGCCCCGCGCTCAAAAAAGAGGGCTTCCTCACGCGCGATCCGAGGAGCAAGGAAAGAAAGAAATACGGCTTGAAAAAAGCTCGCCGCGCGCCTCAATTCTCCAAGAGATAATCTCCCGCAAATTTTGCGGAACCAAAACCGCCGAGTTTTGCGCGTTATGCGCCGTTCGGCGGTTTCTCTCGTTATTTCGGTATTATACGCCGAAATGCGTCGTTTTTTTGCGCGATTTTGCACCATTTCGCGCGGATGGCACGGATTTTCTATTTTTTCCGCAGGCGCCGCGCGATCTGTTCGTGGCGCTCCAAAACCTGCGCTGCGCGCTCTTTTCGCTGTTCGGGGGTGAATACGCCCGTTGTTTGCGGCTTGCCCGCGTCAAAAGCGGGCGGAGCCTCTTGCCCGTTAGGGGCGGGGCTTTGCGTTTCCGCCGTCGCTTGTGCGTTTGCCGCAAAGTCGCCTGTCAGCTGCGAAAGGGCGGATAAAAGGTTGAAAATACCGAATTTTTCCATGAATTTTTAACTCCCCGATAGAAAATTTCATCATTTTTTAATAGTTTTTAATTGCTAATAGAGCGGTTTTGGTATATAATAGAAAGGTATATCGGTAAAATTTTGCCGAGATACAGGGGAAATGCTCCGGCACATTCACCGCGGAGCGATTTTGTTTCAATTACAGACCGAAAGGAGTCTAATATTCTATGCTGAAAAAGGGCAAAAAATTACTGCTGCTCGTCCTTGCGCTCGTTGTTGCGCTCGCCATGTTTGCGGGGTGCAGCCGCGACATGACCGAGCCGTGGGTAACTTACAACGCGGAACAGGGCGGCGAAGGTGCGGAGGTTACCTCCAACGGCGGTTTCGTCGTACAAAAAGGAGATTGGTTCTACTTCATCAACGGCGTAGAGAGCAGCTCTGCCGACAATACCTACGGCGACGTGGAAAAGGGTTCGCTCATGCGCATTTCCGCGGGCAATATGAAAAGCGGCGCGTATGAAGAGGCGGAGATCGTCGTTCCCGAACTCATGGTCGCGAGCGACTATAATGCCGGCCTGTTCATTTACGGGGATTACGTCTACTATGCCACGCCGAACACCATCCGCAACCTCGACGGCGAAGTCGAGAGCGGATACCTCAACTTCCGCAGGGCAAGGCTCGACGGCTCCGCTATGACGCACTATTACGTGCAGGTTTCGTCGAGTTCCACCGAATATCGTTTCGTAGAGGAAAACGGGAAAGTATATCTCGTCTATTTCGATACGACGGATAGCCGGAACGAGATCCATTCCTATAATATCACCGACGGCGTTGATACGGTGCTCGCCGCCGGTTATACCTCCGCGGAGTTCGACCTTTCGGATCCCGAAAGCCCCGTCATTTATTATACGATGCCCGTCGTGCAGGAGGATACCTATACCGCGTCTTCCCAATCGGGCACGAACGAAAGTTACAATCAGCTCTATCGCGTAACGGCGGCTACGACGAGCGGCCCCCTCTCCGGCGTAGCGGAGACGGATGCGTATAAAGATGCCTATACCGACCGCAATGCGGACGAATCGGACGAAAACCGTACGATGGAATACATCAACCTCGGCACGCTCGTGCTCGACGGTATCGGCAAGGCAAAGCGCGATTTCGTAACGCCTTTCAACCTCGATTACGAAAACGTAAACGATCTTAAATCGGCGGGCGACGGGTTCTCTTACACCATCGTGCGCTATGCGGACGGGCAGGTCATCCTCTCGATCGCCGACCAGTTCGGTTCCTCCTCGTCTTCCTCCACGTCGTCAACGCGCTATTTCCTGTTGGAAGATTCCGACGTTACGGCTGCGGGAGACGCGTGGAATTCCATTACCGCCAACGCGCAGTTCGGCATCGATTCGGGCGAACTTTTGACTCTTTCCCTTTCGACTTCCAATATAACCGAGAGCACGCTTTTCTATAAAGACGGCGGCGAGCAGTATTATATGTACGTTGCCGACGGCGTTATCTACCGCAGCAAAGTAGTGGACGACGCACAAGCGAATTTTGCGGAAACGGACATTTTGGCGCGCGAGGCGACGGATGCGGTGCTGCTGTTTGCCGATCCGATCAACGAAAGCGATCCTACCGAGCCCGCCTATCTATACTATTATATGACGGGATCGAACGGGCGGAACCTCTACCGCATTCAATACAATGCGGCGGCGGCCGATTATAAGGGCGGCACGGCGACCGATGCCGAACTCAGCCCGACGCAATACCTGAACATCGATTACAACGATACCTGGTATGCGCCCGAAACGGTGGGGGGATATCTCTTCTTCGCGAGCGAGGAAACGTATTGCGAAAATTATGTGTACGCGATGGTCAATCCCGCGACCAATGAGGAGCTGGAAACGCTCAACGATCTGTATGAGACCGTCAACGACAAGTTCACCTCCATGGAAACGAATTTCACCGATGCGGCGAACCTTGCCCGCTACTACTATTACGGCGGCGATATGGATATCGTCAACGATACGGAGGGCGACCATTACGGCGAGTATCAGGCGGAGGATTGGGAAGTTTTCAATGCGTTCTGCGACGGCGCTGCGCGCGATGCGGAAGGGTATAATACCCACAACTTCAATTTCAGCGATATGAAGGGCGAAAACGGAACCCTCTATAACACGCGCGATGCGTTCTACAAGCGCCTCGGTAAAATAACGGATGACGACGCGGAAACGATTCAGGACAGCCTGGAAAGCCTGCTTTTGACGGCTACGACGGATTCGACGGACGATGCTTGGACGTGGCAGTGGGCGGCGATCTTTGTTCCGGTCGGCGTGGTATTGATCGCGGGCGTTGCAGTTGCGTTCGTGCTCGTGCGCCGCAAAAAGAGAAAATAAACAAGAACGGAGGGAGCGGAATGATTTTCCGCTCTCTTTTTTTGCGGCGAATGATGAAAATACGCGAAAATTTCCCGATTTTTTCCTGTAAAATCCTTTACAAACGGACAATTAATCGTTATAATATCTCACAGAAAATCAGGGGCGCCGATCGCTGCCCGAAAAGATCGCTGCTTGCAGCAATAAATTTTTAAAAGACTGCACATAGTAGTTCGGGCGAGAATAGAATCATAGTGTGGCGGCCGCGCAGAGTAGTAACGAATCATGAGGTGGAACAAATGGTGAAGTATAAAAAATGTCCCAGATGCGAACTGAATTATATCGAAGAAGATAAGGATTACTGCGACGTATGTCTTGCGGAGATGCAGGGCGCCAAACTGAAATTTGCGGATTTGGACGACGAAGACGAGGAAAAAACGGAACTGTGCCCCGTCTGCGGCGAAAATTATATGCGCCCCGGCGAAAAGATGTGCGACGAGTGCAAAAAGAACTCCGAATATGAGGAAGAGGACGACATCGATCCCGAAAAGGACGAAGAATGGCGTAACTACCTCGACGAGGATACCGACGACTTGTCTTTGGAAAGCGACGGCATCGACCTGGGCGAAGACTTTACGGCGGACTTTGACGACGAAGACTTCGGTGACGATTATGTGGAGGAAGAAGAGTCGGAGAGCGCCCCTGAGGAGGACTTCGATTATACCGCCGAGGATCTGGACGACCTCGACGACGAAGACGAGGACGACGAGGAAGAGGACGAAGACGACGATTTTTGATGCGGACGTCTTGTAATAATGTATGCAAAGAGAGGGGAGCGCGGCAGCTTATACGCTGCCGCGCTCCCCTCTCTTTTTAATCGATTGCCGCGGCGTTTTTTGTGCGGGGGGGGTAAAGAGCGAAGCCTGTTTGCGCGGGCGAAAACCGCTTCATGCCTCGCTTTTCGGCTCGCGGGCGCGTACGCGGACATTTCCGCACAAAATTTCGGTGTACGAATAGGCGGTCTTGCCCCGGTAATTTTTATCGTCGGGCAGCACGGTGAACAGGGCGGGGTAAATTCCCGTCAGCCGCCCGGTGAAATCGGCGGTTTTGTTGCGGCCGAGGTTCACGTGCACGCACACATCCTTGTCGTAAAAATTTTTGATTTCCTCCTTGATGAGGCAGATATTTTTCGGCGCTTTGATCATGGCTTTCTCCTTTGCACCGGCGAAAGGTTTGCGGTGCGGCGCGGCATGCCGCGTACTCGTATTTTTTGCGGAAACAGGGTAAAATATACTTCTTTCCCAAAAAAATCCAAAAATCGCGCGCACAGGCGGTCATATACCCGGCTTTTTTTTCATACAATGAAAGTGATATCATCGGAGGTAAAGTTATGTCTGTTTCGCCTAAATACGAAAATTATGAATATACCGCGCGCGGTGCCCGCCTGCGTTCGCAGTCGATCGTGGAGTGCCGCCTTTCCGATTGGTCGGAAAATAAAATATTGGCCGTCAGTCCGTCGGTGGTTTTAAGCGGTGCCGAAGTGCTGTCGGGAGAGGTGCGTTACGGCGGAAAGCTCTACTTTTCGGTCGTTGCCCGCGCACCCGGCGGGGAGATCGTCGGCGCGGAGCGCGGTGCAGAATTTTCGCACAAAGCGGACTGTGAAAGCGCGGCGCCCGCACAGTCGGCAGAGGTTTCGCTGTTCGTGGAAAAGGTGGATATCCGCCCGGACGGCAAATCGCTCATCCTCTCCGCCATCGTCACGGCGGAGATCGGGCTGATCGTTCCCGCGCGGCTGGAATATCTCGCGGGCGGCGAGGGCGTCGTGTGCGACTATAAGCCGGTGCGCGTCTGCCGCACGTGGCAGTGCGGCGGCACCGCGGAGATCGAGGAGGAATTCGATACCGATTATGTGGGGGATGTGCTCCTGCACAGCGAGCAGGTCAGCCTTACGCGCGTGGTCGCGGCGGCGGGCTGCCTCGATGTTTCCGGCGAGATCAATCTGTGCGTGCTCGCAAAGCGCGAGGGGGAAAGCGACCTCGTTTCCTACGAACGGCTGATCCCGTTCCGCGCCGAAATACCCTGCGACGAAGCGGTTACGGGCTCCGCCTGCGATGCCCGCGCCTGCGTTTCCTCCGTCAATCTCTCCGCCGCATGCGACGAGGATAAAAACCGCTGCCGCATAGCGGCGCAGCTCACCGTCGATATCCGCGGCCGCGTGTACCGCAGCGACGAGGTAGTGCTCCCGCAGGACGCTTTCTGCCCCGGCTATCGGAGCGAACTTTCCTTCGATACCGTCCGCTGTGAGGAGCCGGCCTGCGCCTTTACCGCATCCGAGCGGGTGAGCGGCACGGCCGCGGTGGACGGAACGGTCGATTTCGCCTGCTCTTTGCAGGCCTCCGCGCTGTGCGGCGCGCAGGTGTTTGCGGAGAGCGCCGAGGGAGAAATTTCCGCCGAGGGGGTTTTGAACGCCGCCGTATTCATGAAAAACGGCGACGGCCTGCCCGAAAGCGTGCGCGTCAGCCTGCCCTTTGCTTTCCCCATCCGCTGCGACCGCGCTAAACCGGGTATGCGCGCCGTTGTCACGGCCACCGTGTGCGGCGTGTCCGTCCGGCAGAAAAAGGAGGGCGAATTGGAGGCGGAGGGCGCGCTCAAATTGTTCGTCGTGCTGTTTGAAGGAACGTCGAGCGCCTATGTTTCCCGCTTGGAGGCGGGCGAAGCGGAGGAGGAAAAGCGCAGCGCGATCGGCGTGCATATCCCCGCCGCGGGCGATACTCTCTGGATAACGGCCAAAAAACTCGGCAAAACGCCGGAGGAAGTGCAAAGCTCCAATCCCGAACTCACGTTCCCGCTGTCGGGCGGCGAGCGCATCGTCGTCTATCGGCGGAAAAATATCGCCATGTGAGCGGCCGGCGACGGTAAACCGAATATTGCAGGAAGGCGGTGTTCCATAGGGGCATCGCCTTTTATTTTGCGGCCGCGGTTGCGGGATCGCTCCCGTTTTGAGAGAAAAACGCCTTGGCTTTTGTTAAAATTGTGTGGAATTTGTATAAAAAATGGTTTTAATGTTTACAGATGCGGTGCAATGTGGTATAATAAAAAAAATAGATCGGGAGCGGAAAAATGTTTTCGGCAAAGGTGCGAAGCTGGGCGAAGTTGAATCTTTCGCTGAATATTTCCGGCGTATCGGGCGGATATCATCTGCTCGACAGCGTGGTCTGCTCCGTCGATATCTGCGATACCGTATGCGCAAAGGCGCGGCGCGATACGCTCGTAAATGTATATATGCACGGGATGGGCAGCGAAAGCATTCCGCCCGAAAAGAACAACGCCGTCAAGGCGGGCGAGGCGTTTGTCGCCGCGTTCGGCACGCGCGGCGCAGATATCGATATTTATAAAGATATCCCGTTGGGTGCGGGTTTGGGCGGCTCTTCGGCCGATGCGGCGGGCGTTTTGAACGCCATGGCTAAACTCTATAAGGTGGAAGATTTCGCGGCGTTAAAGGCGCTTGCCGACCGTTTGGGGAGCGATACGGGGTATATGCTCCGCGGCGGATTTGCCCGCCTGTCCGGCCGGGGGGAGAAGGTCGAACCGCTCGCCTCGCCGCGGCAGTACCATATGCTTTTGTTTTTGCCGGAGGAACCCGTTTCCACGCCCGTATGCTATCAAAAGTACGACGAATGCCCCGATCCGCTCCGTGCAGACAGCGCCCGCCTCGCCGCGGCGCTCGCCGCGGGGGATTTTTCGGGCGTGGCGCAAAACGTATACAACGCCTTGGGCGCGCCGGCTTGCTCTCTCAATGCCGGCACGGCGGAGGCGCTTTCCGCTGCGGAGGCATTTTCTCCCGCGGCGTGCGCGGTAACAGGTTCGGGCAGCGCGGTGTTCGCCCTGTTCGAAAGCGAGGAGCTGTGCCGCTGGGCAAAGAGCCGCTATAAAGGAAAAATCAAAACGCGCGTCGTAAAGACGCTCGTTCCGTCGGGGACGCGCGGGCCGCGGCTACGCAACCCGTTCGTGCTCGGCGAAGAAGAAATCGCAAAATAAAAGGTCTCGCCGCGGATAGCGGCGGATCGGAGGATGTATGGAAGAAAGAAATCTTGAATTGGACGACGACGGGAAGATCAAGCTGCGCAAGCGCAACGAAGAAAACGCCGCGGAGGATTTGCCCGAAGAGGAGGGCGACGGCATCGTACTCGATGTGCCCGATTTCGAGCAGTTTGGCGGCGAGGAGCCGATCGGCAGGGACGACGAGTTGGTGCGCCGCAGCGAATCGTGGGAAGACGAGCTTCGCCGCCGCAAAGAGGAAGCGCAGCGCATCTATGAAGAGGGCGAATCGCTGTTCGCTGCGGGGGATTACGACGGTGCGGGAGAAAAGTTTCTCGACAGCGCCGCCATGTACGCGGCAAATTGGCGCCCGTGGTTCGGCGTCGTGCGGGTGCAGACGAAGGATTTCACCGATTTTTCGGGGATATACGACTGCGAGCAGGCGTATGATAAGGCGTTCAAGCGTATGCCGAAAGCAGAGCGGGCGGAACTTGCGGATAAATACGTTCCTGCGCTCTCTGCTAGGGCGGAGGAATGCGCGCAAAAGCGCGAACAGCTCACTGCCGAGGACGTGCGCGAGCGCGAAGATGCGCGCGAGGAGGTCAATGCGGCGTACGGTGCGGCGAAAAAACGGCTGTTCATTGCCCTCATTTTGTTCGGGATATTCCTCGTGGCGGGCTGTGCTTTGGCTCCCTTCGTGCATACGGTGCCGGATGTGCGTTATCTCGTGCCATGTATCGTCTGTTTTGCGGCGGCGTTCGTTGCGGCGGTGTTTTTGCTCGTATGCCTGCGCCGATTCGTTCCCGCGAGCGGCGCGCGGTCGCGCAACCGCCGTGCCGGTACCACCGAGTCGGGCGAGCATGCGCGTATATTTGCGGAGGAAGAGGAGTTGCTCCGCTCGATCATCGAAGATTTCACGAAATAAAGCAAAAACTCGCCTATGGGCGGGTTTTTTCTTGCCGTTTCGCAAAAACGCAACCATAAGTTGACAAAAGGAAAGCGCAGGTTGTTGGCGCTTTTCCGCTTTTTTGCTATAATCATGAAGTGATGGGCGGCAAAATGCTTCCGCCCGAAATTTACGCCGCTCCGTTTGGGGCGGAAACGGAGGATGCAATGACAACGGGTCAGAAAATAGCGAAGCTCCGCCGCGCGCGGGGCATGACGCAAGACGGGCTTGCCGACGCGCTCGGCGTTTCGCGGCAGGCCGTTTCCAAGTGGGAATCGGATGCGGCCTTCCCCGAAACGGAAAAGCTCGTGCGCCTTTCCCGCCTCTTGGAATGCAGTATCGATTATTTGCTCAAACAAGAGGGGGAGCCTGCGCAGGACGGAGCGGATGCCGCGCCGCCGCAGGGCGGGCGGCAGAGCGGTGCGGAGAACCGGCCTGCGGAAAATTGCGGCTCCGCGGCGGGATATCCGCCGTTTATCCGGTTTGGCCGTTATATTGAATATGAATATAAGAGCGCCCGCACGGTGCGCGGCGTCCCGCTCGTGCATATCAACCTCGGTTGGGGCAGAACGGCCAAGGGGATCGTCGCTATCGGGTTCAAGGCGCGCGGCGTCGTTTCGGTCGGCTTTTTGTCGATGGGCGCGCTTTCTTTCGGCTGCCTGTCTCTCGGCCTCCTCTCGGTGGGAGCTCTCTCCTTGGGCGTTTTGTCGCTCGGAGCGATCGCCGCGGGGCTGCTCCTTGCACTCGGCGCCGTCGCCGTCGGCTTTGTCGCGTACGGCGCCGTTGCGGTCGGTTTTTTCTCTGCGGGCGCGCTCGCCGTCGCGCAGTATGTCGCCGTCGGGGATTATGCGTTTGCCGCCGTGCCGATCGGGAAAACGTTCTCTTCGGGCGGCATGCTGTACGATTTTTATATGGCCGCAGCGCAAGTTCCGCCCTTTGCGCAGGTGGGGTATTACCAAAACGGCGCATTCGTGGAAGGGGAGGCCGCGCTTCGGCAGGCGTGCGCCGATCTGGTGCCGCGGGCCTTCCGATGGCTTGCCGATTTGTTCTGCGGGTATCGGCTGTATCCGTGAACGCCGCGTCCCTTTGCCGGAGCCTCTCCCGAACGGTTGGGGGAACGGGCGGCGGATAAAAAGCGCCCCTCCCGCGAAAAAAAATAATTGCTTTATCCCTGCAAGGGGAAAATCTTCCGCAACGGCGCGGGGGATTTTTTATTTTTCGGCAATGTTTTTTTGAAAAACCATTGAAAAGGGAAAAAATGTTTGGTATGATAGAGCTGAAAAATGCGCAAAATGAAAAAAAATTACATTCCCCTTTTATTTTCTAACTTTTTTCGCACGGCAAAATTTTTCGCTGCAGATAATTGACAAGGCGCGCGGTTTTTGATATTATTTTATCGATAAAAAAATATCGATATGCCCGATAGGGGTCGGGCGGGAGAACGATGGGGAACAATAAGGAGATACAAAACGTATCGAAGGCGACAATCGGCAGGCTGCCCGCGTACCACAGGTATTTGAAAGAAAAGCTGGCGGAGGGGGAAAAAACGATCTCCTCCACATCTATCGCGGAGGATCTGCACCTCAACGCGGTGCAGGTGCGCAAGGACTTGTCTGTCATCAGCACCGTTGCGGGGAAACCGAAACTCGGCTTTGAAATTGCGGAATTGATCGAGGATATCAACCGCATTCTGGGCTACGACAACGTGACCGACGCGGTACTTGTCGGCGCGGGGGGATTGGGCAGCGCGCTCGCGGGGTATGACGGGTTCAAAAACTACGGTCTGAACATCGTCGCGGTATTCGATTCCGATCCTGAGATCATCGACAGCACGGTGAACGGGATCAAGGTGTTCGACGCAGCGCAGATACAGCACCTCGTGCGCAGGCTCAACGTGCTCATCGGCATCATCACGGTGCCGAAAAGTGCGGCGCAAAAGGTTGCGGACGAGCTCATCGAGGGAGGCGTGCGCGCGATCTGGAATTTCGCGCCCGTGCACCTGAACGTGCCGGAGAATATAGCAGTTAAAAACGAGGATATGGCGGCGTCGCTCGCGATCCTGTCCAAACGCCTCGCGGAAATTTTGAACAACGAAAAATAAAAAGGAAAGGAGATGTCAAATGGAGAACGAAAAGCTCGTCGATTCGGTCGAAACCTTGATGGAGAAGATCGAACAGGTCAGGAAAGCGCAGGAAATTTTCGCAACCTATTCGCAGGAGCAGGTGGATAAGATCTTCACTGCGGCGGCGTTGGCGGCGAACAATCAGCGTATTCCGCTCGCGAAGATGGCGGTCGCGGAAACGGGTATGGGCATCGTAGAGGACAAGGTAATCAAAAATCACTATGCCGCCGAGTATATTTACAACAAGTACAAAAACACCAAAACGGTCGGCGTCATCGAGGAAGATCCCGCTTACGGCGTGAAAAAGATCGCCGAACCCATCGGCGTCGTGGCGGCGGTCATCCCGACGACCAACCCCACCTCCACGGCCATCTTCAAAACGCTCATCTGCCTGAAAACGCGCAACGGCATCATCATTTCGCCGCACCCGCGCGCCAAGGGCTGCACCATCGCGGCGGCGAAAGTCGTTTTGGAGGCTGCCGTCAAGGCGGGCGCGCCTGAGGGCATCATCGGCTGGATCGATATTCCCTCCCTCGAAATGACCAACACGCTCATGAAAACGGCGGACATCATCCTCGCCACGGGCGGCCCCGGCATGGTGCGCAGCGCATACAGTTCGGGCAAACCGGCGCTCGGCGTCGGCGCGGGCAACACCCCCGCCATCATCGACGAAACGGCGGATATCACCGTCGCCGTCAACTCCATCATTCACTCCAAAACGTTCGATAACGGCCTTATCTGCGCGTCCGAACAGTCGGTCATCGCGGAGGATTCCGTGTACGATGCGGTCAAGGCGGAGTTCGTAAAGCGCGGATGCTATATCCTCAACGACGAGGAGAAAGATAAAGTGCGCAACACCATGATCATCAACGGCGCGCTGAATGCGAAGATCGTCGGCCAGCGCGCGCCGAAAATTGCGGAGATCTGCGGCTTTACCGTGCCCGATACGGCGAAGATCCTCATCGGCGAGGTGGAGAGCGTGGAGCTGGAAGAGGCGTTCGCGCACGAAAAGCTCTCCCCCGTGCTCGCGCTGTACCGCGCGAAAGATTTCGACGAGGCGGTCGCCAAGGCGGAGCGCCTGATCGCGGACGGCGGCTACGGCCACACGGCGTCGCTGTATATCAACCAGATCACCGAACAGGCCAAGATCGCCAAGTGGCAGGAGGCGATGAAGACCTGCCGCATGATCATCAATATGCCTTCCTCGCAGGGCGCCATCGGCGATATCTACAACTTCAAACTCACCCCTTCGCTCACCCTCGGCTGCGGCTCGTGGGGCGGCAACTCGGTTTCGGAAAACGTCGGCGTAAAGCACCTTCTGAACATCAAAACCTTAGCGGAGAGGAGAGAAAATATGCTGTGGCTCAGATTGCCCGAAAAAGTTTATCACAAGAAAGGCTGCCTGCCCGTCGCGCTCGACGAACTCAAAAGCGTCATGGGTAAGAAAAAGGCGTTCATCGTTACCGATAAATTCCTGTACGAAAACAACTATATCAAACCCATCACCGATAAGCTGGACGAAATGGGCATCCGCTACACCTGCTTCTACGACGTAGCGCCCGATCCCAACCTCGCCTGCGCGAAAGAGGGTGCAAAACTCATGACCGAGTTCCAGCCCGACGTGATCATCGCGCTCGGCGGCGGCTCTGCGATGGACGCCGGCAAGATCATGTGGGTCCTGTACGAACACCCCGAAGTGGACTTCCTCGATATGGCGATGCGCTTTATGGATATCCGCAAGAGGGTATACACCTTCCCGAAGATGGGCGAAAAGGCGTACTTCATCGCCGTTCCGACCTCCGCGGGTACCGGTTCCGAAGTTACCCCGTTCGCGGTCATCACCGACGAAACGACGGGCATCAAATATCCTCTGGCAGACTATGAACTGCTCCCGAAGATGGCGATCATCGACGCGGACTTCATGATGAACATGCCCAAGGGCCTCACCTCCGCGTCCGGTATCGACGCGCTCACCCACGCGCTCGAAGCGTACGCCTCCGTTATGGCGACCCCGTACACCGACGGACAGGCGCTCGTTGCGGCGAAGACCATCTTCGAATATCTGCCCCGCGCGTATGAGAACGGCGCAAAGGATCCCGTGGCGCGCGAAAAGATGGCAGATGCCTCCACGATGGCCGGTATCGCGTTCGCGAACGCATTCCTCGGCGTGTGCCATTCGATGGCGCATAAGCTGGGCGCGTTCCATCACCTGCCGCACGGCGTGGCAAACGCGCTGATGATCTGCGAGGTCATCCGTTTCAACAGCGCCGAAGTTCCCACCAAGATGGGCACCTTCCCGCAGTATGCGTACCCGCACACCAAGCGCCGCTATGCGGAAGTGGCCGAGTTCCTCGGTTTGGGCGGCAAGGACGACGACGCAAAGGTCAAAAACCTCATCAAGGCGATCGAAGAGCTGAAAGAGCGCGTCGGCATCAAAAAGACCATCAAAGATTACGGCGTGGACGAGAAAAACTTTCTCGACCGTTTGGACGAGATGTGCGAACAGGCGTTCGACGACCAGTGCACGGGCGCGAACCCCCGCTATCCGCTCATTTCCGAAATCAAAGAGATGTATCTCAAATGCTATTACGGTAAATAAGGAGGGAACAAATCATGGCGGAAATCATTCAGCAAACCGAAAAGAAAACCATCTACCGCGAGGGCAAAACGCTCGTAAAGCTGTTTAAGCACAACTATCCCAAGTCGGATGTTCTGAACGAGGCGCTCAACACGGCGCGCGTGGAGGAGGGAACTTCCCTCAACGTGCCCGCCGTGCACGAAGTTACCAAAGTCAACGGCGAATGGGCGATCATCCTCGATTACGTCGAGGGGAAAACCTTGCAGCAGCTCATGGACGAAAATCCCGATAAAATGGATCAATACCTCGAAGAATTTGTCGACTTGCAGGTGGAGGTGCTCAACCAAAAAGTGCCGCTGTTGACCAAGCTGAAAGATAAAATGCACCGCAAGATCTCCGCGACCAAGTTCGATAAGACGACGCGCTACGACCTGCACATTCTGCTCGATTCGCTGCCCGAACACGATAAACTGTGCCACGGCGACTTCAACCCCGGCAACATCATCGTCAGCCCCGACGGCCGCAAGTTCATCATCGACTGGGCGCACGCTACGCAGGGCAACGCCCGCTGCGACGCCGCGCGCACCTACCTCCTGTTCAAATTGGAGAAGAAAGACGAACTCGCCGAAAAGTATCTGAAACTGTTCTGCGAAAAGACGGGCATCGCCAAGCAGTTGGTGCAAAAGGCTCTGCCCATCGTCGCCGCCAGCCAGACCACGAAAGCCGTTCCCGAAGAGCAGGCGTTCCTCGAAAAGTGGGTCAATGTGGTGGATTACGAGTAAGAAAATTCACAAAAAATGCGCCGAGCTGTCGGCGCATTTTTTCGTGAGGAAAGGGAGAAACCTGCCGACAAGGCGGCGGTTTCTCCCTCTTTTTTGCCTTTTTAGGGGCACGCTTATTATTTATGGCAAAAAATTCACCCTCTTCCCAAAAGCAAAAGTATTTGCAAATTGGGTTGCGCTATCGCACCTAACGCAGTCAATTTTGCGGAGCGACCGCTTGCGGGCATTCATGCAAAATTGACAAAGTTGCGCGATAACTTTGTTATCGCTATGCGCGGTTTTGCTTGCGCGAGTAATTATTCGCCGCGCGATAATTAGGAGCACGCATATTACAAAATCGCGCGGCTTCATCTTTCCTGCATAAGCCTTGCGGCATATCGTGGAAAAAAGGCAAAAGCGCGGTTTTGCCTTTTTTGAGTGATTATTAAAAATTCACCCTCTTCCCAAAAGCTACAGAAATGCGGCAAATGGGGAAAAGTGGAGCGTTGCGCAAAGATCGTAAAATAAAAAAGGCCACCCCGCATACGGCGGGGAGGCCTTTTTTACCGCAGGCCTTCCTTTTCGCACAGGCGGAAAGCGCTCGCGATCACCTTGTCCATATCGTAGTACTTGTATTCGCCCAGCCTTCCGCCGAAGATCACATTCGGGTGCTCCGCTTTCAGGGCATCGTATTTTGCCATGAGCGCGGTGTTTTTTTCGTCGTTGACGGGGTAATACGCCTCCATTCCCTCCTCGTACTCGGCGGGATATTCGCGCGAGATCACCGTTTTCGGCTGTTTGCCGAAATTGAAATGCTTGTGCTCGATGATGCGCGTATAGGGCACCTCGTATTCTGTGTAGTTGACCACGGCGTTGCCCTGGTAGTCGGGGATGTCCAGCGTTTCCGTTTCAAAGCGCAGGGTGCGGTAATCGAGCTTTCCGAAACGGTATCCGAAAAATTCGTCCGCTTTGCCCGTGAACACGATTTTGCCGAACGTGTCGTTTGTGGCCTTGATAAAATCGAAATAGTCGGTGTTGAGCAGTATTTTCGCGCCGGCAAACATCTTTTCCGCCATCGCGGTGTAACCCTCTTCGGGAATGCCCTGGTGCGGATCGTTGAAGTAATTGTCGTCGTAGGTAAAGCGCAGGGGCAGCCGCCGTATGATGAAGGCGGGCAGTTCCGTGCATTTGCGCCCCCATTGCTTTTCCGTATATCCCTTAACGAGCGTTTCGTACACGTCTTTTCCGACGAGGCTGATCGCCTGTTCTTCAAGGTTTTCGGGCGTTTTGCCGCCCAAAACGGCGCGCTGCTCGTCGATGATCGCTTTCGCCTCTTCCGCCGTTTTTACCCCCCATAACTTTTCGAACGTGTACATATTGAAAGGCATGCTGTAAATCGTGCCCTTATAGTTCGCCTTTACGCGGTTCACAAAGTGATTGAATGTTGCAAATTTATTTGCGTAATTCCACACTTCTTCGTCGGAGGTATGGAAGATATGCGCCCCGTACACGTGCACGTCGATGCCTTCGCGTCGCTCGGTGTATATGTTTCCCGCGATATGCCCGCGCTTTTCGACGGCGAGGCAGCTTTTGCCCGCCCGCAGCGCGTGTTCGCAGAAAACCGCATTGAACAGCCCCGCCCCGACGAGCAGATAATCGTAATGAGCCATAAGATATTCCCTCCCTTTTTTTCATCTGTTTTATAAAAAGCAGCCGCTTTTGTGCGGCTGTTTCTGTTATTTTTACATTTTTTTGTTCATCATTTCGGTATAACGCGCAAAAATTTCCGCGGTATCGCCGTCGGCGATCAGGCGGCCCCGTTCCAGCCAGAGAGCGCGTTTGCAGTACCTCTGTACGGAAGAGCTGTGCGAAACGATCAAAAAAACCAATCCCTTTTCCCGCAGTTCGTCCAATTTTGCGTAGCACTTTTTTTGGAACGCCATATCCCCGACGGCCAAAATTTCGTCGATGAGCAAAATTTCCGAATCCATATGGACGGCGATGGAAAAGCCGAGGCGCGCCATCATACCGGAGGAATACGTTTTGATCGGGGAATAGATAAAATCGCCCAATTCGGAAAATTCGAGTATGGCGGGCAGTTTTTCGTCGATCTCCTTTTTCGTATAGCCCATGATCGCCGCGTTGAGGTAGATATTTTCGATCCCCGTCGCGTTCGAATCGAACCCCGCGCCCAATTTGAGCAGGGGAGTTATGCGCCCGTTGCAGCGCACCGTGCCCGACGTAGGTTTCAAGATGCCGGACATGATTTTCAGCAGTGTGCTTTTACCCACGCCGTTCCGCCCGATGATCGCTACGCTTTCGCCCTTGCGGATGCTGAAACTGATATTTTTTAAACAGACAAATTTTTCTCGCTTTAAATCGCCCTTGAACGCCCGCACGACGAGTTCTTTGAGCGAATTTACGCCCACGTCGTACTTTACGAATTTCATGGTAACGTTCTTCAATTCCATCAGGCAGTCTTCGCGCAGCGGTTCTTTCTTTCCCATGCGTCACCTCACAGCCTCGCCGCAATCTTGTTGCGGACGATATTCAAAAAGATATACCCGATGATAAACATGCCGATGCCGAACGCATAGCAGATTATATGCATTTGCAGGGACGGGATGATGCCCGAAAGGATATCCCGGAAATAGGTCACGTAATAGTACATCGGGTTCATCTCGATGACTTTTACGACGGCGCCCTCGAAGCGGTCCATCGTATAAAAGAGCGGGGTAAGATATGTCCACAAGGTGAGCAAAACGGAGTAAATGTGCTTCAAATCGCGGAAAAATACGTACAGCGCGCTCAAAAAGTAGGAAAGCCCCAAAGAAAACAGCGCCACCGCGGGGATGAGCACCAAGATGAGAACCGTTTCCCAATGGAACGTATAGGCTCCCGCCGCAAAGCGGACCGAGGCGACGAGCAGCAGCGCGATGAGCGAAAAGCCGAACGTTACCAGGGCAGACAGCACGTTCGCCGTCGGGAACAGCCCGATGGGAACTTTTGTTTTTTGCAGCATATCGCGCTGGCTTACGAGGCAGGGCAGCGAGCCGGTCGTGGAGGTGCGCATGATGCCGAAGATGATATTGCCCGACAGCAGGTAGATGGAATAGTCGAGGTCGTTCGAGGTGCCCCTCCCGAAAATCTGCGAAAATACGAACGCCATGACCAACATATTTAAAAGCGGGTTCAAAACCGTCCACAGAATGCCGATGAACGATTGATAGTATTGGTTTTTGATATTTCGTCTGACGAGCAGCCGCAGCAGGTACGCCTGTTGCGCCAGCCTGCCCGCCCTTGTGCGTTTAATCATTCCGAATCTTCTCCGATTTTCTCTCTCTGTTTTATTGAGGGCTTGCCGTTAGTATGCCCTTTCTCTGCCGCGGCGATACCTCCGCGCGGCAAGTCTGCCGATCAACGCGGCGTATTGCCCGTTGCCGCGTCGTAAAAAGAGGCAAGCCTGTCCGCTTCGGCTCGTATATCAAAGTGTTTTTCCCGCAAGACCTGCGCCGCGTTTTCCGTTTTTGCGCGCGGTTTGACCAGTTCGGCGGCCCAAACGTCCGCATCGAGCGGCAAAAACACATTTTCGCCGCTAATATCCGCCTCCCGCGTTACCTTTTCCGAAAGCAGGCAGGGCAACCCCGATGCCTGCGCTTCGACGCCCACGACGGGGAATCCCTCGTACAGGGAGGGGAGACAGAAAGCGTCCGCCGCGCGGTAATAAGGCGCCGGATCGCACGGCGGCACCCAGCGCACGGAATCGTACAGATGCAATTTTTCCGCGTGTGCGCGCAGGTTTTCCCGCAGAGGGCCGTCGCCGACGAGCACGAGCGTCATGTCGCCGCCCGTTTCGCGCGCTTTCGCGAAGGCGTCGAGTAAAAAAGATAAATTCTTTTGATGGGCGAACCGCCCCACGAACAGCAGTATTCTGCCCGAAAGGCCGAGTTCGCGTTTTGCCTGTTCGCCGCCCGCCGAAAAACGGCTAAGATCGATGGCGTTTGGCAGAATGACCGCCCTGTCCGCGCGGTTTCGGAACAGGTTTTCCGCGGCGGCGCGGCCGCAGGCCATGCGGTGCGTCGCAAAAGTATCCGCAAACGGCCGCAAAGCCGCTTTTATAAGATAATGGTCGGATTGCCTGTCGAAAGTGCTGTGTGCATGGCAAACGCGCACGGGCACGCCCGCGCTCTTCGCCGCATACAGGGCAAAGGCGGAGAGGGTCGTCATATGCGAGTGCGCGATGGAATAGCCGCCCGCCGCGAGCAGTTTTCTGAGCGCGGGAACGGCTTTATAGAATTTCTTATCCAACGAGGGTATGGTCAAGATACGCGATTGCGGATCGATCTTTCGCACGCGCTCGTCGAACGAGGAGGGCGCATAGGTGAAAAAATCGAACCGATAGCGACTTCTGTCCATATGCTCGTAATAGTTGAGAACGCAGGCCGCCACGCCGCCGATGGCGGAGTTGCCGATGATCTGCGCAACGGCGATGCGTTCGCCGGTATTCGCCGTCAACGGTACAGCGCCGTAGGGCGCAGCTCTTGCAACGTTTCCGGCTGAATGGTATAGTGGCGGTATACCTGCAGTTTCAGCCTCCGGTATTCCATCTCCGTCACGCGGCGCAAAAATCTTTTTTCGCCGAAAATGATGACGGCGATCGTTTTGAAGGCGATTTTGATATCCATCCACATAGACGCGTGCATGGTATAATAAACATCGTAATATTTGCGGTCTTTGATGCTCAAATAACCGTTTCCGTACACCTGCCCCAGACCGGTGATCCCGGGGCGCACTTCAAATTTGACGATCTCCCAATCGGCGTAATCGCTGTCGTAAACGGGCAAAAGCGGGCGGGGCCCGATGATGCACATATCGCCTTTGATCACGTTGAAGAGCTGCGGAAGCTCGTCGATCTTAAATTTGCGGATGATTTTCCCCACCTTTGTCAGGTTGGGATTGTTGTCTTTGATGACGGGTTTGCTTTTGTCGAACAGTACTTCCGTGTTTTTCATCGAACGGAATTTATAGCAGTTGAACTTTTTCCCTCCGACGCCCGTTCTCCTTTGTGCAAAGATGATCTTGCCGCCGTCTTCCGTTTTGATGGCGATCGCCACGCACAACAGCAGGGGAGAAAGTACAGTGACGGCGACCAGCGCGATGACAAAATCACACGCATATTTGAATCTGATATACGCTCTGTTCATAAAATTTCAGACCTCTTTCTCTTGACCGAGTTTCCTTCCCCCTCCTAATGTAAAAGTATTATACCACATCTGCGGCAATGACGCAACCAAACTGCCCAAAAAAACAAAATTTAATGGAACAGCCAAGAAGATGCCGCTGTTATTAGTTTTTTGCAGTTTTTTGTCGAAAATAGGTGGAATTTGAAAGAAAAATCGGCAATTTTTTACTTTTTTGCAAAAAATCTTTACTTTGTCTTTTTTTAAATTCAGTCGGTTCAGTAATTTTTGCCGATTCAATAATGCCCTATGCCGGTGTATCCCCTGTATCGGAATCGTGAAAAACTTGCAAAAATTTTATGGCGGCATCTGTCCGTCCGCTCAAAAAGCGGACAAAGAGCCGTCGGCCGTCATGCAGAAAAGCGGGCGAAAGTCAATTTTTGGTAGAAACAGTTGCAATTTTGAATGGAAAAAGGCAAAACGGAGTGGTATTATACTGAAAAAAGAATCAGCAAATCCAAAAGGAGAAAAGGTATGAAAATCACGATCGTGTGCGAAAAGAATTTCCTTATGGAATCGGAGGAGGGAAAGCGGGCTTATCCGGAGGGAATGGACAACTGCCTCGCGTCGGTCTTTCGAGCCGCCGGGCACGAAACCGCGCTCGTGCGTGCGGGGGAAGACGGCGTTCCCGATCTCGATGACGCGCTGTTGGAAAGTACCGACGTGTTGGTTTGGTGGGCGCACGTGCATCACGGCGCCGTTGCCGACGATATCGTAGAAAAGGCGGCGATGCGCGTTTTGCGGGGCATGGGGCTGATCGTGCTTCATTCCGCGCATTTTTCCAAAATTTTCAAGCGTCTGCTCGGCACTTCCTGCTCGCTCACCTGGCGCGAAGACGGCGAGCTGGAACGGCTCTGGTGCGTAGATCCTGCGCATCCCGTCGCGCGCGGGTTGGGCGGGTTCATCGATATCCCGCAGGAGGAAATGTACGGCGAGCCCTTCGATATCCCCGTGCCCGACGAGCTCGTGTACGTCGGGTGGTTCGAAGGGGGAGAGGTGTTCCGCGGCGGCTGTGTGTTCAACCGCGGCAGGGGCAGGATCTTTTATTTCAATCCCGGCCACGAAACGTATCCTACCTATCATATTCCCGCCGTGCGGCGCTTGCTCGTGCAGGCGGCGGAATACGTTGCGCCCCGCGGGGAAATCGTTCCGCCGATCGATGGCGTGCACAGGCCCGGCTTTTCCGTGCCCCTCCGCGGAAAGAGGGAATGACGCAAAGGCCGAAACTGCATAAAAACAAACCGAAACCGGTAAAAAATGCGAAACAGTGCCGATTTTCGGCAATTGCGATTGACTTTTAACGTTTTTTTTTCTACAATAGAATATACGTTTCAAAGCGCCTGTATCGCGGCAGGAAGTTTTTACCGGGGCGCAGTTTGCCTTTCTGCCGCAAAGGCGGAGGGCAGGCGTATCCGTGCGCGGCAAGCAAACTGCCGCGCGCCGCAAAATTTAAGGTGTTCGAGGGAGAAACATGGACAAAAAGACAGAAAGCAGGCTGCGCTCTCCGGAGGCGGCCTATCGCGGCAAGCCGTTTTGGTCGTGGAACGGCGACTTGGAGGAGGAAGAACTCCTCCGCCAGATCGATGCGATGAACGAGATGGGCTTCGGCGGGTATTTTATGCATTCGCGCACGGGGCTGATCACCGAATATCTTGGGGGAAAATGGTTCCGTCTCATCCGCCGCTGCGTCGAATACGGCAAGGAAAAGGGGATGGAATCCTGGATTTACGACGAGGACCGTTGGCCGAGCGGCACCTGCGGCGGGCTGGTTGCGCGCGAACGCGCTTATCGTATGCGCTTTATTTCCGAATACGACAGCGACGAAGCCGCGCTCGCCTGCCCCGAAGTGGCGGGCATACTCTCCCGCTGGGCGATCCGTTTGGAGGAGGGCGAGCTGTGCGACGCAAAGCCCGTTGCGAGCGCGGCGGAGGTCCCCGCGGGGTATTCCTACGTGGTTTACGCGGAGGAATTGTTCCGCGAGAGCGATTTTTACAACGGCGAAACGTATATCGATACGATGAATCCGGAGGCGGTGGCGGCGTTTTTGCGTTCCACGCTCGACCGCTACGCCGAGGAATGCGGCGATTTGTTCGGCAAAGATATCCTCGGCGTGTTCACCGACGAACCGCACCGCGGGCAGCTGTTCAACGGGTTCGGCATTTCCAACGACAACAGGGCGCGGATGGCGCCGTATACGGCAAATTTGTGTGCCGCGTATGCGAAAAAATACGGCGAAGAACTGCTTTTCCCCGAAATTTATTACCGCAAACGCGGGCAAACGGTCAACGAAACGGCCGCAAAATATATCGACGTGCTCGACGAACTGTTCACGCAGAGTTTTGCCAAACAGTACGGCGATTGGTGCCGCGAGCACGGCATCAAGTTTACCGGCCATATCCTGCATGAGGATAACCTGAGTATCCAAACGAGCCTCTCCGGTTCGATGATGCGCTTCTATGAATATATGGATTACCCCGGCATCGACAATCTTTCGGCGCACAACGGCTGTTTTTGGGCGGCGATCCAGTGCGCGTCGGTAGCGCGGCAGTTGGGCAAAAAATTTGTTCTGAGCGAACTGTACGGCTGCACCGGCTGGGATATGCCCCTCTCCGAATACAAGCGCATCGGCGATTGGCACGCGCTGTTCGGCATAAACCTGCGCTGCCCCCACCTTTCCTGGTACACGATGAAAGGGGAGGCAAAGCGCGATTATCCCACGAGCATCCTGCACCAGAACGCCTGGTATAAGGATTGGAAACTGTTGGAGGAATATTACGGGCGCATCGGCATCATCCTCACCGAGGGCGAGCGGCGCGCCGACCTGCTGGTCGTGCATCCCGTGGAGAATATGTGGAAACTTGTCCGCCGCGGGTGGATGGACGGCTTTGCTCCGAACGACGAGGCCGTTTCCTCGCTCGATGCGGCGTTTATCGGGCAGTGTATGCGCCTGATCGGGTCGCAGCACGAGTTCGATTACGGCGACGAGGAGCTGATGGCAAAATACGGCCGCGCCGGCAAAGACGGACAGGGCGCCTATTTTGCGGTGGGGCAGAGCGTGTACCGCCGCGTGATGGTCGCGCCGGGGCAGGCAGTGCGCCCCGGTACGCAAAAACTTTTGGATGAATTTGTAGCCCTCGGCGGGCAGTTGGTGCATGAGCCGGAGGAGCTTTCCGCAGGGGAAGTAGCCGGCGCGCCGAAAAATATCGCCTCCGCCGTGCGCCGCTTCGGCGGCGACGTGTGGCTGTTCCTGCTCAATACGAGCGAAACGGAGCCCGCGCGCGGCGATGTGTTCCTTGCGCACGATCTGGCGGGGCTGTATGCGGAGGAATGGGATATGGTCGCCTTTGAAAGCCGCGGCGGACGCAGCCTGAAAGATATTTGCTTTGCGCCGGGTGAAATGCGCATTTTCCGCCTCGTGCAGCAAAAAATTTCCGCTCCGGCGGCGCGGGATTGGGTGCGGGCGGAGCTTCCCGCGGCGATGCCGTATTCGCTGAGCGAGCCGAACGTGCTCGTGCTCGATTATGCCGCGTATTTTGTGGACGGCGAGCCGCAAAACGGCGGAAAGGCCGAAGACGTGCTGCTTGCCGACCGTGCCCTGCGCGCAAAGTTCGGCCTTACGCCGCGCGGCGGCGAAATGGTGCAGCCGTGGTACGCCGCCAAATACGGAAAAACGGATAAAGTATTCGGTAAAGTGCGCTTGGAATATTCCTTTGATTCGGAGATCGAGTGCAGCGCGCTCGTCGCGGCGGAGTACGACGGCATCGCCTGCAACGGCGTTCCCGCCGCGCGCGAGGAGGGGCGTTGGGTGGATTCCTGCTTCCGCCTGTACCGCGTACAGGTCAAAAAGGGAGCGAACAAGCTGACCGTCGAACTCGATTTCAGGCAGAGCGAAAACCTCGAAGCGATGTACCTCCTCGGCGATTTCGGCGTGCGCCTGCCGCACACCCTCGTGCCGCTGCCGGAAACCCTTTCCCCGCAGGACATGGCGTCGCAGGGCCTTCCTTATTACGGCGGCGCCGTCACCTTCCGCACGGGCGTTGCGGGCGGCAATATCCGCGTCGTCGCGAAGGAATTGCACGGCGTTTCCCTCCATGTATCGGGCGGGGCGGCGGAAAAGGTCATCGCCTTCCACCCCTATGAAACGGAGGTGAAAACGGACGGCGAATTGGCGCTCACGGTGTACTTTACGCGGCGCAACACTTTCGGGCCGCATCACTTGATCCCGCAGCCGCAGGGCGCGTACGGCCCCGAATCTTGGGTGAGCACGGGCGAAAATCATACGGACGAATATGTCCTCGTGCCGCAGGGATTCACCGCGGAAGTGTACCGCGAAAAAGAGTAAATTATACAAAAAAGAGCAATGCCGCCGCGCAGTATATGCGCGGCGGCATTTTTACGAAAAAATTTGTAAAACCCGGTCAAAAGCCGAACAATTCAAAAAAATCGGGTAAAATCGGCAAAAAACAGGCGATTTTTGAAAGAATTTGCCGCTTTTTACAGCAGCCCGATGGAGAGGATTACCTGCGCCAGCACGATCGCCACCACGGAGATGAGCTTGATGAGGATATTGAGGGAGGGGCCGGAGGTATCCTTGAACGGGTCGCCCACCGTATCCCCGATGACCGCCGCCTTGTGTGCGGCGCTCCCTTTTCCGCCGAAGTGCCCGTCTTCCACGTATTTTTTGGCGTTGTCCCACGCGCCGCCGCTCGACGCCATGAACACGGCGAGCAGGAACCCGCTCACCGAGGAGCCGAGCAACAGCCCCGCCACGCCGTTCGCGCCCAGCAAAAAGCCGAACACCACGGGCGAGAGCACGGCGATCACGGAGGGCAGGATCATCTGCCGCTGCGCCGAACGGGTGCAAATGCGCACGCAGCTCGCATAATCCGGTTCGCTCGTTCCGTCTAAGATCCCCTTATCCGCGGCGAATTGCCGCCGCACTTCCAGCACGATATGCCGCGCGCTCTTGCCGACGGCCGCCATCGTAAGCGCCGAAAACAGGAAAGGCAGCGCCGCGCCGATAAACACGCCGATGAGCACGGGCGGATTGTCGAGCGCGAGGTTTAAAACGAAATCTTCGGGCGCGAGCAGCTGCACCTGCGCGATGAAAGAGGAGAGCAGGGCGAGCGCCGTGAGCATCGCAGAGCCGATGGCAAAGCCCTTGCCCGTAGCGGCGGTGGTGTTTCCGAGCGAATCGAGCGCGTCGGTGCGCTCGCGCACTTTTTCGTCCATGCCGCACATCTGCGCGATGCCGCCCGCATTGTCCGCCACAGGCCCGTAGGCGTCCGTCGAGAGCGTTATGCCGAGGGTGGAGAGCATCCCCACCGCGGCGATGCCGATCCCGAACAGCCCGAACGCAGAATTTGAACCGCCGCCCGCGGCATAAAAGGAGCCGAGCACCGCCGCCGCGATGATAATGACGGGCGCGGCGGTCGCGAGCATGCCCAGCGCCGTGCCGTTGATGATCACGGGCCCTGCGCCGCTCTGCGCGTCTTCCGCGAGTTTTTTCGTCGGTTTATAGGATGCGCTCGTAAAAAATTCGGTGAAAAAACCGATGAGCACGCCTGCCGCCAAGCCGATGAGCACGGGCGCGATGAGCCGCGCGTGTTCGGGCAGAACGAGCAGGATAAACCCTGCGGAAGCTGCGGCCGTTCCCGCGGCGGCGAACCATGTACCCGTGCGCAGCGCACGCAGCAGCCCCTTTTGCGAGGATCCTTCCTTCGTCCGCACGAAAAAGGAGCCGATGATCGAAAACACGACGCCCAGCGCCGCGATGCCGAGCGGAAGCAGCGCACCGTAAAATTCCAAACCTGCCGCAACGCCCAGCGCCATAGCCGAGAGCACCGAACCGACGTACGACTCGTACAGGTCCGCGCCCATGCCCGCAACGTCGCCTACGTTGTCGCCCACGTTATCCGCGATCACGGCGGGGTTGCGGTGGTCGTCTTCGGGGATATTTTCCTCCACCTTGCCCACGAGGTCGGCGCCCACGTCTGCCGCCTTGGTGAAAATGCCTCCGCCCACGCGCGCAAACAGCGCCATGCTCGAAGCGCCCATGCCGAAGGTGATCATGTTCGTGGCGATAAATTCCGCCTCCGTGAGTGCCGTTTCCGTTATCCCGTAAAATCCTTTGAGGATAAAATACCATACGGACAGATCGGTCAGCCCCAAGCCTACGACGATCAGCCCCATCACGCTGCCCGCCGAAAATGCGGCGCGAAGCCCCTTATTGAGCCCCTCTTTGGCGGCGGTGGCGGTGCGCGAATTGGCTGCCGTCGCGATTTTCATGCCCAAAAACCCCGCCAGGCCCGAAAACAGCCCGCCCGTAACAAAGGCGAACGGCAGGAACGGGCTGACGAATCCCGCAATCGCAAGAGCGCCGAGCACGAGAAAAACGCACAAAAAAAACACGGCCACCACCGCGTACTGCCTCTTTAAAAAGGCGTTCGCGCTCCTGCGTATGACGGCCGCGATGCCGCGCGTTTCTTCGCTTTCGGGCATTTTCAAAACCCGCCGTGCAAAGAACAGCGCAAAACCGAGCGCGAGCAGAGCCGCGCACGGAGCGATCAAGATCGCATATTCCATTGTTTCCCCCTTACAAAAGGCGTGCTGCCAAAAAAACGCGCCTTTTTTTCCATAATACCACAGATTTCGCCCGCGGTCAAGGCTTGGAACGAAAAATCTGTTCGTTATATCCTATTCGCGGGCTTCTGCAGCCGTTCCACGAGAGTATGCGCACCGCGCGGCCGCGTTATGCGCGGCGGCATTTTCCGCGCCGCATTTTTGCAGGGGACCTTAAAAACAAACACAAATTTCGGCTCGCTGCGGGAACGCGAACGGCTCGGATAAATCGCTTGTAAAAAAACGGGTGTTGTGCTATAATTCTTCAAAATATTTTTTCAGGCACGGCATTTTATGCAATTTTGTAAACTCGAACGGGAGGAGCTGCCCCGCCTCCTTCCGTATTTCAGGGCACAGGGCACGCATGTCAGCAACTATTCGGCGGGTCTTCTGTTTATGTGGGGCAAACACCTCTCCACGCTGTTTTGCGAGGAGGAAAATTGTCTGTTTTTGATCGATCAATACGTCGGCAATCGTTATTTCTATTATCCGATCTCCAAGGACGGCGACGCCGCCGCGGAGGAGCGCGGGCTGGACAAGATCGAACGGTATTGCCGTGAAAACGACGTGCGCCTGCATTTCACCAACGTTCCGCGCGAAAAGCTCGCCGCGCTCGTTTTGCGTTACGGCGCGGAGCTGCACGTTTCCAACATCCGCCGCTGGCGCGACTATCTGTACGAGGCGGAGGATTTCAAAACATATGCGGGCGGGCGGTACAGCGGCCAGCGCAACCATGTGAACAAATTCAAAAAAAGCTATCCGGACTTTGAGTTTTGCACCTATGAAAGGGAAGATCGGCCGGAGATCGAGGCGTTTTTGCGGGAATATTCCGTTTCGCAGTACGCCAAAGAGGATATGTATGCCGACGAGGAGATGCGCGGCGTGTTTGAAATACTGCCGCATTTGGGCGAGATGCAGATGTATGCCGCGTACCTGCGCGCGGGCGGCAAGATCGTCGCCTTTACGGTCGGGGAGCGCTGCGGCGACATGATGGTCGTACACATCGAAAAGGCGCTGCGCGGCGTACAGGGCGCCTATCCCGCCATCGCGCAGATGTTCGCGCAGACCTTCTGCTGCGACGGGATACGCTATATCAACCGCGAGGACGATTCGGGCGACGCGGGTTTGCGCAAATCGAAGTTGCAGTATCTGCCCGTGCGGTTGGTCGATAAATATAACCTTGCCGTCAAGCGTTCGATCGACGCCCTTTCCAAACTCCCCGAACTGCAAACGCAGCGCCTCATGCTGAAAGAGGTCGCCCAAGAGGACGAGCGCGCGTTCGCCCGCCTCGCGCGCGACGACGAACTCAACCGCTATTGGGGGTATAATTGGCACGACGATGCGCCCGATACGGCGCCCGATGCGTGGTTTTTGGAGGATATCCGCAGCGATTTCAAAAAGAAGAACGAACTTCCGCTGGGCGTCTACTTTGAAGGGGCGCTGGTCGGGGAAGTGGTGCTCTATCATTTCGGATACGCGGCGGAGGCGGAGATCGGCATGCGCATCCTGCCCGAATTTCAGGGCAGGGGATTTGCCCGCGAATCTCTGCTCGCGCTCATGGAATACGGGTTCGTCAAGCTGGGGCTGGAACGCATCGAGGCGAAATGTTTCAAGGAGAACACCGCCTCCGCCTATACCCTGAAAGCGGCGGGCCTGCGCCCCTGCGGGGAAGACGAAAAGTATTATTTCTTTTATAAGACGGCGGCGATGTAAGCGCGGCGACGTATGCGGCTTTGTTTTGCGGCCGTTCGGGTGCGTTTAATTTTCCGAAAAGACGGCAAAAATAGCGAAAGGATCGGAAAACCGAAAAGAGAGATAGAAAAAAATCACAAAAAAGCGTAACTGCGGACAGTTTTGTTCGGTTTTGCGGGAACGATGCCAAATCCTTGGTTTTTCCCCGAAAATGTGGTATACTGTTTACGGTTGCAGGGCAACACACTGATCAGGAGGTCCAAAACATGAAGAAAACTGTTCGAGGCAAGATTTACGATACCGTCGAAATGACCATTGTCAAAAAAGTTACACATGGAAATTTTGGCGATCCTGCGGGTTATGAGGAGACGCTGTTCGTGGCGGAAAACGGAACGTATTTCCTGTATACGTTCGGCGGAAAAGAATCTCCCTATCCCACCGAAAAACTCGTGAACCTTTCCAAGGCGAAAGCGCAGGCGTGGGAACAGGAGAACGCATAAACGGCGTTCGGAAAGTACGTTTGAAGAAAGGGAGGGCCGGTCTTTTCGGCGCTCCCATAGGAAATTTTTACCACAGAAAATAAGTATAGCGCACTATCCTTTGCAAGCAAGGCAAGTGCGCTTATTTATTTTACGGTTTAATTTGTTTGTGTTATAATGTCTGAAAGATAGTTAATTAAGTAATTGAGAGGGGTGGGAGAGATGCTTATTTCGGAGAAAAACAAGCGTATAGACTTCAATGTAATCGGGTACGAATTTCCACATGAAAAACCGTCGAAAAAAGAATTTAATTATGATGCCAATTGGTTAAATTTAAAGATTAATTATCACGATGGAAAAAAAGATAAAACGTATACCGATACTTGTTTATTGACATATGAATTGTCTGATTTGATACATGTTTTTCAGAAAGTTATCAATGGGAATGAGAATAGTTATATATCGGATTTTATGGAGCCGTATTTATCTATTTGCATTACAAATGTCGACGAGTTTATTATTTTTGTTTTTTCCTTCGTTTATGATACAAGCGGAGGTAAATGGTCTAAAATTTCAATCACATCAAAATGGACAATGTCGGAAGCCAAAGAAAAAATAAAGGAATTGAAAGATATGCAAATGAAATTTCCAGAACGCTAAATTATAATTTATCTGCGACGAAAATAACGAAGAATTTTGAATTTCTTCGCTATTATCTTCTATGTAAATTGCCCGTTCGGCGCTCCTTTTGTTTTTATCCGGCCGCGAACGGTTGCCAAGCGGCGCGGCCGATGGTATAATGTCTGCGGAAAATCATGATAGTCCCGTTTACGGGCAGGGAGGTTGTATGCTGTATGAAAATATCGCCGAGCTCGTCGGCAAAACGCCGCTTATGCGGCTGAACGGATTGCAGAAAAAGCGCGGCCTGCGCGCGGAGATCCTCGCCAAACTCGAATATTTCAACCCCACGGGCAGCGTGAAGGACCGCCCCGCCCTCGCGATGATCGAGGCGATGGAGCGGGAGGGGAAGATCGGCGCGGATACGCTGCTCATCGAACCCACCAGCGGGAACACGGGCATCGGCCTGGCGGCGGTGTGCGCCGTCAAGGGGTATACCCTCGTTCTCACCATGCCCGAAACGATGAGCGTGGAGCGGCGCAAACTGCTCGCGGCATTCGGCGCGAAAATCGTGCTCACCGACGGAAAGGCGGGCATGCGCGGCGCCATTGCCAAGGCGGAGGAACTGCACGCGCAGAATAAAAACAGCATCATTTGCGGACAATTCGTCAATCCCGCCAATCCCGCGGCGCATTATCGCACCACCGGGCCGGAAATTTGGGCGGATTGCGAGGGGAAACTCGACTTTTTCGTCGCGGGCGTCGGCACGGGCGGCACGCTCGGCGGCACCGCCAAGTTTTTAAAGGAGAAAGACCCTTCCGTCAAAGCGGTCGCGGTCGAGCCGATGCAGTCGGCCGTGCTTTCGGGCAAGCCGGCGGGCCCGCATAAATTGCAGGGCATCGGCGCGGGGTTCGTTCCTGAGATCCTCGATACCTCGCTCATCGACGAGATCATCCCCGTTTCCGATGAAGATGCGTTCGAAACGGGGCGGGAGATCGCCCGAACGGACGGTGTGTTTGCGGGCATTTCCGCAGGCGCGGCGGTGTTTGCCGCCGTGCAGCTCGCGTCACGCCCCGAAAACGCGGGCAAGCGCATCGCCGTCGTCATCCCCGATACGGGCGCGCGCTATCTGTCTACGGCGCTGTTCCCCGAAAGCTGAGCCCGGCCATGAACGGCAAAGAGAAGAGGCGCGCGAAAGAAGAGGCGCGCGAGGCGGCAAGGAAAGAGCGGGCGGAAAACTTTGCGCGGCAGAGCGAGCAACTGTGCGCGCAGGGCTTTGCGGCGTGCGATAAAACGCTGTCCGTCCGTTCTGCGCAGCGGCTCGGTTTTTTGAGTTCCGTTCCGTTTGCGGCGGCGGCGATCGTCGGGTTCGTGTTCGTTCCGAACAAAGTTTTTTTGCTTACGGGCAACTTTTTTGCGGATATTGCCCTGTTCTTTTTCCTCGTTGCGGCCAGCATTCCCGTGCACGAGGGGCTGCACGCGCTCGGCTGGGCGGCGGCGAACGGTTCCTTCCGCGGCCTGCGTTTCGGCGTGGCGGAGGGTTCGCCCTATTGCGCCTGTACGCGCCCGATGCGCAGATGGAAGTATCTTGCCGGCTTGTTGGCGCCCTTTGTCTTGCTCGGCGCGGGGCTTTCGGCGGCGGGCCTCGGCGCGCGTTCCCTCCTGCTCCTCGCGGGCGGCGTTTTCAACATCGTGTGCGCGGGCGGGGATCTTCTCGTGGCTTTTCGCGCGTTCGGCTCGCGCGGTCTGCTGCTCGATCACCCCGAACGGTGCGGGTTTGTCCTCTTTTGCGGGCAAACGGAAAAAAGCGCGGACGAGGCGGAAATATAGTATATCAAAAGAGAAACGAATTTTTTCGTTTTCCCTCTTTTTGCGGTGTTTTTGGAGATTTTTGTGCGGATTTCGGCAAAAAAATTGTAAAAAATGCCACTTTTTGCTTGTACGCGCAAACGGCGCGCGGAACAAAAAAACAGCAAAAAAGCGCCGCCCGATTACGGGCGGCGCGGTCATATTTGTTTGGCTTTTTCGTCAGATGACGACGATATTTTTTTGTTCGAATTTTTCTTTCACGCTCTGCGGGAAATTGTCGTCCGTGATGAGTACGTCGATATCTTCGGGCGTTGCGAATGTATAGGGCATGATCTTGCCGATCTTGGAGGTATCGAGCATCATGTACACCATTTTCGCGCGGGCGAGGATAAATTTCAGCAGATCCGATTCCACCTGCGATATGCAGGAAAAGCCCTGTTCGAAGGAGAACGCGGAAGCGGATATGATCGCGAGCTCGAAGTTGGAATTTTCCAAAAAGATCTTAGTATAAGGGGAGGCCGTACTCAAATTTTCCTTGATCAGCGAACCGCCGACGAGTACGACTTCCGGCTGTTTTTTATGTGCGAGCTCCTCCGCCACGACGATGCCGTTGGTAAAAACATGGCAGGGGCGGTCGGGCATCTCTTTTGCAAGGTACAGCGCCGTCGTTCCGCCGTCCAAAAAGATGCTCACGCCCTCGTCTACGAGAGAAACGGCCTTTTTGGCGATCACCTTTTTTGCGTCGGTGTTGGTCGTCGATTTTTGCGCATAAGCCTCATTGGAACGCTTTTGCACTTCCAGAACGGACATGGCGCCGCCGCGCACGCGGATCACCTTGTTTTCCTTTTCCAATTCCAAAAGGTCGCGCCGCAAAGTCATGTCCGATACGTCGGGGAACTGTGCGGCAAGTTCTTCCAAACTCATCTTTCCGTTTTTTTCGATCAAGAGTGCGATCTCTTCGATTCTGGTGCGTTTCGTAGCTCTCTCCTCCTTTGCTGAACTCGCGAAACATATTATAACATATTTCACAAAATTGCGCAACAAAATTTACATTAATTGTTAAAGTTTTTCACTTTTTATAAAAAGATTTTTTTGTGCCCGCACAAAAGCGTTTGAATTTTCACCGAAAACATGTATAATAGTATTACAGTAATTTTCAGTGGGGTCCGAAACAAGAATGAGCGAAGATTTCATCCATGACCTGAACGAATATTTTTCGAAGAAATATACGAATTACGATCTGATCAGTTCGATGCCATCCTACGAGGCGATCACCATCTCGATGGTGCTGAAAAACCGCAACCGCATCGAGGAAGGGGAGTATGCGGCGAACGAAATGCGCAAGATCGCCTATCAGCCCAATGCGGACAAGGTACTCGCAGAGATCAAAGAGCGGTATGTGGACAATAATTTTACTTTTTCGGTGCGGGTGGCTCCTTTCAAAATGCGCGTAAAGGCGCTGTTCGGCGGGAAAGACCTTCCCGGCAAACTGATGGCGAAGATGATCGGCAACTACGGGGAAGATCCCGCCGCGCTTTGGCAGAAAGTAGGCGTATCCGAAGAAGTTTGGGCAAAAACCCTGCGCGGCTATTATTTACCCGAAAAAGTTCTCCTTTTTAAAGTGTTTTTGCTTTTGGGCGTATCGCAGGAGGATAGTTTTGCACTCATGAAGCTGTGCGGCGCATATTATAATTTTGAAGACGCCCGCGACGTAGTAGTGCGCTATCTTATGGATTACCGCATCTTCAACCGCGATATGATCGATAGGGCTTTCGACGAATTCCATATCCGCAGGATCTTATAAGCCTTTAATCATTATCGATTTTATATTTTTGGTAATTGGCTGCGCGTTTGAGAACGACGCTTCTCAAACGCGCACCCGGTTTGCCGATATTTCGGCTTACGGAAGGGGTGATAGCGCGGCAGAAAACGCCGAAAGCGTTTGAACGGCGGCGTCGCCCTTAAATCACGAAATTTTCTTTTGTAATCGCCAAAGGCGATTGCGGTGTGCTCATTTTCGCTATTGCAAGCAAGTGAAAGCCTCGCGCACCTTCAGCTCAAAAGAAAATTTGTGAGGAGATTTTTTTATGTTTAACCGACTGCGTGCCGACATCGCCGCGGCGAAACGGAACGACCCCGCCGCGCGCAATAAATTCGAAATTTGGCTCACCTATTCGGGTGTGCACGCTTTGTCGTGGCATCGTTTTGCGAACAGACTGTACAAAATGCACCTGAAATTGCTGGCGCGCATGGTTTCGCAGTTCGCGAAATTCCTTACCGGCATCGAAATACACCCCGCGGCAAAGATCGAGGGCGGCGTATTCATCGACCACGGCACGGGCGTGGTGATCGGCGAAACGGCGGAGGTAAAATCGGGCGTCGTCATCTATCAGGGCGTTACCCTCGGCGGCACGGGCAAGGAAAAGGGCAAGCGCCACCCGACCATCGAAAAAGACGTCGTTATCAGTTCGGGCGCAAAGGTGTTGGGCGGATTCACGGTGGGGGAAGGCGCCAAGATCGGCGCAGGCGCCGTCGTTTTGAAAGAAGTTCCGCCGCACGCGACCGTCGTGGGCGTGCCCGCGCGCGTCGTGCGTATCAAGGGCGAAAAACCCGATTTGCAGCAGGAAAAGCTCGACCCGAACGCGGAGGAGATCCGCGCGCTCAAATGCCGCGTACATAAACTCGAAGCGGCGCTCGAAAAGCTGACCGGCGAAAAGATCGAGTGCACGAAAGAGGAGCTGTTCCCCCTTCCCTCCGAACGCGATCAGGCGGACGAAGAAACGCAAAACGGCGAAGAAAAAGCGGAAAATTGATAAAAACCCGCGCACTTTCATCGAAAACCGCATAAAAAACGTTAAAAATTTAATTTTTTATAGATGCAGAGGCAAATATGATCACTTCCAAAGAATTGAGAAATAAGTGGATTTCTTTTTACGAGAGCAAGGGGCACGTGAATATCGGCGCGGTGTCCCTCATCGGCGACGGCACCACGGGCGTCATGTTCAACGTGGCGGGGATGCAGCCGCTCATGCCCTATCTTTTGGGCCAGCCCCATCCCGCGGGCAAGCGCCTGTGCAACGTGCAGGGCTGCGTGCGCACCGTCGATATCGAATCGGTCGGCGACGCGACGCACTTCACCTTTTTCGAGATGATGGGCAACTGGTCGCTGGGCGATTACTTCAAAAAGGAAAAGACGGCCTGGTCGTTCGAACTTCTCACCGAGGTGTTCGGGCTGGATAAAGACAAGATCTGCTCCACCGTGTTCGCCGGCAACGAGTCTGCCCCGCGCGACGACGAGACGGCTTCCCTCCTCGAGGGCCTGGGCATCAAAAAAGAGCACATCTACTACCTCGATAAGTCCAACAACTGGTGGGAGCTGGAAGGCACCGAAGGCACTCCCTGCGGGCCGGACAACGAGTGGTTCTACCCCATTACCGACAAAGAGTGCGGCCGCGAGCATTGCGACATCAACTGCCCCTGCGGCAGGTATGTAGAGATCGGCAACGACGTGTACATGCAGTACAAAAAGACCAAAGACGGCTATCTCCCCTTAGAGAATAAGAACGTAGATACCGGCTTCGGGCTGGACAGGATGCTCGCCTTTTTGAACGGACTGACCGACGGCTATAAGACGGACCTGTTCAGCGGCGCCATCGCCTACCTCGAACAGGTTTCCGGCAAAAAGTACGACGACGGCGGCGAAGACCGCAAGGCGATGCGCATCATCGCCGATCACACCCGCACCGCCGTCATGCTCATCGGCGACGTCAACGGCATCCTTCCCTCCAACACGGGGGCGGGCTATATCCTCCGCCGCCTGATGCGCCGCGCCATCCGCTACTGCCGCGCTTTGGGCATCCCCGGCACCGAGATGCTGGGCGTCGCCAAGGTGTTCATCGAAGAGGTGTACGGCGAGGCGTACCCGCTGCTGCCGCAGAAGGAAGAGTACATTCTGCAGGAGATCGGCCGCGAGATATCCCGCTTCGAATCTACCCTCGAAAAGGGCATGAAGGAGTTTGAAAAGACGGTCGCCGGCATCTCCCGCAAAAACGAGTTCATGGCCAAGCAGAACGCAGGCTATGTGCCCGAAACCGCCATCGGCGGCAAGGCGGCGTTCAAGCTGTACGATACCTACGGCTTCCCGCTGGAGCTGACGGTAGAAATGGCCAAAGAGCGCGGCTACACCGTCGACGAAGAGGGCTTTGCCGCCGCCTTTAAGGAACATCAGGAAAAGAGCCACGCAGCCGTCGCCGCGGGCGAATTCAAGGGCGGCCTTGCCGATACCGGCACCGCCACCACCCGCCTGCACACGGCAACGCACCTGTTGAACGCGGCGCTGAAAAGCGTGCTCTCGCCCGAAGTCAACCAAAAGGGCAGCAACATCACCCCCGAACGCCTGCGGTTCGACTTCAATTTCGACCGCCCCATGACCAAAGAAGAGATCGCCGCGGTGGAAGATCTCGTCAACCAAAAGATCAAAGAAGATATCCCCGTCGTGTTTGAAGAGATGCCCTACGAGCGCGCCCGCGCCGAAGGCATCGTCGGCGTGTTCGACAGCAAGTACGGCGACGTCGTCAAGACATATTCCATCGGCACCTTCTCGCGCGAAATGTGCGGCGGCCCGCACGCCAAGTCCACGGGCGAGCTGGGGCACTTCAAGATCGTCAAAGAACAGTCCTCTTCGGCAGGTGTTCGCCGCATCAAGGCGGTGCTGGAATAAGCGTTTCGCTGCCGCCGGAACAAGCGCCCCGCGCGCCGATGCCGGAACAAGCGCCCCGCGCGCTGCCGGGGTTTGATCTTATCATTATATAGAAAGAATATAGAAGGCATAAAAAGAACGGCGCCCGCAGATCACTCTGCGGGCGCCGCTGCGATTGTTTTTATTTTATGTCAAACCAGTATTCGGCGGGTTCATCGGTGTTTTCTAATATACGCTTCATAATGGCGTAGCCAGGGCTGGCCTTGCCTTTCAGCCATTCGTTGACTTGGCTGGGTTTTACGCCGATCTGCTTGGCAAAATCGGATTGCGTCAGGGAATGTGTTTGCAGGTAGTCTTCTAATAATTTTGAAAAGTTCATATCTCTATTATATAGAAATTTCTAAAAAAGTCTTGACTTTTAGAATTTTCTATACTATAATGTTTTATAGAATTTTCTATAAAGGAAGAGATATGCGATCGATCTTAGAAAAAATGTATTACGGCGAAAAATTTGGCGGAGAACGGATCTCGTTTTCGGCAGAAGAGCAAGAAGTGTTAAACAAAAAGCTGGCGTGCGATCGGGCGTTTGCCGAAAAGCTGCCGCCGGACTTGGCTGAAACATTTCGTCGCTATGCGGATGATATAGGAGATTTGTACGAGGTAGATATAAAACATGCTTATGTGGAAGGAGTAAAGATCGGAATTTTGATCGGGCTTGAAGCGAGCGAGGCGCTCGGCGGCGACTAAAAATCGCTACAAAAGAGACGCTTGGTTTGGATGACATAAGGATGAGACCCGTTCGACTGCGCGGCTTTGGCTATGCCTTCGCCGCTCCGCTCAGGGTGACAAGACGGAGACGAGCCGCCTTGCTCTTACCCTCCTGTCATCCTGAGCTCGTCGCGCCAAGGCGCCATGGCAGGCGGTTCGCTGCGCTTGCCGCCTTGCCCGTTGCGCCTGCCGCTCCTCTTTCCCAAAAATCTCGCTTCGCTGCGATTTTCGGGAGCCCTGTAAAATGCGCGACGAAGGATCTCTTTTTGAATGTAAAATGTAGAATGTAAAATTGGGGACGCTTTAAAACAAATACGAAAAAGAGGCAAAACGACGTTTTTTCCCTTTTGCAAACAATTTCTGCGCTTACCGAAAGCCGCGCCTTTCGGTAAGCGCACCCCATTTGCCGCAAACCTGCGGCTCTTGCAGGAAAGGTGAAGCCGCGGCATTTTGATAATGGTGTGCCCTGGAAAATAAACAGGGCTCCCGAAAATCGCAGCGAAGTGAGATTTTTGGGAAAGAGGAGCGGCAGGCGCAGCGGGCGAGGCGGCAAACATAGTGCGCCGCCAGCCATGGCGCCTTGCCTGCGACGAGGCGGCGAAGAAAACTCCGATTGCGCCGCGCAGTAAGCGCGGACAATGGGGTTTTCCTAAAATCACGAAAAACCGCAGCCGCCGTCGCGGCGAGGTTTTTGTGAACTAAATCTGTATGCACTCCCCCGTATCCGCGTCCTGGAACATCATCCAGTACCCCTTGCCGTGCAGGTCGAACACCGAAAGGGGCATAAACGAGCAGAACCCGCGCAGGGCTTTGGGCGGTTCGGAAAGCCGTTCGGCGGGCACGCCGTAGCATATGTACTGCGGGCGGCCCTCGTCGCTGATGACGCCCACGGCGTAATGTTTGCCGCGCGCAAAAGCGATCTTCGCCCAGCGCGAGTAGGGGATGCAGGCGGCGAGTTCCTCTTCGGGCGGGTATTGCTCGAACAGCGCCCGCAGATCGCCCTGCACCTTGGCGTAGTAGCGGGGCGGCTGCTTGGCGGGCGGCTTTTCCGGTTCGGAAAAAGCCCTTTCCGCGGCCTGTTCGCCTTCGCCGCCTTCGCCTGTGCCGCTCTCTGTATTTGGGGGGAAGGAAGGACCGTTCGCGCCCTCGCCGCCCTCGCCCGCTTCTGCCTTTACGGGCGGCTCTTCCGCATCCGCCCTCCCTGCGGAAGGGCGGATGCGGAGGGAAGAGAGGTCCGCGTCGGCAAAGGCATAGTAGTTTTCGGCGGCGATCAGCTCGTCGTCGTAGCGCCCGTCCGCCTCTATGCGGGGCGTCTTGGATGCCGACGGCGCTTCGTCTGTTTCCGCATGCGGCGCCGTATCCGTCTGCGCGCGCGGCGGCACATCCGTCTGCGCAGGGGGAGGGGCGGTCTGTGCCCCTTTGCGGGGCGGCGGGGCGGCCTGTTTTTGTGCCGCGCCCGCCTCTCTTGCATGGGCAGTCTGCGCCCGTGCCGCGCCCGCTTCTCTTGCCGGGGCAGTCTGCGCCCGTGCCGCGCCCGCTTCCTTGGCGGGGGCGGGCGCGGCACCCTCGCCCGGCGACGCTTTCCCTGCACCCTCGTTCGGCGACGCCTTCCCCGCGCCTGCCGTATCTTCGCGCAGGGCCTTCTTCCCCGTATCCGCGGCGTCTTCGTCCAGCGCCGCGCAGAGGGCGGCGGCGTCGTAGCTTTTCCCGCCGCAGCTGCCGCAGGCGACGGGCACCGCCCTTCCGCGCACATAGCAGAGGGCGGCAAAGAGCCCCTCGGCGATGCTGAGCGGGCTCACTTTGCGCAGCGCGGCGCCCGCGGGCGGAGAGGGAAGGTCGAGCACCTCGCTGTTTCCCCGCGCGTCCGCCACCAGGCAGCGGTACCGCCCCGCCGAAAGGGGCGCCAGCCCGATGGGCGAAAGCGAAAGCTGCAGCCTGCCGCCGAACGTTTCCGCCGTCAATATCGCCGATACCTGCCCCGTGCCGGCGGCAAAGCCGGAAGATACCTGTTTGAGTATGCACAATTTTTTTACATAGTTCATGCCCCGCGCCCCCTGTTTCGCGCGCCGCCCCGCGCCCGCAGGGTGCGCGGCATTCTGCGGTACAGTATATCTATGCGCGCGCGGTAAAAAATAGACGCTTTTGTCGAATGGCGGAAAGTTTGCACGGAAAGGTCCCCGCGGCATAACTGTATCTGCCGCTGTGTCTGTTCACGTTTTTCCACGGCGGCTTTCCTTCATTTCAAAAAAGAAAAAGCGCGAGAAAATGCCGCCATATCTTTGTGTGCGGCAGGAATGTGCGCAAACGGCAGAAAAATAATTTACTTTTTTCCAAAAGTAGGGTATAATAAAACCGTATCGGATAAAATTTCCGGTCAAAACAAAAGAAAAATGAACTTTTATAAGGAGTTTACGATATGGCTATGACTGAAAACAAAAAAGTGCTGAACTTTATCGATGAAAGCGCGGCGCTGTGCATGCCCGACGAGATCGTCTGGATCGACGGCAGCAAAGAGCAGCGCGACGCGCTCCGCGCCCAGGCATGCGCCACCGGCGAGATGATCCGCCTCAACGAAGACCTGCTGCCCGAGTGCTACCTGCACCGCACGGCCGTCAACGACGTCGCCCGCGTGGAAGACCGCACCTTCATCTGCACCCGCAGCGAAGAGGACGCCGGCCCCATCAACAACTGGATGGACCCGAACGAGGCGTACAAGATGGCGGGCGAACTGTTCAAGGGCTCGATGAAGGGCAGGACGATGTACGTCATTCCCTATTCGATGGGCATCGTCGGCAGCGAATTTTCCAAGATCGGCATCGAGCTGACGGACAGCATCTACGTCGTGCTCAATATGGAGATCATGACCCGCGTCGGCACCGACGTGCTGGAAGCGCTGGGCAAAGACGGCGACTTCGTCAAAGGCCTGCACTCCAAGGCGCAGCTGGACGAGAGCAAGCGCTACATCCTCCACTTCCCCGAAGACAACACCATCTGGTCGGTCAACTCCGGCTACGGCGGCAACGTGCTGCTGGGCAAAAAGTGCTTTGCCCTCCGCATCGCCTCGTACCTGGGCAAAAACGAGGGCTGGATGGCGGAGCACATGCTCATTTTGGGGTTTGAAAAGCCGGACGGCGACGTCAAATACATCGCCGCGGCCTTCCCTTCCGCCTGCGGCAAGACCAACCTCGCCATGCTCATCCCGCCCAAGAGCTACCGCGAAAAGGGCTATAAGATCTGGACGGTCGGCGACGACATCGCCTGGATCCGCGTGGGCGCAGACGGCCGCCTGTGGGCGATGAACCCCGAAAACGGCTTCTTCGGCGTGGCGCCCGGCACCAACGAAAAGTCTAACCCCAACGCGCTGCACACCACCCAGCGCGGCACCATCTTCACCAACGTGGTGCACAACCTCGACAACAACACCGTCTGGTGGGAAGGTCTGGATAAGAACCCGCCCAAAAACGCGGTGGACTGGAAGGGCAACCCGTGGGACGACGCCGCCAAGGCCGCAGGCGTCAAGGGCGCGCACCCCAATTCGCGCTTTACCGCCCCCGCCAAAAACTGCCCCTGCATCAGCAAAGAGTTCGATAACCCCAAGGGCGTGCCCCTGTCCGCCATCGTCTTCGGCGGCAGAAGGGCAAAGACGGCCCCGCTGGTGTACCAGAGCAAGAGCTGGGATAACGGCGTGTTCGTCGGCTCCATCATGGCCAGCGAAACGACTGCCGCCGCCACCGGCGCCGTCGGCGTCGTCCGCCGCGACCCCATGGCGATGCGCCCCTTCTGCGGCTATCACATGGGCGACTACTTTCAGCACTGGATCGATATGGGCAAAAAGGTCTCCGACCAGCCCAAGATCTTCAACGTCAACTGGTTCCGCACCGACGACGAGGGCAACTTCCTGTGGCCCGGCTTCGGCGAGAACATGCGCGTGCTCGAGTGGATCGTCAAGCGCTGCGAGGGCAAGGTAGGCGCGGTGGAAACGCCCATCGGCTACGTTCCCGACCCTAAAGATATCGATCTGGAAGGCGCAGACGTCTCCGAAGAGACGCTCAAAGAGCTGCTCACCGTCGATACAGAGACGTGGAAGCAGGAAGCCGCCGGCATCGAAGAGTTCTACAAGCAGTTCGGCGACCGCCTGCCCAAAGAACTTTCCGACGAGCTCGCGGCGCTCAAAGCCAACCTCGACAAGTAAACTGGCAGAAACAAAAAGCGGAGGGCCCACGGGCTCCCCGCTTTTTTGCTCTTTGCGGCGCAATACAATGCGCCACCGTTTGTGCATTTTGCTTTTTGCGGCGCGCCGTTTGGCGCCGCCGCGGCCGTGTTGCCGTCATTTTGCGGCGCGGGGCAAGCCTGCCGCCGCGGCCGTGGTTGCCATTTGCCGCAGCTTGCTCTTTGCGGTGCAAAAAATGCGCCGCCGTTTGCCGCGCGGGCGCTTCAGCGGCGCTCGGCGGTCAGGGTGAACACTTCACCGGTGGTGAAGTGCATGTAGATCGTGTTTCCGACGGTGAAGATGTCAGCGTCGAAGCAGTCTTGCAGGGCGAGCACGGCGTGCCGCAAAAATACTTCGGTCGGCAGGGCGGGCGCTTCGTTGTCGCGTTTGGTCTGCATATTCGCGTTCATTGGTATACCTCCGACATTTTTCTTTGTCGTTCGACAGGTATATTGTATCAAAATATTGTAATAAACACAATAAATTGTGTGTGAGAAATTTTGGCGGAAAAGGGGTAGTTTTGTCGGAATTTGTCGAAAACAAAAAACGCGGCGCAAGATGAGAAAAAAACGGGCGAAACCGTGCGATTTTTTGCCCTTTACGGCAAAAAAGGGCGGCTGCCCGCAAAAAAGTTTTCGGGCGCGGTCTGAAAATTTTTTTATAAAAATCGGCAAAACCGCAAGCAAAACCGCTTGACTATATTTTGCATATAAGATAAAATTTATTGAGTAAACAGCGGAAAGCGTCTACGGTACGCTCATTCCTCCAAATAGAAATCAGAATAAGGAGAACAACATCATGAAGACCTACATGGCAAATGCCCAAACGGTAGAGAGAAAGTGGTATGTTGTAGACGCCGCGGGCGTACCTTTGGGCAGGCTTGCTTCCAAGGTCGCGGCGGTTCTTCGCGGTAAAAACAAACCTACGTTCACTCCCAACGTCGACACGGGCGACTTTGTGATCGTCATCAACAGCGATAAAGTGCTCCTCACGGGCAAAAAGCTGGACGACAAATTTTACAGGTATCACACCGGCTACATCGGCGGGCTCAAGGAGATCTCTTATCGCAGGATGATCGCCGAAAAGAGCGACGTCGCCGTGTACGAAGCGGTCAGGGGCATGCTTCCCAAAAACTCCCTCGGCAGAAAGATGATCAAAAAGCTGCGGGTGTACAAGGGCGCCGAGCACAACCACGAGGCACAGAAGCCCGAAGAATTAAAATTATTTTAATGAGGTGGAAACATGGCTAAACCTGTTTTGAAAAAGAAATTGCAGTTCTGGGGGACGGGCAGAAGAAAGAAGGCGATCGCCCGCGTCCGCCTCATTCCCGGCGGCACCGGCAGCATCGTCATCAACGACCGCGCCCTCGACGATTACTTCCCGCAGGGCACCTTGCAGTATATCGTCAAGCAGCCCACCGTGCTCACGCAGACGGAAGCCGCGTATGACATCGTCGTCAACGTGTGCGGCGGCGGCTTCACCGGCCAGGCGGGCGCTATCCGCCACGGCATCGCCCGCGCGCTCATCCAGGCCCAGCCCGAGCTGCGCCCCGCTCTGAAAAAAGAGGGCTTCCTCACCCGCGACCCGCGCAGCAAAGAGAGGAAGAAGTACGGCCTCAAAAAGGCTCGCCGTGCGCCGCAGTTCTCCAAGAGATAATTTGCCCCACGGCACAGCTTACAACCAAACGGAACTTTCGGCGCCGCGCAAAGTTTTGCGCGGCGCCTTTGCCGCCCCCGCGGCGGTATGATTTTGCGCCGCCCCCGCGGCGGTATGTTTTTGCGCCGCCCCCGCGGCCTGAAAGGGGCGCGATGCCGTCGCTGCGCTTTTTGGGCGGCGAACAGCGCGCGGAGGGCGCGGCGGAAGCCGTTTCCGCCGCCGTTTCGGCCCTTGCGCTCATGCCTTTGCGCCGCGGTTGTTTTTGTCGATGCGGCGAGAGATGGCGTCGTGCCGGGCCAGTATCTGCCCCGCGCGGGCGGCGCGCTCCGCCGCCGTAAACACCCCCGCAGGCTTTTCTTCGCGGGGCGGCGCGGGGGACGCGGGCGGCATTTGCCGGGGCGGTGCGGGGGATGCGGGCGGCTCTTCCTGCGGCGGTGCGGGGCGGGCCTGCGCCTTCTCCGCCTGCATGCGCGCCAGGGCGGAGAGGATGGTAAAGATCCCGAAATTTTCCATAAAATATCTCCTCCGCGCACGGATTTTTCTGCATCCGAACGCAAAATTTTCACTATTCATCGCCTTTTTTAATTGCCTAAATACGCGATTTGATATATAATAGAAAGGTATATCGGCAGGTCACGGCCGAAGGGGCGGGGCGTATATGCCCGCCCGAAAATCACAGATCCAAAAGGAGTTTTGCTCATATGCTGAAAACGGGCAAAAAAATCGTATTGCTGCTTTTGGCGCTCGCCCTCGCCCTCGGCGTTCTGGCGGGCTGCGGCGGCTTGTATAAGCAGACCCCGCTCGACGGGTACACGCCAAGCAATAACGCGGCGGAGTCGAACGGCGGCTTTGTGGTCAAAAAAGATAACTGGTACTACTTCATCAACGGCGCCGAAGACTACACCGCCGAAAACAAGTACGGCGATGTGGAAAAGGGCGCGCTCATGCGCATTTCCGAGTCCGACCTCTCTTCCGGCAACTATGCCGAGGCAGACGTGGTGGTGCCCCTTCTGATGGTATCGCAGGACTATACCGCGGGCGTGTTCGTCTACGGCGACTATGTGTATTACGCCACCCCCAACGCCGTCAGCTCGATCGACGGCACGGTGGAAAATTCTTATCTCGACTTCAAGCGCAGCAGCCTCGACGGCTCTGAGACCATGAAGAGCTACTACGTGCAGGTGAGCGACAACACCACTGCCTACCGCTATGTAGAGGTAGACGGCACCGTGTACCTGCTGTACGTCGATTCCGCCAACACCGAGATCCATTCCTATAACACGGTCACGGGCGAGAACACCGTGCTCGTTTCCGGCTATTCGGCTTACGCGTTCGACTCTTCCGACCCCACCGATCCCACAGTATATTATACGATGCCCGTGGTCAAAAAGAATACCTACGAGTATCATGCGGAAGAAGGCGACGCGCATTTCTCCACCGAATCGTACAACCAGCTGTATTCCGTGCGCGCAGACGCAACTGCCTGCCCGTACGAGATCGACCTTTCCGACGGCTACGTCGATAACAACATCGACGAGGGCAAAGAGGGCCACACCATGGAGTATGTCAACCTCGGCACCCTGGTGCTGGACGGCATCGGCAACGACAAAAAGGTCCCTTCTCCCTTCAACCACGACTGGTCTGACGGCGTGCGTATCGACAGCGCCCGCGGCTACACCTATTCCATCGTCAAATACCAGCAGGGCGAGCTGTACCTCTCCGTGACCAATCTCGACGCCTCCGCGGCATTCATCTATGTGCTGCCCGCAGACGCCGTCGGCAGCGGCTGGAACAGCATCACCGCCAACCCCGGCGCAAGCGGCAGCGGCGAGCTGGTTCCCATCGCCGTCTCCACGGCCAACGCCACTTCGTCCGCCCTGTTCTATAAAGAGGGCGACAGCTACTACTACATCTATGTAGACGCCAACAGCGCCATCGTCCGCGTGCAGGTCTCCGCCAGCGCGAGCGATGCCGACTACGTGCGCGAAACGACCTATCTTGCCCGCCAGCAGACGGGGGCGTCGCTGCTGTATCTGAACGGCGGCTTCCTGTACTACTCCAAGTCGGGCACCAACGGCAACGCCCTCTGGCGCGTCCGTTATGACGGCGCCCGCACCGACTACGTCGGCTTCGGCAACGATAACTACGGCGAGTACAAGGCCGTGCGCGTGCTCGAGCTGGACTACAACTCCTCCTGGTATGCGCCCGAGGTCATCGGCGGCAGCCTGTTCTTCGGCAACGCCGAAAGCTATGCCGAAAACTATGTGTACGTGATGGACTTGCCCGAAACGAACACCGAGCTTGCAGAACTCAACGAGGTGTACGAAGAGGTGCAGGATACCTTTACCGAGATCGCCAACAACTTCACCGACGCAGCCAACGCCGCGCACTACTATTACTATGCCGGCAGCCGCGACGTCATCGATATGGAAGAGCACCTCAGCCAGTATGAGGAAGAAGACCTCGAAGTGCTGGACGCCTACATCGCCTGCGGCAGCTCGCACGGGTACGACTTCGGCGGCTTGCAGAAGGAAGACGGCAAGGCAAACGTGCAGGGCTACTTCTATAACCGCATCGGCCTGGTGACGGAAGAGGACGCCGAAGCCATCGAAGACGCGCTCGTCTCCGCCTATCTTCTGACCGATCCCGACGCGGTGGATGAAACGGAAGAAGAGGCAGAATAATACCGGAACAGGCGGCCGCCTTTGGCCGCAGGGGGCCTTCCCGCAGGGGAGGCCCTTTTCGTATGCCGCGGGGATACTTTTTGTATGCCCGCAGGGGTGCAGAACGCAGCCTTGCAGGCGCGGCAGCCGTTTGTTTGAATAGGGCAAAAGGCTGCGGCGCATGCGGGCGGTGCGGGCGCCTGTAAGCCCAAAAGGCGGGCGGCGGGGCCCGGAAAGCTGCGCTGCGGGGCAATAAAAGGCGTTCCGAACGGCGGCTGCGGCGGATTTTTTGGCGAAATTTCGTCAATTTGTGACCGTCCGCGTAAAAAATGAATATTTATAGAGAAAAACGCTTTACAAACAGTATATTTATCAGTATAATGTTGCCGAAAAAAACAAGCGCGCCGCGCGTATTTTCCTGTTTTTTTGCACAAAGTACAGGCGCGGGGCGAACAAACCCGAAGATAGAGGTGGAAGGATGGCTAAATACAAAAAGTGCCCCAGATGTGAACTCAACTACATCGAAGAGGATAAAGATTACTGCGACGTGTGCCTTGCCGAAATGCAGGGCGGCAAGCTGAAATTTGCCGACCTCGACGATGAAGACGACGAGATCGAAAAGACCGAGCTCTGCCCCGTCTGCGGCGAAAACTATATGCGCCCCGGCGAAAAAATGTGCGACGAGTGCAAGCAGCACGCCGCCGAGTACGACCAGGAAGAGGAGGTAGACCCCGAAAAGGACGAAGCCTGGCGCGATTACCTCGACGAAGAGGCGGACGATCTGACCATGGAGAGCGACGCCATCGACATCGGCGACGACTTCATCGACGACTTCGACGACGAAGAATTTGCCGACGGCTATGTGGAAGAGGAAGAGTCTGCCGACGACGACGAAGCGGACGACTTTGCCGACGATTTTACCGACCTCGACGACGACGATGACGACGACGACGAGGATGAAGACGAAGAGGATGATTTTTAGAAACTGAGTTCACGAAAATCTCGGCGGGCTGCCGCCTGCGATTTTCCGTGATTTTGAGGAAAACCCCAACCAAAACGCGCTATCGGCAGATAGCGCGTTTTCTGTTCGGAGTTTTCCTCGCCGCGGCATATTTAGGGGCACACCATTATCAAAATGCCGCGGCTTCACCTTTCCTGCAAAAGCCGCAGGTATGCGGCAAATGGAGTGCGCTTACCGAAAGGCGCGGCTTTCGGACGCGCAGAAATTGTTTGTAAAAGGAAAAAACGGCAAAAGTGTGATTTTGCCGTTTTTTAAGTATTTGTTTTAAATCTTCCTCAATTTTACATTTTACATTCTACATTTTACATTTCCGCGCGGCGCGAGCAAGGCGCTCGCGGGTGCGGGGGCGACGTGCCCTTACCCCCTTGCCTTCCCCCTTGGGGGAAGGTGTCACGAAGTGACGGAAGAGGGCGTTCGCCTTTTGCTGCCTCGCGCCGCATGCGGCTTCGCCTATATGTCAAAAAAAGGCGTGCCCCTCTATCGCGAGGGGTACGCCTTTACCGAAACGCTGCCGCAGACCACTTCTGCGTACGAATACGCCGTCTTGCCGCGGTAGGCGGCGTCGTCGGGCAGAACGGTGAACAGGGCGGGGTACACGCCCGAAAGCCTGCCCGTAAAGTCGGCGTATTTGTTGCGGCCGAGGCACACATGCACGCGTACGCGGCGGTCGGCATAGCGGCGGATCTCTTCTTTTACGGTGCGCAAATCGTTGGCGGTGCGGATCATGGCATTTTCCTCCGGGCGGCAGAATGCCGCAGCCCTATTATGGCACAGGCGCGGGGCAAATATACCTCTGCCGTCCGCCGTTTTCAAAAACGGTGCGCCTTTCCGCCGCGATTGGACGAGCCCATCCTCAGCGTCTTTCTTTTTTATAGGGAAGGGAAAGAAGGGAGCGTCGTCTTTTCCGCCCCGCCGCGTTCTTCCTTTATAGGAAAGGAAAAAATGATCGTTCGGCTGTCCGCGTCATCCCCGCCGCTTCTTTTCTTTTGAAAAAAAGAATAAAAACGTTTACAACAAAGCAGGCAGCCCGAGGCGCCCCAGCCGCGTTCTTCTTTCCGAAACAAAAAGAAAAAGCGTTTACAGCAAAGCAGGCAGCTTGCGCCGACTTCGCCGCACCCTTCTTTCCAAAAGAAAAACAAAAAGCGTTTACAACTAAGCAGGCATGGCGGGCGGAGGTGCGGCATACAATAGGGTGTAATGCTTCATGGTCGGAGGTGCGTATGCCTGCACAACCACAGTTCGAAACCTATTCCTATACCGCGCGCGGCCCGCTGCTGTCCGCGCAGTCCATCGTCGAGTGCCGCCTCGCCGACTGGGCAGACAACGCCGTGCTCGCCGTCTGCCCCGCCGTGCTGCCCGTGGGGGCGGAATGCGCCTCCGGCGAGGTGCGCTACAGCGGCAAACTCTTCTTTTCGGCGGTGGCGGCCGCTGCGGACGGCACCCTCATCGCCGCCGAACGGGGGGTAGAGTTTTCGCACCGCACCCCCTGCGAAGAGGCGGTGCCCGCTGCCACGGCGCGCGTGCGGCTGCGGGTGGATAAAGTGGAGACCCGCCGCGAGGGGCGCTCCTGCATCCTCTCCGCCATCGTCACCGCCGAGATCTGCCTGTTCGTGCCGTCGCAGCTGCAATACCTGGCGGGCGGCGAGGGGGTGGTGTGCGACTTCGCCCCCGTGCGCATCGGCAAAAGCGAGTTCTGCAGCGGCACCTTTTCTTTAGAGGAGGAATTCGATACCGACTATGTAGGAGACATCCTCCTGCACAGCGAACAGGTGGTGCCCACGCGGGTGGCTGCGTGCGCGGGGTATTTAGACGTATCCGGCGAGATCTTGCTGAACGTTTTGGGCAAGCGCGAGGGCGAAAACGAGCCCGTCTCTTACGAGCGGCAGATCCCCTTCCGGGCAGAGATCCCCTGCGAGGGCGCCGAGAGCGGCATGCCCTGCCGCGTGCAGGTGCGGGCGGAAGAGGTCAGCCTCACCGCCTCGTGCGATGAAGAAAAGGACCGCTGCCGCATCCTCGCCGCCGTCACCGCCTCCGTCTCCGGCGAGGTGCTGCGCGCCGACGAACTGCAGATGGCGCGGGACGCCTTCGCCCCCGGCTTTGCCTGCCGCCTCGAGCGGGCGCGCATCGCCTGCCGCGAGCCCGCCTGCTCCTTTACCGCCGCTGAACGGGTGTCGGGCGAGGCGGCCGTCGTGGAAGGGGAATTGGGCAAAGATGACTCCCTCTCCGCTGCGGCGCTGGCAGAGGCGGAATGCACGGCGGCCTGCGGCGAAGGGGAACTCTCCGTCGAGGGCGCGGTGCACGCTTCTCTCTTCTGTAAAGGAGAAGAAGGCATGCCCAAGTGCGTGCGCATCGCCCTGCCCTTCGCCTTCCCCGTCCGCTGCGACCGCGCCCATGCGGGCGACGCGGCAGAAGTTACCTGCTGCTGCCAGGGCGTCTCCGTGCGCCGCCGCGGGGGCGGCATCGAGGCAGAGTGCTCGCTGCGGCTGTTCTGCACCCTGACCTCTTCGCAGGAGAGCGAGTATGTTTCCGACCTTTCTGTGGGGGAAGAAGTGCGTGAAGAGCGCGGCGCGGTAGAGGTGTTCTTCGCCGCCGCCGGCGACACCCTGTGGGAGGTCGCCAAAAAGATGCAGTGCAGCCCCGAAGCGCTGAAAGAATCTTGCCCCGGCATGGAGTTCCCGCTCTCCGGCAGCGAGCGCATCGTGGTGTGGAGGGGGAAGTGAGAGTTCACAAAAACCTCGCCGCGACGGCGGCTGCGGTTTTTCGTGATTTGAGAGGCGACGTTCGCTTATGCTACGCAACGCTCTGCGTCCGGTTTTCTCTCGGCTGCGCGCCTTTTGGGGCACGCTTATTATAAAACGCGCGCAGCCTTCACTTTTTCCGTGTGAGCCTGACGGCAAATTGAGGGCGCTGGCGCAAAAGCGTGGTTTTGCTTGCGCGAGAAATTTATTTCACGCGTTCCTCGGCGAGCTGACGCCTGCGGAACGCCGTGAGTTAAGGAAAACCCCATTGTCCGCCCTTTGGGCGGCGCAATCGGAGTTTTCCTCTTTGCGCGGCAATGAGGGGCACACCCTTATCAAACGCCGCGCAAATTCACCTTTCCTGCGTGCAGCTCCCCGCAGCAAGGTGAAAAAGGCAAAAGCGTGGTTTTGCCTTTTTCGTTTTTGTTTGGAGCGACAGAAAGTTGCTAACAGCCCCGCGCGGCGAAGCGCGCGGGTACCTACCCACTGTCACCCTGAGCGGAGCGGCGAACAGAATGTGAGCCGCGCAGTCGAACGGGTCTCCTCACCTTGTCATTTCGACCGAGGGAAGGAGCATGGCGACTGACCGAGTGGAGAAATCTTGCGCGGTGCGTATCAGTAGACATACTCTTTTGCCATGTTCGGAACGGCTTTTGTATTCAAGACAAGATCCCTCGACTGACGCTCGGGATGACAGGGATGGTTTTTATTTTCAGAGATCCTTCGACTTGCGCTTTATAGGGCTCCCGAAAATCGCAGCGGAGCGAGATTTTTGGGAAGAGGAGCGGCAGGCGTAACGGGCAAGGCGGCAAGTGTAACGCGCCGCCTGCCATGACGCCTTGCCGCGACGAGCTCAGGATGACAGGGGGAAGGCAAGTTTGCGTCGCTGCGTCGCGTATGCGGCGCGGGAAAGCTGCAATAAAAAAGACGGAACTTGGTTGTTCCGTCTTTTTTAATGTCGGGTATCGGCCGCGCCGCTGCCTCCGCCGTAGGTTATTCTTTTTGTCGGTCGCAGCTATCCTTCCTTCGCATTCAATTCTTTTTGTCCTGTTCGCCGCACTGCGGCAGGCGGGCGGCCATCATCTCTTTGGCGGCCTTCACGCCGTCTACGCGGGCGATGACTTCGGTGAGGTCGACGGGGTTGCCGTGACGGTCGCGGGGCACGGTGGGCACAAAATAGCGCTTCCCCAGGCCGATGCGGAATTTATGGTCGATGTATTCCGTCAGCACGTTCACGAACAATCCCCACAGCAGAAAGGGGATAGAGATGGCCGCCACCAGCAGCGAAAACCAGCTTAAATTGTGCACCGCCGACAGCACCAGGCTCAAAGAAAGCCCCGAACAGAGCAGCTGCAGCAGGTATTTTGCCATCTTGATAAAGCGGTGCGCCGTGGGGCGGGGGGCGCCTTTTAAGTTGATGCGGTAACTGATGAAGGTGATCAGCGCCGACAGCACGAACGACGCCACGATCAGCGCCAGCAGCACGATGCTGAGGGCGTTGCCGAAGGTGCGGTAATAGTACACGGCGTACACGGTATAGGCGGTGTAGCCCGTCAAAAACAGGCAGCTGATCACAAACCGCGAGATGTTCAAAGTAGATCGTAAACTCATGATTTTTTCAAAAAAGCAAGCGCGCGGGGGCGTATGCAGGCAGAACTGTATTTAGTATAGCCGAAAACGGGCAGTTTGGCAATTATTTTTTTGCGTTTTTGCCGTTTGAAAATCAGAATCGATTTACAAGGGCGCGGAATTCGTGATATAATACAAAAAGTAGGTTCTCGGGCGGTATGTTTGCCATGCCGCCCGCTCCCGCCGCTATGGCGGGCAATTATAGGAGTGTGACTATGGCATCCATCACAATCGACGAAAAGATCTGCAAGGGCTGCGGTTTGTGCGCGAACGCCTGCCCGAAAAAGGTGATCTCGATCAGCAAGCACCGCATGAACGCCAACGGGTATTTCGTGGCGGAAGCGGTCAACAAGCAAAACTGCATCGGCTGCGCCTTCTGCGCCATCATGTGCCCCGACTGCGCCATCGAAGTGGAAAAATGAGCGGCGCCCGCAAGGGCAGCCGCAGGTTTGTAAGGAGAAAGCACTTATGTCCAAAATTTTGCTGCATGGAACGGAAGCCATCTGCGAAGGCGCCATCCGCAACGGGTGCCGTGCCTTTTTCGGCTATCCCATCACCCCGCAGAACGAAGTTCCGGAATATATGTCCGTCAAAATGCCGCAGATCGGCGGCGTGTTCGTACAGGCGGAGTCTGAAGTCGCCGCCATCAACATGGTCTACGGCGCGGCCGGCAGCGGCACGCGCGCGATGACCAGCTCTTCCAGCCCCGGCGTCAGCCTCAAGCAGGAGGGCATCTCGTACATCGCCTGCGCCCGCATCCCCTGCGTGGTGGTCAACATCATGCGCGCAGGCCCGGGCCTCGGCGGCATCCAGCCCGCCCAGGGCGATTATTTCCAGGCCACCAAGGGCGGCGGCCACGGCGACTATCACCTCATCGTGCTGGCGCCTTCGTCCGTGCAGGAGGCGTGCGACTTCACCTACCGCGCCTTCGATTTGGCGGATAAATACCGCGTGCCGGCGATGATCCTCGCCGACGGCATGATCGGCCAGCTGATGGAGCCGGTCGAACTGCCGCCTATGCGCGACCTTTCCGAACTGCCCGAAAAGCCGTGGGCGACCAGCGGCCACTACGGCAAAGACCGCCGCGTGCTCAATTCGCTCATCATCAAGCCGGACGAGCTGGAGCCGCACGTCAACGAACTGAAAAAGACGTATGACGAGATCTACGCCAACGAGCGCCGCGCCGTCGAATATAAGACGGAAGACGCCGAGATCGTCATCACGGCATACGGCACCGTGGCGCGCATCGCCAAGAGCGCCGTCAACGTGCTGCGCAGCCAGGGCATCCGCGCCGGCTGCATCCGCCCCATCACCGTGTATCCCTTCCCCGACGACGCTTACGCCGCCTGCGCCGCGCGCAGCTGCACCAAGGCGTTCCTGTCGGTAGAGCTGTCGCTGGGGCAGATGGTAGAGGACGTAAAGCTCGCCGTCAACGGCAAAAAGCCCGTCTACTTCTACGGCAGGACGGGCGGCAACGTGCCGGACGAGAGCGAGATCGTAGAGGCGGCAAAGCGCGCCCTCGAGAGCGCCGCCAAGCAGGCGTGAGGGAGGAATCTTATGAAAGTATTTGAAAAGACAAAGATGCTCACCGACGCGCATCTGCATTACTGCCCCGGCTGCACCCACGGCATCGTGCACCGCCTGGTCGCCGAAAGCATCGAAGAGCTGGGCGTGCAGGAGAAGTGCATCGGCATCGCCCCCGTCGGCTGCGCCGTGTTCGCGTATGACTATTTCAACTGCGACATGCAGGAAGCCGCCCACGGGCGCGCCCCCGCCGTCGCCACGGGCATCAAGCGCTGCAACCCCGATAAGATCGTGTTCGTGTATCAGGGGGACGGCGACCTCGCCTCCATCGGCATGGCCGAAACGGTGCACGCCGCCGCGCGCGGCGAGAAGGTGACCATCATCTTCATCAACAACAGCATCTACGGCATGACGGGCGGCCAGATGGCGCCCACCACCCTCATCGGACAAAAGGCGACCACCTGCCAAAACGGCAGAGACCCCGCCGTCAACGGCTACCCCATCCGCATCTGCGAGTTGCTCGCCACGCTGGATGCGCCCTATTACATCGAGCGCGTGTCCACGCACGACGTCAAGCACGTTTTGGCGGCGAAAAAAGCGATCAAAAAGGCGCTCAAATTTCAAGCGGAAGGGCGGGGCTATACCTTTATCGAAGTGCTCGTCTCCTGCCCCACCAACTGGCACATGCGCCCCGTCGACGCCCTGCGCTTTATGGGCGAAGAATGCACCAAAACCTTCCCGCTCGGCGTCTTCCGCGACAAGTCTGCGGGTGAAAACTGAGGAGGAATTCGTATGGTTCGTATTTTATTGGCAGGGCAGGGCGGCCAGGGCGTGCTCAGCGCCGGGCAGTTTTTGGCAAACAGCGGCCTGCACGAGGGAAAAGAGGTCTCGTACCTGCCCGCGTACGGCCCCGAAATGCGCGGCGGCACGGCAAACTGCGCCGTGATCATCTCGGAAGAAGAGATCGCATCTCCCCTGTGCACCACGCCGGACGTGCTCATCGCCCTCAACAGCCCCAGCTTCCACCGCTTCGCCCCCGCCGTCAAGAGCGGCGGCATCATCCTCGTCAACGGCTCCATTTCCGACAGCTTTGCCGGGCGCGACGACGTCTCCGTGTACGACATCCCCGCCAACGACATCGCCATCGAAGCGGGCGACGTGCGCGCCGCCAATATGGTGATGACGGGCGCCCTGTGTGCCCTGACGCACGTCGTGCAGGATAAAAGCATCGTCAACTGCCTGCAGCAGCGCTTTGTGGGCAAGCCGCAGGTGCTCGCCGTCAACGAGCGCGCCTTTCACATGGGCGCCGAAGCCGTGGCGGAAAAAAAGTAAGACCGAGATAAAGTGCAAGACAGGGCCGCCCGCCCTGTCTTTTGTGTATGAAAAATTTTTCGCCTGCCTTGGTTCGTACTATGCAGAGGAACGGCGCGCCCGCCGATCGGGAGGAATACTTCGGAGGATAAAAATGTACTATACCTGCAAATATGTGTCGCCGCTCGGCGGCATGACGCTTGCAAGCGACGGTAAAAATTTGACCGGGCTTTGGTTTGACGGGCAAAAATATTTTGCCGATGACCTGCCCGCACAACATGAAGAAAGCGAGCTGCCTGTCTTTGCGCAGACGAAACTGTGGCTGGATATTTATTTTACGGGGAAAGAGCCCTGTTTTACCCCGCCGCTTTCCATGGGCGGCGTTTCTCCTTTCCGAAGACGTGTCTGGGAGATCATGCTCGCAATTCCCTATGGGCACACGTCCACCTACGGCAAGATCGCCTCGCAGATCGCGGCGGAAACGGGCAAACGCGTTTGTGCGCAGGCGGTCGGCGGGGCGGTCGGGCACAACGGCATAGCGCTCATCATTCCCTGCCACCGCGTGCTGGGCGCAGGCGGCGGCATGACGGGCTACGCGGGCGGCATCGATAAAAAGATCGCCCTCCTGCAATTAGAGGGCGCGGATGTGTTCAACGGTAAGGGTAAAATGTAGGATTGCGGATAAGTAGAAAGATATAGTTTATCTATCCTCAATTTTACATTCTACATTCTACATTTATCATTTGTAAAGCGGTCCCGAACAAGGCAAAAAATCTTTCTTTCCCTTCAAAAAACCTGGCAGGCGGGCTGGAAACGCCCGCTTTTGTGTGGTATACTGGTATCGCGGCGGGAAAAATACCGGAGAGGAGGATCGGGATGGATCTGTTTGCATTTCTCTCGTATATCCGCCAGTTCAACGTCGATGTGCTCGTCATCGGCGTCGCGGTGTGGGGGCTCAACAAGCTGCTGCAAAACACTCTTTTGAAGAAGGTGGATGGCAAATACCTCACCTTTGTGCCCTTTGTGCTGGGCGCGCTGCTGTACGCGGCCTATGCCGCCTGTACGGGCGCGTTCTCGCAGGGGGCTGCCGCCGTGGGCGGCGTCATTGCCGAGGGCATGACGTGCGGCGCCGTCGCCACGGTCATCGGCATCATCTGCGACAAGGTGAGCGCGAAAGAGGGCCCGAGCGTGCGCGCCGCCTGCGTGCAGACGCTGGTGGGGGAATTTTGCGCCATTACCGAGCAGCAGGCGGAAGAGATCGCCGCGGCGTTTTTGCGGGATGCAGACGAAGCGCGCTCGCTGTTGACCGAAGCGGTCGGCGAGAGCGCGGCGCAGTCGCTGTTCCCGCTGTTGGAGCGGGCGCTGCACACGCTGGAATAGGCGGAGCCGCAAGCGGGGGGCGCCGCCGCGCAAAGTTTTGCGCGGCGGCGCTTTTTTGTTCACGCGTTCCTCGGCGCGAAGTTCTCACAATTTCTTTCGAGCTGACGAAAGAAACTGTCGAGAGAAAGGGGACGCCGTGCGGTCAAATAAAGCGGTTCTGCTCTTCCGAATAGGTGTAGCCGATGGCGGAAAGGGCGGCGCGGACGGCCTCTTCGTCGGCGTCTAAATCGTCGCACAGGGCGGCAAGCGACGGGTAGGCGTCGCGCAGTTTCATGTTGATAAAGCTCAAAAGCATATACGGGTCTTGCGGAAGCATGATATCTCCTGTGTTTTTTACGCAATTTTCGCCGCCTCGCCGCAGGCAGGGCGCTTAGGCTAACGGCGCGCGTGGAGAAAAAACGCCGCTCTCCACGGAAAGCAGTTTTGTGCTTCTTTTAGTATAAGCGGCGGCCGCCGCCCCGTCAAGCAATTTTTTGTTTTTGGCGGAAAATTGTTTGACAAACGCGCGCGAATGTTCTATAATTATAAAAAAGTTTGCATAAATATACAAACGACGCCAAGCTTTATGCACGCGGCTCAAACTTTATGCACGCGGCTCAATTTTTATGCAAACAGGGCCAAATTTTATGCAAGAAGGGTCAATTTGTATGCAAGAGAGGGAAAGTAAGATGCAAAACGCTTCCGCAGGTGCCGAAAAGAAAAGCCTGTTCACCAAGCCCACCAAGCGGCAGGCAGTGCTGTTTGCGCGCCGCGTCGTCGCCTATGTGCTGGGGATGTTCCTCATCGCCTGCGGCGTCTCCATGTCGCGCTCTACCAACTGGGGCATTTCGCCCGTCAATTCCATCCCCAACGTTTTGAGCCTGGCGCTGCCGGAGATCTCCATGGGGCTGTGGGTGATCATCGTCTTTGCCTGCTTCATCCTCGTGCAGCTGGCTATTTTGGGCAGGCAGTTCAAGTGGTACTACATCTTTCAGCTGGTCAGCTCTACCCTGTTCGGCTTTCTGGTGGACGGCACCAACGCCCTGTTCGGCCTGTTTTTGCCCGCCGAGCAGGCGGTGTGGCTGAAAATTTTGCTCATCGCCGCCAGCACGGTGGTCATCGCCTGCGGCATCTTTTTGTATCTGGAAGGCGGCCTCATCAACATGCCGGGCGAAGGCGTCACGGTGGCGCTTTCCAAGCGCACGGGCTTGAAGGTGTCTACCTGTAAGATCATCTTCGACGTCTCCGTAGTGCTCATCGCCTGCATCCTCTCGCTCATCTTCTTCCGCGGCAGCGACGTGTTCTGGACGCTGGACGGCACCGAGGGCATGCTGCGCGGCGTCGGCATCGGCACGGTGGTCATTGCCGTGTTCGTGGGGGTGGTGATGAAGCCGATCACCCACTTTTTCAAACGGCCGCTGCACCGCTTTTTATACGGGGAAGAGCCTGCCGCGCCCGCTTCGAAAGGCGAGCCTGCAAAGCAAGAAGTATCCGCAGAGCAGTCGCCGACGGAGGGAAAGGCACCTGCGGCCCCGCAGGCGGAAGAATGACCAAGCAAAGCCGTTTACGGGATATAGTAACCGCTCCGATTGACAAACGGGGCGGTTTTTGCTATACTGCTGGTATGAATATTCAAAAGATCGCGCCCGCGGCCATGCCCGCGGAAGAAAGTTTCACCTTTTCAGAGCAAAAAGTGCAGGGCGCTGCCATCGCCGCGCAAGGGGAGTACCTGTGCGTGCGCTCGCCCCGCCGCTACAAGCTGTTCACCGAAGGAGAAGACGTGCTCCTCGTCCTGGCGGGCGGCGGGCACTTCAAGTGGAAGCGCGGAGAGCTGCCCTTCGCCGCAGGAGACTGCTTTTGCATTTCCGCCGTGGGCGAATATGAAGTCAACGGCGCCTGCACCTTTATCGTCCGCCGCAGCAAACAGGCGTAAAAAAGTTTGAAAAATTTGCCGCGTGCCGGATAGTGAAATAAAAAACCGCCGCAGCTAACAGGCGTGAGCGGTAAAAAACAAAAACGGGCCGCGCCTCTGTAGGAGGCGCAAATTAAAACAGGCCGCGCCCCCCGTGCGGAGGCGCAAATTAAAACGGGCCGCGCCTCTGTAGGAGGCGCGGCCGTTTGTCTGTCTTCTCGTTTCCGCGGCGAAGCAGCCCAAAGCGAGGGGGCGTCTGTCTGCCGCACAGGTCATGCGTCTGGATTTTCGTCCAATACCGAAAGCACCACCGTCATGCACGAGCGGTAGGCGTCGTCTTCGTTGTCGTAGCCGGAGTCAAAGCGGATGCAGTAAAAGCAGCCGTCGAAGGCAAACGAAGCGGTAAAGATGCCGTTTTCGTCAAACGCTGACGTCACTTCGATCTTTTTGCCGTCGTGGCGGGTATGGCTCATCTTCGAGCCGGAAAGGTCGTAATAGGTGCGCAGGTTGGTGATGTAGTCGCGCGCGTCCGTCTGGATATACAGCACCGCTTCCTGCCCGTCGGGGTGGTTGAAGCGCTGTTCGATGACGATGTCGAACTTGCCGTCCGAATAGGTATAGGCGGCGGTCTCTTTGAGGTCGGAGCACAGGTACTTGGTGCGGTGGCCTTCGTTGTAGGCCTCTACCGAGGCGATCTGCTGTTTTTGCAGATCGGCAAAGCGGTATTCGCCCGGGGTGCGGGCGTTGTTCACCGCCAGCAGGATGCAGCCCGTTAAGATCATGGCGCATGCCAGGGCGATGACGGCGATAAGGCCGATGCGGCGATAGTTCCGCTGTTTGGCGCCGGCGCTCACCTGCGTGCCGTTGGTCTTGACGGGTACCTGTACCCGCGTATCTTTTTCATTCTTTGCCATAGTCTTGTAAAAAACGGCCCCGGGGATGCCGGGGCCTCGTTCATTATTCGCCCTTGAAGGGGAGAAGAGCCACGATGCGCGCCTTTTTGATGGCGTTGGAGAGCTCTCTCTGGTGCATCGCGCACACGCCGCTCATGCGGCGGGGCAGGATCTTGCCGCCTTCGGTGATGTACTTTTTCAGGCGGTTCACGTCTTTATAGTCGATGAATTGGATCTTTTCTTGGCAGAAGGCGCAAACCTTCCTGCGAGAAGATCTCTTCATAGGCTTTCTGGCAGGTCTTTCTTCCATGATAAACTCCTTTTACTGTTTCGTGTTGGTTCAGAAGGGAATGTCTGAATCGTCGTCAAAGGCCTCGAGCGCGGGCTTTTTGCGGGGCGCTGCGGGCGCGGCGTAGTCGTCTGCCGAGGCAGCGCTGTTCGAGCTGCCCTTGGGCGTGAGGAATTCCACGTCGTCGGCGACAATGTCTACATACGTGCGTTTCTGCCCGGAATTGTCTTCAAAGTTGCGGATCTGGATGCTGCCCGTCACAGCCACTTTGTTGCCCTTTTTCGTATAGCGCGAAACCGTTTCGGCGAGGTTGCGCCAGGCGGTCACGTTGAAAAAGTCGGTCTGCTGTTCGCCGTTCGCCGAAGAAAAGCGGCGGTTGACGGCGATGGCAAAGCGGCACACGGGGATCCCGCTGTTGGTTTCCGAAAGTTCCGGATCACGCGTCAGGTTGCCGATCAAAAAAACTTTGTTCATATCTGTTCGGCCTCCCGCGTCAGTTCGCTTTGGTGATCATTCTTCTCATTACGCCGTCCGTAATGCCCGCAATGCGGTCGAGCTCTTTGATCGCGCTGCCGTCCGCTTCGAAGGTCATCAGAACGTAGAAAGCGTCGCTCTTGTAATTGATGGGATAAGCGAGCTTCTTCACGCCCCATTTGTCCGTCGAAACTACGGTGCCGCCCAAACCCTTCACGGTCTCTTCGAACTTGGCGATCAGCGCTTCGCGCGCCTCTTCTGCCATGGCGGAGTCGATCAGGTAAAGCATCTCGTATTTCATTTTTTCACCTCCCGGTCTTATTCGGCGTGCCTTTGCGGCACGCAAGGTATTGCGCCTTTTACGCGCAACAAACAGTATAGCCGATTTTTGCGCCGTTGTCAATTTTTTTTGCCTTTCGGCGGAAAAATTTTGCCGCGGCGCTTCTATTTTCGATGAGAAAGTTTTTGCCGCGGCGTTTCTGTTTTGATGAGAAAGTTTTTCCGCGGCGCTTCTGTATCGGCGGAAAAATTTTGCGGCGCGGTTCAATCTTCCTCCCCCTCCGCAGGAGGCTCCTCGGCGGAGAGCGGCTCTTCGCCCGCGCCGATGCCCGCCTTCGCTTCTTCGCCTGCGGGCAGGGCATCGCCTTCCACCGCCCGCAGCTTCCTGCCGATGGTGCGCGTCTTTCTGGCGGCAGATTCGATGGTGTCCTGCGCTTCCTGCATCTTCTTCTGCGCCTTGTCGAGGATGAGGGCAAAGTTCTTGAATTCGCGGCGGAAGGCGGAAAGCAGCGCCCATAATTCGCCCGAGCGCTTCTGGATGGCGGCGGTCTTGTAGCCCAGCTGCAATGTGGTCAGCAGCGCCCCCAGCGTGGTCGGCCCGCAGGCGACGACGCGCCGCTCTGCCAGATAGTCGGCAAGCCCCGGCATCTTGATGCTTTCGCCGTATAGCCCTTCCAGGGGAAGGAACATGACGGCGATGTCCGCCGTCAGCGGCGGGCGGATATACTTTTGGGCGATCATGTCCGCCTGCACCTTCAGCGCCTTTTCCAAATTTTTGCGCGCCCGTTCGGCGGCGGACTTGTCTCCGGCGGCTTCCGCGTCGGCAAGGCGGCGGTATTCTTCGGCGGGGAACTTGCTGTCGATGGGCAGCAGGGCGCTTTCGCCCTCGCCCGCAGGCAGGAGCACCGCGTATTCCACCACCGTGTTCTCGTTGGGGTCCAGATGCACGTTGGCGCGGTACTGCGCGGGGGAGAGCATCTGCGCCAGCAGCGCTTCCAGCTGTACCTCGCCCCAGGTGCCGCGCAGCTTCACGTTGGTGAACACCTTTTTGATGTCCGCCACGCTCCCCGCCAGCTGCTGCACCTCGCCGATGCCCTTATACACCGCTTCCAGCCGCTCGTTGATGATGGAATAGCTCTTTTGCAGCCTGTTTTCGAGGGTGGAAGAGAGCTTTTCGTCCACGGTCTTGCGCATTTCGGCGAGGGCGGCGGCGTTTTGCTCGTTCATGTACCGCACCTCGCCCGCCACCGCCCGCTCCAGCTCGGTCAGCCGCCGCTCGGTGGCGGTGTTCAGCGCTTCCAGCCGCGCCGCCACGGCCTGCAGGTCGCCGCTCTGCCGCTTGGAGATGAATTCCAGCCAGTCGCGCACATTGTGCGCGCTCTGCGCCGCCGTATCGTTGGCGCGAAGGATCAGCTGTTCCAGGCGCGAAAGGTCGGAAGCGATGGCGCTTTCATCCCTCCTGCGCGTGCGCACCAGCAAAACGGCAAGGCATACGCCCGCTAAAATGAGCGCCCCCGCGCCGCACACGGCGGCGATGAGCGCGTACGTTTCGGTCATCGTTTTTCCTCCTTCTCCTTTGGCTGCCCTTGCGCGGGGTGCGCCGCTTCTTCTCTCTGTATCTCCAATGCAATGTGCGCCGCCTCGCGCAGCAGCGTTTCCTTTTGATTGCGCCGCCCGTCCTGCGCGCAGAACAGCAGCAGTTTTTGCAGCACCTTCGCCGTTTCGGGCGCGGGCACGATGCCGCGCAGCTCATCTCCGCGCACCGCCAGCTCGCGCAGGGTGAAGGGCACGCCCTCTTCCTCCATCTTGTCGGTGATGGCGTTCCACTTGGCGATGGTGGGGCAGAGGGAGAGATCGTCTTTACAGCCGGAGTAGTCCGCCTGCTTCAACAAGAGCAGCGGCTCGTACACGTCGTGGTTTTTCACCGCAAAGGCGCGGATCTTGCTCTCGCGCGCCTTGCCGTCTAAGTCGTACATGTGCAGGGCGGTCAGGCGGCACACGAGCTCTGTCGTTTTCTTTGGCGCCTTCAGCCGCTGCAATATCTCGCGGGCGATGCCCTCGCCCAGCACGTCGTGCCCGTGGTAGCGGCCCGTCTGCAAATATGCGGCGGGTTTTCCGACGTCGTGCAGCAGGGCGGCAAGGCGTATGCTGCCGTCGGCATATTTGCAGGTGCGGAAGCTGTGTTCCAGCACGTCGTGGTCGTGGAAGTCGCTGCGCTGGGCAAGCCCCTTGCCCGCTGCAAGCTCGGGCAAAATATAGTTCAAAACTTCCGTCACCTCTAAAATTTTCAGGCCCTCGTAGTGGGCGTACTGCCGGCCGTACTTTTCGTCGGCGTGCAGCAGCAGCATAAGCTCGGCATAGATGCGCTCGGCGGAGATAAGGTTGATGCGGGCGGCGTTGAACTTTGCCCCCAAGATCGTCTCTAATGAGGGCACAAAGCCCAGCTGCGCCGCCTGCCGCGCCAGCCGCATCAGCCGCAGCCCGTCTTCCGAAAACACCTCGTCGGCGGGGCGGGTGGTCGCCATGCGCCGCTCGGCGATGTCTTTCTGCCCGCCGAGGGGGTCGCACACTTCGCCCGTTTTCAGGTCGCAGTACACGGCGTTGCAGGTAAAATCGCGCCGCAGCGCGTCCTCTTCGATCTTATCGGTAAAGCGCACGGCGCAGGGCGCGTGCTCGCCGCCGCGGTAAAAATCGGTGCGGAAAGAGGTAAATTCGATCTTCCGCCCTTCTTCTTCCAAAAGCACGGTGCCCGTGTTTTTATACACCGCCGAGGCGCGGATCCCCGCCCCTTCCGCCAGGGCGGAAAATCTTTCCGCATCCGCAGGGGCGCAGATGTCTATATCGTCGGAAGCGGGCAGCCCCGCCAGGGCGTCGCGCACGGCGCCGCCCACCGCATACAGCGGAAAGTCCGCCTGTTCTGCCAGCTGCCGCAGGCGCTTTGGTATGTTCAGCCGCATCAGTCCTTCCCTCCCAAAAGAATCCTCTGCCCCGTATTATATCATTTTTGAAAAAAAATTGCAAATGCCTGCCTTTTATGGTATAATCGAAGGGAGTTATTTTATTTTTTGGAAGGGAAAGCCGCTGCGGGCAGGGCTTTTGAAGACGCGCGCCGCCGCGGGCGGCAGAAACAGGAAAACGCCGCCGCAAAAGGCGCCTGAAAGGTACAAAAGGCCGCGCCGCTTGAGGCGGCAAAGGAGAGAGAAGTGTACAACGTCATCGCCAACCCGCAGGCGGGGGAAGGGAAAAAGAAAAAGCTGTTGGAGCGCGCCCTGGCGCGCTTTGCCGAGCGGGGCAAACAGGTGCGCCTCTATCAAACGGAAAAACCGGGCGACGCCGCCGCCTTTGCCGCCAAACTTTGCCGCGAAGGGGAAGGCGACATCGTCGCCTTCGGCGGAGACGGCACCCTGCACGAGGTGCTGAAGGGTTTTGAAAATTTTGAAGCCTGCGCCTTAGGGCTCATCCCCGCCGGCACCGGCAACGACTTTGCCGCCTCTGCCGGCATCCCCCTGCAGCCGGAGGCCGCGGTAGATCTCATCGCAGATACGCAGCCGCAGCTGACCGATTTTTTGCAGCTGCCGCAGGGGGTGCGCGGCATCAACGCCGCGGGCACGGGCATCGACGTCGAGATCTTGCGCCGCTGCCGCGATTCCAAATTTCTGCGCGGCAAGATGCAGTACCTCGTCAGTTTGATCGTTTCCCTCATCAAATATAAAAATTACACCTTCACCGTGCGCGTCAACGGGCAGGAAAGCCGCCACAGCGCCCTCATCGCCTGCGTGGGCAACAGGCAGACCATCGGCGGCGGCATCCGCATGTGCCCGCAGGCGCACATAGCCGACGGGATGCTGGACTTCGTCGCCGTAGACGACGTCAAAAAGGCGAGCATCCCCGCCGCCTTCGTCAAATTGATGAAGGGCCGCATCTTAGAAGAGCCGTTCACCTTTTTCGAGCGCTGCAAGCATGTAGAGATCGTGCCCGACGCGCCCATGACCGTGCAGGTAGACGGCGAACTGTACGACGGCCTGCCGTTTATCGCCGACATCGTCGAAAACAAGCTGCGCATGTGGCGCGGCGCGCCCCAAAAGGCGTAAGCGGCCGAAAAGTGTAAAACAGAAAAAAGCGCGGCGCAAAACCGTAAACAACGGCAAAAAGAGAAAGAAAAAGCACAAGGAGGCGCCTATGGAATACGTTTACCTGCTCTTATTCATGGGGCTGATCATCGCCCTGTGCCTGTTCATCAACCGTTTGACGGACAAGCTGAACGTGCCGTCGCTGCTGCTGTTCATCGCCATCGGCATGATCGCCGGGGTGCTCCTGCGCCCCGTGTTCGGCAACGTCACCGATTACGACATGGGCAACGTCGTCTGTTCGGCCTGCCTGGTGCTGGTCATCTTTTACGGCGGCTTCGGCACCAACTTCAAAGAGGCCAAGCCCGTGGCGGGCAGGGCGCTGCTCCTATCCTTTGCGGGCACGGCGCTCACGGCGGGGCTGGTGGGCGTGTTCGCCTGGTGCGTGTTCAAGGTTTTGCCCTTCGCGCCCGATATCGGCTGGGTAGAGGCGATGCTCATCGGCTCTGTCATCTGCTCGACGGACGCCGCCTCCGTGTTCAACATCCTCCGTTCCCGCCGCCTCAACTTAAAGTACGGCACCTCGTCTTTATTGGAAATGGAGTCCGGCTCCAACGACCCCACCTCGTACATGCTCACCGTGGTGTTCACCGCCGTATTGGCGGCGCAGTACGGCATCGAGGGCGCCTCCGCCATGGGCGCGGGGCAGATCGCGGGCATGCTGTGCGCGCAGGTGGGCATCGGGGCGGCGTTCGGGACGGCGTTCGGGTTTTTGTCTATCTACATCCTCAAGACCATCCCCTTCAACATGGGGCAGGGGGGCACCATCTTCGTGCTCGCCATCGCCCTTATCTGCTACGCCGTGCCCTCGGTGCTGCCGGGGCTTTGGGCGGGCAACGGGTACCTCGCCGTGTACATCTGCGGCATCATGCTGGGCAACGCCCGCATCCCCCAAAAGCGGGACTGCGTCCGCTTTTTCGACGCCGTCACCGCCGTCGCCCAGATGATGATCTTTTTCCTGCTCGGCTTTTTGGCCACGCCCGAGTGGCTCATCCGCCCCGAGGTGCTGGTGCCGGCGCTGCTCATCTTCGTGCTCATGACCGTCATCGCCCGCCCCGCGGCGGTGGCGGCGCTGCTGCTTCCCTTCCGCGCCCGCGCCAATCAGATGGGCGTCATCGCCTGGGCGGGGCTGCGCGGGGTGGCGTCCGTCGTGTTCGCCATCTACGCCATCTCGCAGCTGGGCGAGGGGAGCCTGCCGTACGACCTGTTCAGCATCGTCTTCTGCATCGTCATCATCTCCATCTCGCTGCAGGGTTCGCTTTTGCCCGCCGTGTCGCGCAAACTGCATATGCTGGGCGACAGCGACAACGTCCTGCGCACCTTCACCGACTATCAGGACGAAACGGACGTGCGCTTCGTCAAGATCGTGGTGGGCGAAACGCACCCCTGGGCGGGCAGGCAGCTGCGCCAGTGCGTCATGCCGCGCGAATTTTTAGTGGTGCTCATCCTGCGCGGAGACGAGGTGGTGGTGCCCGACGGCAACACCGTCGTCAATCCCGGGGACCTGCTCGTCACCGCCGCGCCCGAGTTTGAAAACCGCGAAGAGTTCGGCATGTTTGAAGAATATCTGGGCGAAAACCACCCCTGGGCGGGCAAAACGGTGCGCGAGCTGCAGCTGCCCCGCGGCACCCTCATCGCCATGATCAAGCGGGGCGGCGGCACCGTCATCCCCTACGGCGCCACCGAGTTGAAGGCGGGCGACGTGCTCGTATGCATCAAGATCGCCGCGCACGAATCTGATCCCGCGGAAGAGGCGAAGGCGTAAACGTTTTTATTTTAACCAAGTCAAAGCAAACGGAACCCGATCGGAAGCGGGTATCTCACCACATCTGCTGTGTTAAAGCCCTTGCTAATATGTCTCTATATTAGCTACGGGCTTTGCCTTGCATGGATACTGTAAGGAAAAAATACGGACCACGCTTTTAGCGGCATCTTTTAGTCGCTTTGCCGTTCATCGTCTTTGCAATACGCGTGTATTGCTGCATCCTCTTCGCGGCAAATCATCCAAAAATCTTGCCGCTAAAAGTGCGAAGCAATCAAAAGCGGCAAGGTATGCAATTCAAAAAAACGAAGCGTGCAGCACGAGCCAAGAGCACACAAGCGAGAGCTTCAACACCGCTTGCCGCTTTTGATCGGGTCCGTATCTCTCCCTTACAGTATAGTGATCTACCCGCTTGCGATTGCTACGCACCCTGAAAGAGCGCATTTTGCGATGGATTGGGGCGATAGACGAAGCAGCAATACCCAAGTATTGCAATGAGGATGAGCCGCAAGGCGCGCAAAAGACGCCTTTCAGGGCGGGTTCGGTTTATTTTGACTTGGTTAGGGAAGGAAGGGTATGCCCCGCACTCTCTCGCCGCTCGCTTGTGTGAAATTTTTGCCGCCACGGCGGTGCGAGCCATCCCCGCGGCCGCCCTCTCTCGCTCGCTTGTGTGAAATTTTTGCCGCGGGCGGCATATCTTTGACAAATTCTTCGCCGCGGTAGTATAATACAGGTACAGAAATTTTTACGGGAGGGAAACAGCCATGCAAAAGCGCCGCCGCATCGCAGCCGTCTTATTTGCCGCCGTCTTTCTCCTGTTTTCTTTGGCGGTTTTTGCCTTTGCCGACGTGCAGGCCGCCCATGTATGCGCGGGCGAGCGCTGCCACGTCTGCGCCGTGTTGGAAACGTGCGAAGGTGCCCTTGACGCACTGCCCGCAGCGGCAGCCTGCGCGGCGGCGCTGTGCGCCCTGTACGGGGCGGTGCGCCTGTTTTCGTGTAAAGAATGGGTATCGCACTTTTCGCTCGTTTCGCGCAAGGTGAAACTTTCCGAATGAGTCGCCTGCGCCCGCGTTGGGCGCGGCTGTGTCTCGGCGGACCCGTATGCGGGGCCCGGCGGAAAGTTCACGCGGCAGCCGCCGCGAAAGGCGTTTGCCGCAAAAGCGGAAAAAGAGAAAGTATCTGTCGCCCGCAGGGTGCGGGCATGCCGCGTTTGTCTGCGGCCAAGGGGCGTTTGCCCTGTAAAGAAGTATTTTTCAGGGGGAAAGTGTACAGCTCCGAAAAAGTTTTTACGGCGTCATCGCCGGATGCAGCAGGGGGCCGCCGTGCGGGCGGCCCCTTTTGCGCGCTCCGGTTTTCGCGCGCCGCTCCCTTTTTCGGGTCTTGTTTATTTTACGCGCCGTGCGGCCCTCCCTGCGGAAGGGCGCACGGCGCCTTGCGGGAGAGGCACGGGGTTTTCAGGGCCGGCGTTTGCCTTGCGCGGGGAGGGCGGCGCAGATCGTTGACTTTTTCTTCCAAACGGGGTAAGATAGTGTCATCAAATACAACAAGCAAGAGGAGTGCGTATGATCGAGCGCGTCAAAGAATACTTCAAACAATGGAACATGGAGGGGAACATCCGCGAATTCCCCGTGTCGTCCGCCACCGTCGAGCTGGCGGCAAAGGCGCTGGGCTGCGAGCCCTGCCGCATCGCCAAGACCCTTTCCTTCCGCGCGGGCGAGCGGGTCGTCCTCATCGTGGCGGCGGGGGATGCCCGCATCGATAATCAAAAAATATAACCAAGTCAAAGCAAAGAGGATCCGATCGGAAGCGGGTATCTCACCACATCTGCTGCGTTAAAGCCCTTGGCAATATGTCTCTATATTACCTGCGGGCTTTGCCTTGCATCTGCGGCAATCTACCCGCTTGCGATTGCTTCGCACCCTGAAAGAGCGCATTTTGCGATGGATTGGGGCGATAGACGAAGCAGCAATACCCAAGTATTGCAATGAGGATGAGCCGCAAGGCGCGCAAAAGGCGCCTTTCAGGGCGGGTCCCTTTTGCTTTGACTTGGTTAAAGCGGCGTTCGGCTGCAAGGCCAAGATGCTCGCCCCTGCCGAGGCGGAAGCGCTCACCGGGCATGCCGTGGGCGGCGTCTGCCCCTTTGCCGTCAATGCGGGGGCGGAGGTGTATTTAGACGAGTCTCTCCGCCGCTTTTCTACCGTGTTCCCCGCCTGCGGCAGTTCCAACAGCGCCATCGAGCTCACCTGCGCGCAGCTGGAACAGTTTGCTTCCAACTTCTGCGGCTGGGCAGACGTGTGCAAGCTGCCCGCCCCGGGCGCGGAGCAGCTTTGAGCGAAATAAATTTTGTTATTTTGCCGAAAGGCAGAACAAGCGGCGGGGCAGCTCTCTCGCCGCTTGACTTTTTTGCGCAAACGGGGTATGATTGTAACAAATACGCCAAAGAGGGAACTATGCAAAACTTTTTAAGCAAAAAGGCGCGCTCTGTCACGCCGTACACGGCGGGCGAACAGCCGAGCGACAGGCAGTACGTCAAGCTCAACACCAACGAAAACCCGTATCCGCCCAGCCCCAAGGCGCTGGAAGCGTACCGCCGGTACGATTTTTCTACCCTGAATCTCTACCCGCCCCTCGCCATGCAGGGGCTGCGCCAGGCCATCGCCGCGGCGGAAGGGGTGCTGCCCGAACAGGTGTTCTGCGGCAACGGATCGGACGAGATATTGGCGCTCTGCTTTGCCGCCTTTTTCGATGCAGACGGAGACGGCGCCGCCTTTGCCGACATCACCTACAGCTTCTACCCCGTGTTTGCCGACTTCTTTTCCATTCCCCATACCGTCGTTCCCTTAGAAGAAGACTTCACGCAAGATCTTGGAAAGCTCAGCGAAACGCGCGCGCAGGGGATCTTGGTCGCCAACCCCAACGCCCCCACGGGCATCGGCATCCCGCGGGCAGAGATCGAGGCCTTCGTGCGCCGCAACGCCTACCGCACCGTCATCATAGACGAGGCGTACATGCCTTTTTATAATGAAAGCGCCGTGCCCCTCGTGCACAGCCACCAGAACCTGCTCGTGGTCAAGACCTTTTCCAAGGGGTATTCGCTGGCGGGCATGCGCTGCGGCTACGCCGTGGGCAGCCCCGCCCTCATCGACGGGTTGGAACGCTGCCGCGACTGCTTCAATTCCTATCCCGTCGACCGCATCTGCCAGGCGGTGTGCGCCGCCGCCATTGCCGACGGCGCCTATTATCAAGAGAAGAACGCGCTCGTCGTCTCCGAGCGCGAGCGGCTGACGCGGGAACTTGCAAAACGCGGCTTTTTTGTGCTGCCTTCCAAGGCGAACTTCGTGTTCGCGCGGCACGCGGCGGTCTCCGGCCGCGCCGTGTACGAGGGGTTGAAGGCGCGGGGCGTGCTGGTGCGCCACTTCCAAAAGCCGCGCATCGAAGAATTTTGCCGCATCACCATCGGCAGCCCCGCCCAAAACGACGCCCTCCTCGCCGCTTTAGACGAACTGCTGGATGAATGTAAAATGTAGAATGTAGAATGTAAAATTGCGGTTCACGAAGATCTCGGCATTGCCTGCGACGTTCCGCAGACGGCCGCTCGAAAGAAATTGTGAGAACATGAAAGGTAAATACATACGCAAGCAAAACCATGCTTTTGTACCAGCGCTCATGCAGGAAAGGAGAAGCCGCGCTTTTATTCCAAACAATTCTCAAAAAAAGGAAAAATCACACTTTTTCCTTTTTTCCCTTATGAGCATACGGATGGAGGTGAAGCCGCCGCGCATCCTATAAAGGGTGTGCCCTGAAAGGCGCGGCGGCGAGGGGAGAAACCATTGCAGAGCCGCCGAATAGGCTGCGAACAACAGGTTTCCCCCTTCCTCACGACAATTTCTTTCGTCAGCTCGAAAGAAATTGTGTGAACTCAATTTTTCAGCTCGAAAGAAATCGTAAGAAGGTTTCACCAAAGAAAAGAACAAAAAAGTAAAGCTAAAAAATTCTTTTCCGAGGTGACGGCCATGGCCGATCTGATGGCGCAGGAGCGTGCCTGCGATCGTACAAGCGATAATTCCAAACAAAGAGACCTGTTTCCTAAGGCCCGCGCGATAGAGAACGGCGGCTTGTTCATGCAGACCGGCGCGATGGAGAGAGGCGGTTTCAAAAAGGGCGAAACAAAGCAAACAGACCTGTTTCCTAAGGCCTGCGCGCGGGAGAGCGGCGCCGATCTATTTGCAGAGGCCCGCGCCCGTGCGGGCGCGGCGGTGCAGCTGCTGTTTTGCCCGTGCGGCCATGCGGGGGAAGCGCTTTCCGCCCTCTTGCCCTACGGCAAGGCGGCGCTTGTCATCGACGAGGCGGTCCCGCCGCAGGCGGCGGAGCGGGTGCGCGTCGCCTTAAAAAAATTCCGCCCCGCCTGCGCCGTCATCGGCGGAGACTTTACGCAGCTGTTTTCGCTGGCAGACGACATCCGCGCCGCCGTCGGCATTGGCCCGCGCGGCATTGCGGGGGCGCGCTTTTTTGCCACCTTACGCGGCGCCTTTTCCCTTCTCATCCCCACCGATACGGCGGCGGAAGGGCTGTTTGCGCCGTTCGCCCCGCCCCCGTGGCAGGGCTATCCGCTCGCCCCTGCCGACATGATCCTGGCAGACGCCGCCCTGCTGCAAGAGACTCCCGCCCTCGCCTGCTTTGCGGGCGTATGCGCCGAAGAGGCCGCCATCGGCAGCGCCTTCGGCAAAAAAGAAGAGGAAGCCCCCTTCCGCGCCATTGCCGAAGCCTTTGCCGCTGCAGAAAGCGCGGAAGAACAATTTTCCGCCTCCGCCGCCTTCGCGCTCGAAGTGCAGGGGCGCGTCCCCTTCGCCTGCCTGGGGGCGGCAAAGCTGTGCCCCCGCCCGCAGCTTCCCGCCCTCGCCGCCTATTTTGCCCGCCGCTTTTTGTACCTGTTCGCAAGGGCAGAGATCAGGCCCTTTTTCGTGGCAGATTACCCCGCGCGCATCTGGCGTGCCGCCCGTGAAAGCGGGCTTTCCGCCAAGGCCGTCGCCCGCAACGTACATATCCCCCGCGGCGCCGAAAGCTTCGCCCTCGCCGAGCGGTTTTTAGAGGTGCGCGCCCGCCTTGCCGCCTCGGCAGAGCTCTTATGCCGCACCCTGCCGGCGCAGCCCGCCCCTGCAGACGGCCTGTTCGCCCGTTTGTACGACCTCTCCGCCGAGCTTTCGCCCCGCCTTTCGGCTGCCGTGCTCGAGCGCGAACTGGGGCTTCTGCCCACGCCGCCCCTCGCCGCCCCGCCCGTTTTAATATAGAAGGGGAAGGCAGCCATCTGTTTTAATATAGAAGGGGGAAGGCAGCCGCGATTCTTTCCAAAAAATAAAAAGCGGCGCGCCTTTACAAAAAAGACCGCCCTTCCTTTCCCACAAATAAAAAAACGCCGCACACAGGAGGAATCGCTATGAATACTGACCCGCGCGCGCTCGTGGAGCGCACCCGCGCCTTTTTGCTGGATATGGACGGCACCGTCTATCTGGGCGAGCGCCCCATCGGCGACATGGCCGCTACCCTCGCCGCCATCCGCGCTTCGGGCAGAAAGATCGTCTACTGCACCAACAATTCTTCCAAAACGGCGGCGGAATACGCCCAAAAATTAAAGCGGCTGGGGCTGTTTGCGGCGGAAGACTTCGTCTATACCTCCGGCATGGCGACCATCGAATATTTACAGGAAACATACCCCGGGCGCTCGGTATACCTCGTCGGCACCGACGCGCTCAAAGCCGAGTTCGCCGCCGCCGGCATCCGTCTGCAAGAGGACGCGGATATCTGCGTGCTCGCCTACGACACCACCCTCACCTATCAAAAGCTGGTCAACGCCAACCGCCTCATCGCCGAGGGGAAGGTGTACATCGCCACCCATCCCGACGACGTCTGCCCCGCCGAGGGGGTGTACCCGCCGGACGTCGGCTCGTTCATCCGCCTGTTGCAGACATCCTCCGGCCGCCTGCCGGACGTCATCGTCGGCAAGCCGTACACGGTGATGGGCGAGCGCCTTCTGGCCCGCCTGCACCTGCCGCCCGAGGCCGTCACCATGGTGGGCGACAGGCCGCATACCGACATCCGCTTCGGCAACAACAACCGCTTCAACACGATCCTGGTCTTGAGCGGCGAAACGGACGCCGCCAAGGCGGCCGCCCTGCCCGCATCCGACGCCCCTTCCTGTATTTTAGAAAGTTTGAACAGCGTCGCTTTGTGGCTGTAAGGGGGCTGCGCGCAGATCGGTTCACGAAATTTCTTTCGAGCTGACGAAAGAAATTTCCGTGAGAACATAGTGTAAAAAACACGCGGCGCACCGAACGGTGCGCCGCGTAATTTGTTTGCGGGAATTTATCTGTTTTCTTCGCCGTCGGCGGGGGCGGGCGTTTCCGCGGGGGCGTCGGCGGGTTCGTCTGCCGGGGCGGGCGCTTCTCCATCGGCAGCGCCGTCTGCCTGCGCCGCGTCTGCGGGCGCTTCTCCATCGGCAGCGCCGTCTGCCTGCGCCGCGTCTGCGGGCGCTTCGGCGGCCGTATCTTCATACGCGGGCGCTTCTTCGTAAGCGGCCTCGGCGGGGGCGGCCTCGTATGCGGAGGCTTGGGCGGCGGGCTCCTGTTCATAAACAGCCTCAGCGGCGGGGTTTTCCGTATAGGTGGGCGCTTCCGCATAGGCGGCGTCATACGCGCTTTCTGCCGCGGGCACATAGTCTGCGGGCACCTCGTCTGCGGGCGCGCCTGCCAGGGCGGGCGCAGCCGCGTCGGCCGCGGCGGCTGCCGCTGCGGTCATGCGGGCGGCATAGGCGGCCTTGTCGATCTGCTTGCGCACGATGTGGCACCAGATGGCGGAAACCAACCACAGGGCGATGTAGCAGGCGCCCGAAATGAGCACCGGTCCGCCGAAGGTGATGCCGAGGGCGGGGAATTCGGGCATCAGGGTGGGCAGCGCCGTCATGGCGATGGCGGGCGCAATCACGAACAGCAGGCAGGGCAGGTAGCCCGTCGCCTTCACATACCACATGCCCACCTTTTTATTGGGGGTGAAGATGTGGATGAAGGCAAACAGAGACAAGATCGCCCACAGCGCGGCGATAAACAGCATGAATACCGCCGTCCACAGGCAGATGGCCTTGATCAGCTGCACGTCCGTCTCGCTCAAAGAATCTACATAGGCGCCGGGGTCGCGGATAAAGTCGATGGCGGCGTTGCCGCTCGTCGCCTCGCGTGCGGCGGCAAAGGTGACGGCAAAGGGCTGCATGCCGCTCTCTTCCATCGAGCCGCCGTAGCTGTTCATCAGCTCCGCGATGGCCTTGTCGATATTGGAAAGGGAAAATTCCCCGTCCACCGTCATCAGGTCTACGGCCTCTTCAAAGATGCTCTCCAGCTGCGCGCGGTCCTCTTCGGAAAGTTCGCCGATGCCCAACAGAGCGCTGTTTTGGGCTACAAAGCTCTCGGCGGCGGAAATAAAGTCGCCTTTGAGTTCCGTCTTGATCTCTTCGGGGTCCGTCTTTTCGGCGAGTTTGTTGACGGTGTCGTTCATCTCCTGCGGGATCTTAACGTCTTCATAGGTAAAGCCTGCGGGCAGCTCTTCCAGCACCGTATTGATGATGGCCGTCGAAAGCGCTGCGGGCAGCGCCTGCTGCACGATCTCGTCCACCGTCGAGGTCGCCTCGGCGAGCACCTCTTCCAGCATATTTTTCAGGCCCTGCCGCCCTTCGCTCGTGCCCGCTTCCAACAGCTGCAGGGGAGAGAGGGTGACGCGGACCTCGGAATCTACGTCTTTGACGATAAAATTCAGCTGGTCTTCGTCGATGTCGGCGGAAGAGCCCATCGAATCGACCACCGCCGCCGCTAAGTCTTGGTTGACGGGCACGCGCATATCCAGCCAGGGGCATAAGATCAGCGAAACCGCCGCCGCCAAGCACAGCAGCGTGATGACGATGTTGGGCGCGATCAGTTTTTTGTGCGCCTGCCGCTCGGCGGCAGACATCGTGTGTTTAGCCATGGTAATTTTCTCCTTCCGCGCCGCCCGTATGGTCTGTAAAAAAGGGGGCGCGGCGTCACTTTTTGTCTGAAAAAATGACAGGTATATTATAATCGTATGCAGGCTTTTTGTCAAGCGGGGGCGGGGGAGAGAGGCCGCCCTTTCCCTTGAAAAATTTTCCGCAGAGCATTCCTTTCCCTTGAAAAATTTTCCGCAAAGCCGCCGCAAATGGCTTGACAGCGGGCGCCTTCTTATATTACAATATCAGCGTTGTCAAAAAATAACTGCGTCAGGCGAAGGAGGGTAGATAGGAATGTCCACGATCAGAGTCGGAGAAAACGAGTCGATTGACAGCGCACTGCGCCGGTTCAAGAGGAAGTGCTCGCGCGACGGCATCATCGGAGATCTTCGCCGTAAAGAACATTACGAGAAGCCTTCCGTGCGCAAAAAGAAGAAGTCGGAAGCGGCACGCAAGAGAAGTTCTAAAAACTAACCCGGATACAAAAGCCTGTTATTGCAAGATAGCGGGCTTTTTGTTTGCGCGAAATTTGTCGTTTGCGGAGGTCTTGTATGCCGAAAAGCCAGCCGAAAAGTTTTAAGAGCATCGCAAAAGAGGCAAAGAACCGCTTGAAGAGCGGCTTTTGGGAAAACTGTAAAGAAGAGCTGCGGGGCGAACTGGCGCGCGCCAAAGACGCGGGCGTCAACGAAAGCCGCGCCGGCCATTATTTTGCCGGCAAGGTCACCTGCACCATCCGCGGCGGCGATGACGACGCCTTCTACCAAAAGGTCAAGCAGCTCCTGCTCGCCGAGGGCGAGGTGTCGGACGCCATCGGGCGGCTTACCGACCGCGCCGTGTTCGATTCCCTCTCGTACGAAGAAAAGCAGCGCTACACCCTCACCCTCTCCGAGCGGTACTTAAAGGCCTTAGAGCGCTTCCGCCGCGAATGCGAATACGAGGGGCGCAAAGGCTGACAAGGTGCGCGGCTTTTGGTTGCTCCTCGCCGCCGTTTGTGGTATAATAGTCGGCACAACGGAAAAGAACTTGCCGCGCTGCGGTCCAGGCGCAGCTGCAAAGGCACAGCCGTACGGGCGCTGCGCCGCAGCCCGTGCGGCGGAAGGGATACACATGCAAAACATTTTCGGCAAACTCAACGAAGAACAGATCAAGCCCGTCACCGATACCGAGGGGGCGGTGCTCGTGCTCGCGGGCGCGGGCAGCGGCAAAACGCGCGTGCTCACGGCGCGCATCGCCTATTTAGTGGAAGAAAAGGGGGTATACCCTTCGTCTATCCTCGCCATCACCTTCACCAACAAGGCCGCGAACGAGATGAAAGAGCGCCTCTCCGCCATGATAGACGGCGCCGACAGCATGTGGGTGTGCACCATCCACAGCATGTGCGTGCGCATCCTGCGCATGTTCGCGGAAAAGCGCGGCTTTTCCAAAAATTTTTCCATCTACAGCGAAACGGAGCGGGCGAACGTCATCAAAAAGGCGTTCAACGAGAGCGGGTTCGACGACGATAAATTGTTGAAGCAGGTAAAGACGCACATCGCCCGCGCCAAGATGCTGGGGCAGGACGCCGATACATACCGCCGCGAAAACGACGGCATGCGCGGCATCGCCGAGATCTGCACCGTGTACGCCGCCTACTGCGAGCACCTCAAAAAGAACAACGCCCTCGACTTCGACGACCTTCTCACCGAAACGCTGCGGCTTTTAGAAGAGGACAAAGAGGCGCTGGAATACCTTTCGGGGCGCTTCCGCTATATCCATGTAGACGAATTCCAGGATACCAACGCCGTGCAGTATCAGATCGTGCGGCTTTTGTCCACCGTGCACGGCAACCTCTTCGCCGTCGGCGACGACGACCAGAGCATCTACGGCTGGCGCGGCGCCAAGATCGAAAATATTTTGGGGTTTGAAAAAGACTTCCCCGGGGCGAAGGTGTATAAGCTGGAGCGCAACTACCGTTCCACCAAAAATATTCTGAAGCTCGCCAACGCCGTCATCCGCAACAACGGCCGCCGCAAAGACAAGCAGCTGTGGACGGAGAACGACGCGGGCGCCGAGGCGAAGTATTATCAGGCGGAAACGGAGACGGACGAGGCGCTCTACGTCGCCCGTACCATTTCGGACCTGATGAACGCGCAGGGCTACGCCTTTTCGGACTTCGCCGTGCTCATGCGGCTCAACGCCCTCTCCCGCTCGTACGAGCAGGAATTCGCCAAGTACGGCATCCCGTACAAGGTGTTCGGGGGCTTCCGCTTCTACGAGCGCAAAGAGATCAAAGACCTTTTAGCCTACCTGCGCGTGGTCAACAACCCCTTCGACAGCGAGGCGGTCACCCGCATCATCAACGTGCCCAAGCGCGGCATCGGCGGCAAGACCATCGAGGTGTTGGAACATTACGCCGCCGAAAACGAGCTCTCCGTGTACGACGCCGTGCTCGACGTAGACGCCCTCCCCCTGCCCGCGGGCGGCCGCCAGAAGGTGAAGGCGTTCGGGGCGCTCCTCAAAGAGCTCGTCATCAGCGGCGCCGAGGCGGGCGCGGACGAGCTCATCCGCGAGGTCATCAACCGCACGGGCATCCTCGGCATGTATGCCGACGATTCGGACGAAAGCATCAACAAAAAGGCGAACATCGACGAATTTGTCAACTCCGTCGATGAATTCTGCCGCATGAACAAGGGCGCCACCTTGGCGGACTTTTTGAACCAGGTCACCCTCAGCTCGGATACCGACGAGATGGACGAGAGCAGCTACGTCACCCTCGCCACCATCCATTCGGTCAAGGGGCTGGAATTCAAGGCGGTGTTCGTCGTCGGCATGGAAGAAAACGTTATGCCCGTCTCCCGCGCCGCCCTCAGCGACGACGAGCTGGAAGAAGAGCGCCGCCTTTTATACGTCGCCATCACCCGCGCCGAAGAGCGGCTGTACTTCACCCGCTCGTGCAGCCGCTACCTGTACGGCGAGCGCAGCGCCACCGTCCAGTCTCGCTTTATCGGCGAGTTGGCAGAGGTGATGGACGTCGGCCCCTCGCCCGCCGCGGGCTATGCGCGCAGGGCGCAGGGCGGGCGGTACGGCTCTTCGTTCGGGGGCAGTTCTTATGGCGGCGGGTACGGAAGTTCGGGCAGTTATGGGAACGGAAGTTCCGGCGGCTATGGGTACGGAAGCTCCGGCGGGCGGTACGGAAGTTCCTACACGGGCTACGGGGCGCGGCGCAGCTTCTCTTCTTCCCGCAGCCGCGACGAAGACGAGTTCGGCTACCACAGCGACCTCCCGCCCGAACCCTCTTCCGCCCCCGCCCCCGCGCCCGCGGCGGCGTTCAAACGGGCGCAGGGCAGGCAGGCGCCCGGCAGGCAGCAGGTACCCGCCAAAAACTACGCCGCCTTCCGCGCCGGCGTGCGCGTGCGGCACCCCAAGTTCGGCGAGGGGCTGATCGTATCCACCCGCGGCGAGGGCGCGTCGCTCATCGCCAACGTCAGCTTCCGGGGGCTGGGCATCAAGTCGCTGTCCGTGCAGATCGCGCCGCTCACCGTGATCGGGTAAGGGCCCGCCCGCCGAAAAGCGTGCCCGGGCCTTGCGCGGCCCGCTTTTTGCCGTCCTGCGCGCGGCCAAAGCGCAGTTATCTTCAAACGGCCTTTGCCGCCGCCCCTTCGGAGGGCGGGGAGAGGGCAAATGTAAAATGCAGGATAAAGTCAAGATGTCATACGATCAAACCAAAAGGATGCGCGAACTGGTCGATGCGCTCAACCGCTACGGCCACGAATATTATGTGCTCGACGCGCCCACCGTTCCCGACGCCGTCTACGACAAGCTGTACGACGAGCTGCGGGCGTTGGAGCGCGAAACGGGCACCGTGCTGTTCGATTCCCCCACCCGCCGCGTGGGCGGCGAACCCGTCAAGGCGTTTGCCCGCCACGCCCACATCGCGCGGCTGTACAGCCTGGATAAGGCGGTCACCGAAGACGAGCTGGACGCCTTCTTCACCCGCGTATCCAAGGCGGCGGAGACGGCGGGGATGGGCGATCCCGTCTACACCGTCGAATACAAGTTCGACGGCCTCACCATGTGCCTCACCTACGAGGAGGGCAAGTTCGTGCGCGCCACCACCCGCGGCAACGGCACGGTGGGGGAAGACGTCACCGCCCAGGTGCTCACCATGCACTCCTTCCCCCTGTCCGTATCCTACAAGGGCACGCTGGAAGTCAAGGGCGAGGCGATCATCCGCCTTTCGGTATTGGAAGAATACAACAAGACGGCGGCGGAGCCGCTCAAAAACGCCCGCAACGCCGCGGCGGGTGCGGTGCGCAATTTAGACCCCGCCGTCACGGCGGCGCGACGCCCCGAGATCTTGTTTTACGACGTCAACTATATGTCAAGGCCCGTCCTTTCCTCGCAGCAGGAGGCGTTCGCCTTTTTGGAAGGGGAGGGCTTCAAGACCTTCCGCCCCCGTTGGGTGTGCAAGAGCCCGCAGGAGGTGAAGGACGCCATCGCCTCCATCGACGTCTCGCGCAAACAAATCGACGTACTGACGGACGGCGCGGTGGTCAAGGCGGACAGCTTCGCCCTGCGCGAGGCGCTCGGCTATACCGATAAATTCCCCCGCTGGGCGATCGCCTTCAAGTTCGAGGCGGAAGAGGCGGAAACCACCGTGCGCCGCGTGCTGTGGCAGGTAGGGCGCACGGGCAAGCTCACCCCCCTGGCGGAGGTGGACCCCGTCGAGCTTGCGGGCGCCACCGTGCGGCGCGCCACCCTCAACAACTTGGGCGACATCCGCCGCAAAGACGTGCGCCTGGGCAGCAAGGTGCTCATCCGCCGCTCCAACGAGGTCATCCCCGAAATTTTGGGCGCCGTGCAGCACACGGGCGAAAGCGTGGATATCGCCCCGCCCGAGACCTGCCCGTACTGCGGCACGGCGCTCGTCGAAGAGGGCGCCAACCTCTTCTGCCCCAACCGCCGCTGCCGCCCCCGCGTTGCCGCGCAGCTCGCCAACTTCGCCGCCAAAGACGCCATGGACATCGAGGGGTTTTCGGAAATGACCGCCTGTCAGCTCATCGACGCGCTCGGCGTTTCCCGCTGTTCCGATCTGTATTTTTTGAAGGAAGAAGACCTCGCCCCGCTGGAAGGGTTCGGCAAAAAAAAGACGCAGAAGCTCCTTGCCGCCATCGCGGGCAGCAAAGAGGTGCCGCTGGACAGGTTCCTCTTCGCCCTCGGCATCGGCGGCATCGGCAAAGTCGCCTCCAAAGACCTCGCCGAGCGGTTTGAAGGCTTGGCGCCTTTACGCGCCGCCACCGCCGAAGAGCTGGTGCAGATCGAAGACATCGGCCAAAAGACGGCGGAAAACATCGCAGGTTGGTTTGCCGACCCCGAAAACGCCGCCGAAGTAGACCGCCTGCTCGCCGCAGGCGTGCAGCCCTTTTTCCGCAAGGCGCAGCGGGGCGGCCCGCTGGCGGGCGAAAGCGTGGTGCTCACGGGCGCCCTCTCCCGCTTCAAACGCAGCGAAGCGCAGGCGAAGATCGAAGCGCTCGGCGGCGTCTGTCAGAACGCCGTCACCGGCAAGACCACCCTCGTCATCGCCGGCGAAGACGCGGGCAGCAAGCTGGAAAAGGCGCGCGCCAAGGGCATCCGCGTCATCGGCGAAGAAGAGTTCCTCAAAATTTTGCGCGAAAACGGCGCCGAAGCCTGACCGCGCGCAAGTTTCCTTCCGCAAATTTCCTTCCGCAAATTTTCTTTCAAAAATTTCCGCCTGCAATGTTCCGCCCGCCCCGCCGCCGGGGCAAAATAGCTTGCAATTTTCTGCCTTTTCTGTTATAATGGTACGAACAAAATAGGGCGAGTGTATTGACTCGGCGAGCAAAAGAAGGACAGGAAGGTTTTTCGGTATGTTCAGCATGACAGGCTACGGCAAAGGCGAATACAGGGAGGGCGGCATCGAGCTGACCGTCGAGATCAAAACGGTCAACAACCGCTATCTCGACGTGTCTTTCAAAAGCCCCAAAATATTCATCGCCTGCGAAGAGCCGGTGCGGCAGCGTGTGCGCGAGCAGCTGACGCGCGGCCATGCCGACATCTTCGTCAACTTTGTCGATAAGCGCGAAAAGCCCAAAACGCTGTATGTAGACGAAAACGCCGCCCGCGGCTGGGCAGCGGCGGCGGCAAAGGTCAAGGCGCTGTTCCCGAACTTAACAGACGATTTCACCCTGTCGGCGATGATGAAGTGTGCCGACGTGGTGCGCACCGAAGAGGTGACCGAAGAGGACGATACCCTCCCTTCGGCGCTGTTTTCCGCCCTTTCCGCCGCGCTGGAAAAGCTGAATACCATGCGCGCCAAAGAGGGCGAAAAGCTCGCCGCCGACATGCTCTCGCGCATGGATACCTGCGAAGAGCTGGTGCAGAAGATCTCTGCCCGCGCCCCGCAGGTGGCGGAAAATTACCGCGCCAAGATGCAGGAGCGCCTGCGCGAAGTGCTGGCGGGCGTCGAGTACGACGAGGCGCGCCTTTTGACCGAGGCGGCGGTGTTTGCCGATAAGGCCAACATCGACGAAGAGCTCACCCGTTTGAAGTCGCACATCTCGCAGTTCCGCGCCATCTGCGGCGAGGAGCGCGTGGGCAGAAAGTTAGACTTCCTCATCCAGGAATTCAACCGCGAGGCGAACACCATCTGCTCCAAGAGCAACGACTTAGAGGTCACCGGCGCCGCCCTCGCCCTCAAAAACGAGATCGAAAAGATCCGCGAACAGGTGCAGAACGTAGAATAAAGGGGAAGGGCGCTTCCCGCACGGGGAGCGGCAGAGCCCCTTTGCCGATAAACAGGGCGCCGCAGAATTTGGCATTCATTCTCGAAAAAAAGAGGTACAAATATGATCAACGAACCGGTAGTGGACAAATTGGTAGAAAAACTGGGCACGCCCGAAGAGCCCGCCTCGCGCTATGCGCTGTGCGTGGTCGTCGCCAAGCGCGCCCGCCAGATCATCGATCAGGAGCAGAGCCAGGGCCTGCACGAGCTGCCCGGCGGCATCAAAGAGATCGCGCTCGCCTGCCAGGAGATCGCCTCCGGCAAGCTGACGATGACCAAAGACTGAGGGGCATGACCGAGCTGCAATAAACCGGGCGCGGTTTGTTTTGCCTTGGCCGAGCCGCAGATGCTCCGAGCGATCGGGGCATTTGTTTTTATTTGCGCGGGTGTTTTTTGGTTTGAAGGGCACGGGCGCGTCTTTTGGGTCGAAAGGCGCGGCGCTTTGGTAAGCGGCGCTTTGGTAAGCGGCGCGCGGGCATTTTATTTTTCATAAGGCGCGGAACAGCCGCGCGGGGAGCGCAGGGGATGGTCGCAGAAGTGATCGTAGACATCGCCGGCAGCGAGGTCGACAGGATATTTGAATATACGGCCATCGAAGGCGTGCATCCCGGCTGCCGTGTGCGCGTGCCCTTCGGCGGCAGGGTGATCGACGGCTATGTCATGCGCCTGAAAGAGGAGAGCGAGTTCGACCCTTCCCGCCTGAAACCCGTGGCAGCGGTGGTAGACGAGGCGCTCACCCCCGAATGCCTGCAGCTGGCGGAGGCGCTGGCTTCCCGCTACCACTGCCCCAAGGCGCAGGTGCTGCGGCTGTTTCTGCCCGCCGAAATGCGCCGCGGGCAGGTGCGCGAAAAGCAGCAGACCTGGGTGCTGCCTGCGGGCGGGGAGGCAGACATCTCTCCCCGCGCCAAGGCGCAGGCGGCGGCGCTTTGCTATCTCTGCCAAGAGGGCGAAGCCCCGCTTGCCGAACTTGCGGCAAAATTCGGCCGTTCCGCCATCGGCGCCCTCATCCAAAAGGGCGTTTTCCGCACAGAACAGCGCCGCACCCGCCGCACCCCCTATACGGGCGCGCAGGGGCAGGCGCCTTCCCGCGCCCTCACGCCCGCCCAGCAGGCGGCGGTGGATACCATCGCCCGATCGAACAAGGCGGTGCAGCTCGTGCACGGCGTCACGGGCAGCGGCAAAACGGAGGTGTACCTCACCCTCATCGCAAAGGCGCTGGCGGCGGGCAAGAGCGCCGTCTTTCTGGTGCCGGAAATTTCGCTGACCCCGCAGATGCTGCTGCAGCTGCGCGAGCGGTTCGGGGCGCAGGCGGCCATCCTGCACAGCGGCCTTTCGGCGGGCGAAAAGTTCGACGAATGGTGGCGGCTGCGCACGGGCGAGGCGAAGATCGCCATCGGCGCCCGCAGCGCCGTGTTCGCGCCCGTCGAAAACGTGGGCGTCATCATCATCGACGAAGAGCACGACGGCAGCTACCGCAGCGAAACGAGTCCCCGCTATTCCACCGCCGAAGTTGCGGCCTTCCGCGCCCAATACAACGGCTGCAAGCTGGTTTTGGGCAGCGCCACACCCTCGGTAGATACCTACCGCCGCGCGGAGACGGGCGAATACGAGCTCATCCGCCTGCCCGAGCGCATCAACAAAAAGCCGCTGCCCGAGGTCGTCGTGGCGGATATGCGGCAAGAGGTGCGGCGGGGCAACGCGGGCGCCTTTTCCGGCCCGCTCAAAGACGAGCTGGAAAGCTGCCTTGCTAACGGCAACCAGGCCATCATCTTTTTGAACCGCCGCGGCTTTGCCCAAAGCGTGGTCTGCCGCGAGTGCGGCGCCGTGGTCAAGTGCGCCCGCTGCGACGTTTCCCTCACCTACCACAGCGAAGAAAACTGCCTCAAATGCCACTACTGCGGGGCGACGTATAAGATGCTCACCGCCTGCCCCTCCTGCGGGGGCGTGCACCTGAGCTATACGGGCACGGGCACGCAGAAGGTGGTGGGGGAACTGCGCAGGCTGTTCCCGCAGGCGCGCATTTTGCGCATGGACCAGGATACCGCCGCAGGCAAAGAGGGGCATTACAAGATCTTAAAGCGCTTCGCCTCGCGCGAGGCGGATATCCTCGTCGGCACGCAGATGATCGCCAAGGGGCACGACTTCCCCGAGGTCACGCTGGTCGGCATCCTCGACGCCGATATGAGCCTGCACTTTTCCGATTACCGCAGCGGCGAGCGCACCTTTCAGCTCATCACCCAGGTGGCGGGGCGGTGCGGCCGCGCCGAAGAGGCGGGCAGGGTGGTATTGCAGACGTACGACCCTTCCAACTACATCCTGCGCTTTGCCATCCGATACGACTACGAGGGCTTTTATAAGCACGAAATATCCCTCCGCGCTTCCACCGCCTTTCCGCCCTTTGCCAAGATCGTGCGGGTGATGGTGACGGCGGAAGAGGAAAAAAAGGCGCTCGAAGTGCTCAAAGAGGTGTATTTTTCCCTCAAAGAGCTGTTCGACGCCCACCCGCAGGAGTTTTTGTTCTTCAATAAAATGAAGTCCCCCGTCAAACGCATTCAAGACAAATTCCGCTATCAGGTGCTCATGCGCCTGACGGGCGACGGGCTGCTCTCACAGATCTACGAGCGCGCCTTGCAATATAAAACGCGCGACGTACTCGTTTACGTCGAAGAAAACCCCGCCAATTTGAGCTGAGGGGAGAGGAGGAATCGATACATGGCTATCCGCAACGTAGTGCAGGCCGGAGACGACGTCCTGCGCAAAAAATGTTTTGCCGTCGCCCGCTTCGACGAAAAGCTGGCGACCTTGTTAGACGACATGAAGGACACCGTCCGCCGGGAAGAGGGCGCAGGCCTTGCCGCCCCGCAGGTGGGCGTATTGCGCCGCGCCGTGGTCATCGACGTGGAAGAGGGCTTTTTCGAGCTCGTCAACCCCGTCATCGTGCAGGCGAAGGGGGAACAGATCGGCTACGAGGGCTGCCTGTCCGTGCGCGGCCGCCGCGGCGTCGTGCGCCGCCCCATGGAGGTGACGGTGGAGTTTTTCGACCGCTTCGGCAAGCCGCAAAAGCTCACCGCCCGCGGCTTTTTCGCCCGCGCCGTCTGCCACGAGCTCGACCACTTAGACGGCGTCTTGTATATCGACAAGGCGGAATCTGTCGAGCGCGTTCGCGACTGAATTTGCGGTGCCTGCGCCTGCGGCCGCAATATGGCTTGCGGAAAGCGCTGTGCGCCGCCCGAAAAATTTTAGGGAGTTTTGTATGAAGATCGTTTACGCCGGGGCAGACGCGCGCATGTCCGTCGCGCCCCTGCAGGCACTGTTGGCGGCGGGGTTTGATATCGCCGCCGTCGTCACTCAGCCGGACCGCCCCGTGGGCAGAAAGCGCCTTCTCACCCCCAACGCCGTCAAGGTGTGCGCGCAGGGGGCGGGGCTGCCCGTATACTGCTTCGAGCGCATCCGCGACCACGCCGCAGAGCTCGCCGCCCTCGGCTGCGGGGCGATGGTCACCTGCGCCTACGGGCAGATCCTCACGCAGGAGGTGCTGGATGCCTTCCCGCGCGGGGTGTACAACATCCACGCATCCCTGTTGCCCCGCTGGCGGGGCGCTTCCCCCGTGCAGCACGCCGTGCTGGCGGGCGACGAATATACGGGCGTCACCGTCATGCGCACCGAACTGGGGCTGGACAGCGGCGACATGCTGCTTTCCCGCCGCGTCCTCGTGGGGGAAAAGACGGCGGGCGAGCTCCTTGCCGAGCTCTCCGCCCTGGGCGCGGAGGCGATCGTCGAAGCGCTCAAAAAAGTGGAAAGCGGCACCGCCGTGTTCACTCCGCAGGGGGAAGAGGGCGTCACCTTCTGTAAAAAGATCAAGAAGGAAGACTGCCGCGTCGATTTTTCAAGACCCGCCCAAGAAGTCTGCCGCCTGGTGCGCGCCATGTGCCCGGAACCTCTCGCCTTCACCGCGCTGCGCGGGGGGCTCATCAACCTGTTGGCGGCGCAGCCCGCCCCTGCCGAGGCGGGCACGGGGCAGCCGGGCGAGGTGCTGCGGGCGGATAAGCGCGGCATCCTCGTGCAGGCGGGGGAGGGGTGCGTGCGCATCCTGTCCTTGCAGTTTGAAGGCGGCAAGCCCCTCCGCGCGGCAGACGCCGTCAACGGCAGAAAGATCTCTCAAGGCGACCTGCTGGGGGAGTAGGGGCGGCTTGCGCACTTCGCCGCCGATCCCTTCCGGCATCCTGAGGAGCAAAGCGGCGAAGGATCTCATAAACGGTTCACGAAAATCTCGGCGAGCTGACGCCTGCGATTTTCCGTGAGAGGAAGACACCCCCGCTGTCCGCGCTTTTGGCGCGGAGCAGCCGGAGTTTTCCTCTTTGCGCGGCAATTTAAGGGCTCTCGTTTATAAACGCCGCGCAAATTCACCTTTCCTGCAAGAGCTTTACAGCAAATTGGGTGTGCGGGCGCAAAAGCGTGGTTTTGCTTGCGCGAGAATTTGATTGAATCTTTCCTTGTCATCCCGAGCGTCAGTCGAGGGATCTTGTCTTGAACAGAGAGCTGTTCCGAACACGGCAAATAAATGTAAAGTGTAAAATGCAAAATGGTAAATTTTGGATGGCGTATCAAATATTTTTTTGAATATATCCTGAATTTTACATTTTACATTCTACATTCTACATTTGGATGAGACCCGTTCGACTGCGCGGAAAAAAAAGGGCTCCCGAAAATCGCAGCGGAGCGAGATTTTCGTGAACCGGAGGTATAGAGCATGACAAACCCCCTCTACGATCCATATGCCGTTTTGCATGCCGTGTACAGCGGCGGAACATATCTCAAGCAGGCGCTCACCCAAACGCCTATCGAAGAGTGCAACCGCGCCCGCACCGCCAAGGTCTGCTACGGCGTGCTGGAAAACGACATCTATCTCGATTTCTGCATCCGCGCCTTCGCGCCCAAAAGCCCCAAGCTGCCCGTGCGCATCCTCTTGAAGGTCGCCCTGTACATGCTCCTGTTTATGCAAAAGCCGCGGTATATGGTCACCGACAACGCCGTGTCGCTGGTCAAAAAACTGGGCAAAGGGGGCGCGGCGGGCTTTATCAACGCTTTCTTGCGCGCCTTCGATGCGGAAAAACTCTCTCTGCCGAAAGAGAAGGAAGCATACCTATCCGTCCGCTATTCCTATCCCCGCTTTGCCGTGCGTCGGCTGTTGGCGGCGTACGGAGACGAGGCGGAGGCGATCATGCAGCCGCAGCCGGCGCGCACCTTCGTGCGCTTCGCCCCCGGCATGGCGCAAAAATACGGGGCGGAGGCGGCGGAGCCCACCCCGTTTGCGGGCGTGTACGCCTTCTCGTCCTTCCGCAGAGACGCCGGCTACGACGCGGGCGAATACACCTTCCAGTCGGTCGGTTCGGTCGCCATCTGCGGCGTCGTTTCCCCCTGCGATACCCTCCTCGACGCCTGCGCCGCGCCCGGCGGCAAAAGCGTGCTCCTGTCTGAAAAGTGTGCGCAGGTCACCGCCTTCGAGCTGCACCCGCACCGCGCCGAACTCATCCAAAGCTACTGCCGCCGCATGCACCGCGAAAACGTTCACATCGTCTGCCGCGATTCTTCTATCTATGATGAAAAATACGAGGGCGCTTTTTCGGCGGTATTGTGCGACGTGCCCTGTTCCGGCTTCGGCGTGGCGGGGGAAAACCCCGATATCAAGCTGCTGCGGAAGGAAGAGTCTCTCGCCGAACTTTCCGCCGTGCAGCTTTCTATCCTCCGCACCTGCGCCCGGTACGTTGCGCCCGGGGGCGACTTGTACTATTCCACCTGTTCCGTGTTTGCAGAAGAAAACGACGCCGTGGTGGAAAAATTCCTCAGTGAGGGCGCGCCCTTTGCCGTCCAAGAAGAAACCAGCCCCCTTCCCCATAAAAACACCCGCTGCGGCATGCAGTTTCTGCCGCATATCTCCATGGGCGCGGGCTTTTACATCGCACATTTACGGAAGGTATCATCATGAAGCAGATCTTGCAGGATCTTTCCTTTGCCGAAGTAGAGCAGCTGATGGCAGAGCTGGGCGAACAAAAATACCGCGCCGGGCAGCTGTATCGCGGCCTCATGCGCGGCAAAAAAATTGCAGACATCACCGAGCTCTCCGCCGCCTTGAAGCAAAAACTGCTGCAGCGGTTTGAAGACGAGCCCGTGCGCATCGCCGAGATCTACACCTCTGCCGACGGCACCGAAAAATACCTCTTCGCCTTGGCGGACGGCAACATCGTCGAAGGGGTGCTGATGAGCTATAAATACGGCAGAACGCAGTGCGTGTCTACCCAGGTGGGCTGCCGCATGAACTGCGCCTTCTGCGCTTCGGGGCTGAACGGGCTGGTGCGCGACCTCACCGCCGGCGAAATTTTGTGCCAGATCCTCGCCGTCAACGCCCGCTGCGGCGGCACGGCGGAAAAGCGCGCCGTCACCAACGTCGTGCTGATGGGCAGCGGCGAACCGCTGGACAATTACGCCAACACCGTCCGCTTTTTGAAGAACGTCACCGCCCCCGGGGGCATCAATATCAGCGCCCGCAACATCAGCCTCTCCACCTGCGGGCTGGTGCCGCAGATGCGCGCCTTGGCAGAAGAGGGCATCCCCGTCAACCTCACCGTGTCGCTGCATTCCCCGAACGACGCCGAGCGCGCCCGCATCATGCCCGTCGCCAAGGCGTATTCCATTGCCGAAATTTTGCGCGCCTGCGACTATTATTTTGAAAAGACGGGCCGCCGGTATATCTTCGAATATTCCCTCATCGAAGGCGAAAACGCCGACCCCGCGCACGCGGCGCAGCTCATTTCGCTGCTGCGCGGCAGACCCTGCCACGTCAACCTCATCCGCCTCAACGAGGTAAAAGAGCGCGGCCTTTGCGGCATATCCGAAAAGCAGGCGTACCGCTTTTTGGGGCTGTTGGAAAAAGGCGGTCTGTCCGCCACCCTGCGGCGCACCATCGGCGGCGACATCGGCGGCGCCTGCGGCCAGCTGCGGGCAAAAAGGCTAAAATAATGTGTGCGCAATTCACGGTTCACGGAAAATTCTTTTGTGCCGACAAAAGAATTTTCCGTGAGGGAGGGGGCGCGCGGCTTTGCCGCGCGCCCTTTCATCGTTTGTTTGAAAGAGGCGGATCGGCTGCGCGGGGGCGGGGCCGCGCCGCCCTTTCCTTCTCCCACTTTTTCCCCGCAAGGCTTGACAAATGCGGCTTTGTGGTGTATGATTATATCACAGGCAGGGGCGCTTCCCGGCGGGGGGGCGCCTTTCATCTTATAAAGGGGTGGGCTTATGAAAAAGATCAAGATCGCGCCGTCTATTTTGGCGGCGGACTTTTCCAAAATGGGAGAAGAGGTAGAGCGGCTGGAGCGCTGCGGCGCCGACCTCATCCACTGCGACGTGATGGACGGCACCTTCGTTCCCACCATCACCTTCGGCATGCACATGATCGAGGCGGTGCGCCGCCACACCTCGCTGCCGCTGGACGTGCACATCATGTGCGTGCGCCCGCTCAATAAAGTCAGCGACATCGTCAACGCCGGGGCAGACATCGTCACCGTCCACGCCGAGGCGTGCGGCGACGCCCTCAAAGACACGCTGCGCTTCATCCGCTCGTACGGCATCCGTGCGGGCGTCGCCATCAGCCCCGATACCCCCTTTGCCGCCGTCGCCGAATACGCGGAACTGTTCGATATGCTGCTGGTGATGAGCGTGTACCCCGGCCGCGGCGGGCAAAAACTCATCGAGCGCACCCTCGCCAAGGCGGAAGAGGCGCGCAATTTCTTTGAAAAGACGGGTTTAGAGCGCGATATCGAGATGGACGGCGGCATCACCGAAGAAAACGTCGCCTCCGTCAAGGCGGCGGGCGTCAACGTCATCGTGGCGGGCAGCACCGTGTTCCACGCGCCCGACATGGCAAAGACCATTCAAAATCTGAGGGATATCCGATGAGGCGGGGCATCATCTTATTGAACGGGGAACCGTTTCAGGATCAAATCGACGATAAAGACGCGCTCACCGTCTGCTGCGACGGCGCGTTGCGCTGGGCGCAGGGCAAGGTGCGCATCGACCTGTGCGCGGGCGATTTCGATTCGCTCGGCTATGTGCCCCAAAACGCGCAGGTGTATCCCGTAGAAAAAAACTTCACCGACGGCGAGATCGCCTTAGACCTTTTGCTCGCCCGCGGCTGCGACGTCATTGAAATTTACGGCGGGGGCGGCGGCAGAGAAGACCACCTCTTCGGCAACCTGCAGCTGTGCTACGCGGGCTTTCTGCGCGGGGCGCGCACGGTGATGCGCTCCAATCATTGCGACGTCTACTGCGCCGAGGGCAAAATTTACTGGCGCGGCATGCGCGGCAAAACGGTTTCGCTGGCACCCGTCGGCCGCCGTGCGCATATCATAGAGAGTGAAGGGCTCAAGTACCCGCTCTCCGACCTCACGCTCACCGCCGGCAGCTGCCGCGGCATCAGCAACGTCGTCGAGGCGGAAGAGGCATCTATTGTCTGCGACGCGGGTACGCTCTTCGTGTTTGAAGTGCGGAGGGAAGCAAAGTGGTAGCCATCATCTGCATCCGGCCGCCGCTCGCGGTGCGGGCGCTGCTGCGCCTCGCCTGCCGCACGGGCGGCTGACCTTTCTATACAAAAGAAAAATTTTCGCAGACTAAAGAAAAATTTTCGCCCCGCAGAGCAGCTTCGCCCTGCGGGGTCTTGCTATGCGCTTGCAGTGTGTTTTATTACAATTTTATTACAACGCTTTCCCCGCCGCGCGGTTGCCTTGCCTTCCTTTGCATGGTATAATAACAATGCACGGGGGTATGTTCTATTAAATCATAGAGAGAGGAGAAAAAAGGAATATGTGGACAGATGTGCTCTCATGGGCGCTGCCCGTCGCCATTGCCGTGATCGTAGTCGCCGTTTCGCTGCATAGCATCCGGAAGAACAGGGGCAAAAAAAAGAACTTTACCGAGCGCACCATCGGTATCCTGCGCGGCGCGCAGAATACGGGGCTGTACGTCAACGAACAGCCCGAACTTCTCTTGAGATTTGAAGCCCTCCAAGAAGACGGGAGAACGGAGCCCGTGCAGGTAAAGCAGATCGTGCCGATGACGGAACTTTCTAAGCTGCGGGAAGGTTCTCTCTTCCCCATCCGCTACGACCCGGAGAGCAAGCTCGGTGTCGTCGACACCGCCCCCGTCGCCGACGATGCCCTGCAAGAGCGGTTTGAGCGCTTTGCGTCTTTGCGCAACCCGCGCGGGTTTACTAGAGAGCAGCGCGCCCTTCTGCGCACTAAGGGCGTTCGATATAGGGCGATGCTGACCGACCTGCGCTTGACGGGAGAAGAGGAAAACGGCTGCTCCGAGGTCAGGCTGACCATCCGCATCGACGGAAAGGGGGGCGAACGGGTGCTCTCGCGCACGGCGTGGATGGAAGATAAATGTATCGAAAATTTAACGGTGGGCAAGCTGGTCAACGTCAGCGTCGTCGAGGGGGAAGGGGAAGCGCCGCCCCTGTTCAGCATCGACCAAGACTCGAACGCCGTGCTGTATTGAAAAGGGCAACCCGCCCCCGCAAGGGGAGCAGAAATAAAAGAATTCGCGTCCCGCGGCAAATGCCGCGGGGCGCCTTTGTCAGGGGTGATTTATCGGCTGGGCGGCGGTATCTTTGCAAATTGGCTTGTAAATCGGCGGAGTTTGTGCTATACTGTAAGGGAAAATACGAGCCGCGGTTTTTGGCTGCGGCGTTTGTGCTATACTGTTTGCAAGGATAGAGCGTTCCCGCGCCGCGCCGTGCGCGGCGGAGGACGTCTGTCCGTCTTATACCGAGGAACCATATGCCGAAAACAAAAAAACTGGTCAATTATCCGCTGGTATCGCTGCGCGGGAAGGTCATCTTCCCCGATACCGCCAATACATTCGATGCGGGCAGGCTCATCTCCCTGACCGCCGTTTCGCGCGCCTCCGAGCGGGAGATGACGCTGTTCGTCGCCCTGCAGAAAGACGCTTCCAAAGAAGAGATCACCCCCGCCGACGTGTGCGCCGTGGGCACGGTGGTGCGCATCAAGCAGATCGCCAAGCTGCCTACGGGGAACCTGCGCCTGTCCGTGCAGGGGCTGTACCGCGCCAAGGCGGAAGAGGTGTATGAAGAGGACGGCTGCCTGTACGCCAACGTGTACGAGCTCAAGGCGGTGCACGGCGACCCCGTGCTGGAAGAGGCGTATTTCCGTACCGCGCAAGACGTGATGCGCGACATCCAGGCCGCCGACATGCGCTTTTCCAAAGAGGCCGCAGAAAGGCTGGAAAACATCTCCGACCCCGACGCCTACATCGGCAGCGCCCTCACCTTTCTGCACATCCGCGAAGAGGTCAAGCAGAAGATCTTGGAGACGGCGGGCGTGGTCGAGCGGCTCAAGCTGTTCGAGCGCTGTTTGAACGACGAGCTGGAGATCGCGCGGCTGGAAAAAAAGATCAGCGCCACCGTGCGCAAGAACATCGATAAAAACCAGAAGGAATACTTCCTGCGCGAACAGCTCAAGGCCATCCATTCCGAACTGGGCGACGACGCGGAAGAGCGCGACGAGCTGACCGAAAAGATCAAGGCCAAGCACATGCCCGCCGAAATAGAGGAAAAGGCGCTCAAAGAGCTCGCCCGTACCGACAAGATGCCCCCGTCCTCGCCCGAATACACCGTCATCCGCAACTATCTCGACTGGCTGATCGACCTGCCGTGGACGGAAGAGAGCAAGGATACCGAAAGCCTTTCCGCCGCCCGCGAGGTGCTCGATGCAGACCATTACGGGTTGGAAAAGGTCAAAACGCGCATCACCGAATACCTGGCGGTATTGCAGCTGACAAAGAGCATGAACGCGCCCATCCTCTGCTTCGTCGGCCCTCCCGGCGTGGGCAAAACGTCCATCGCTAAGTCTGTGGCGCGGGCGCTGGGCAGGAACTTTGTGCGCATGAGCCTGGGCGGCGTCAAAGACGAAGCCGAGATCCGCGGCCATCGCCGCACCTATGTGGGCGCCATCCCCGGGCGCATCATCTACGCCATGCGCCAGGCGGGCACGATCAACCCCGTGTTTTTGCTGGACGAGATCGATAAAGTCTCTTCCGATATGCGCGGCGACCCCGCCAGCGCCCTGTTGGAAGTGCTCGACCCCGAGCAGAATTCTTCCTTCCGCGACCGCTTTTTAGAGGTGCCGTACGACCTTTCCAAGGTGCTGTTCATCACCACCGCGAACACCGTCGATACCATTCCCGCTCCCTTGCTGGACCGCATGGAGCTCATCGAGCTCAACGGCTATACGCTGGAAGAAAAGCGCGAGATCGCCTCCCGCTATCTCATTCCCAAAAAGATCGCCGAAAACGGCCTCAAACCGGAAATTTTGGAGATCGAGCCGAGCGCCGTCACCGCCATCATCGAGGGCTACACGATGGAGGCGGGCGTGCGCAGTTTAGAGCGGCAGATCGGCTCCGTCTGCCGCAAGATCGCCGTGCGCTATGCCGAAGACAGGGAGCTGCCCAAGCAGGTCGTCACCGCGGCGGAGGTAGAAGAGCTGCTGGGCGTGCGCCGTTACAGCGAGGATAAGTCCGGGCTGGAAGGCAACGAAGTGGGCGCCGCCACCGGCCTTGCCTGGACGGCGTTCGGCGGCACCACTCTGACCATCGAGGTCTCCGCCATGCCCGGCAAGGGCGAAATACTGCTCACCGGCAAGCTGGGCGAGGTGATGAAGGAATCTGCCCGCGCCGCCATCAGCTACATCCGCGCCCACGCCGAGCGCTACGGCATCGCGCCCGACGCCTTTGCCGAAACGGATATCCACATCCATGTGCCCGAGGGCGCTACCCCGAAGGACGGCCCCAGCGCCGGCATCACCATGGCCACCGCCATCCTCTCCGCCTTTACCCATAAGCCCGTCCGCAAAGACGTGGCCATGACCGGCGAGATCACCCTGCGCGGCAAGGTGCTGCCCATCGGCGGCTTGAAAGAAAAGTCGCTCGCCGCCCACCGCATCGGCATCAAAAACATCATCATCCCCAAAGACAATCAGAAGGATGAAGAAGAGATCCCCGCCGCCGTGCGGGAAGAGCTGCACTTCATCCCCGTCGCCGACGTGGGCGAAGTGTTCGAGAATGCGATCGTAGGGATCTAAAAGTTGTTCTCACGATTTGTTTTGAGCTGACGAAACAAATCGTCGAGATTTGAGGACAACCCTGCTGTCAGCGCTTTTAGCGCGGAGCAGCCGGAGTTTTCCTCTTTGCGCGGCGGTTTAGGGGCTCTCGTTTATAAACGCCGCGCAAATTCACCTTTCCTGCGTGCAGCTCCCCGCTGATAGGGGAAAAAGCAAAAAGCGTGGTTTTTGCTTTTTCAAAATTTTTGGGGGCGATAGAGAGTTTGTTTCCATCCCGCGCGCGAGCGCGCGGGGGCATATATAAGAGCGGCGTGCCTTCGATCCTTGCCTTCCCCCTTGGGGGAAGGTGGCATGAGCCGCTTGCGGCGAATGACGGAAGAGGGGCGCTCGCATTTTAGTCGCCCCGCGCGCGGGCGCACGGGCGCCAATTTTGTCACCCTGAGCTCGTCGTCACACGCCTATGCTGTCAGCATTTTGCCTATTGGCAAAATGCACGACTTGCAAGGCGGTTCCTCCTCTTCCCAAAAATCTCGCTGCGCTGCGATTTTCGGGAGCCCTGTTTTTTCCGCGCAGTCGAACGGATCTCTTACGTTCGCTCCTCTGTCATTTCGACCTCGTCGTCACACGCCTATGCTGTCAGCATTTTGCCGTTTGGCAAAACGCTCGACTTGCAAGGCGACTCCTCCTCTTCCCAAAAATCTCGCTTCGCTGCGATTTTCGGGAGCCCTGTTTAATAGCCCGCCGAGTGGAGAAATCTTGCGCGGTGCGTTGCGGCAAACAAACTCTTTTGCCGTGTTCGGAACAGCTCACCGTTCTATACAAGATCCCTCTGCTCGGTCGCTCGCTGCTCTCGCTCCCTCGATCGGGATGACAAGGGCGGTTTTTGTTTTCAGAGATCCTTCGACTCGCGCGGGCTGTGCCCGCGCTCGCTCAGGATGACAGAAGAGAGGACGTGTTCGGTCGGGATGACAGGGAGAACCTTTTTTGACGCGTCCATAATTCTACATTCTACATTTGAAAGAGGCGGGCGCTCGGCCTGTGCCTCTTTCCGACTTCAAAAAAACACAACGGAGAAACCCATGCAAGCCAGATTTTTGACTTCGGCGGCGGATAAAAAGGGCTTTTTGCAGACGGAGCAGCCCGTCATCGCCGTCAGCGGCCGCTCGAACGTGGGCAAAAGCTCGTTCATCAACATGCTCGCCAACCAAAAAAAGCTGGCGCGCGCTTCGGCGGAACCGGGGCGGACGCGCCTCGTCAACTATTTTCAGTTCGACGGCTTCGTGCTCGCCGACCTGCCCGGCTACGGCTTCGCGCGCGTGTCGGCGGCGGAAAAACAGCGCTGGGCGCGGCTGTTAGACGACTTCTTCGCCCAGGAGAGCGCCATCGCGCATGTGTTCGCCCTCGTTGACCTGCGCCATCCGCCCTCCGCCGACGACAAGACGATGATCGAATTCCTCTATGCGCGGCGCATTCCCTTCACCGTCGTCGCCACCAAGGCGGATAAGCTGGGCAAAACGCGCGTCAAGGCCGCCGTGCGCGCCCTCGCCGCCGCCCTGTCTACGGGGGAGGGGAACGTCATCGCCGTTTCCAACCAAACGGGTTTCGGCAAAGATGCGGTGCTTGCCGAGATCGCCCGCGTGTGCGAGAACGCCGCCGCAGAAGACGAAGAAGAAAGCGGAGAGGAATAGCCTTTCCGACAGGTTTTAGTGGGAGAATGATCATCATGGAGCTGCTCGTGTCTGCCTTTGTGGCGTTTTGGAACACGCCCGCGGGCGTCGCCGTATGGGCGATCGCGGACGTGTGCGTGCTGGTGCTGTTGTTGGCGCTCAACTATCGCTGGCTGGGCAAGCGCCTGCTCGATATACTCTTTTCCGTCGCCTTTCTGGCGGCTTTTTTGCCATTTTTCGCCCTCTTTCTGCTCGTATCTTTCTTTATTTACAGGAAAGAAGAGGGCTTTACCCTGTTTGAAGGGATGGACGTGTACGGCAAAAAGGGGAAGGTCTTCCGCCTCGTGCTGCTGCGCTGCGAGCGCACGGCATACGACGAAGGCGGCCTGCCGCTGCCCGTATCCGCGCGCACCACGCCGCTGGGCAGGGTGTGCCGCGCCTGCGGCATGCGCTGGTATACGGCGCTGCCCGCCGTATTTTTGGGGAAGATGAGCTTCGTCGGCCCCCGCCCCATGCTCCCCGCCGACGCCGCCGCCCTCATAGGGGAGCAGCGCGCCCGCTTTGCGGTGCGGCCGGGGCTCGTGAGCTCGCTTGCCCGCTACGGGGGCAAAAAGCTGACCTTTGACGACATGTTTGAAGAAGACGCCGAATACGCCGCGCACTTCTCCCTGCTGCGCGACGCGGTGTTCTTCTGTTCCGCTTTCGCCGCCCATTGCCGGGGCGAAGGCGACAACCTGGGCGTCTGCGGGCAATGGCGCTATCTCGATTATCTGCTGCGCGAAGGGAAGATCTCGGAAGCAGAATACGCCGCCTTTGCCGAAGAAGAAAAAGAGCGCCTGCGCCGCAAAGCGCAAGAGGCTATCGACAGGGAGAATTTTAGGAGAAGGTAGAGTTCACGCGTTCCGCAGGCGTCAGCTCGCCGCGCGCATGCGCCCGCGCACGCTGCCGACAAAAGTCCGCATCCGCGCGCCCCGCCGCGCGGAGTAGTGACAAACTCGCTGTCGTTCCCGATAAATAAGAAAAAAAGGAAAAATCGCACTTTTTCCTTTTTTCCCTTATGAGCTTAACCAAGTCAAAGCAAAGAGGATCCGATCGTAAGCGGGTATCTCACCACATCTGCTGCGTTAAAGCCCTTGCCAATACGTCGCTGTATTGTCTGCGGACTTTGCCTTGCATCTGCGGCAATCTACCCGCTTGCGATTGCTTCGCACCCTGAAA
>ERZ1643247.129-NODE-129-length-105115-cov-28.846678_pt1 | contig 105115 bp, 73 predicted proteins | sample MGYA00579264_ERZ1643247 | MGnify/ENA primary metagenome ERZ1643247 (study PRJEB29033, sample SAMEA4952262) | chicken gut metagenome | biome: Broiler Chicken; feature: Gastrointestinal Tract; material: Caecum | place: Ireland | collected 2018 | study: Broiler... | reverse complement strand
TAGACGAGTGCGGCGGCGCTTCGCGCCGCCGCAGACAAGCTCACGCCTAAAAACAACCGAAACGCAACCGCGCAAACGACAATCAAACCGCCGTTCCCAAACGGGCGGAACAAGAAAAAACGCGCAGCGACAGAAAGGCCCGCCGCGAAAAGGCGTCCGCGCTGACCCGCTTGCGGATCGCCTTTTTCTCTCGCGGCGGGCGGGCTTTCGTTGCAGTGTTGCGGCATGTTTATTTGTTATCCCGCCACTTCCTCTTTCGTATTGTGGATAACTCCGAAAAATTTTTTAATTTTTCTTAAAAATATATGAACATATGTTTGACTTTTTAGAAAAAAGGTTGTATAATACCCGCATGCACCTGAAAAGGGGCAGGTACAACTGAATAAGAGAGCTGATTTATGATTTGATTGAGTAAGTAAGATAAGAATAGAGAAGCCGTGAAGCGATACCATTGAGATTGTAGCGAGCTGAAAATTGCCGCGCCGTTACCCCGAGCGGAAGAGTCGGGGCGGGGTCGTTATCTTCAAGGGCATAACATAAAAGAAAGAAACTAACTGACAGTGATTTCTCTCTTTTGTGCTATGCCCTTTTTTTCGTGCAAATTTTATCTTCGGAGGACAAAAATTTGCAGGAAAACAAGACAAAGACCGTTCATGGAGCGGCGAGCGGCACGGCGGATATCTTCTATTTGCCAAAGTGGAAACGGGAGCGTTGCTTTACGCTGTTAAAGCGGGGAGGTGCAAAATGAACCTTCTCGCGGCAAAGATCTACTACGACGGCAGCCACTGGATAGCGATACCGCATACGGAGCGCCCTTACAGGCAACGGCGAAGGCGGAAACAGCCCGAAAAGAGCGAGGAATTGCAGCAATTCGAGGAACGCTTTGAAAAGGTCAAAGGCGGTCGAAAAAGCCGCAAAGCCAAATTATTGCAGGAATTTACCCCTATGTTCAAGGACGAGGATGAGGCGGTGCAGTTTGTGGAGGAGCACTTCAACAGGTTAAGCCGTAACAGATGGGAGCGTTACAAGCGAATGATACGGCGCGGCTACACAAACAGTTGGAATTTCTTTTGCACTTACACGTTCGACTCCCGAAAGCATACGGAAGAAACTTTCCGACAATCGCTTATGAACACGCTCTATCACTTCTCTGCACGGCGCGACTGGCGGTATATGGGCGCATGGGAACGCGGAGAGTTGGGAGAACGGCTGCATTTCCACGCGCTTACCTACATACCGGAAGGACAGATGCCGGGCGAGTTGGAAGAACACGAAGATTACAGCACCAAACGGCACAGACGGGAAAAGAGCATACAGAATAGTTTCTTTAATGAGCGTTTCGGACGGAGCGATTTTTCGGCTGTCAATAACGCCTATGAGGTCGCGGACAGCATCAAGTATATGCTCAAATACATCAGCAAGAACGACGAAAAGATAGTCTATTCGCGCGGACTGAAAACTTACTTTGTGTCCGACGTTCTGGACGAGGATATCCTCTGCCGCATGGGAGATGAGGAACACGGCTTCAAGTATATCCTTGCAGATAACTTCACCTGTATGGTGGACGGCGAAATCATGGGTACGGTAAGGCCGGAAGTAATCGAGAAAATGCCGAAGGCAAACTAATCTTTTGTCTTTCGGCGGAGAAGTGTAAACGGAAACGCCCTTCCCGTCAAGGGTAAAGTGCATTGCCTTCGGCAACCCTTGACGGAAAGTAATAGGCAGGACGGATAAGGGAAAGATATTGCGTTTCCGTTTGTTTTTTCTCCGTCGAAAGACAGAAAAAATCAAAAGGAGGATAATTGAATGAAAAATATATACAGCAGCGTTGAGGAATACGAGAAGAATTGCTATCTCTTTGCCCCGTCCATCAGCAGGCGGGAAAAGGTCGGCAAGCAGAATTATTACGTCCGCAGGTATTTCAAAGGCGGCAAGGATTTCGAGCGGACGATGGAACGGCTTGCGGTAAATCAAGCCAATAAAGTTGCGAGGTGACGTATGAAGCAGAAACACTACATAGCAGGTCTCTATTACAGGCTTTCCCAAGAGGACGAACGTCAAGGCGAGTCGGTATCTATCGACAACCAGAGGACGATCCTCCGAAAATACGCAGAGGAACATGGCTTTGAAATCCACGACGAATACATAGACGACGGCGTTTCAGGAACTACCTTTCAACGCTCCGAAGTGCAAAGATTGTTGGATGATGCAAAAACGGGAGTTATAAACACCATAATAGTAAAAGACCTTTCGAGGTTCGGCAGGAACTATATCGAGGTCGGTCAATACGTGGATTACGTGTTCCCCGCTTTCGGGATACGGTTCATAGCGATACAGGATAACGTAGACACGGAAAACCGCGACAGCAATGCGATGGAGATGATGCCGATCATGAACATTTTTAACGAGTGGCATGCGGCGAATACCAGCAAGAAAATACGTGCGGTATTGAAATCAAATGCCCGTGACGGAAAGTATCATGCGAGGAAAGCGCCTTACGGGTATGTGAAAAGCGATACCGAAAAGAAAACGCCGATAATCGACGAAGAAGCCGCCGCAGTCGTAAAGCGGATATTTGAAATGCGTGCGAGCGGATTAAGCCCGCATAAAATAGCGGATACCCTGAACGAGGAAAACATCCCCAATCCAAGCAAATACAGTATGGACAAGTACGGAATCATCGGGAAACGCAATCATTTCGGGTTATGGTCTTTTTGTGCCGTAAACAGTATCTTGAACAATCCCACTTATTTAGGACATATGGCGCAGCAACGTTGGAGTTCGATTTCGTATAAGAACCATAAGCGGTATAAGCGCGATGAAAGCGAATGGATTACGGTGTATAATACGCACGAACCGATCATAACGCAGGAGCTTTGGGATAAGGTGCGCGAAGTGGAGAAATCCGTAGCGCAGGGCAGGAAAACAAAGCGCGGATATACGCATCCGCTGTCGGGATTCTTATTCTGCGCCGATTGCGGCGGAAAAATGAAGCTGAATTCCATCATCCGCAACGGCAAAGTAGATTTCAATTTCAACTGCGGAAATCATGTGCGGTTGGGAAAATCATATTGCTTTTCACATTTCATACAGGCGAAAGATATTGAAGCGATTGTCCTTGACGATATACGGACAATGGCGCAAAGAATTGTTTTGGATGAAAAGACTATCCGTGAGGATTTTATAAGGCATAACGCCGAGCTTGCGGATAAAGCGATAAAGTCTGCCAAGAAAGAATTGCAGGTAAAGCGTAAACGCACGGAGGAATTATCCCGCCTGATGCAGCTTGCCTATGAGGACAGGCTGAAAGGCAAAATGCCCGAAGATATCTGTATCGGCTTTATCCAAAAGTATTCCGAGGAGCAGAAGAAAGTCGATGCGGAAATAGCGGAGCTTGAAGAGCGGCTTACCGAAACGACGAATACGATACAGAGCGCGGATGAGTTTATACGGAACATAAAGAAATATCTCGAAGCACCGGAACTTACCCGCGAAATGTGCTATGAGCTTTTAGACCGCGTGGTAGTAGGCGGTCATCCGAAGCATACGGGTAAAGAGCGCGTGATAGATATCGTGTATAAAGTCGATATTGCATCCGTCTTACGGTACAAACTGAACAAATAGCAAAAAGCGTATGGGTACAACAACTCATACGCTTATTTTCTGCCCATTCTTGTCCTCTAACAAATAGTGTCCATAAAGATAGGTTACAACCATAGCGCAGTATCCTTATCTGTCGGCGTTCGGTCTGGTACTTACGATAATTTGCGTGCCGATCACGCTGCTGATCAAAAAGGGGCTTGAAAAGATCGGCCCGCAGGTCGACTGAGCGGGGGTAAAATGAAAAAGATCAAGTTTGACAAAGCTATGTTTTTCAATATAGCGCTAATGATCGTTTTGCTGATTTACAGCATTTCCCTGTTGCTTCCGATCGTTTGGGGCGTGTTCGCGTCGTTGAAGACGGTAGACGAATTCAGAACCAACATTTTGGGCCTGCCGAACGGCCATGTTTGGCAGTGGTCATGGGGGAACTTCCCCTTTGTGCTGGAATATTTTATCGTTCCCGTCAATACGACGGCAGGAACGGTAGACGTCGGCTTAGGTGAAATGATCTTCAATACGCTGATGTACGTATTGGGCGGGGCGTTCGCTGCAACGTTTATTCCCTGCTGCGTCGCCTACCTCACCGCAAAGTTTCCCAACAAACTGAGCACGGCGGTCAACGTTACGGTCATCGTGACCATGGTGCTTCCCATCGTCGGCGCATATCCTTCGGAAATACAGATCTTGAAGGCGTTGGGCCTGTACGATACCTTTATCGGCTCGTGGATACAAAAGGCGAACTTTTTGGGCATGTACTATCTCGTGTTCTTCGCTACCTTCAAGGGGGTATCCGCGTCTTACTCGGAGGCGGCTTATTTAGACGGCGCGTCTGAATTCACCGTAATGTTCCGCATCATCTTTCCGCTCGTAAAAATCACGTTCGGAACGGTGTTCCTGATTAAATTCATTGAATTTTGGAACGATTATCAGACGCCGCTCCTGTATTTGCCCCAACACCCGACCCTGTCGTTCGGGCTGTATTACCTGACGAACTCTCCCGTCAACGGGCTGAACAACGTGCCGATGAGAATGACGGGCTGTATTATGGTCATGCTGCCGATCATGGTCCTGTACATAATTTTCAAAGATAAGCTGATCGGCAACATATCGATGGGCGGCGTAAAGGAATGATCTTCGGCGCCGCAAATACAAACACAAGCAAAAATCAACAACAATGATAAGGAAGGTCAAAATGTCAAGTAAAACAAAAATGGCGGCGGCGTGGAAAAAACTGGCGGTCATGCTATTTCTGGCGGCACTGGTGTTTATAACGGCCGCGGCGGTAGCGGTAAGATCAGTGACCGCGCAGACGGCGGACGCAGATTCCGAATTACAGGAATTTTACACGCTGGGCGACGCGATCGAGATCCCCGACGGCGTTCTGCATTATGGCGGCAAAGACATACCCGCCACACAGCACGTGGTGTACTATCCAGGCGGGAAAGCGGTGGCGGCCGACAGCGTTTTGCTGGACGAGCCGGGCGAATACAGCGTTGTATACAGCGCGGAAGCAGACGGAACGGCGCTGCGCGGGGAAGGCGGGTTTATCGTGCGGGACGAGCTGTACTCTGTCGGCAATGAAAAATCCAGCGCGGTATACGGTACGCACCCGCAGTATGCAAAGGATAAAGAAGGCATCGTATTGAGCCTGGCAAGGGGCGACGTTTTCGAATACAACCGCATTATCGATTTTACGGACAAGAAGAAAACGGACAAGATTCTGGAAATCGTCGTTACGCCGCTTTTTGTGGGCACGGCGGACGCGACGGAGATCGTCGTTCGCTTCACAGACGTGTGGGACGAAACGAACTATGTAGACGTTTGCCTGCGCAACCTCTCTTCGATCGGTTCGTGGGCGGATCCTACGACGTATGCCGTAGCGGGCGCGACCGGGCAGACGCTCAGCGGCCTGGAAGACGGAAACGTGCATCAGGGCAACGAATACGGCACGCCTTTCAATTTTTCCCTAGTCGGCAAGCCCAGAACGGGAGCTGCCGTCGGCAGCGAAACGTTCGGCATTTCGTTCGATTATGAAAAGAAACAGGTGTTCGGCACCAACCCCGTATATGCCACGGCGGACGCGGATAAGATCATCGATCTTGACGAAACCAATTATTTTGTAGATCCGTGGGGCGGCTTTACGACGGGCGAAGCGAAGCTGAGCATCTTTGCGAGAAACAACCAGACGTCTTCTTTGAATCTCGTTTTGACGAACATCAACGGAGAAGATTTACAGGAAAATTCGAGGATCGACCGCGACGCGCCGCGCATGAGCGTCGACTTCGGCGAATATACGGAAGACAATTTGCCCGACGGCATCGCGGGGAAAGCGTATCGCGTTTTTGAATCTTCCGCATACGACGCGGACGAAGGCGCCGTTCGCGTATATAAAAACGTATACAGGAACTACGGCAGGGAAGATCAGACCATCTGCCAGATCCGCGACGGTTCGTTCGTGCCGCAGATCGCGGGCGAGTACAGCATCGTTTATTACGCGGCGGACAGCTTCGGGAACGACGTTACGCAAGTCGTGAAAGTGCAGGTCGGCGAAGCGGATAAATTTTTGAACATCGCCCTGAACGGACAGGCGCAGAGCGGCGTTGCCGGACAGACGGTAAAGGTTTTGGGAGGCGTAGAGGAGGAAAACGCTTCGGGAAATGTAGCGTTGCAGATAGAGGCCGCCCTGAAAGACGGCGATATCCGTTACGAGGTAGACCCGAACAGCTTTACCTTCTGCCCCGAGTATGCCGGCACGTACGAGATCACCGTTACGGCGGAGGATTACGTCAGCACGGCGACCGAAAGCTTTGAAATAACGATAGCTCCCGGAACCAAGCCGAATATTTTTGAAGAAGCGCAGCTTCCCAAATATTTTATAAAGAACTGCGAATATACCCTTCCCGAAATAGCGGGCTATGAGTTTTCTACGGGCGCTCCCGTCGAAACGGAAGTGAGCATTTCCGCGAGCGAAGACGGCGGCGAAGAAAAGGCGATCGCCGGTTCGAGATACAAGGTTACGGCAAACAATACGGTTACGATCATCTATACCGCCAAGGCGGGCGAAGAAACCTTTGCCAAGCGGTATGAAATACCGGTCATAGACGTAGGCTACGGCGGCGCGTTCAACCCCGCAGGCTATTTCAACACGTTGAGCGGCAGCTTTGAAAAGTCGCTGACGGAAGCCAGCCTGAACTGTCTTACAACGGAAGATTCTTCGATGGAATTCATCAACCCGTTGCTCACGCAGCCCTTCTCCTTCCTGTTCAGCGTAGACGCGGAAAAGAACGCGATGGACGCGATCTCCGTTTACCTTATCGACAGTCTGAACCCTTCCGAACAGATCAAAGTGCGGTTCAGAAAGACGGCGGGCGGTTCCATGTTCAGCGTCAACGACGGCTTTGAGTATCTGACGGAGGCCGAATTCGGCGAAAGCCAGTACAACTTTACCGTAAATTACGACAACACGAGCCATAAGCTGACTACCGTGGGCGGCATGAACATGACGGTGGAAACCTATCTCGACGGCAGGCCTTTCAACGGATTCAGCTCGCAGAAGGTGTATCTGAAAGTGGAGGTAACGGGCGTTACCGGCGAGGCGTGCGTGCAGATCCTCAACATCAACCGTCAGGGATTTTTTGAGATGGATTCCGACATAGGCGCGCCGCAGATCTCCATAACAGCCTCTCAGGGAGACCGCAACATGAACGACGAAGTACTGCTTGCAGCAACGTACGCGTTAGACGTGTTCGATCCCGACATCACGTTTACGATGCAGATGATAGCGCCCGACGGCTCGTTCGTGACCGCGCAGGACGGCACCGTGATAGACGGAACCAACGACCCGTCTAAGGACTATACGGTCAAGCTGACGCAGTACGGCGAGTATTTGATCCAGTATGTGGCGACCGATTCAAACGGAACCGTGGCGAGATACTCTTACGGTATTTCCGTGACCGATACGGAAAAGCCCGAACTGGTGCTTTCCGGGCAGGTTACGGAAGGCAAGGTGGGCAAGTCGGTAAAACTTGCAACTTATACTGCAACGGACAATATGTCTGCCGAAGTGATCGTCAGGGCATATGCGGAAGCGCCGAGCGGAAAGATCTTTGCCGTTTCGGAAAGCTTTACCCCCGAGGAGAGAGGCGTGTATACGATCCGTTTCTCCGCGTACGACGAAGTCGGCAATTTCAGTATGGTAAGCTATACGATCACCGTGAAATGAGGCAAAGCATATGAAAAAAATCTGTATAATTTTGGCAATGTTATTGTTGATGCTCGTTCCTCTTTCGGCGTGCGGCAGGGGAGAAAGCGAGAGCGAGCCAGTGGGCAACGTGCATTCGAACGAATCTACGCTGACCGACGACTATATCGTAAAAGACGGCGCTACCGACTATAAGATCGTAATTCCCGAAAACGCCGGCTCCGTCATCGACGTAGCCGTGGGCGAATTGCAGAAGTTCTTTTTGGAAGCAACTTCTATCGAGCTGGAATGCATAACGGATAAAGATCTGCCGATGAGCGCGGCGTCGAGGTATTTCTCTCTGGGCGAAACCAGTCTTCTGGAACGCGCGGGGATCGAGATCGACGAGGCGCTGCTCGGCTCGAACGGCGCGCAGGTAACCACGAAAAACAAGATCGTTTACATGTACGGCGCCACCGACTACGGCACGCTGTACGCGGTGTACGAGTTTCTGCACGACGCGCTGAATTACGAGTTTTATTTCACCGATTGCTATCGGCTGGATAAAAACGTGCGCAACCTCCCGCTCAAAAATTTTGCGATCACGGAAGTTCCCGACATCGAGTACCGCGTCGCAAACTACGGCTATATCAGCGAAGACACGATGAACCTTTACAGAATGCGCGTGAGGCCGTACAGCGAATATTTTGTGCCCATCAAGGGCGTGCCCTTCCACAACTCTTTTGAATATATAGAGGACATCGACGACGGGCACGAGGCGTATTGGTATTCCGACGACAAAACGCAGCTTTGCTATACGGCGCACGGCAACGAAGCGGAATATAACGCGCTGGTCGCCGCCGTCTGCCAGACGATGGAAAAGGAGCTCATGGACTCTCCCGATAGAAACGTGGTGACCATCTCCATCGAAGACACGAGCACCATCTGCACCTGCGATGCGTGCAAGGCCAACGTGGAAAAGTACGGCGCGGATTCGGCTTCCATCATTCTCTTCTGCAACGACGTAAACAAAGAGCTCCGCGCATGGTTCAATACGGAAGAGGGCAAAGAATACGCGAGAGATCTTGAAATCATCTTTCATGCTTATCAGCGCACCGTTGAGGCTCCCGCCCGCTACAACGAGAGCACGGGCAAATACGAGGGCGTGAACGGCATCAAGTGCGACGAAGGCGTATCCGTTTTCTTCGCGCCGATCGGTGCGGATTACACGCATTCGTTTGCCGAAAAGGAGAACAACGACACCCGAAACACCATGGAAGCGTGGCGCGCGATCACGAACGAGCTCTATTTGTGGACGTACAGCACCGATTTCAGGTACTACCTCGCTCCCTACGACACGTTCAACTCCATGCAGGAAATTTACCGCTATGCGGTGGAATGCAAAACGAGGTGGCTGTTCGATCAGGCGCAGCACACGCAATACGGCTCGGCTACCGGCTGGTCTGTGTTGAAGGGATACCTCAACAGCAAACTCGCTTGGAACGTGAATCTCGATTTTACGAGCCTGATCAAAGATTTCTTCACCAATTACTTCGGGCCCGCTTCCGACACGATGTACGGCATTTTCAACAGTTTCAGGACGCATTCCGAATATCAGAAAACGGAGCTCGACCTCGGCGGCGTCATGTCTTGCTATCTTGAAATCGTAAAGGAAGAGTTCTGGCCGAAGGTGATCCTCATGGATTGGTATGAAGGCATGGAACAGGCGCTGGAAGACATCGCCTATTTGGAAACGTCCGATCCCGAAGCGTATGCGTCTTACAGAGACCATATCACCACGGAAAGGCTGTCGGTCATCTATCTGCTTGTGGAATTGTACAGTTATAATACTTCGCTCGATTTTGTCAATACGATCAAAACGCAGTTTTATAACGACGCCACGAGGGTAGGGCTGACGAATCAAGACGAAGCTTCTCGGCTTGCGGGTATGTACGCAAGCTGGGGCATATAAACCAGGGGGTATTTTTATGAAAAAAGGTTTGAACACTGTGCTGCGCCTGCTTCTGATCGTTTTAACGGTCAGTATGTTTGCGCTCGCCGCGGTCGCCTGCTCCGACACCGGTTCGGGGGGCGGCGATGATGATGACAAGACGGAAACGGTAACTCTGAATACGTCGACCAAAACGATCGAACGCTATGAAGATTTCACGCTCGTTCCCACGCAGTCCGGTTCGGGTGAACTCGAATGGCTGTCGTCCGATCCCACCGTTGCCAGCGTAGACGGCGGCAAGGTCATGGGCTTGAAGGAGGGCAGCGCCGTGATCACGGTGCGCATAAAGGAGTCTCCCGAATCGAAAGCGGAGTGCGGCGTTACCGTAACCGACAACGGCCTCGTTCCCACGCTGAGCTTCGGCGATCTTACGGAACTGTCTCTGTCGCTGTTGCTCAACGACACGTACGGGCTGGAACCTGCGCTTACCTATAACAACAATACGTATACCGACGTAACGTATGCGTTCAGCTCTTCCGCCGAAACGATCGCCACGGTCAGCAGCGAAGGCGTTATAACCGCCGTTGCGGAAGGCAGCGCAAACATCACCGTACAGGCAAGCTGGAGAAACTGCACGGCGGAAACGCTTAAAGTCGTCATTCCCGTCGAAGTGAAGCTGCCCGTACAGGAAGTCGATCTTACGCTCACCAAGCCGATGGATTTCGACATGTCTTTGCAGGCTCTGACCTTCGATCTCGACGATCTGAGCGTAGAGGGCACGGCACCCGTCGGAACGATCTATGAGATCGTAGATAAAACGGATGAAGAAGAAAAGACAATCGGCTATGACGCCGCAAGCGGCGCCCTTACAAAAACCGACCTCGTGCTGGGTGAACGCGTTTGGGGCGTCTATGCGGAAAACGAGGGTACAAAGGTGATGTACCGCGTGCCCGTAACCGTTGCGACCAAAGTCATCGCCACGGGGCAGGATCTTGCAGATATGTATACGCTCGGCGGCGGGCTTGCAGGCGCCGAGGGCGCGAACGTTGGGTACACCTACGACGGGTATTTTGTGCTCGCTGGCAATATCGACTGCACGGGAACGGCCGTTCACAGCTATTCGATCGAATGGACAGGTTCCAATGCGCATTTCCCCGAGGCGGGCTTCCACGGTACCTTCGACGGGCGCGGTTACACTATTTCCAACCTCACCGTCGGCGATAACGGCGTGTTCGGTATCCTCGGCAAAAATTCGCTCGTCAAGAACGTGGCGTTCACGAACATCACCACCGACGGGCTGGAAGGCGGCGGTGTAGATGCGACGGAATCAAGCCAAAAACACCCTGCCGTTCTTGCGGAAAGGATCTACGGAGAGGGAGACGCGAGCGGGAACGTAGTCGCGGCGGCGACCGTACAGGATATATATATCACCGTTGCAACGCCCAAAGCTTTCTGGTCGACCATAATGGAATTCGGCAATTATTCGTTCTGCAATAATTTGGTGCTGTATGCTCCCGATTTTTGGAATGAAGAAGATAATGCATGGGCAGGCGGCGGCCCGCTCGGTCAGTTGGTTGGCGCATGGACATATTGTACGGCTCGCACGACGAATTGTTTGCTGATCACCGATAAAAAGAATGCAGGACATCAGCCGGAGGAAACCTGCCCCGGGTTAAAAGAGTTCCACGACGGCATGACGATCTACGACCCCGCGACCTATATGGAAGACGGAACGTTCCTGGCGACCGACTTCACCGAGTTGTACGACTGCACCGACGAGGGGATCTGGACGATCGATTCCGCAACAAAGCTCCCCGTATTTAAAACGAGCGTTGCCGCGAACTGATCCGTTCCGTAAAAGACAGGATTAAAAGCGAGAGGGAGGAGGGCGACCGTAATCGTTTTCCTCCCCCAAAGAGTCGGGAAAGCAGCTTTGCAAACAGCATAAATGATCCGTGTTTATGATTTTGCAGCTGCTGTCCCGGCTTTTTTATGACAATTTGCTCCATAACGGGGCATAAAAACGCGCCCTGCGCGAAAAAAAGAGGGGATTTATATGAACGATCCGAAAAACGGGAAAAAATTTGAAAGGCCTTACATCATTGCGTTCGGAGAGAAGGAAGAAGCGCGCAACGGGCGCGCCTTGCAGGAATGTATCCGCGGCGCGGCGGGCGCGGCGGCGGGCAAAAACTGCGACCATATAAAAATCTGCCTGCACGAGGGAGAATATCGGATAGACGAGCCGCTCCTGTTCGATGAAGATACGGCAGATCTGCCCATAGTCATCTGCGGCGAGGGAAAAACCGTGCTGACGGGCGGAGAAAAATTTATCGGCGGCTGGGAAAAGACGGAAAAAGAAAATATTTACAGGCACCGCGTGGAGCATACGGGCTTTCGGCAGCTGTATGTAAACGGAAAACGAGCGGTGCGCGCGCGGTTCCCCAAGCGGGGCAAGGAACTGATGCTGCAATGGGAAGGGGAAAAAGACTACCCCGCAAACAAGCGGAGAATGGGCTTTCTGCGCTCGGATATACCTGACGCCTTTGCCGACGGCGGGCTGGAAGGCGCGGAGATCTTTTTAGAACAGGCGTGGGCTATGTCCGTCGCCCTGATATGCGGGCAGGAGGAGCGGGAAGGCAAGCTGCTTTTCAAAGTGAACGACTCCGTTTCCGAACCCATATGGACGCGCATTTATCTGCCCATGGTTTCGGGAGAACAGCCCGCGCATCTGGAAAACGCCGTGTTTTTTCTTACGGAAGAAAACGAATGGGCCGCCAAAGACGGGTATCTGTATTACATGCCGCCCGTCGGCGTCGATATAAATACGCTTGTTTTTACCGTGCCGAGGGCGGAAAGGCTGGTGCTGATACAGGGCAAACAGGCGAAGAAGGTAAAAAATATCTGTTTTGAAAACATCACGTTCGCCTATACGGGCTGGGAAAAACCCAACGACGGCTACTGCGAGATCCAGGCGACGAACTATGTGGAGGGAACGGGCGGAACAAAAACCTACCATCCGCCCGCAGCCGCCGAAACGCGCTATGCGGAAAATATCCGCTTTGAAGGCTGTACGTTCATCAATCTCGGCGCTACGGCGTTCAATGCGAGAAAGGGCACCGACGGGATCTATTTCCGAAAAACGCAGGTCAGCGACGTATCCGGCACGGGGCTTTGCTTCGGCTACTTCGACGAACTGCCTACGGACGGGTTTGACCCGTTCCACGCAAAAGACGACGCCGAAAACTGCGTCAGAAACGTCGGCGTGGAAGACTGCCTGCTCACGCGCGTCGGCGCCGATTTTCAGGGCGGCTCGGCGATCTGCGCAGGGTACGTGCGGGATATATCCGTCTGCCACAATACCATTTTCGACATCGCGTACAGCGGCGTCGCTTTGGGCTGGGGCTGGCAGGATCCGCGCACGGTGATGGGGAACTTCAACGTTTCGTATAACCGCATTTACAATACGCTGGCGGGGCTCGGCTACGACGGCGCGGAAATTTACTTTGTCGGCAAGCACGACGAATCTCTCCCCCTTTCCGTGGTGGAGGGCAATTACGTAACGTGCGGCGGCGGGCTCGGCGGCGTATATTTCGACGAAGGCTCAAACGGCTACCGCATGCAGAACAACGTTCTGGAAGGGCTGGGCAATTACCCCGCCAGAAAGGTGGCGCTGTTCTTCCACGACGCGAACTGTGCGGAAAAGAACATTGTCGTAACAAAAACGTATTCCACGATCGCCTCCGACTTCAATGAAGAGACGGCGGTGGGCGGCGCTTACGCCCTCACGTATATGATGGACGGCAGCCCTGCCGTATCCACCGCGGCGGAGCGCGGCATATCCGTGGAAAAATTCATCGTAAAAGAGGGCGAATGGTGCGCGCAGGCGCGCGAGATCATAGAAAACGCAGGGAGAAGATAAATGAAACAAAAAATATGCGCGGTCGGAAATACCCATTTCGATCCCGTCTGGCTGTGGACGCTCGACGAGGCGATGGTCTCCATTCGTTCGACCTTTCGTTCCGCGCTCGACAGAATGAAGGAATATCCCGAATTTATCTATTCGTTCAGCTGCCCGCCCGTATTCGAATGGATACGGGAAACGGATCCCGAACTTTTTGAAGAGATCAGGGAGGCCGTCAGAAACGGCAGATGGGATCTGTGCGAGGGCTGGTACTTGCAGGCAGACTCCAACGCGCCCCGCGGGGAAAGCCTGGTGCGGCAGGCGCTTTACGGGCAGCAATATCTGCGGGAAACGTTCGGAAAGCTTGCCGACAGCGCCTTTAACAGCGACAGCTTCGGCCACAGCGCGATGATGCCGCAGATCTTAAAAAAATGCGGCATAGAGCATTACGTGTTTACCCGCCCGGAAGAGGACGAGAAAGACCTGCCCGCGCAGCTGTTTCGCTGGAAGTCGAAAGACGGCAGCGAAGTTGACGCCTTCCGCATCGTATCCGGGCACAAGCCGAACGTTAAGGAATCTCTCGCCGAGCTCAACGGCCGCCTTGCGGCGGGCAGCGGAGAACTGATGCTCGTTTACGGCGTTACCAATCACGGGGGCGCGCCCACAAAGCGCTGCATCGAGGAGCTGCGGGCGCAGGAAAACGTGATATTTACCGGCGTTTCCGAATATTTCCGCAGGAATGCGGCGGCGGAAAAGCCGGTCGTAGAAGGGGAGTTGCAGGTGCGCCACTTCGGTGTGTTCGTCAACGACCCGCGCGTAAAGCGTTGGAACAGGCAGGCGGAAACCGCGTTGCTGAATGCGGAAAAGACCTCCGCCCTCTTTGCGCCGTACGGAAAAAAAACGGAGTGGAAAAAGCTTCGCAACGCATGGAAAGACGTACTTTTCAATCAGTTTCACGATATCATCGGCGGGGCATGCATACAGAACGCATATCATAACGTGCGCGATACGTTCGGCCGCGCCCTTGCCGACAGTTATGAAACGCTCCACCGCAATTTGCAGTTTATCTCCAAGCGGATCGCTGCGGAAGGGGAATACTGGAACGTCGTGCTGTTCAATCTGAACGATACGGACTTTGACGGATATGCGGAGGCGGAGATCCAGTGGGCGTGGGAGTTCGAATTTTATAAGGGCGGGATCGAGCTGATCGACCCGAACGGCGAGAGCGTTCCCACGCAGATCATCAGGGAGCTTTCCGTGGTAGACGGGTTCCGTTCCAGATTTGTTTTTCCCGCGCACGTTCCCGCCATGGGATACAGCACTTATCGGGTAAAAAAGTGCGAGGACACGAACCGTATCCCCTTTGACGAAAAGCAAACGCCGTTCGGCAACGCGGCGTATACGTTCGCCGTCGATCGGCAGACGGGCGAGGTGAGCGTAACGGACAATCGTCGCGGCAGGGTGTATGAGCGCTTCCTGTCTCCCTGCGTGCTCGAAGACGAGGGGGACACCTGGGCGTTCAACATAAACGGGTACGGAAAGCAATGCGGGCAATTCGCTTTGGAATCGGTGCAGTGCACGGAGTTCGGCCCGTTCAAGAAGCAGCTCAAACTCGTGAGCCGTTTTTGCGGCAGCACGCTGACGCGCTATTTTACCCTGTACGGCGAAGGCGACGCCATCGACTGTACGTATAAAGTAAATTGGTGCGAACAGCATAAGGCGCTGAAATTTTACATGCCCAAGGGGGCGGAAAAGCGGGTCGTGAGCGGGGTGCCGTACGGCTGGACGGAGCGCAATGCAGACGGCAGGGAATACCCGATGTCAGACTTTATCGCGGCGGAAAACTTTGCTTTGGTATGCGACGGCATATTCGCCTGCGACGCGACAAAAGACAGGATCGGGCTCACCGTGCTCAGAAGCCCCGTGGCGGGAGATCTGCGCCTTTCCGAGTTGGACGGCAGCGCCGATTACGATTATATCAGCAACGGCATAACCGAAGGAAAGATCCGCTTTTTGCCGAGCGGAGATCTCAAAAACGTGATGCGCGAGCGCGCGGAGCTTTTAAATCCACTGATCTCGGTCGACGAAACGGTGCATGGCGGCGATCTCGCCGCGAGCGGACAGTTCTTTACGCTCAAAGCGGAGTCCGTCGCGCTGGAAGTCATCAAAAAAGCGGAAGATTCTGACGCCGTGCTCGTGCGCCTGTACGAGTACGGGGGAATTGCGCAAAGAGCCGCGCTCGGCGGCGTGTTTGGCGCGTACGAGGCGGATTTTGCCCCGTTTGAAATCAAAATGCTGTTGCTCGAAAACGGAAGGGCAACGGAGTGCGACTGCCTTGAAAGGCCGTATACAGACAAATAAGGGAGGTATAAAAATCATGAAAAGGTCACAGGTGAATGCGATCATCAAAGAGGCGCTGGATTTTGCAGGGCAGATGAATTTTAAACTGCCCCCGTTTGCGTATTGGAAATGGGAGGACTATCTGCGCAAGGGCAAAGAGGAGGAGTACCGTGAATTTTTCGACAATATGCTGGGCTGGGACGTAACGGATTTCGGCCACGGAAATTTTGAAAAATGCGGGCTTTTGATGCTTTGCATACGCAACGGAAATTTTTTCAAGAAGGAGTATGCGAAAAAATATGCGGAAAAGATGCTCGTAGCGCAGGAAGGGCAGGTCACGCCGTATCATTACCACTCCTCCAAAATGGAAGATATCATCAACCGCGGCGGCGGAAACCTGATCGTAAAATTGTATAACGCCGACGAACAGGATCGTTTTGCCGATACGCCCGTGCTCGTCAGCATGGACGGACGCAATCATTTTGTGCCGGCGGGTACGGAGATCCGCGTCCGCCCCGGGGAAAGCATCACGCTGCACAACAGGGTGTATCACTCTTTTTGGGCAGAGCCCTCCTGCGGCAAGGTTTTGCTGGGAGAGGTTTCCAGCGTCAACGACGACACCGTCGACAATCATTTTTACGAAACGACGGGCAGATTTCCCGAAATAGAAGAAGACGAGCCCATTCAGAACCCCGTTCTCATGGACTATCGGAAGTTATTTGTGAAAGACTGAGCAAAGAGGTGTTTTATGGATCGCGCAAAAATGGTCTTGCGGTATTTTATTCACCCCGATGAAGCGAAGGAGCGCTTTTCGCTCTTAAAACGCTTTTTGAAGAAGACGGGTATCCGCCGCGTTTTGCTGTTTACGGGCTGTTTTATGGAAGAAAAGACGGTCATGCCGCTCGAATATTACGAAAGGCATGCCGCAACGCTGCAAAAGTATATCCCCGAGCTTCGGGAGATGGGCGTCGAGATCGGCATCAACGTCCTTACGACGATGGGCCACGTGTTTTTCGGCGACGACCCCGCCGACAGGGATTTCCGCAGGGCAGTCGATACGAACGGCAACGTGTCTAACGGGAGCATTTGCCCGAGAGAGCAAAAGCTGCACGAATACGCCGCAAAAATTTATTCCTGTTATGCGGCGCTGTATCCCGACGTCATTTTTATGGACGACGATATCCGCAACATAAAAATGGGCAACATGGTGTGCTTTTGCGACGAGCACCTCGCCGCGATCGCGAAAGAATACGGCGAACCCGTTACGCGCGAAGAGGTGCGCGCGGCGCTGCTGTCCGATCAGGTCGGCGGCGATCGCCTGAAACAGACGGTGATCGAAATATTCCGGCAAGACATCGCCTCTCTGACCCGCACGATCTACGACGCGATCAAAAAGGTCAGTCCGAAAACGGAGCTCGGCGCAATGACCGTCGAGTATCCCTCCGCCGCTTTCGACAGGTTTTTGCCCGCTCTGGGGGAAAGCGGCGTTACCAGAGTGCGCACGGGAATGAATTTTTACCGCGAGGGCGTAACGAAAGAGATGCCCGGCGCGTTTGCTTCCCCCATGATCCAGAGAAATCTGATCGGAAAACAGCAGATCGAGATCCAGCCCGAACTGGAAAACGACCCGTATTCCCTCTTCTATAATTCTCTGGCAAAAACGCATTTGCAGGTGGTATGGTGCCTGACGAACGGGCTGAGGAACATACAGCTGAATCTGTTTGACATGCTCGGCGTGCCCGACGATTTCGAGGCGTTTACGCGCCTGTTTGCCGAAAAGAGGCGCTATTATGACGCGCTCGCCGCGCTGATCCCGGAAGGCAGCCGCGCGCAGGGCGTTTATATCCCCGCCAACGCCGATACCCTGCTGTATAAACGGGCGAAAGACGAGGCGTCTTTGGAGGAACTGCTCCGCCCGAACGACTGGTATCAATGGCTCGCCCTCGACGGCATTCCGATCGGTTACGATGCGCAGAGCCCCTTCGTTTTTCTGAGCGGAGACGACGTCTGCGGCGATCGCGAAGAGATCGGCAGATTGCTGCAAAGGGGCGCCGTTATCGACCTGAGCGCGGCGGAATGCCTGGTGCAGATGGGCTTCGGAAAGAGGATCGGAATTTCGCAGATTTCCCCGATCCGCAGGGCGTTCGCGGGGGAAATATTTACGGATCATGCCGCAAACGGCAAATATGCGGGCATGCATAATTCTTACTATTTCCATTCGGGGCTTTTGAAAAACAGCGAGGTCGCAGACATTCGTTACGAGGGCAAGGCGGAAGAGCTTTCCGTGATCGTAGACGACAAGCATAAAAAGCTTGCGAGCGGCGTTGTTCTCACCGAAAACGAAGCGGGGGAAAAGTTTTGTATCCTCCCTTACGACGAGGGGCTGTTTCAGCAATTTACCAACGTCAATTACAGGCGCAAGCAGCAGCTGTGCGGGGCGATGGCGCATATTTTCGGGCAGGAGCTCCCCGTCGTATCGCTGCGGGCGAACGTGTGCGTGAACTTCAACCGTTTTGACGATTACAACGTCATCGCGCTTTTCAATTTCAATCACGACAGCGTTTCGAAAGCGGCGCTGCAATACGCTCCGAAAAACGAACTGTATCTTCTTACCGACAAGGGCACGCTGAAAAAGGCTTCCGTCGTTCAAAGGAACGGGCAGGAGGAAGTCAAGGTCGATCTGGCGGCGTTGGGCTGTGCCGTTTTGGTCGATTGCACCGCGCAAAGGGAGGCAATGTGGAATGAAAAAGCTGATAACCGTGCCTAAATTCGGCAAAACGGTCTTCGCCGACGGGCGGCGGCAGGATTTCGATTTCGGCAACGAGCAGCTGCTCTATCTCAAAAAAAAGGTGGATTATCTCTTTATAGGCGACAGCATCACGCAGCTGTGGGATCTGAACGCCTATTTCGGGGATCGGTATTTTTTGGTGAACAGGGGAGTCGGCGGCGATGAGTCGGAATACGTCCGCCGCAGGTTTGCGGCCGACGCCTTGCAGCTGGAACCGGGCGCCGTTATCCTGATGGTCGGCACCAACGACATCGCGCATACGGAATACGATTACTGGTGGAAAAAGAAGGGCGAGCCGGCGCAAAAAGTGATGGAAAAATATAAGAAGAATATTCTCGGCATAGACGGGCAGTGCCGTGCCGCGGGAACGGAATTGATCGTCTGTTCGGTGATCCCTTCCGAGATCGCGCCGCCCTACAACAGAGAACTGCGCTGGGAAATGACGGCGCAGATGAACGAATTTCTGCGCGGATTGGGGAGAACGTATGTGGATTACCACAGCGCGCTCACCCGAGACGGAAAAACGCTTCCCGCCGAACTCACGTGGGACGGCATTCACCCGAACGCGGCGGGGTATCAGATCATGTGCGATACTCTGAAAAAGACGTTGCACTGGTAAACGGTAATACGACGGAGTCGGAGAATCTGTATGGACGGTGTATTTACAAAGAGCAGGTGGATCTGGTGCGGAAAAAGCTGCCCGAATCAGTATGTTGACTTCCTGCAAACATTCGAAGCCGACGAAACGGCGGATATAAAACTTCGTATCAGCGCGGATACGAACTATGCGCTGTACGTAAACGGCAGCTTTGTTTATGCGGGGCAGTATCCCGATTACCCGCGCTACAAAATTTACGATACGTTCGATATCTCTCCGTATTGCGTGAAGGGAATTAACCGTCTGGCGATCCTTTGTTCCTATGTTGGGGAAGATACGAGTACCTACTGCCGCGCAGACGCCGGCCTGCTGTTTGAAGTATGCGCGGCGGGCGTTCCGCTCGCGTACAGCGGCTCGCACACGCTGTGCCGCGCGGACAAATGTTATCAGAGCGGCGCCATAGAAAAATTCAGCCCGCAGCTGGGAAATTCTTACCATTGCGATCTGCGCGGGGAAGACGGCTGGCTGCATGAAGGCGCGGAGGGGTTTTCCCCTGCAACGGTCGTAAGCAAAACGTGCAAAATGTTTCCGAGGCCGGTGCGCCTGCTGAACGTAAACGACGGGTTGTCGGTGCGATTGCGCGCGCAGGGCGAATTTTGCCTGGACAAAAGCTACGCGACCGACGCGGAGGCGGCGGCGAACGCCTATCTGAAACACAGAACGCCCGCCTCGATGGGGAACCCCTATGCTCCGGTCAACCGGCTGCCTTCGGAGCAAGGGTATGCGCTCTGTACGTCGGGCGGCTTTTCAAACGGGGTATATGCCCTGATCGATCTGGGAGAAGAGGCCGCGGGCTTTTTGAAGATCGATTTCGGGCTTTCGGAAGACGCGAAAGTGATCGTCGCTTTCGGGGAACATCTGAACGATCTGCGGGTGCGCTCTTACATAGACGGCAGGAATTTTTCCGTCACGCTCCGCGCAAAGGCAGGCAGAAATACGTTTACGGGCGTCATGAGGAGGCTGGGGTGCCGTTATTTGCAGATTTTTGTGTTTGCCCCGCGCGCGGTCTTGTATGATTGCCGCATTCTCCCCACGGAATACCCGATCGGGGAACGGGAGGTATCCGTTCAAGACGGCATGTTCAAAAAAATTTATGAGTGCGGGGTACGCACTCTGCGCAATTGCATGCACGAGCATTATGAAGATTGTCCCTGGCGCGAACAGGCGCTTTACGCGTGCGACAGCCGCAACCAGATGCTTTTCGGCTACGCCGTTTTCGACGCGCACATCGGCCGTTATGCGCAGGCAAATTTGCGGCTGATGGCGAACGGATTGCGCGAAGACGGTCTGCTCGAACTGTGTTTTCCCGCGCGGGTCGCCGTAACGATACCGTCGTTCAGCCTGTATTTTATTCTGGCAGTCCTCGAAAATTATCTGTATACCGAAGATCTTGCGTTTGCCGAGGAAATGCTTTCCGTGGCGGACAAAATTTTAGCGGCGTTCGATGCAAGGATCGACGGCACCGGGCTGATTCCCGCTTTCAAAGAGAAGGAATACTGGAATTTTTATGAGTGGAAACCGGGGCTGGACGGCGATCAGACCTTTCGCGATTACGAGTTGCCGCTGCGTTACGACAGCTGCCTGAACCTGTTATATCTGATCGTATTGCAGAGGCTGCATCAATTTTATGTAAAAACGGGAAAAAAACTGAAAACCGACCTCGTCGGCAGGGCGGCGCGGTCAAAGGAAGCGATAGAGCGCGCTTTTTATGTGCCTGAGAAAAAGAGCTTTGCGATCTCCCTGGAAAATGGCGTACGCTCCGGCTTTTCGCAGTTGGCGCTCGCCTTGGCGGTTGCGGCGGGCTGCCGGAAAGAAGACGTAAAAGAGCATCTGCTTATGCTGAAAAGCGAAGGGCTGATGCAGCCGATGAGCTGCGCGTTCAAATTATGGCTGTACGAAGCGCTACTTGAAAACGGAGAGGAAAATTTGGCGTGGGTCATGGAAGATATATTGCGCTCGTTCGGCAAGATGGCGTCTGTCGACACGACGCTTTACGAAACGGATCTGGGCGCAGACGATTTTCTGCTGGCGGGAAGCCTTTGCCACGGCTGGTCGGCGGTCGGCTGTTATATCCTCAGCCGATATGCCAAAAACAGCGCGTAAAGGAAAATGCGTTTTGCACCGTAAAAACAAATAAATAAAAACGGAGGAGCGTTATGAAAAAAATTGCAGACAAGGAAATTTTGGTCGGGGCCGACTTTGCCGGCTTTCCGCTCAAAGAAGTGGTGGTGGAATATCTTACGCAAAAGGGTTGGAAGGTCACGGACGTCGGCGTAAGGAAAGACAGCGACCCCAACGATACCGATCTGATGTTTCACCGCGTAGGGCTCCGCGTGGGGGCCATGATCGCGGAGAGAGAATTTGAGCGCGCGCTGGTATTTTGCGGTACGGGCATGGGGATCCACATTGCGGCGAGCAAGTGCCCGCATGTGCACGCGGGCGTGGTGGAAAGCGTCCCCGCGGCTCTGCGCGCCATTACGGGGAACGGCGTAAACGTTCTTGCGATGGGCGCGTTCTACGTGGCGCCGCAGATGGCAAAGGACATCGTTGACGCCTATCTGCACGCCGAACTCGGCAGCGGATACGAGTGGTGGCACAATTTTTATGAATTTCACAAACTCGCGATCGACGAGTTGGAAGCGTTCGATTATGAAGAGTACAAGAAAAACGGCTTCAAAGTAAAAAAACTCGGCGATTTTGATCTGAAATTGGAAACAAAGCCGGAATAAAAATTACGGAAAATATTTTTAAAACAGAGCGGAAAGAGAGGCGAAAGAAAGTATGCAGAACGAAGAAAAGATCAAGCAGGAGATCTGCGACATCGGCAAGCGCATTTATAACCGCGGCATGGTTGCGTCCAACGACGGGAACATTTCCGTCAAACTGAACGAGCACGAGTATTTGTGCACGCCCACGGGCGTGAGCAAGGGCTTTATGACGCCCGAATATATCTGCAAGATAGACGAAAACTGCAACGTTTTGGAAGCGAACGAAGGATTTAAGCCTTCTTCGGAGATCAAAATGCACATGCGCGTATATAAGGAGCGGCCCGACGTAAAGTCTGTGGTGCACGCGCACCCGATGTATGCCACGGCGTTTGCGATCGCGGGGATCCCTCTTACAAAACCCATCATGCCCGAGGCGGTCATCTTTCTGGGCGGCGTGCCCATTGCGGAATACGGCACGCCCTCTACCAATGAGATACCGGACGCTGTGTCGAAATATCTTCCGTATTTCGACGCGGTGCTTCTGGCGAACCACGGCGCGCTCTCTTACGGAGAATCGCTGCTGAACGCATACCATAAGATGGAATCGGTAGAATTTTACGCGCAGCTGATGTTTTTATCCATGCAGCTGGGCGGGCCGAAGGTGCTCAACGACAAACAGGTGGAAAAACTGTACGAGATCCGCCAAAAATTCAACGTACAGGGCAGGCACCCTTCGCAGCTGTATGCGGAGGGCAAGACGGAGCTTTTGAACGAGTTGATGAACGGCAAGAATTAATACCGTTTGCCGTTCAATAATACGGCGAGGTATCGCCGCGGAACAATTTTGAAAAGGGAGGCAGAAAGGAAATGAAGAACAGGATCGGGATCCGCCCTACGATAGACGGGCGCTGGGGCGGCATCAGGGAAGGCTTGGAAGAGCAGACGATGCAGATGGCCAAGGACGCGAAAAAACTCATCGAAAAAAATGTGTTTTATGCGGACGGCACGCCCGCGGAAGTGGTGATCTCTCCCTGTACCATCGGCGGGGGGAAGGAGGCGGCTGTTTGCGCCGAGTATTTCCAGAAAGAGAACGTAACGGCGACGCTCACGGTAACGCCGTGCTGGTGCTACGGCACGGAAACGATGGATCTCGATCCGCTTACGACCAAGGCGGTATGGGGGTTCAACGGAACGGAGCGCCCGGGCGCGGTGTATCTGGCAGCGGCGATGGCGGCGCACGCGCAGAGGGGCTTGCCCGCGTTCGCGATCTACGGCGAGGACGTGCAGGACGTGGGCATGAGCGGCATCACGAAGGACGTAAAAGAAAAGATCCTGCGCTTTGCCCGCTGCGCTTTGGCGGTGGGGCAGATCAGGAACAAGGCATACGTTTCCATCGGTTCGGTGGCGATGGGCATCGGCGGAAGTTTTCTCGACGCGAACATGATGCAGAAATATTTCGGCATCCGCGCGGAGTGGGTGGACATGACGGAGATCCTGCGCCGCATCGATCTGGAAATTTACGATAAAGCGGAATATGAAAAGGAACTCGCGTGGATAAAGGCGAACTGTAAGGAAGGCAAGGACAACAACGGCGGCATCTGGGGGCAGAAGGACTTCACGCGCGAAGAACTTGATAAGCAGTGGGAGTTCGTCGCGAAGATGACGCTGATCATCAAGGACATCATGTACGGCAACGACAAGCTCAACGAGATCGGCCGCCACGAGGAAGCGCTCGGTAGGAACGCGATCCTGGCGGGGTTCCAGGGGCAGAGGATGTGGACGGACTACAAGCCGAACGGCGACTATGCCGAGGCGATACTCAATTCCACGTTCGACTGGAACGGAAAGAAACAGCCGGTTCTTCTTGCGACGGAGAGCGACAACTGCAACGGCCTTGCGATGCTGTTCGAAAACCTTTTGACGGGCCAGGCGAGCGTATTTGCGGACGTGCGTACATATTGGAGCCCGAAAGCGGTAGAGCGGGTAACGGGCTGGGAGCCTGCAGGCAAGGCGAAACACGGCTTTATGCACCTTATCAACAGCGGGGCTGCGGCGTTGGACGGCACGGGCGTGTGCGAAGACAAAAAGGGCGAACGGCTCATGAAAAAGTGGTGGGACGTGACGGATAAAGACATATCCGCCATGATGAACGCTACGCGCTTTTCGCCCGCGAACAGGGGTTACTTCCGCGGCGGCGGATTTTCGAGCACCTACTCCACGGAGGCGGAAATGCCCGTTACGCTGGTGCGCGTGAACATGGTGGACGGCATCGGCTACACGATGCAGATCGCGGAAGGCTGGACGGTCGTATTGCCCGAAAAAGTAAACAAAACGCTTCTGGACCGCACCGATCCGACATGGCCCTCTACATGGTTCGTGCCGCGCCTGAACAAGACGAACGCATTTTCGAGCGTGTACAACGTGATGGCAAACTGGGGTGCGAATCACGGCGCGTTCACTTACGGGCACATCGGCAAAGACCTCATCACATTGGCAAGCATGTTCCGCATCCCCGTATCACTGCACAACATCGACGACGAGGATATCTACCGCCCGCACGCATGGTGCGCGTTCGGCACGAAAGACCTCGAAGGCGCTGATTTCAGAGCCTGCGCTCATTATAAAGAACTGTATAAATAAAACCGTAAAGCAAAAGACGGCAGGCGGGTTTTACCGTCTGCCGTCTTTTAATTATGTCCGCCGACGCCGCAAAAGCGCGGCGTCGGCGGCAAAAACGTTACTGATTCGGAAGTATAAAATTCTTTACTTTGCAGCGCACCTGATCGGGCAGGCAGGTGTTGCAGATCACGTCGTCAAATTCGGAAATATCGCACAGGTTGTGCCAAAACCCGTTGTCGATCTTCGTGTTGTCCAAAATCAGAACCTTTCTTTTGGATTGCTGCATGATCTTATAGCGCACCTCGTTTTCGGGTACCGAGGTATCCGTCACGTACCCTTCCTTGGAAAGCCCGTGGCAGGAAACGAAGCATATGTCCGCATTGTATGCCTGCAAGGTGTGCAGCGCGGAAGGGCCTATCAGGGAATAGGATTTATTGATCGCTTCCCCGCCCGTGCAGATAAATTTTATATTCGTCTGACCGAGCATATAAGCGGTTTTTATCCCGCAGGTGATCACGATTATATCCTTGAATTTTTCCAGATATTTGACGAGATGAGACGCCGTAGTGGAGGCGTCGAGCATGATGACGAATCCGTCGCATACGAGCGCGCTGCCCGCTTCGGCGAGCGTGCTCTTTATATTGTACATATGCTGTTCGCGGGCGGAGAGCGAAATATTCGTGTCTGCGGAGATCTTATTTGCGATCACGCGCCCGTGCGTACGGATCACGAGCTGCTTTTCTTCGAGCTTGATCAGGTCGCGGCGAATGGTCGGTTCGCTGGCAAAGAGCGTTTCCGCGAGCTCTTTTACGCTCACGTTGTATTTTTTATCCAAAATTTTCAGGATTTCCTTTTCCCTGTCCGAATTCGGCATAAACTCCTCCACAATTAAAATTATATTGTATAATAATTTTCTTGTCAACTGTTCGAACGGTAAGAATGAGTATTTGTTTGATCGTTTTGAGCGGTTTTTTTTCGCTGCATTATCAACATTTGATTGAAACGCGCGAAAAATGGTCTTCATATTGACAAAATCGCTCATGCATTTTATAATGAACGACGTAAAGAGGAAGGAAATCGGGCGCCCGATTTCATGTCTGAACAGGCATGAAATTTATATGTAAAGCGCTAAGATCCAACGAGTGCAAGAGCCGCGCACAGCCATTTTATATGGCGGCCAAGTTTTTATTATAAGGAGGACTGAGTTTGCAATGAATGATGCAGTGCAGGCGGGCGTGCCGGAAGAAGCGGGTGCGGAAAGGACAGAGAAACGCACCAAAGAACCGCAGGCCAGCAAAAAATTGCGCCGCAAGAAATATCTGTTCGTATATCTGATGCTTCTGCCTGCGGCGATCAACTTTGCGATCTTTTATCTCGGCATCAACTTCAACTCATTCGTGATGGCATTTCAAAAAGAATCCGCATTTACGGATACGGGCGTCATATACGAATTTACCTTGCAGAATTTCCGCCGGTTGTTTTTGGAGCTGAAAATTGCGTCCACCGATATGCATATCGGCTTTATGAACACGCTCAAATATTTCGGGAGCAACCTGCTCATAACCCTTCCGCTCAGCTATCTGACGGCGTATTTTCTGTATAAAAAGCTTTGGGGCTATAAGTTTTTCAGGATTATATTTTTTCTGCCGTCGATTATTCCGGGGCTCGTGTACGTACGCGCCTTCCGCGCGACGATCGGCGTCGGCGGCCCGCTCGATTCCGCATGGAACGCGATATTCGGCAGCCATATCCCTTCCCTGTTATATAATGCGGATACGGCAACGTGGACGGTGGTCTTCTTCTGTATCTGGACGGGCTTCGGCGTAAACCTGCTGCTCTATCAGGGCGCGATGGGCAGGATCCCCGAAGACGTGATAGAGGCGGGCAAGCTCGACGGCGTGGGCTGGGTGCGCGAAATGTTCCAGATCGTAACCCCCATGATCTGGCCGACTCTTTCGACGACGATCATTCTCGCGCTTTCCAAGGTGTTTACCGCGTCGGGCCCGATCCTGCTGTTCAACGAAGCGGGTTCAGCGCTGTCTTTCAAAATGGACACGATCTCGTATTTTATTTTCCGGCAAACGTACGATGCGACTACGTCGCTGAATTATCCCGCGGCGATCAGCGTGTTCTTTACGGTCGTCAGCCTGCCGTTCGTTCTGCTCGTCCGCTGGCTGTTCGGTAAGATCGATCCCGAAGTTTCTTATTGAGGAGGTCGCTATGGAAAACGTACAAAATGCAATGCAGGCGCAGCCCGCGCCCGCAAAAAAGAAAAAAGTTTTCAGCAAATCCTTTCTTGCCGTCAAGATCGTGGTGTTCGTGTTTTTCGCGATCTACGCGGCGAGCCTGATCTATCCCATCATATACGCGTTTTTCACGTCGCTCAAAACGCACGCGGAATATAAAACGTTCAACCCGAACGGCTTGCCTCAACAGTGGCTCTTTTCCAATTATGTGGAAGCCTTTACGGAAATGCAGAAGACGGGCTACGGCGTTTTCACGATGCTGCTGAACAGCTTGTGGTACACGCTCGGCAGTACGATCCTTTCGGTCATCGTGTCTTCCATGACGGCTTACGTCGTCGCAAAATACAATTTTCCCGGCAAAAAACTCATCTACGCCGTTTCGATGTTCGTCATGATGATCCCCATCGTCGGCGCGATGCCCTCGCAGTTCCGCATTTATACGGCGCTCGGCATCATCGATTCGCCGCTCATCATCATAACGTTTGCATCGGGGCTCGGCTTCAACTTTGTTGTGCTCTATTCGTTCTATCAGTCCCTTTCATGGGAATACGCCGAGGCCGCTTTCGTAGACGGCGCGAGCGACTTCCGCGTTTTCATTCAGATCATGCTCCCGCAGACCTTTTCCATCATGCTGGCGATCGGCGTCGTGGCGAGCATCACCTATTGGAACGACTACATGGGCCCGCTGCTCTTCCTCGAACATTATCCGACTATCGCCACGGGGCTTTACCTGTATCAGGCGCGGTCGGTGCAGAACATGAACGAGCCCGTATATTTTGCGGCGCTGCTCATGAGCATGATCCCCGTGATCGCGCTGTTCGTGGCATTCCAGAACACATTGATGGATATGTCTTTCGGCGGCGGATTGAAAGGATAAAAATCGGTTATACCGCAGGCAATGCAAGCGATCCCTGCGGAATAATACAAGGCGGTCTGCCGGCTTTGGCCGGCGGCAGCCATTCAAAAAAATTATAAGGAGTAGAAAAATGAAGAAGATTGCTTGTATCATCATGGCGCTGTCCTTTATCGTTTCCGCGTTCGCGTTTGCGGGCTGCGAAAAAGAAGCGGTCGGCAGAACGGTCTATAACGAAGGCGACGGCTCCGGCGGTAATTTGGAAATAGTTATTTCCGAGGCGGGTTTCGGCACGGAATGGCTCAGGCAAATGGCAAAGGAATTTTCTAAGGACAACAATGTTTCGGTGGCGGTCGTCGCCAACGGCAACCAGAACAGCCAGTATATTTCGCAGATCCAGAACGATCAGTCTCCGTACGACCTCGTTTTTACCACCGGTTCTCAGGCGAGGCTCGCCGATGAGCGCAAGGTGGTCAATCTTACGCAGCTGGTCTATAATCAGAAGCTTCCGGGGCACGAAGACACGATCCTCAATGAAATGAATCCGTATATCCGCGAACGTCTCAACTGGAAGGGGCAGAACCAGTATTACTTTATTGATTGGGCGAACTCCGTTTCGGGTATCTTCTACAACATGACGACGCTCAAAAAGTGGGATTCCTCTTTTACCGAAGACGATTTGCCCCGCACCACGAACGAATTGCTCGATCTGAGTTATGCCATTAGCGATGACGACGGCTATGTGGCCTGGTCTACCTTCGCGGGCAGCAGTTACAGCGATTACATGTCGCTCATCTGGGGCGCGCAGTACGACGGGTATGACGCATATTTCGATTATTATACGCTGAACAACGGCACGGCGACCAGCTACGACGATATTTATCACGGCGGTCTCGGCGCGGCGTTCGATGTGATCGCGGAGATCCTCAACTCCAAAAACGGCATCATGCACGAAGCGGCAACGAGAATGAACTATCTCGACGCGCAAGTCGCGTTTGCGGGCAACGGGTATCAGGGCAATAACGACCTCGTCGCGTTTATCCCTTCCGGCGACTGGATGGAGAGCGAGCTTTCCGACTATCTGCCCAACAACCCGCAGGATTTCGGTATTTTGAAGTCTCCCGTCGTTTCCTCCATTTACGAAACGTTTACAGACAAGGAAGATAAGGCGTACTTCGGCGATACGACCGAGGCAAACGGCAAATACGGCAGCACGAGAAAGACGACCGTCGGCGATCAGAGGCTTGCCGAGCTCGTACAGTGCATCGACGACAACAAAACGCTCGAAGAGACGAGAACGGCTCTCAGCTATGCCGAGCTCGACCAGACTACATACGACCGCGTTGCGGAGGCCCGCTCGATCATGAGCTGCGCAACGATGGATCACCAGATGTCTATGCCCATCACGGCGAAAAATCAGGATAACGCCGTCAAATTCGTTCTCTACATGCTCTCCGACGAAGGCCAGAAGATCTATTCCGACGTTCTCGGCGGCCGCGGCATGGTGTACGGCTATGAAGTACCCGAAGAAGACCTCAACGCCGCTTCTTACATGATCAAGTCGATCAACTGGCTGGGCAATTATCGCCCCGTGTTCTGCGACTATTCTTCCGCTTATGTGTACGCGGGCGGCCTGCGTTACTATGCGGTGAACGACCGCTACGCGCAGATGCAGAACGGCACGGACGCGCAGACGATCCTTGCGGGCGTCAGACAGCACTGGACGGATAACTGGTCTACCGTCGTCGCGGGCGGTTCCATCAACTGACGGCGTTCCCGCATAAATGACGATTTAAAGTGGCAAAGCATATCGGTGCATTCCGATGAGAGGTGCGCCGCGGTCATCGCGCCGCGGCGCACATATTATATCTTAAATAAAAAATAAAGAGAAAAGAGATATGCGCAAGTCAATGAAAGCCGCCGTGTTTTACGGCAAACACGATATAAGGATCGAAAATATTGCCGTTCCCGAAATAAAAGGGGACGAGGTGCTCGTAAAGGTCGCTTACTGCGGCGTTTGCGGTACAGACGTGCATATATATGAAGGCGACAAAGGCTGCGCCGAGGTGCACCCGCCCATCGTGCTCGGGCACGAATTTGCGGGCGAGATCGTCGCCGTGGGGGAAAATGTCAAAAACAGAAGAGCGGGCGACAGGGTAGACGTAGACCCCAACGTTTTGTGCGAGTCATGCCCCGCCTGCCTCGCCGCAAAGGGGCATTTCTGCGAGCACATGACGGGCATCGGCACCATGGTAAACGGCGGGTTTGCCGAGTACGTTGCCGTACCTGCCAAACAGACGCACCTCGTTTCGCCGAAAACCGACCTGAAAGCCGCCGCGATGACCGAGCCGCTCGCGTGCTGTCTGCACGGCATAGATATGTGCGATATAAAAGCGGGCGACAGGGTGCTCGTGATCGGCGCGGGCATGATCGGGCTGCTGATGTTACAGCTGGCGCACCTTTCGGGCGCGGCGTTCGTCGCCGTATCCGAACCCGTCGCGGCAAAGCGCGCGGAGGCAAAAAAGCTCGGGGCGGATCTTTGCCTCGACCCTTCGCAGATGCCCGCGGAGCAATTCGAGGCGGAATGCCGCGGATACGGATTTAACTGCGTGATCGAATGCTGCGGACTGATAAAAACGATCGAGCAGGCGGTGCGCGTTGCGGGGAATAAGGCTACGGTGATGATGTTCGGGCTTACAAAACCCGACGACGCGATCTCTCTCAAACCGTACGACGTATTTTCCAAAGAGCTCACGCTCCGCTCCTCCTATATCAACCCGTACACGCAGGCGCGCGCGCTCGCGCTCATTGAAAGCGGCAGGGTAGACGTAACGGGCATGATCTGTCCGCCCATACCGCTTGAAAAACTTTCCGAAGTACTTTCCGACGAAAAAATGCGTGCAAAGGGGAAATTTGTGGTACAATTATGATCAAGGCAGTCATCTTTGATATGGACGGCGTCATCGCGGATACGGAGCCGTTGCATGAAAAGGCGAGGAACGCTCTTCTCGCCGAATTGAAATTAGACGTGGAAAAAATTTCTCCCACCGCGATCGGGCGAAGTAAACGTGCGTTTTGGGGAGAGGTCGTCGGCAGGTATTCGCTTCCGTATACGGCAGACGAGCTGACCGTTCGGGAATTCGGCGTCCTCATGGATATAGCAAAAAAATCGGGGCTCCGCCCTTCGGACGGCTTGCCCGACCTGCTTTCCTTTCTGAAAGAGAGGAACATCAAGGCGGCCGTGGCTTCTTCTTCCGACCGCACGTATGTGGAATACATTTTGGAGCTCATCGGGTTGGGAGAGTATTTCTGCGCCGCGGCGTGCGGAGACGAAGTCGCTACGGCAAAGCCCGCGCCGGACGTATACCTGCGCGCGCTCGCCCTTTGCGGCGCACGCGCGGAGGAAACGCTCGCCGTGGAGGATTCCGATACGGGTGCGAGGGCGGCTGCCGCGGCACTGATTCCGTGCGTCGCGTACGACGCTGTGCAGGACGCCCGCCTCAAACAGAAATTCGACGCATGTTCGTACAAAGTGCACCGCATGCACGACATAGAAAATATTGTGCAAGGAGTCAACATAGACCGTTATGCGATTTGAAAATGTATTTAAAGCGGCCACGCGGGAATATTCCGATTTTGAGCGCGATGTGCCCGCGCCTTACATACGCGGCAGTTTTACGCTGAAATTGAGGCCGAAGCAGGCGGAGATCGCCGTTACAGCGCTCGGTTTTTACGATCTGTATATCAACGGCGCGCGTGTTACGAAGGGCATTCTGGCGCCGTACATCGGCAATCCCGATCAGGTCGTGGTATACGACCGATACGAGATCTCGGCGCACCTTCGCGCCGGAGAAAACGTGGTCGGGCTGATCCTCGGCAACGGGTTTACAAACAACTATGGCGGGCTTCCCTGGGATATAGACAAAGCCTCTTTCCGCGCCGCGCCGAAAACGGCTTTTTGCGTGGAAGCGGACGGAAAAGAGGTCTTTTCGAGCGCAAAAACGCTGAAAACGGCGCCGTCCCCCGTCATGAACGACGATTATCGCGAAGGGGAGGCGTATGACGCGCGCAGGGAGATAGCCGGCTGGAACCTGCCCGGTTTTGACGATTCCGCATGGCGGGAGGCGATCTCGGCGGATACGCCGAAGGGCCGCTGCGTGTTTGCGGACTTCGAGTCCATTCGGGAATACAGGCGCCGCAAGGCGGTGCGCATCATTCCGCTCAGAGACGGGTACTTGTACGACTTCGGAGTAAATACGGCGGGCGTACCTGTTTTAAAGATAGACGGCAAAGCCGGTCAGAAGGTGACCCTCGTTTGCGGGGAGTGGTATAAAGACGGCGATATGGATACGAAAAATATCCAGTGCTGGGCGCGCTACCGCGAAATGGACAGAGAGATCCAGATGCTTCGCTATACCTGCAAGGGCGAAAAGGGTGAGGGTTTCACGCCCTGTTTCAGCTATTACGGGTGCCGTTATATCAAGGTGACGGGCATAGAAGACGGCCAGGCAACGGAGGAGCTGATAGAGTTTTCCGAGCAGAGCTCTGCACTGAAAAAGATCGGAAGTTTTTTCTGTTCGGACAAATACGCGAACAAGACGTTCGAAAACACCGTACGAAGCGATTTTTCCAATTTCTACTATTTTCCCACCGACTGCCCGCACAGGGAAAAGGCGGGCTGGACGGGCGACGCTTACCTTTCCGCGGAGCAGTTCTGCCTCCTTTTGGACTGCGAAAAGAGCCTGCGCATGTGGCTTTCCTGCATACGCGATTGCCAGAAGGAAAGCGGCGCGATCCCCTGCGTCGTGCCTACAAGCGGCTGGGGATACGGCTGGGGGAGCGGGCCTTCGTGGGACGGCGTGCTCACCACATTGCCGTACATGCTCTACCGCTATACGGGCAAAAGGGAGATATTGGAAGAGAACGCCGACGCGATTTGGAAATATCTCGGCTTTTTGAGGAGTATCCGCAAAGAAAACGGAACGATCGAATACGGGCTCGGAGACTGGTGCCAGATCGGAGCGCTGCGAGACAGCGACCCGTGGACGCCGAGCGCCATTACGGATACGATGAGTGCGCTCGACATCTGCGTGAAAGCGTCAAAAATATTTGAGATCCTGGGGCAGAAAAAACGCGCGGCGGAGGCCGCCGCTCTCGGAGAGGAATTCCGCCTCGCGGCGCGGAACACCTTTGTGGAATGGAAATACGGAGACAGTTATTTTTGCCGCCCGTATTGCTTGACACAGACGGCGCAGGCTGTTATGATGTATCGGGGCGTATATGAAGGGGAAGAGTGCCCGCACGCGGCGCTTCGAATGAAGGAGATGCTCGGCGGCACGGAAAATCATATGCAGGTGGGCGTGATCGGCGTACAGGCGCTACTGCGCGTCTTGTGCGAAAACGGTATGGCGGATCTCGCCTACGAAACGGCGATGAGTCCCGACCGCCCGTCGTACGGAAATATGATCGACCACGGTGCTACCAGCCTGTGGGAATTTATACACACTTTCCGCCCCGGTACGGAATACGAGGTCACGGCGGGCAAGATCAAATCGATGAACCACCACTTCTGGGGAGACATCGCCGCCTGGTACATCACGTATATCGCGGGGATCTGCATCAACGAAGATCTGAAAGATATTTACAGAGTGGATATTTCGCCGTATTTCGTAAAACAGCTCGACCATGCGGAGGCGCGGCATGAAATGCCGTACGGAACGGTGCTTTCGAGTTGGCAGCGGCTGAACGAAAAGCAGATATTGCTGTATGTGAGCCTGCCTGAGGGGGCGCACGGCAAACTTTTGCTGCACGACGGCTGGACTTGTGCGGACGCGGAGCTTCGCGGAGGAAAAAAATTCCTCGTGACGAGGGATTGACGCTATGGAACAAAAATTTATCGTGATGTCGGCGGATGCCTTGGTCACGGAGGATCTTGAACTTCTGAAAACGCTGCCGAATTATAAAAAATACGTAGAAGGCGGCGCGAGGACGGAGAGCATGCTTTCCGTTTACCCGTCGGTCACGTATGCGGCGCATACGGCGATGGCTACGGGCTGTACGCCGGGAAAAACAGGGATATTATCTAATTTTGAGAGGCTCGAGCCCGCGGTGTTCGAGCACCCCTGGGTTCTCACGCACGACAAGGTGAAGGTGCCCGACATTTTTACGGCGGCAAAGCGCGCGGGGCTCACCACGGCGAGCGTTTTTTGGCCGGTCACGGGAAACCACCCCGACGTGGATTATCTGATCAACGAATGGCCGGGCTGCGCGCCGGATATGCCGATCTGCGAGGCGCTCGCTTCGCAGGGCTCCTCTCGGGAGGTTCTGGAGATCGTCCGCCTGTATGAAAAGGAAATGGAGCGCACGGGCGTGCACCCGGGGTGCGATTACTTCGTGGCGGACTGCGCGGCGGAGATCATACGCCGTTATACGCCCGACCTCACCATGCTGCACCCCGCCAATGTGGACGGCGCGCGCCACGGTTTCGGCGTGTTCTCCGCCGAAACGGAACAGGCCGTCAAGGAGACGGACGACATGATCGGCATCGTCTGCCGCGCGATGGAGGCGGCGGGCTATGCGGGCAAATTCAACTTTATTCTCGTGAGCGATCACGGCCAGCTCGACATGAAGCGGGTCGTAAACATAAACACCCTTTTCGCCGATCTCGGCTGGATCGATGCTGACAGGGCGGGTAGCGTCAGAGATTGGAGCGCCTGGGCGATTTCCAGCGGATTTTCCTCCTTTGTCGTCTTGCGCGACCCGTACGACGAGGCTTTTAAAAAGGAAGTCGAACGCACCCTGCGCGGCATGGCGGAAGACGGGCTGTGCGGCTTCGGAGACATTTTGAATGAGGCGCAGGCAAAAGAACGCTACGGGCTTTGGGGGCCTTTCTCGTTCGTGATAGAAACGGACGGCTTTACGGGCTTCGGAGACGAATACCGGCACCCGAGCATTGCGCGGTGCCGCGACATAAGCGACTACCGCCAGGGCTGGGCTACGCACGGGCATATGCCCGAAAAGGGCCCGCAGCCCGTATTCTGCGCAAAGGGCCCCGCATTCAGGGAAAACGTCGTGGGCAAAAGAGGTAAAATCTGCGATCTGGCTCCCACGCTCGCAAAGGCGATGGGCATACCGTTCTTTGCCTGCGACGGGCAGGCGCTCGGCGAGCTTTTAAAGTGAGCGGGCGATTTGAGGTGAAAAATTGATCGAGGAAGCGATTTATTTGGCGCGGATCCTGTACGCGGTCGTTTTGGGCTTTGCGATAGGGTTTGAGCGAAAGCTTCGGTTCAAGGAGGCGGGGATCCGCACGCACACGATCGTGTGCGCGGGCGCCGCGCTCATTATGGTCGTATCCAAATATGCGTTTGCCGACAGCGCCGACTTCGACGCTTCGCGCGTGGCGGCGCAGATCGTGTCGGGCATCGGTTTTCTCGGCGCCGGCATGATCATCTACCGCAGGCAGGCGGTGCACGGTCTGACTACCGCCGCAGGCGTTTGGGCCACGGCGGGCGTCGGTATGGCGGCGGGCGGCGGGCTGTATCTCGTTGCGGCCGGCTCCGCCGCGATCCTCATCGCGGTGCAGTGCGTGCTGCATCTGAAATGCAGGCTGTTCACCACGAAAAAATATATCCGCATCAGAGTCTGCTTTGAGGCGGGCGACGGGGAGAACAGCGACAAAGTGACCGGGCTTTTCGGCGTGGAGCGGTTTTCCAAGCTGAGCGCGGAGCGCAAAGACGGCAAGGTGCTGTGCACTGGAACGGTAACGACCGCAAAGGGCGTTTCCGCAATGCGGATCGCAAAGCTTCTTACGGAGAACGAATTTATCCGATCCGTCGAGCGCTGCGACGACGATTAAAAATAATTATTTGCGGAGGGGAATATGGTCATTTGCGCGGGAGAACTCCTCGCCGATATGATCGGCAGGGAGGAGAACGGCCGCGTGGCGTACGAAAGGTATGCGGGCGGCGCCCCCTTTAACGTGGCGTGCGGGCTCAAACAGCTCGGCGCGGCGTGCGGCTTTTGCGGCTGCGTGGGGGAGGATCTGATCGGTAACTTCCTCGCGTCTTTCGCCGCGGAACAGGGCTTCGACTATCTGAACATCAGACGCGACCGCACGCGCAACACCACCCTGGCTTTTGTGGAACTCGGCGTCGGCGGGGAGCGCAGATTCAGCTTTTACCGCAAAAATACGGCGGACCATGCGCTGCCGCAGGAAGCGGCGGAGGAGATCGCGCGGCTTGCCGACATCGTGCACATCGGTTCTCTGCCCCTTTCCGAAGAGGGCGGCAGGGCGTTTGCCGATGCGCTCATTTCCCGCGCGCACGCATTGGGCAAAAGGGTCTCTTTTGACGTGAATTACCGAGACGATCTGTTTGCCAGCCGCGAAGAGGCGGCTGAAATATACGGAAAATATATACGGGCGGCGGACATCGTAAAGCTCTCGCAGGAGGAGTGCGCGATGTTTTGTGCGGCGCAGTCGGCGGAAGAGGCTCTGCACGCGCTTGCGGGAGGGCGCGGGGATAAGCTCGTATACGTGACGCTCGGCGCAGAAGGAAGCATGGCCTGCGTCGGAGGCAAAATATTTGCGCAGACGAGCATTGAAATAACGCCCGTCGACACGACGGGCGCGGGAAACGCGTTCATGGCGGGCGTTTTGAGCGCGCTCGACGCAGGAGAAAAAGAACAGGACAGGATCCTGCGCAAAGGCAACGTCTGCGGGGCGCTTACGGCAGCCCGCCGCGGCGCCGTCGGCGCGCTGGATAAGGATTCCGTTTTGAGGAGGATATAAAAAATGATCGCTCATTCCATCGAATTTTTTAACGTTGCCGAACTGCGCGACGGCGTGTTGTACCGCTTTCCGTTATCCGTGTGCGACGCGTTGCAGGTACCCGAACACGACGCAAACGGAAAATTTTTGCGCATTTATACGGGGCACCGCGCGTCTGCGCGCGCATTGTACGGCGCGGAGCTCCGCTTTGTGACCGAAGCGAAGCGCCTCGCGTTTTGCATGGAGGCAGACGGCCCCGTTTCTTTGACGGCGTACAACGGCGACTATCAGAACGCCTATTATGTCGCGGCTCCCGGAAAAACGGAGTGGAACCTGGAACGGCCTGCCGCCGTCGAGGGAGTAAAGAGGGAAGCCGAAAGCCGTTTTTCTTCAAAGGTTTGGAGGATATCGCTGAGCGGAGACTGCAATATCCGCTTTATCGGAATCTGCACGGAGGGGAACGCGGAAATCCGCCCGCCGCAGGCAGACGAGGAGCCGCGCTTTCGCCTGCTCGCTTACGGGTCGTCCATCTCTCAGGGGATCGGCGCGCCCTATTCTCCGCTCAACTATCTGAATACGGCGGCGCAGCTCCTGGGCATCGACATTTTGAACAAAGCGCTCGCGGGCGGTTGCTTTTGCGAAAAGGAGACGATAGACTATCTGTGCGGGGAAAGCTTCGACGCTGCGTATCTGGAACCCGGCACAAACATTGCGGACAGGCCTGCGGAGATCATAGAGGAGAGGGTCGGAGGACTGATAAACGCTTTCTGCACGCGCTTTCCCGATAAAACCATCTTTATCGCCACGCCGATCCGCGGATTGTCTGACGTGAGCGCTACCGCGTCGGATTATCGCGAAAATTATGCAAAGACCCGCCGCGTTATCTGTTCCGAGGCGAAAAAATATGCGAACGCCGTCTTGCTGGACGGGCATCAGATCTTAAAAAATCCCTATTATCTTTCGGCAGACATTCTGCACCCTTCCGATTTCGGGCATGTGCGCATGGGTTTTGATTTCGCGGCGATGCTTGCGCCGCATCTGAACGTCACGTTGAAATAGAACGAAGAAGGCGGGCTTTTGCCCGCCTTCTTCGTTTTTACGATGCGGTAAAACAGGCGGAAGTTTTGTGTAAAAGAATGCGAAGGGGGCGGTGCGCCGATTCTACGGCGCACCGCCCCCTTCGTTCTTTGTACGCGGCGGATCACTTGTGCGCGATCGTTTCGCCCGCAGGGGATTTTTGTATGTGGTCAAAATTTTTCTTGATGTATTCGCTGGGGCTCTGGTTATAGGCGGCGCGGAAGGATTTGGTAAAATACGATGCGTCTTCATAACCGCATTTAGACGCGATGTCGCGTATAGACAGGTTTCCGCCGTCCATCAGGGTGATCGCCAGGCTCATGCGCTTTGCCACCACGTATTTTGAAAAAACAGTCCCCATCACGTTTTTAAAGATGCGCAGAAAATAGTCTGTATTCAGGCTCAGATACTGCGCAACGTAATCTGCGTCCAGTTCGGGATCGCTCAGGTGAGACTGGATAAAATTGATCGCGCTGAGTATGTACGATTCCTTGATGTCGTACTTATTGCGCGGGAGCGCGGCGGTCTGTTTGGCGAGTTCCGCGAAGATCAGATGCACGCACCCCGCGGCAAAAATATCGTTTACGTCGGGGTAGTCGCCCGTTTTCAGCACGAGGTGCTTAAAGAGGTGCGTGAGCTCGGCAGAGGCGCGCAGTATGCGGTTTTTGGGCGTGATGCCGATGCGCTTGAAGTAGGAAATGACGGTCGCACCCGTAAAGGTCACAAAAATATAGTGGAAGGGCGTTTCTTTAAAATCATAATAGGTGATCACCTCGTTCGGAAAGCGCACGAAAATATCGTCCTTTTTCAGCGGATATTCCCCCTCGGGGGTGATCAGCCGCCCCTCTCCGCGCATGATCAGATGCAGCGCAAAATAACTCTTTGCCATGGGGCGCTTGCTCACTTCGGGGTGTTTTTTTCTGTACGCCGCCTCGATCACGGATATATCTTTGAGGTCGGAAGGGTGGATAAAGTTGTAGATGTCTTTCGTCATCGATCTTGTATCTTTCATATTGCAATTGTAATATATTTGTAAAAAAAAGTCAATCAAATGCAAAAAACAATCAAAAAAGTCGTAAAAGTTTTATTTTAAGTCGTCTAAATAGATTGAAAGTATAAAAAAAGAGGTTATAATAAAAACAGGAAATACCCGAGGCGGTGTTTTCGCATCGGAGGGAAAAGTGAAAACGGAAGTTACAAAGATGCAAACGGAAAAAAGAAAAAGGGGGCTTACGCCCAGCAAGCGGGGGCAGACGCTGTTTTTGACCGTCATGCTCATCGTTCCCATCGTGCAGTGGGCGATCTTTTGGCTGTATGTGAACATTCAAACGATCCTGCTCGGCTTTCAGACGAGGATCGGAGAATGGACGCTGAGCAATTTCAGGCAGCTTTTTTACGAGCTGGGCACGGCGGGCAGCAACATCAATACGGCGGTGCTGAATACGCTGCGCTATTTTGCCACGAACGTGTGCGTTATCATGGTGCTGGCGCTCATCATCAGCTATTTCATGTTCCGCCAGATCAAGGGCGCGCGCGTGTTCCGCATCATTTTTTACCTGCCTGCGATCATCAGCACCGTCGCCATGACGACGGTGTTTGAAAATTTTATCGCTCCCACGGGGCCTGTCGGTTACATATTCGAATCGCTCGGCAGGGAAGCGCCCGAACTTCTGGCGGATTCTTCCACCGCGACGAATACCATCATTTTTTACACGGTATGGACGGGTTTCGGCACGAATATCCTGCTGTTTACGGGCGCGATGTCGCGCGTACCGATGTCTGTGCTCGAATCCGCAAAGCTGGACGGCGCCGGCATGGGCAGAGAGATCGTTTCTATCATTCTGCCCCTCATCTGGCCGACGATCTCCACGCTGCTCATTCTCAACTGCACGTCTATTTTTTCGGCGTCGGGGCCGATCCTGCTGTTCACGTCCGGCGGCTACGGCACCACGACGATCGGATACTGGATCTTCGACATGGTTTATAACTACAATTCCTACAACATGGTGTCCGCTGCCGGACTGTTCTTTACCTGCATCGGCGTTCCGTTCATCATGCTGGTGCGGTGGCTGATTGAAAAGATCCCCGCGGTGGAATACTGAGGAGGGCGCGCATGAAAAGAAAAAAATCTGCCGTGAGCGAAGTTTCTCCCATCCTTTCCGAGCGCAGCCGTGCGGAGAAGATCGTATTTCCCATCGTGTTCGCGATCTTCTGCCTGTATTCGCTCTCGCTCATCTATCCGTTCGTATGGGTCTTTATCAATTCGCTGAAAGGCTCGCTCGAATATTCGGGCGGCAACGTGTTTGCGCTTCCCGAAAACTGGCTGTTTTCAAATTATATCCGCGCGTTTGAAATGCTCACGCTGGACGACGGCACCACGTTTTTCGGAATGATCTTCAACAGCGTCTGGTACACGGTGCTCTCCTCGGGGCTGAGCGTGTTTACCTGCTGTGTTACGGGGTACTGCCTTTCCAAGTACGATTTTAAGGCAAAGGGCATTATTTACGGTACGGCGATCTTCTGCATGACCATACCGATCGTCGGCTCCATGGCGTCGTACTACAAGCTCATCGGCGAGCTCGGGCTGTACGATTCCCCGATGTACGTTGTCGTTACGCATCTGAGCGGCTGGGGCTTTAACTTCCTCGTGATGTACGGCTTCTTCAAGAACGTGTCGTGGTCGTATGCGGAGGCGGCCTTCATCGACGGAGGCGGGCACTTCCTCGTGTTTTTCCGCATCATGCTCCCGCTCGCGTTCGGGCCGATCGTAACGCTGTTCGTCGTCGCGTTCGTGCAAAACTGGAACGATTATATGACGATGATCCTGTACATACCGAGCTATCCCACGCTTTCGAGCGGGCTTTACACCTTTCAGGCAAACGCGATCCGGGAAGTCAACTATCCCGTATACTTCGCGGGGCTTCTCATATCGCTTATTCCCGTTCTGGTGCTGTTCGGATTTTGTTCAGATATCATGATGCGCAATATGAACGTGGGCGGCATCAAAGCATAAAAACAAACAAAAAAAGGAGAAAAGTCGAATGAAAAGAATGATTGTTGCGGCATTGGCGTTGATTTTGGCGGTGTGCGCGCCTTTGGCTGCGTGCGGGCCGCGCGTTGCGAACGACGCCGGAACGTTGCAGATCTATATCGCCAATTTCGGTTACGGCTACGAATGGCTGGAAGATATGGCCGACGCGTTCGTCGAACAAGACTGGGTGCAGGAAAAGCACCCCGGGCTCGAGCGCGGCGACATCGTGACCGAGCACAACTCCGACCGCTCGTACGCGATCGAACGTATCATGCAGGGAGACAGCAATACCATAGACCTGTTTTTCTCTGTCACTTCGGGCGCAGACCGCTATGAGCAGCAGTACCGCGACGGGCAGTCTTATTTTGAAAATCTCGAAACGCTGTACGAGGAAACGCCCATTCCCGGGGAAGGGGATCTCACCATCGCGGAAAAGATGGACGACAACTTTTTGGCGATGAGCACCTTTACCCGCCGCGACGGGACGACGACCTATTACGCCTTTCCGTGGGTCGCGGGCATGCAGGGGCTGTTATACAACGCCACCGCGTTCAGCACGCTCGGCATAGAGGTGCCTCGCACGACGAACGAACTCATCGCGCGCTGCACAGATATTCTCGGCAAAGACAGAACGCCCTTTATCTTTTCTTCGAGGGAAAACTACTGGACGTGCACGATGTTCCTGATCTGGTGGGCGCAGTACGAGGGGCTGGAAAATTACAGCAACTTCTATCAGGGGATCACGGGCGTGAACGAACAGGGCATTGCGGAAATGGGCCCCGAGGTCTATGAGCAGACGGGCAGGCTCCGCTCGTTGGAAGTGATCGAAAATCTCATCATGTATCCCACCCCCAACATTCATGAAAACGTGAACACGCTCACCTTTACGCAGGCGCAGGCGCGTTTCCTGCTCGGGCAGGGGCTCATGATGCCCAACGGCGACTGGTTCGAAACGGAAATGAGCCGTACGAAGGAAGAGGACAACGTGACCGACGAATTTACCTTTATGCCTTCGCCCGTGATCAGCTCCATCACCGAACAGCTGGATACGCCCATCAGCGATACGCAGCTTTCCCAAATCGTCAAACTGATAGACGAAGGCGCTTCGAGCGCGGCCGACGTCGCGTCTGTCGCCGCCATTACGGAGGACGATTTCGACAAACTCTATGAGGCGCGCAAGCTCGTGCTGCCCGTCGGCAACCACAACGCCTATATCCCGTCTTATGCGACGGGCAAGGAACTCGCAAAAGACTTCTTGCTGTTCATGTCTACGGACGTTGCCAGCCGCATCTTCATCGAATCCACCCACGGAGCGAGCACGCCTTTCGAATACGACGTAGAGACCGAAGACCCCGCGCTGTATGACAGCCTTGCCACGCTGCAAAAGGACAGGCTGCGCATGCAGCAAGACGCGATCTTCATGCTCAACGAAAACACGTATGCGGGCAGCTATTACGGCGGCATCGTGCGCTTTACGGACGACCGCACGAACATAGACGCTCTCTTCACGGCGCGGAACGAAAACGACCGCATGACCGCGGAGGAGATCTATAAGGCGGAGATCGCCCGCTGGACGCCCGAACGCTGGGAGAACGTTCTGATCAATATGGGACTGAGATAAGGAGGAAAAGATGAAAAAAGCATTAGCGATCGCGCTTGCGGCTGCCCTTGCGCTCGGCGTAGCGGGCTGCGGCGGGAAAGAACAGACGGGCGGGCAGGGCAAAGCCTCGATATGGTCTGCCCCCGATACCGAAAAGGTCTTGCAGGACCGCGAATACGATGGCGAAAAGGGGAACGCCGCCGTCTCCGTCGTCGCCGTGCGCAACGAATACGAAGGAGCACAGCTTCTGATGACGGCGGAAACGGACGTATCTTCCTATACGGTGCAGACGGCCGCGCTTACCGGGCCGGGCGGCGCGTCGTATGCGGCGGAAAACGTGGAGGTGTTCAATCAGAAATACATCGACGTTACTCTCACCACGACCAACAGCTTTTCCCCGGGCAGCTATCCCGACGCGCTCCTTCCCTTTGAAACCGCCGTATCGTACGGCGAAAACCGCATCGCGGCGGGGGAAAACCAGGGCATTTATTTCTCATTCTATATTCCCGAGGATCAGGCGGCGGGCACGTATACGGGCAGCTTTACCCTCACCATAGACGGCGTGCAGAACGCTGTCCCCGTTACGCTGCGCGTCATCGACTATACGCTCGACGACGAGGTGCATTCCCGCTCCTCTTTCGGCGTGCACCGCTATTGGAACGAGGGAGGCATCGTCTCCGCGGAAAAGGACGCGAGCTACGAAATGTACGCCGCCTATTATGAATATCTGCTCGAACACCGCATTTCCACCCGCTATATGCCCGCGGCAATGTCGGATACGGAGGGCTTCATAGCGCAGCTGCGGAAATACGCCGCGGATCCGAAGTGCAGCAATTACATCATACCCTATGTGGAGGCGTACGACTCCTCCTTCGGCGGCACGGGCATCGATTACGAGTTTTATGAGGCGACCCTCGACGCGATCGCACAGGCGAGCGCGGAGGACAACGTGAATTACCTTGAAAAAGCGAGCACGTATTTTGCCATGTTCGACGAGATCACCTCTGCGCAGATGATTACCAGGGCAAACAGCTTTTACAGAAAGATATACGAGCTGCACGGCGACATCGCAGATAAATGGGAGAGCTCTCTCAGCTGCTCCGAGCCGCTTAAAAGTCAGCTGATCGACACCCTTCTTTCATTGAATCAGCTGATGGTCACCACGTTCGATTCCCGCTTTGATATCGGCGTTACGTGGTGCCCGCTTCTGGATAAATACAATACGGAAAGTTCCCGCGAGCAGTATGCGCAGACGTACAGCATTCAGACGGAGAGCGGCAACACGGTCACGCAGAATGCGGAAAAGTGGTGGTACAGCGCGGGTATCCCCAAAAACCCGTATCCCTCTTACCACATCGACGATAACGGTTACAGCCCCGTCGTGTATTCATGGATGCAGTACGCTTACGGAGTAACGGGCAATCTGTACTGGTCGGCAACGTTCTATCTGGAACGCGTTTCCGAAAACGGTTCCACCGTATACAACGCCTTGCAGGACTGCTACGATACGGCCATGCGCTTTCCGAGCACCAACGGAGACGGCTTCCTGCTCTATCCCGGCGCGCCTTACGGCATCTACGGGCCGGTGGGCAGTATCCGCCTCGAACAGCTGCGCGACGGGTTGGAGGAGTACGATATGCTCTACGCGCTCGAACAGTACTATGCGGATAAGCCCGGCGCCGATTTCGGCGGCGTGATGAGCCTGCTGTACGACAGGCTGTTCAGCGGCACGCAGGTGGAGACGGACAGCGCGACGTACGAAGCGATGCGTTCCACTCTCCTTTCCATGCTTGAAACGGCGGACAACACGGGCGTTTTGGTGCTCGATCTGGAAACGCAGGAAAACATCGCCGAGGCAAAGGTATTCGTGCCCGATGGGACGGAGGTACAGCTCAGCGGAGACATAACGGGCGAAACGGCCGCAGAGGGCGGCAAAGTCGTTACCGTAACGCAGCGGCTTTCGGGCAGCGAAAACGCCTTTACCGTGTCGGCGGGCGGGGTATCCTTCTCCCTCAATCTGGGCGGCGAGCGCAGTCTGTTCGGAGCGGCGCAGCTTGCAGAGAACATTCTTCCCGCACAGGGCGATACGATCGCGGTTTCGGAATATCAGGGCGAGCAGGTCGCCGCGCTCAACATGGCGGCGCGCGAGAGCGGCACGCAGAGCTTCTATTTTGCACAGGGCATTTACGGGCTTCTCGGCGCGGACAGTCAGCGCATGACCATTCGTTTTTACAGCGATACCGCTTGCTCGGCGGTGCTGTACATCGTAGGAAGGAACAATCTCGCGATCCCCGTTCTCACGGCGGATATATCGGCGGGCTATAACGAGCTGTCTTTGGCGGCGTACGGGCTGAACTGGTCTTCCATCGGCGCGCCGACAAATATGTACATGCGCATCGGCGAGGAGGGCGATAATACCGCAAGGGTGCTCCGATTCGTCGAAGTGGAGATCATGTAAGGAGGGAACGGAAATGAAAAAACTTGCATCCGTCATTTTGCTCGCCTCCGTTCTCTGCCTGAGCGCCGCCGGCTTTGCCGGCTGCGCGCGGGACAGGGAGCAGCAGGACGCGCCCGCGGCGCAGGATCCCAATACCGTGATGCTGTATGACTTTGAAGATTTCGAAACGGGCGTAGAACCGCTCATCTTGCTCAACTACTTCGGGAAAGTTTCCCTGAATACAGACGCGCAGTACGTGCGCGGTGGCAGCGGCTCGCTGAAAATGGTGCCCGAGGGGTGCGCTTCGGAAAATTCAGACCTCGCGCCCACGCTGAAAGTGCCGCTGAACATCGATCGTGAGGAGATCAGCGAGAACGATATTTCGCAGCTCACCCGCATCAGCGCAGAAATTTACAACGCTTCGCAGGAAACGGTTTCCATGCGCGCGCAGCTGCAATTTTTCGGCGGCAACACGGCAAACGCGAGCGAGCACGCGCTCGCGCCCGGCTGGAACACGGTGCTCCTTTCCGTCAACGCGCAGGTGCTCGGCATTTCTTACGACATCACCGACTGCAAGGGCATTCTGTTTTCCTTTGCGCAGATGACGCCCGTACCCACGCTGTATATGGACAATATTATCCTCTACAAAACGGATACGCCGTATACGCCCATGGAATTTACGGTCGATCCGTACGAGATCTGCTCCTTCGACAAGCTGTATCAGCAGTACGTCGTGGTGCCGAACAACCGCTTTGAGAACAATATCCCCGCGCTTTCCATCAATTCCGACCTCAATTACGCCCGCAAGGGGAGATCTCTGAGAGTGGAGATGACCGCCAACGACGGCTCTTTCCAGGTAGGGGATTTCTCTAACTATTCCTATACGGGTTTCAGCCTTTCGCAGGGATATATAGAGGAGGTGAACATGGCGCAGTACGATGAAGACATGTATTTCTCCTTCTGGGTGCTCAATACGGGCAGCGCGCAGCAGCGCCTGTTCATTCACTTCTACAATACAGACGGAGAGAGGTACAGCTCTATTACCAATATCTATGCGCCCGCGGGCGAATGGTACAACGTAAAGATACAGCTTTCCGAACTTTCGCAGGGCACTTCGAGCATGAGTTACCGCAACGCGGGCGAGATCTATATCAACTGGGAGATCAACACCCTCAACGAGGATCGCGTGATGTATTACGACGAATTCGCCGTTACCGAGGAATGAGCGATGAAGATCGATGTTTCCTTCTGGAATTATACCCGTCTAAGCCGCCACTTTACCCGCCCGCGCGACGCCGTGGCGGAGTGGCGCTCGCTGGGCATTACGGTGGGTTTTTCCTTCCGCTACGACCCCGGGCAAGACAGCCTGCGCGATATGATTGAGCTCATCGAGGAATGCGGCAGGCAGGGCTTAAAGCTCATCGTATACGACGCGCGCGTGTATCTGCCCGCGGCGGAGGGCGCGCTCGACGAGGCCGCATACGCCTCGCTCGCGCGGGCGGCGGCGCAGGATTTCGGCAAATATCCGCAGGTGGCGGGCTTTTACCTGGGAGACGAGCCGACAAAAGCGCAGTTTCCGCGCTTTCTGCGCGCGGCGCAGATCCTCGCCTCCGTAACCGATAAGCCCGCGTTTATGAATTTCAGCTGGTGCGACGCGCACCTGAAAGATTTTTCCGGCAGAGAGGAATACGCCGCGTATCTCGTGCGGTTTGCGAAGGAGGCGGGGCTTCGGCTCATCTCCAACGACCGCTATTCCTGCCTGCACGCCAAAGACTACGAGCCCGGCTTCCGCGAAACGGGCATAGACAAATATTTTGCCGACCTGAATCTGTTTCGCGGCGCCGCCTCCGCGTGCGGCGTGCCGTACTGGACGTCGCTTTGCGCCGTCGGGCACTGGGTATACCGCACGCCGAGCGAGGCGGATATACGCTGGCAGATCAATACCGCCGTCGCGCACGGCGCGCAGGGCGTGCAATGGTTTTTCCTCTATCAGCACCGCTATGCAGACGATTATTACAGCTATCCCGTAGATATTTACGGCGCCCGGAGCGAAACGTTCGGCCATATCGCGCGGCATTGCCGCACGCTGAACGATCACACCGCCGCCGCGCTCGGGAACGCGCATTTTTCCAAAGTGTGGCACACGGGCAAGAGCTACGGCGGCACCCCGCTCCTGCGGCAGGGCGACGCGGAAGTTTTTATCCGCAGCGACCACGGGCAGAGCGGCATACTCTCTGAATTTTGCAGCGGACAGAACAAGCGCTATCTGCTCGTAAACAGCGACCAGGAGTACGGCGAGCTGTACTATATCGAGCAGGGCGGCGGGGAACTGTACCATATCTGGCTCCCGGCGGGCGGCGCGCACGTTATAGGGCGGTAGAACAATTCGCGGAGCGATCCGCACGATATATAAAAAATAAAGGTAAGGAGAGAAATCATGGCTAAAAAGTTATTCGGACTGATCGCGGCAGCCATTCTCGCTTTTGCGGGCGCGATTTTCGTAGCCTGCGGCGGCGGTGGCGAAGACGATACGCTCACGCTGAGCGGATTCGACGTGCCCGCGGAAACGCAAGTGGCGTATGGTTCCATTTACACCATTCCCGACTACGTTGTGACCGACCGGAACGGTACGATCTACACGGTCGAAGTCGTCGTTACGAACGGCGGGGAAACCATTACCCCCGTCGGCGGACAGATCGACATCGACCGCATGACCGATTATACCATCACCTTTACGGTCGTTCTCGGCGAAGGGAATACGCAGCAGAAGCAGACGATATTAAAAGTTGTAGACGGCAACGCGCCCCGCGTTACGCTGGGCGAAATGCAGCGGGTATATATCGTCGGAGAAGACATTGCCCTCCCTACGGTCGAAATAGCCGACAATATCGATACCGGGCTCACCGCGCAGTTCTCCGTGCGCTCGGGCGGCGAAACGGTGCTTGCCTCCGTAACCGATTCTTTTAAGCTTGAAACAGCGGGCGCATACGAACTTGTAGCTACCGTAACCGACTCTTCCGGCAACATCGGCACCGATACGGCGAACTTTGTCGTACGCGCGGCGGCGAATATCGGCGAGATCGAAGACTTTGCCGACGAGTATGCGGCTCTCAGCGTAAGCCCTGCTGCAAATTATGGAGAAACGCTGACGGGCGAGACGGCCGAGATCGGCGGGCAGACCGCGTTTAAGATCAACAGTAAAGATACGGCGGGCAACATAACCTTATATCCCGGGCTTTCCCTCACGCCGCGCATTTCCCTTGCCGACGTGCAGGCGCTCAAAGCAGAAGGCTTTACCGCCGTTACGATGAATGTATATCTCGAACATACCGCTTCGCGCAATATTTATCAGCAGTGGGCAGTGGACGAAGCGGGTAAACCCGATCAGTCGGATCCCGTTGCGGTTCAGCCCAACCGTTGGACGGCTTTCACTTTCGACCTCGACCTGTTCATTTCCGCTTATGACGACATCGCTTCGGGCGAGATATTGTTCTTCTACTTCGGCAACGAGGAAGAGTGGACGGTCGACCATGTAAGCGCGGATTTCAACTTCTACGTGAAAGACATTTATGTTACCAAACAGCTCTCCGACGTCGCGATCGACGCCGATCTTGAAGAGACCTACGCGCAGGGCGCCACGGTAGATATTTCCGGCATCACCGCGGCGAGCGCTTCCGAAGCGGAGGCCGGCTTCGACATCGTCGTCACCGACCCGCTCGGCAACGAGTACACCCCCGCCGATGGTGAGATCGTTGCCTCGGCTTACGGTATGTATACCGTAAGTGCGCGTCCCGACGCGCACTCAAAGCGCTTTATCGGCAGCGCAACGCGCACGTTCAACGTGTTGCCGAATGTAGACTCGATCGAAGAGATCGTAGAGAGGATCCTCGCCGCCGACGACAAAACGGACGCAGACATAGTGGCAGACGCGGCATTGCTTGAAAACTGGGCAAATATCCTCGGAGAGATCGAAGGCGCCGACCAGCTCGACATGTTCCGCTATTACGCGGCGATGACGCTCACCGACGAATTTGAAGAAGACAAACTGATGTACTTCGACACCGCCCTCGGCAGAGAGCAGGTTACAACGCAATATAACACCAATACCCCCGTACCTACGAAGAACGGCATCACGCTGGATACGGCAACGACGTATAACGGCGCTCCCACCACAAAAATCGAGTTTACCGACGTACCCGAAGCATGGTTCGGTCCTTTCCGCCTGAACTTTTCGTATGTGGATTCGGCAACAGACCTCAGCGACTACACGCATATCCGCTTCTATCTCAGAGGATATACCTATAACGCCGCCCGTCCCGTTACCTACTTCTTGGTGTATAACGGCGAACGCTTTACGGATCCCGTTTCACTCACTTCCGGTTGGACGGAGGTAACGATCGATCTTGCGGCAGAGGGTATAACCGATCTCAGCCTGCTGACGGTCGCATTTAATACGCTCAATAACGGCAGCGGGTTTGGTTCGTTATCGAATATAGCAGGCAACTTTTACGCAAATATCTCCGCGGTGTACGGCATCGTCAATGTAGACGATATACAAATAAACAGCAGCTTCTCCTACGAAACGGAGTATGACCTGAACGATACGCTCGATCTTTCTGCATTTACGGCAAGTTCCGCAAAATATCCGAACGTTACCTTCGAATACACGATGGAGCATGAAGGAATTACGCAGGCGCTTCCCGCAAGCATCACGTTCAGCGACTCCGGTTGGTATACCTTTACCGCGTCGGTTGCGAGCCCGTATATCGGAGAAGAGAGCATACGCGTTTATGTAAACGGTACCGACGCAAATCCTACCGTCGAGTACATTGAAGAGACGGTAGAGGCGATCCTCGCGGGCGACAGAAAAGACCCCGATATTATCGCCCGTGCGGAAGTCGTAAAAGAATGGGCAGGCATGCTCGATACCGTATACGGCGCCGACCAGCTCGATATGTTCCGCTTCTATGCGGCGATGACGCTCACCGACGAATTTGAAGACGACAAGCTGATGTACTTCGATACCGCCCTCGGCAGAGAGCAGGTTACAACGCAATATAACATCAATACCCCCGTACCTACGAAGAACGGCATCACGCTGGATACGGCAACGACGTATAACGGCGCTCCCACCACAAAAATCGAGTTTACCGACGTAAGCGGGTGGTTCTCGCCGTATCTTTTCAACTTCACATTCCCTTCTTCCGCCGATTTGAGCGAATATACACATATCCGCTTTTATCTGAGAGGATATTCAAGCCTTATGGACAGAGAGAATGCAGAGGATAGGCCTTTGGAATATGCGGTGCTTTATAACGGTACCAGATTTATCCAGCCCACTGTTTTAGCAAACGGAGAATGGACGGAAATTCTGATCGACCTTGAAGCCAACAATATTACGGATCTGAGCGGCCTGACAATAGCCTTCTATTCGCTCAATGGAAGCGATGAGTGGGGCGCGATCGAGGCGAGCTACTTCTACGCAAATATCTCCGCAGTGTACGGCGTACGCATGGCAGACGATATACAGCTCGCTTCCGATACACGCACGGCGTATACGCTTGGGGAAACGATCGATTGGAGCTCCTTTGCCGTAGAATCCGAAAAATACCCCGACCTCGCTTACGACTATACCATCAACGGAACGCCTGCCGAAGAATTTGAATTTTCTGCCGCGGGTACGTATACGTTGACGGCTTCGGTCACAACGCCCGGCTATATCGGCGAACAGACGTTTACGATCACCATATTTGAGCCCGAAGCTTTCGGCACGATAACCGTCGCCGAGGCGGAAGATACGATCTCGCAGATCGTGCCGCGCGGAAATGGAACGGACAAGACCGATAACTCTTACGTGGCAGACTTCAACGGCCGCGACGCGATCATGGCGGAAACAAATCCGCAAACGTCGAGTTCCAATGCCAATTCTTATAAATGGCCCGGTATCGATATTCATACATCGCTCACCGTAGAGGATTTGAATACGTATAAAGGGCTTGGCTATACCACGATGGTCATTCCCGTATATATCACGGACTCCTCTGTAAATTCTCTCGATATATATTACGGGCCGGACGGCGCATTGATTTCCGCTGTTGCCACCGGCGAGTGGGTCGAGCTGGAAATCCCCATCGACACGGTGATCGGAAGCTATGATACGACGCTGAGCAACTACTTTATCTATATCAATAACTATGTCAGTGGCGAAACCATCGGCGGTTACATCACCTATTATATTGCAGACATCACGTTAACGGCATAAAAAACAGACGGCAGGCCTCGGGAGGGTCGCAGAGCCCTCCCGAGAGCTTTTTAAGGAAAAGAGAAAATATGAATAACTGGTTATACGGCAAATTTGTCGCACACAGAGGCTTGCACACCGAAACGATCAGTGAAAACACCCTCCTCGCTTTCGAAAACGCGATCGCGCACGGCTATAACATTGAGCTCGACGTTCAGCAGTCGAAAGACGGCAAACTCGTCGTCTATCACGATTTGAACCTCGGCAGGCTCACCAACTGCGCGCAGAACGTATCCGAAACCGATTACCGCTCCCTGATGCAGGATATCCGTTACCGCGCCACGGGGCAGAGCATTCCCGATTTTTCTTCGGCGCTCGCCGTCTGCAAGGGCAGGGCGGGGCTGATGATAGAAGTAAAAAAGTGCGCGTACGAAGCAAACGTAATCGACATGGAGCCGCAAATTTTACAAACGCTCCGCGCCTACGAGGGCGAATTTGTCGTAAAATCTTTCAATCCGTTTACCGTTTTGTGGTTTTTGGAGCACGCGCCCGAGTTTACCGTCGGCTTTTTGTCTGAATACGACAGTTTGGAAGATTACCTCCCCGAAAGCCGCGCGGCGGTGGAGAAAATTTTGTTTACGGGCGAACGGCGCGCAGACTTTTTCGACTACTGCGTCGGAAAGATCGGCAGCCCGCTGTGGAACAGCGTGCACGGAAAAATGCCCTGCTTTGCGTGGGTCGTGCGCAGCCAGTTGCAGTACGAGCAATGTAAAAAGCAGGTTTCCAACATCATTTTTGAAGACTTTTTACCGGAGATGTAAGCCATGTTTACTTATGCGGTCATAGGATTCGGCGCCCGCGGCAGGAAATATTCCGCCTATCTCAAAGAGCGTGGAGCAAAGCTTGTCGCCGTGTGCGACTGCGACGAAGCCGTGTTCTCCGTCGCCCGTAAAGACTACGGGCTGAAAGAGGAACAGCTGTTTACCGACAGCGCGTCGTTTTTTGCAAAGGGAAAACTCGCCGATCTTCTCATCGTCGCCACGACCGACCGCGCGCATACGGAACCGTCGGTGCGGGGCATGCAGCTGGGGTACGACATCCTGCTCGAAAAGCCCATCGCAACGTCGAAAGAGGAGTGCGGGCGCATCGAGGCGGCGGCGCAGAAATACCGCAGGCGGGTCATCGTGTGCCACGTTCTGCGCTATTCGCCCTTTTTCCGCAAGATACGCGAGCTGATCGAGGGCGGCGGCTTCGGCAAGGTCGTTACCGTCAACCACACCGAAAACGTGGGCTATTGGCATTTTGCCCATTCCTTTGTGCGCGGAAACTGGCGCAACGAGGAGGAGAGCACCTTCATGCTGCTCGCAAAATGCTGCCACGACCTCGATATTCTGGTCTACCTTATCGGCGCGAACTGTTCCGCCGTCAGCTCGATGGGGGAACTTTCCTGGTTTTATCCGGGCAATCCCGAAAAAGGCGCGGATTTCTGCTTCGAATGCGCAAAAAAAGACTGCCCTTACAACGCGGAAAAATTTTACCTTGCAAACCCTCTGTGGGTCAAGGTGCCCGCGCTTCCCGAAGAGGGGCGGGATGAGTTTATCCGCAGCTGGGTCAACCGGAAGGAGAATCCGTACGCCCGCTGCGTGTACGCCTGCGATAACGACGTCGTCGATCATCAGATCGTCAACATGCAGTTCGAAAACGGCGCCACGGCGCACCTCACGCTCACGGCGTTCACCAAAGATTTTTACCGCAACATCAAGGTGTGCCTTGAAAAGGGCGTGATCGAGGGAGACATGCGCGATAAAAAGCTGCGCGTCTGCCGTTTCGGGCAGGAAGAGGAGATCATCGACCTTTCCGACGCGTTTTCCGACGCGCACGGCGGCGGAGACGCGCGCCTGATCGACGACGTTTGCGAGATCATGGAGGGGCGCAAAAAATTCAGCGACACCTCGATCGGCGCCTCCATGCAGAGCCATAAGATCGCTTTTGCGGCGGAAGAGAGCAGAAAAAGCGGCGGAGAAGTAAAAAAAGTGTAACTGCGCGCAAGGGCGCGGAGAGGTATCTATGGAAAGGAAAGGTCGGGTTACGATCCCCACGGACGCGGGATACGAAGCGGAGACGAAGGAGATAGCGTTGAAGTGGGGAGCGGACGCGGTGCGCGACTGCGACGGGACGAAGCTCCCCGAAAACGCGGGGGAACTGGCGGAAAAGGTATACGAAACGTATTTCGTAACGCGCGGCGACGTGGCGTGGGCTAAGTCGCACCCCGAGGAATTGCAGCATTTTTTCCTGATGAGCGAGCGGAAGACCGCGCGGAGCGAAAAGCTTGCGATCTTCCCCGCGGAAGGGTATTATGCGGAGCAGGTGAAGCCGGACTATTCGGCGGAATCGCTGCGGTACTGGCAGGTATACGACCGCACGGCGGGCAAAGAGCACAAGCTTTGGCATGTATCGGCGGAGGAAGGCTGCGTATATATCGAGGGAGCGAAGCCGTATCACGAGTACACGGTGTCGTTTCTGGCGCACAACGTGTGGGATTCTACGCAGATGTACAACTACATCACGAACGGATGGGAAACGGATAAGCACAGCCCGTACGATCCGAGGTATCCGAAGACGGCGGAGCATATCAAGGCGCAGCTGAAAAGCTGGCTGGAAACGCACCCGCAGGTGAACGTGGTACGGTTCACGACGTTCCTGTACCACTTTTTTCTGGTATTCAACGAATCGGGAAAGGAAAAGATTGTAGACTGGTTCGGATACAACGCGACGGTGAGCCCGCGCGCCCTGGAAGGGTTCGAAAAGGAATACGGGTATGCGCTCACGGCGGAAGATTTTATAGACGAAGGGTATTACAACAGCCCGCACCGCGTGCCGAAGAAGGCATTTTCAGACTACATGGACTATACGATGCGCTACGTGGCAAAGACGGTGAAGGAACTGGTGGAGATCGTGCACGCATATGGCCGGGAAGCGATGATGTTTTTGGGCGATTCGTGGATCGGAACGGAGCCGTACGGGAAGTATTTTACGGAGCTGGGGCTGGACGCGGTCGTGGGGAGCGTCGGGGGCGGCGTGACGGTGCGCATGCTCTCAGACATGCCCGGATTGAGATACACCGAAGGGCGCATGCTGCCGTATTTTTTCCCGGATACGTTTTACGAAGGGAACGAATCGAAAGCGGTGGCGGAGCTGAACGGGAACTGGCTGACGGCGCGGCGGGCGATGATGCGCAACCCGATAGACCGGATCGGTTTCGGGGGATATCTGTCGTTGGCGGCAAAGTTCCCGAAGTTCGTGGAGCGCGCGGGCGAGGTCTGCGACGAATTCCGGAGCATATACGAAAACGTGAAGGGCAAAAAGCCGCACAACGCGGTAAAGCTCGCGGTGCTGAACAGCTGGGGCAGGCTCAGGAGCTGGCAATGCTATATGACGGCGCACGAGCTGTGGTATCAGCAGACGTATTCGTACCAGGGGCTCACGGAAGCGCTGTCGGGCATGCCCGCAGAGGTGCGGTTCATAAACTTTGAAGACGTAAAGGCGGGCGCCCTGGAAGAGGTAGACGCTGTGCTCAACGCGGGAGACGCATACACGGCTTGGTCGGGCGGGGAGAACTGGCTGGACGAAGCGGTGCAGGAAAAGGTGCGCGGATTCGTTGCGCGCGGCGGCGGGTTCATCGGCGTGGGAGAGCCGACGGCCTGCGCGAAGAACGGCAGATATTTTCAGCTTGCAGACGTGTTGGGGGTAGACGAGGAGAGAGGGCTGTCCCTGAACACCGACAAATACAACGTAACGGCAATGGGTGAACACTTCATCTTTGCGGAAACGCCGAAGCCGGACTACGGCGAGGATAAGAAGAACATCTACGCGCTGGAAGGCGCGCAGGTGCTCAAAATGGCTTATTCGGCGCGGTGTAACAGAAAGGTGAACGTGGGCGAGGTAAAAGCGGCGGTGAACGAATACGGAGAAGGAAGGAGCTTTTACGTTACGGGCCTTCCGTATACGTTAGAGAACGCGCGGCTGCTGTACCGGGCGCTGCTGTGGGTGACGAAAAAGGAAGATCATGCGCGCAGAGCGTACAGCGAAAACCCGAATGTAGACTGCCATTTCTATGAAGAGAGCGGAAAATATGCGTTGGTGAACAATGCGGAAAGCGAACAGGAAACCGTCTTTTACGATATGAACGGCAATGCGAAAAAAATTTCTCTCGCCCCCATGCAGATCCTGTGGCTCTGATTTTTCCGAACCTGCGTTTTCTCCGTTGACACGGCAAAAAAGTTGGCGTATAATGATTAAACAATCATTATACGATTCCGCGCACGGCGGAGAAGAACGGAGATACTGCGATGAAGATCAAATATTTGGGAACGGCGGCGTACGAGGGGGTCCCTTCTCCCTTTTGCCGATGCGAAACGTGTAAAAGGGCGCTTGCGGCGGGGGGCAGAAATATCCGTTCCCGTCAGCAGGCGCTTATAGACGGCGTGCTTTTGCTCGATTTCAATGCGGATACCGTATATCATTCGCACAGGTACGCCCTGGATTGGTCAAAGATCGGCGACTGTCTCATCACCCACAGCCACTGCGATCATCTGTATCCCGACGACGCGGAGATCGCCTCGCGCGCGTACAGCCACGAGCACCCGCCCATTCGTTTTTACGCGGCGGAAAGCGGGTATCAAAAGCTGCGCCCGATCACGGAAAAAGAGGACAGCAACGCGAGCGTTTCTCTCGCGAAGGCGGGCAGGGAGTTTACGGCAGCGGAGGGCAGATACCGCGTTTTGCCGCTCGCCGCCGATCACGACCCGTCCTCTTCCCCCCTGATTTACGCGATCGAAAGAGACGGAAAACGCATGCTCTACGCGCACGACACGGGCGTGTTCCCCGAAGAGACGTTTAACGGTCTTTGTTCGTTCGGCAGGCTGGATTTTATTTCTTTCGACTGCACGGGCTGCCTCGGGGAAACGCGGGACTGGCGCCGCGGGCACATGAGCCTGAAAACGGTAAAGGAAGTATTCGAACGGCTGTGCGCGCTCGGCGCGGCAGACGCGGCTACGGTCAAGGTCGTAAGCCATTTTTCGCATAACGGCGGGCAGACGTACGACGAGATGCGTGAGATTGCGGAAAAAGACGGCTATATCGTAGCATACGACGGATTGGAGATAGAATTTTAAGCAATGAAACGTGGAGTTATCTTCGATAAAGACGGAACGCTGCTCGACTTTGAGGCGTTTTGGCTGCCCGTTACGGAGGGCGCGCTCAACGAGCTGGCGCATAAGTTCTGCGTATCGGAGCAGGCGGTAAGGGCGGCAGAGGAAAAACTGGGGATCAGCGGCGGAAGGGCGGAGAGGAACGGCGTGCTCTGCGCGGGAACGTACGCGCAGATGGCGGAAATCGTGCGGGAAGTTTTTTCCGAATACGGCACGGAAGCCGCCGAGCGGGAAATGTACCGCGAGGTGTGCCGCGCCTTTGAAGAAAATATGCACCGCGGGGAGATCCTGCCTTCCTCCGCGCGTCTTAAAGATACGCTGCTCGCGCTGAAAAAAGAGGACTATCGCCTGTTCGTCGCTACGACGGACAATGCCGGCATCACCGCCGCGTGCCTGCAAAAGCTGGGGATCGAAGGCCTTTTCGACGGCGTATATACCGACGGCGCGGGATACCCCGCAAAGCCGGACCCTTTTATCATCGATATGATCGTAAAAGAGCACGGCGCGGAGAGGGAAGGCCTTGCAATGGTGGGAGATACGCGCACCGATCTGTTTTTTGCGAGGCGGGGGCGCATTTTGGGGATAGGTTACGCGCAGAACGAGCGGGAAAAGAGGCTGCTCGCGCCGCTCGCCGACGAGGTGATCGGCGATTTCTGCGAGCTTCCCCGAATTTTAGAAAGAAAAATACGGGTTTATTAGAAGCCTGTAAACGTCTTGGACGGCATGTTTGCGCGGAAAAACGATCGCTTTTCCGCGCGTTTTTTATTTAAACCACTGCATTTTAACGCAGGGAGCGCGGGCAAAAAGCGAGATTTCGGAAAGAGTGTTCTTTCCTCGCCGCAGACGGCGCGCCGATCCAAAGAAAATTGCCGAGTTCGGGCATTTTAATTGACTTAACTTTCCGATTGTGGTATAGTGTTAGCATACTTTTACGGGGATCACGAATGAAGGCGCTTGAAGAAAAAATTATGGCGGAAGGCACCGTGCTTCCGGGCAACGTGCTCAAGGTAGGGAGCTTCCTCAATCAGCAGATGGATTCCGATTTCATTATGGAGATCGGCAGAGAGATCGCGCGCTTGTACGCGGGCGAAAAGATCACGCGCGTGCTCACGGTGGAGTCCTCGGGGATCGCCATCGCGGTGGCGGCGGGCATCGCTCTGCATGTTCCTTCCGTGTTTGCCAAAAAGCACAAGAGCGCCAATATGCCCAAAGAGGTCTTTACCGCGCCCGTTTACTCGTACACGCATAAAGAAACGTACGAGATCGCGGTCGCGAAGGAATATATCGGCAGGGAAGACAACGTTCTTATCGTAGACGATTTTCTCGCCAACGGAAACGCCGTGCGCGGGCTGATGCGCATTATAGAAAAAGCGGGCGCGCGCCTTGCGGGTTGCGCCATCGCCATAGAAAAGGGATTTCAGGGCGCCGGAGACGAGCTCCGCGCACAGGGGATCCGTGTGGACTCTCTCGCCATCGTGCAGTCGATGGAGGGCGGCAGGGTCGAATTCCGCGCGCAATAAACGGCGCGGTTTTTTTGCTTTCAGGGAATAAATTGCATTTTAATGCAAAAGGAGAACTATATGAAAAAATTGTTGGCTTTGTGTCTCGCCGCGCTGCTTGCGGTGGCGGGCATCAGCGTGTTTGCGGGCTGCTCCAGAGACGATGGGACCGTAAAGGTAGGTTTTATTGCTTTGCATGATTCTAACTCCACGTATGACAAAAATTTCCTCGACGCGTTTAACACTGTTTGCGAGGAAAAGAACGTAACGCCGGTCATCAAAACAAACGTCAGCGAGGACAATTCGGCTTATGATGCCGCCTGCGAACTTGCGGACGAGGGCTGCGACGTCATTTTTGCGGATTCTTTCGGTCATGAAACCCATGTCCTTCGCGCGGCGCAGGAATATCCGAAGGTGGAGTTCTGTCATGCGACGGGTGTTCAGGCGCTCACCGCTACGGTGGATAATTTCCACAACGCGTTCGCTTCCATTTATGAAGGCAGATACCTTGCGGGCGTTGCGGCAGGCATGAAGCTCAAAGAGCAGGACGAAGCCGGTACGTTGAAAGGTCAGAAAGAGAACGGTAATATCAAGATCGGTTATGTCGGCGCATATACCTATGCGGAAGTTATTTCCGGTTATACGGCTTTCTATCTCGGAGCAAAGTCCGTTGTTCCTAACCTTATAATGGAAGTACAGTTCACGGGTTCCTGGTTCGACGAGGCCGCCGAAAAACAGGCGGCGGAAACTTTGATCAATAAGGGGGCTTCGCTCATTTCGCAGCATGCGGATTCGCTGGGTGCGCCCGCGGCATGCAGGGAAAATAACGTTCCCAACGTTGCGTACAATGGCAGCACCGCCGATTCTTGCCCCGAAACGTATATCACGGCTTCCAGGATCAACTGGATTCCTTATTTTGAATATATGATCGACTGCGTGATCAACGGAGAGGAGATCGACGATAACTGGTGCGGCACGCTTGCAACCGGCTCCGTGGTCGTGGAAGCGCTCGGCAAAAACGCAGCGGAAGGCACGCAGGCAAAGCTCGACGAGGTCAAGGCGAAGCTGATGAGCGGCGAACTGCATGTTTTTGACTGCTCCACATTCACGGTGGGCGGGCAGACGAAAACCTCTGCCTTGGCGGACGTGAACGGTGATTTCCAGCCGGATACCGAAGCCATCGAAAACGGCATTTATTATGAATCCAAATTCCGTTCCGCGCCTTATTTTGATCTCAGGATAGACGGCATCGAGTTGCTGAACGAAAAAGTTTAATCGACAGGAAAAAGGACTTATGACAAGACGGCGAAGAGTCTCTCTCCGCCGCTTGTTGTTTTCGCACAAAATTTTTACGAGGTGCCGAAGTGAACGAAAATCTCGCTCTCGAACTGAAAAACATCAGCAAATATTTCGGCTCGGTCGCGGCGAACAAGGGGATAGACCTCACGCTCCGCAAAGGGGAGATCCTTGCCCTGCTCGGGGAAAACGGCAGCGGCAAAACCACGCTCATGAACATGATCTCGGGGATCTACTATCCCGACGAGGGTCAGATCTTCGTGAACGGGCGTCAGGTCGCCATCTCTTCCCCGCAAGACGCGTTCCGCTGTAAGATCGGCATGGTGCACCAGCACTTCAAGCTCATCGACCTCTTTACCGCCGCGCAGAACATCGTGCTCGGCGTAAAGGGCGGGCGATACGGCCTGAAAAAGATCAACGACGAGGTGCGCGCCATTGCCGAAAGGGATGGCTTCGAGCTGGATCCGAAAAAGAAGATCTACGATATGTCCGTTTCCGAAAAGCAGACGGTGGAGATCATAAAAGTGCTTTACCGCGGCGCGGATATCCTCATTCTCGACGAGCCGACCGCCGTTCTCACCCCGCAGGAGACGGAAAAACTCTTTTCCGTCATGCGCGCGATGAAGGCAGACGGCAAATCCATCATTATCATCACGCACAAACTGCACGAAGTCATGGCGATCTCCGACCGCGTGGCTGTCCTTCGAAAGGGCGAATACATCGGCTGCGTGGATACGGCGAAGACGGACGAGGCCGCGCTCACCGAAATGATGGTGGGGCAGAAGGTAGTGCTCAACATCGAGCGCCCCGAAACCAAATTCGACAAGCCGCTTTTGGAGATACGCGATCTCTGCGTCGACAGCGACGAGGGCAGCCGCGCCATAGACGATCTGAGCTTTTTTATCCGCGGCGGAGAGATCCTGGGCGTGGCGGGCATTGCCGGCTGCGGGCAGAGGGAGCTGTGCGAGGCGATCGCGGGGCTGCGCAAGATCGAGTCGGGCGGCATTTACCACGAGGGCGAGAGCATCGTGGGGCTTTCTCCCAAAGAGATCTCGCACAAGGGCATTGCGATGAGCTTTATCCCCGAAGACAGGTTGGGCATGGGGCTTGCGCCCTCTCTTTCCATTACCGACAACATGATGCTGAAAAATTATCAGGATCACACCTACGGCATAAAACCGCTCGCAGTAGAGGAAGGGGACAAGTCTTTGAAAGCGAAGATGCGGCGCGCCGTCAATAAAACGGGCGCGTGGCTGAACCGCCACTGTATTTTCGTAAACCGCAAAATCGCGCGAGCAGACGCGGAACGCGTCATAAAGGAATTGGATATCGTTACGCCCTCCGCCGAAACGCCCGTCAGGAAACTTTCGGGCGGCAACCTGCAAAAGGTGTTGCTCGGCAGGGAAATTCTGACCCAGCCGAACGTGCTCATCACGGCGTACCCGGTGCGCGGGCTCGACATCAACTCGTCTTATCTCATCTACGATATACTCAACCGCCAGAAAAAGAGCGGTACGGGCGTTCTGTTTATCGGGGAAGACCTCGACGTGATGCTCGCTCTGTGCGACAAGATCATGGTGCTCTGCCACGGCAGGCTCATGGGCGTCGTGCATGCAGAAAAGACGACGAAGGAACAGCTCGGGCTCATGATGGCGGGCGCGCTCGACCTCATGGAAGAAAAGGGCAAACCGATGGGCATTGCGAAAGATTCTCAGATCGGGGAGGGGCACACATGGGACGCATAAAAGAACCGCTGATTCATATTACCCGCCGGGAAGACATGCCCGTATGGAAAGGGCTGCTTATCCGCGTTGCGGCGATCGTTGTCGCTCTCTGCATCAGCGCGGCGTTCATTTCGGCTGCGTCGCCCCGTTCGCGCGGATTTTTCGATTATTTCGGGTCGCTCTTTTCGGGCGCATTCGGCACCGAGCGGCGCATCTGGATCCTGTTGCAGAACACGGCGCTTCTGCTCGCGGTCGCGGTGGCGCTCGTCGTGGCGTTCAAAATGAAGTTCTGGAACCTCGGCGGCAACGGGCAGGTGCTCATGGGCTGCCTTGCCTGTGCGATGTGCATGTATTATCTGGGAGGCAAGCTTCCCGATCCCGTCGTATGGCTTTTGATGCTGGTTACGGGCGTCGTCGCCGGGGCGATATGGGCGCTCATTCCTGCGATCTTCAAGGCGTTTTTCAATACGAACGAGTCGCTCTTTACCCTCATGATGAACTATATCGCCATGTATCTTGTGGCGTTCTTCATCGCGTTCTGGTATCCGAACGGTACGGGCGCGATGCCGCCTTTGGAAGACGCAAACTTTCCCGCATTCGGCAGCGGGCAGATGGGCAGAACGCTTCCCGTTTTGCTCGTAGCGGTGTTGGTTACCGCCGTTATTTACTGTTATCTCCGCTTTCATAAACACGGTTTTGAAATTTCCGTCGTAAGCGACAGCATGAATACGGCAAGATATGCGGGGATCAACGTTAAAAAAGTTATCATTCGCACGATGATCCTTTCGGGCGCGCTGTGCGGGCTGGTGGGCGTATTGCTCGTGGGCTCCGTCAATCACATGGTCAGCACCTCTATGGACGGCAATATGGGCTTTACCGGCATCATGGTCGCGTGGATGGGCAATTTCAACCCGCTCATCATGGCGGCGGTTTCGCTTTTCATCATCTTTCTCTCCCGCGGCATGGCGCAGGTGTGTACCGATTTCGGGTATACCAGCGAGGCGCTTTCCGATACGGTCATCGGCATTATTTACTTTTTCTTTATCGCGTGTGAATTTTTTATCCGCTATAAAGTGCACATCAACCGCAGAAAATTATTTCGCTTTTTCAAAAAGGGAAAAGACGGGGAAAACGCCGATGCGGACGATGCAGAGGGGATTACTGCGGAAATACCGCCTTCCGCCGGGGAAAGCGGCGGAATAAGCGAAAGCGTTGCGGCGGCGTCGAATGCGGGCGGTGAAATATCTGCCGCAGAAAAAAACGGGGAGGTGAACTGAATGGACGTATTTATTTCGAGCGCCATTGAATTCGGTGTCATATTTCTGTACGGCTGCGTAGGCGAAATACTCACGGAAAAGTCGGGGCATCTCAATCTCGGTATCCCCGGCATCATGTGCGTGGGGGCGGCAGGCGGCTGCTTCGGCGCGAAGTTGTGCCTTGCGGGGGCGGATCCGAACGGCTTTCTGACCGTTTTGGTCGCCATTTTGTTTGCCATGATCTTTGCGGGCGCATTGGGCGGCATATACGGTTTTCTGACGGTTTCCCTTCGCTGCAATCAGAACGTAACGGGGCTTGCCTGCACCATTTTCGGCGTCGGCTTTACTTCTTTCTTCCTTAACAGCGTCGTGCTTACGGAAGGGGTGAGCGCAAAACTTTCCCTTGCCGGATTGCATTATTTTAACGCGCACATTCCGGGGGCGGATTCTCTCGGCTGGTTCGGCACCATCTTTTTGCAGCACGGCGTTCTCGTCTATCTCGCGATCGTCATCGCCGTATTGGCGGCGCTCATGCTGCGCTATACCAAAGTCGGTCTGCACCTTCGCGCCGTCGGGGAAAATCCCGCCACGGCAGACGCAGTCGGCATCAACGTTACGCGCTATAAGTACACCTTTATTCTTGCAGGAGCCGCGGTCGCAGGGCTCGGGGGGCTGTGCTACGTTATGGGATATATGGGAGGGATCGTCGGATCCACGGTCGACCAAACGATCCAGGGGATCGGCTGGCTCTCTATCGCGCTTGTCATCTTTACGATGTGGAGGCCCGCGCTCGCCATCATAGGTTCCATTCTTTTTGGCGCGCTGTATATTTTATCGTCGCGTATTACAGGCATCTCTTTTGAACAGATACAGCTGCTCAATCTTATACCGTACGTCGTTACGATTATCGTGCTGATCGCAACGAGCATCGCGGGCCGCCGTGAAACCCAGCCGCCCACGAGCCTCGGGCTTTCGTATTTCCGAGAGGACAGATGAGCGCAAAAAGTGCAGCATAAATTTAACGGAAAAAGAACAACAGTATTTTATCAAATCCTGAGAGAGCCGGGCAATTTGCCCGGCTCTTTCCTATTTATGCAAAAAATTTTTGAAAAATTTTTAAATTTGGTATTGACAAAACGAAAAGTGCATGATATAATCTACACGAAAACGTTTTCGTACATTTCGATAACGTTTTCGAATGCGTCTAAAACGTTTTCGAAACAAGTCATGTAAAAATACGGTGCAGCGAAGAAGTAAATGATAAAATAAGATTTCCAAAGCAAAAAATATTTCATAGGGAAAGAGGAGGAAATAAGATGAAAAAAATGTTGGCGATCGCAGTTACTGCCGCGCTTGCGGCGGGCTGCTTTGTCGGCTGCACACGGCCGACAGAACCGAGCGGGAACGATTATTCGGATATTTATAATTACGGCGACGAATATTTCCGAAGCATCGGAGAGAGAACGACTCTGGATTTTGATTCTCCCGATTATCTGTATAACGATTTTTCGGAGGGGATCGACGAGCGTTTTTCCATGGTCACGGGAATTTGGGGGAACGACGGCTTTTTAAAGCATCAGGGCGTTCAGGCCGACAACGTATTTCTCACGACGGACGGCGATCTGGCGATCCGTATTAACGGAGACTATTATCGGGGCGAAGGCGTGGGCACTACGAACGGGATCCGTACGGGCGCGGCCCTCGTAACCGACTTCGACATGGGCCCCGGCAGATTCGAGGTGCGCATGAAGGCAGCGCCGAGAAGCGGCGTCTGCTCCGCTTTTTGGACGTATCAGTACGACAGCGCCGACCCTTCGGAAAACGGCTGGAACGAGATCGATATAGAGATTTTGGGCGGCGGGGCAAACTCTTTTGACAGCATCATGTATACCACATGGCAGAGCGCGACCAAGCCGAATACCGCAACTCCCGCGCTGGACGAGGTGCGTTTGAGCGACAACGAATGGCACGTGCACACCTTCGACTGGTATACCGATTATATGGGTACGGGGCAGGGCAGGATCGACTGGTATATAGACGGGGAGCTCGTGTATTATACGGAAAAGACGGTCGCGCTCAAATCGGGCAACCTTTGGATAGGCGCGTGGCGGCCTTCGGAGTTTGCCGGAGATTCCTCCTTCGAAACGACATATATGCTCGTCGACTGGGTGCGCTATACGCCTTTTTTGGATCAGGCGGGGTGGATCGAAACGGATTATCGGAGCGAATTCAACAGCTACGACAAGAATTTTCCGCTTGAACGCATCGAGATGACGGACGAAATGCTGAATCAGCGCCTGGCAAACAGCGGCTTTGAGAATGTGGATACCGAAGAAACGGTACCGAAAGAACCGTTTGTGGAAGATTACGAGTCGTTCGCCGCGGTCGGCTGGAAAAAGAGAACGATCCGTGATGACGAGAGCGACGGTACCTCCGTACCAGACGCACACAGCGGAGAAAGGGCGCTGCGCGTTACGAAGGGGGCTGTGGAACAGGAAGTAGAGGGAGCCTTCGAGGGATTCCGTTACGATCTCAAATTTTGGGCGAAAAAGGCGGGAAGCGAAAACGGAGAGCTGCTGATACGTTATTATACGAAGGACGGCAGTAAGATCTCGGAGGAGACGATCTCTATAACTTCTGCGGAATATGCGATGTATGAAAAGGCGATCACTGCGCCCGAAGGGTGTGCAAAAATCAGGCTTTCCCTTCGTTCGGGAGTATTTGACGATATGACCTGTACCTATAAAGGGCAGGGTTAAAAGGAGGAAAACGATATGAAAAAAATCATTTCTTTGATGCTGGGTGCGGCGGTCGCCGTATCGGTACTCATCGCGGGCGCAGGGTGCGCGCCGCGGAAGAGTCAGGCAGGCGTCGTTACCATCGGTTATTACGACGGCGGCTACGGCACGGCGTGGCTGGACGACGTCATCGATAAATACCGTGCCGAAACGGGAGGGGAAGTCGTTTACGATGCAAATTCCTCCGTTCTGGCGACGATGGAATCCGACCTGCGCGACGACAACGCTTACGACATCTACATTTCGCACGGGATCCCGATGGAAAGATACGCGGCCTCCGGTTACCTTAAAAATCTCGACGATCTGTATACGGAGGAGGTCTCCGAAGGAGTGACCTTTGAAGACAGGGTCATCGATAGCGCGCTTGAAGTGTCTAAATACGAGGGTCATTATTATAAAGTGCCGTATACGCAGGGCGTGGGCGGCATCGTTTACAACAAAACGATGTTTGAAGAAAAAAAATGGCCCGTTCCGGATACATATGAAGACCTCGTGGCTCTCTGCAAGACGATACGAGATGCGAAAATAGAGGTGGAAGATTCGTACGTTGCGCCTTTCGTGTGGTCGGGCAACGGCGAAGAATATATGTGGGATTATCTGGTCAACGAATGGTGGGCGCAAATGGTCGGCGTGGATAAGATCGAAAAGACGGTGCAATACGAGAGCATGGAGGTATTCGATCCGAACGGCAATTACAAGGAATTCAAGCAGGCCTATTCGCTTTGGTATGATCTGATCGCGGCGGAAAAGGGCAACAGCGTGAGCGGCGTGGAGGGGCTTACCAAAACGACGAGCCAGGCAGCGTTCAAAAACGGGCTGGCGGCGATGATCCCCAATGCGCACTGGATCTATAACGAAATGAGTTCGCTCGATCTCGGCTTTGAAATGGGCTTCATGCCTACGCCCGCCGCACCCGGTACCACAGGAGAGACGAAGTATAACTATCTGGTCGGCTTCGGAGACAGCATCGTGGTCTCTGCAAATACGCCCAACTATGAGGAAGTCAAAAGCTTTTTGAAGTTTTTGGCAAGGCCGGAAAGCTGCGCTTCGTTTACGGAAAAGACGAACGGGACTTTTCTTGCTTTCGATTATTCGAGCGTTACCATCGACAGCAGCGCTGTAACGCCGCAGGCAATGACATTTATACAATCTGTAAAAGATAAGCTGGAAACGAGCGTTTCGTTCAGTACCTATTCCTCCGCAAAGATCTCTTACATGACGAACGAGCTGATGACGTTTCCCGGCAATCAATACTTTTACACGGCGGCGTATACGAACAGCAGTTCTCTGATCAACGGGGATATAACGCCCGATTCCGTTTTCGATTATCTCTATTCGTACGTGCAGAGCAACTGGAACCGCTGGACGATCATGGCGGGGCTCCGTTGACGGCGCAAGGGGGGAAGCATGCTTGGCAAAGCAAACGAAAAAGAAGCGTCAAAGAAAAAGAAAAAATTTTTTACGAAGAGGAATGTTTTTATCGTCTGCATGTTGGCGTATCCCGTATGCCAGTTTCTGATCATGTGGATATTCGTCAATATCGACAGCGTATTGATGACGTTCAAAATATGGACGCCCGCGGGTTTTGAGTGGCAGGGGTTGAATAATTACCGTATGCTCTTCGACTCTCTCGCCTATGACAAAGTCACGCAGACGGTGATCCTCAACTCCCTTTCGTACGCGGCAGTCAATCTGGTCATCTTGGCTCTGTCCGTATTCGCGTCATTCTTTATCTATAAAAAAGTGCCCCTTTCCAAGGCATTCCGCGTGATATTTTATCTCCCGTCTATATTGCCTTTGGTAATTCTGGCGTTTGCCTTTACGATGGCGCTGGATCCGCTGTACGGTGTAGTGACCGCCCTGTTAAAATGGGCGGGCGTCGAAAATCCGCCCGTCTGGTTCGGCGGCGAACCGATCGCGCAGTACTCCATTTGGGTGTTCTGCATTTGGGCGGGGCTGGGCTACAACATCATTCTGCTCAGCTCGGCGATCTCCCGCATTCCGAAAGACGTCGTAGACTACGGCAAGCTGGAAGGGGTAGGCTATATGCGCGAATTGTTCAGCCTCGTGATCCCTCTCGTCTGGCCGACTTTTACGACGATCACGGTCATGGCGCTGATGGCGCCGTTCAGCGTTTACTTGCAGCCCATGTTTCTTACAAAGGGCATGCACAACACGAAAACGATCTCCTTCAAAATTTTTGAAGTGACGCAGGGCGGCGGCTCGGGCATGGAATACTGGGCGACGTTCGGTTTGTTCCTGTCTTTGATCGGCGCCCCGATCATTCTGCTGATCCGCAAGCTGATGGAGCGTTGCTTTAAAGATGTGGATTTCTGATCGTACAGGGGGAACGGATATGATAAAGACGAAAGTACACAAATCCAAAAAGATATTTGTTCACAGGCGTGAGGACGAAAACGATTCGCGCGAAATGCGCACCGTGCCGCAGAGGGTTGCGATCTGCATTGCGCTTGTCGTTTTCTTGATCTATGCGGTTACATTGATCTATCCATTTTTTTATATCGTGATGAACGCGTTTAAGAGGACGTCGGAATTTACGTCTAACTTCAACGGTTTGCCGCAGACATGGACGTTTGAAAATTTTATATCCGCGATCAGATACCGCACGCCCACCACGCGGTTCAGCATTCCGGAAATGTTTTTGGTCAGCGTAATGCTTTCCTTCGGCGGAACGATTTTAACGGTGCTCTCCTCCTCTATGGCGGCGTATACCATGGCAAAGTATAATTTCAGGGGCAAGGAGATCATTTACAGCATCGTGATATTTTCGCTGATCGTGCCTATCGTAGGAACGCTTCCCGCTACGTTGCAGCTGCTGCGCACGCTCGGCTTTTACAATACGCCCGTTGCCGTCTTGTTTTTAAGCTCGGGCGGCTTCGGCATGAATTTTCTGCTCTTATACAGCTTTTTCAAGGGATTGTCTTGGGGATATGCGGAGGCGGCTTATATCGACGGCGCTTCGGATTTTCAGATATTTATCCGCATCATGATTCCGCTGGCAAAGGGCCCGCTCACGGCGATCGCCATTATCACGCTGATAGGCCTTTGGAACGATTACACAAATCCCGCGCTGTTTTTGCCGAGCATGCCCTCCCTTGCGGTAGGCATGCAGCAGATCATAGAAGATCTTACCAACAAACACGAATACCCGCAGATATTTGCGAGCGTTATTATTGCGCTGATACCCGTGCTGGCGATTTACATCGGTTTTTCCAAAACGATCATGGTCAATACGACGGTCGGCGGACTAAAAGGTTAAAGGAGAAAATGATATGAAAAAGTTATTTACGATATTGGCGGCTCTTGCCGTGTTTTGCTGTATTCTTGCCGGTTGCGGGCAGGGCGCGGCGCTCGAACAGGGGAGCAAGGTATACGATGGGAATGCGGTTTTCGAGCTCGGAGAGGCGAATACGGAGAATTTTTCCGTCAGCATACCCGAAAAGGGAACGGGCAGCGTGGAACGGATCGTCATCGGTTCAAAGAATTATACCGAAGATTTTTCTTACAGCGGCGGCGTTCTCACCATAGCGAACAGCCTCATGCAGACGGTATCCTCGGGCGAACGGCAGCTCCGCGTTTATTTTGAAAAGGAAAACGATGCGGACAGAGACGTGTTAGACGACTCCTGCAAGATCCTTTTCGTGGACAAGGTGATCCGCACCGCTCAGGAATTTCAGCAGATCGGGGAAGATCTGAACGGTTCGTATATCCTCGCAAACGATATAGACTGCTCGTCTATACAAAGCTTTAAGCCGTTCGGCAGAAATTCGGGCGACGCGCTGGATCAGAACAACCGGTTTTTTCACGGCGTATTTGAGGGGAACGGTTATACCGTATCCAATATCAATATAGATTACCGCGATCTGGAAGACGATCCCTATTATAATCAGGGGCAGGTGCTCGGCATCTTTACGAATATAGGTACCGCGGGCATCGTCCGCAATACGACGTTTAAGAACATTCGCGTAGATTCGCGTACCATAGCGGGCGCGATCTGCGGCAACAACGAGGGCCGCATTCAGAACTGTGCCGTTTTGGACAGCTATGTCACGCAGGATTGCGGATTCGGCGTTACCTGCAACGCCGCCGTTGCCGTCGGCATCAATGCGGGCGGCGGGATCATCGAAAATTGCTACGCGGCAGACAGCGCCGCCATCAACCGCGGCGGCTGGGTTTTGGTCAAGGCGGAAGACGGCGTAACGGATATGTACATGACCTTTACGGCAAACACTATTTATCAGCTCGCTTTCTGCGGAAAAACGTGGGGGCTGATACAGAACTGCTTTGCGCTCGATCACGGCGTGGTACAGCCGGAATATATGGAAGAAAAAATCGTCTCTTCGATCGAGGGAACGGAGGAGCCGTTTGAGATCACGGAGCGCCTGCCGTTGGCGTCAGATCTGGAATTTTTCGGTTTTTCCCGCTTGGACGACGATCCGAACGAGGGAGGGGACGCCTTTACGGGGCGCATGGTCAACTGCCAAATGCTGAGCTTTGCCGAAATGAAAACGGCGCAGAACTACATCGACGCAAAGTTTGATACGGCTGTGTGGAACATTGCCGACGGCGCGTATCCGACCTTGAAGAGAGTATTCGAAATTTGACGGACGGGTTTGGGAATGGCCGGATATTTTTACAAGAATAACAAATTCATTATAGACGATTACGATACGAAAAAGCCCTTTTACAGTTTTTTGCCGGGCGTTGCGGGCATGTACGGCGTTCCGATCTGGAGCTTTTATCTCAACCGCGGGCAAGGGATCGCCTCTTTCGGCGTAAGGGACAAAGACGGCCCGATATTGGAGTTCAGTCCCGCCGTCGTCGCGAGCGAACGCGTATCTGCGCAGGGTTTTCGCACTTTTTTGAAATTCGGAAAGGAATTGTACGAGCCGTTTGCCGTAACGGACGACAGGGAAGGGCTTTCCCGCCGTATGTACGTCGCCCCCGCCTCTTTCGGCGTTTCCGAAAAAAATGACCGCGGGAAATACGAGATCCGTGCAGACTATTGCACGCTGCCGACCGAAGACATCGGCGGGCTGATCCGCCGCGTCTCCGTTAAAAATATCGGCGGGGCGGAGCGCGTCATGGAGATCTGCGACGGCATAACGATGCTGCTCCCTTACGGCATTACAAACAGCGAATACAAGTGTGCGGGCAATCTGCTGCGCAGCTGGGCGGAAACGAGCTTCGTCGGAGGGGATATACTCTTTACAAAACAGAGGGCGAGCACTGCCGACGGCAGCGAGATCAAGCTGTTCGACAGCGGAAATTTTTACCTTTCCGAATCGGGCGGCGCCCTCGTGCCCCCCGTGGCGGATCTTACCGCCGTTTTCGGGCACGATACGTCTCTGCGTATTCCTTTCGGATTCAAAAAAGACGGCGCCGCGGTGTTGGAGAGAGAGCAGGCGCTTGCAAATAAGATCGCCTGCGGCTTCACGGTTCGAAAGGTAGTCCTCGCTCCCGGCGAAGAATGCGTCATTCACACGCTGATCGGCAATGCTTGCAGCGCGCAGGCGCTTGCGGAAAAGCGAAAAATGTTTTTAACGCCCGGATATTTTGAGGAAAAACTGCGCGAAAACGAGCGGATCGTTGCGGACATGACGAGCGACGTAAAAACGAAGACGGCTTTCCCCGTTTTCGACGCTTACATAGGGAACTGCTATTTAGACAATGCCCTGCGGGGAGGATATCCCGTTCTTCTCGGCAATGCGGAAAAAAAGTCTGTCTTTTATATCTATTCGCGCAAGCACGGCGATATGGAGCGAGACTATAACTGGTTTACGATCGAGCCCGATTTTTTTTCGCACGGAAACGGAAATTACAGAGACGTAAACCAAAACCGGCGCAACGATGTGCTGATCAATCCCTTTGTGGGCGAATACAACGTAAAACTTTTTCTTTCGCTTATTCAGGCGGACGGCTACAACCCGCATAACGTAAAGGGAGACTCGTTCGAAATACCAAACAGGCAGGAAGCGGAAAAGCTCGTGCGCGAATATGCCGGCGGGAACGCGCTGTTGTCGAAGGCGCTTTCGGGGAAATTTACGCCCGGTGAAATCGCGCGGCTGCTGTGCGGTCTGCATATTGAAACGAGCATATCGTATCAGGAATTTTTAAGCGCCGTTCTGTCTGCGGCAAGGCAAAATACGGAAGCGAGCTTCGGAGAGGGATACTGGACGGATCACTGGACATACTGTCTCGACCTGATCGAGGCATATGAAAGGATTTTTCCGGACAGAAGCGAGCATCTGCTTTTTACGGACGGGAGCTACCGGTACTTTTACAGCCCCGTATACGTGCGGCCCCGTTCGCAAAAATACGTTTTGACCAAGGAGGGCAAACCGCGCCAGTATGCGGCGCTCGGCATCGGGTGCGACCGGCTGCCCGTCGGCGGCGTTTCGGCGGATATCAATCAAACGAACTGGCTGCGATACGAGAGCGGCACAGAGGTGCGGGTCAACCTCATCTCCAAGCTGTTCTTTCTTGCGCTCATCAAATTCGCCACGCTCGACTGCGAAGGCCTGGGCGTGGAAATGGAGGCCGACCGTGTCGGCTGGAACGACGCGATGAACGGACTTGCGGGGATCTTCGGTTCGGGCATGAGCGAAACGATCGAACTGTACCGTCTGCTCCGCTATGTGAAGGAAAAACTGGCAGAAAGGAACTGGCAGGGCGTTTCTCTGTTCGCAGAACAGCGCACGTTGCTCGACGGCGTGCTCGCCGCGGAAACGGAGAGGGAAGGCTTTGCGTACTGGAACAGGGTATCTGATCTGCGGGAGGAATACCGGCTGTCCGTGGCGGGTGGCGTATGCGGCGCATCGGCAGAGCTTGCGCCCGATACGGCGCGGCACGCGGCAGAGGTAATGGAAAAAAGGCTGGCGCGCGCCCTGCGCCGCGCAAAGGAGATCGGCGGCGGGCTGTATCCAACGTACTTCTATTACGAGGCAGAGCAATACTCCCCGATTTACGGCGAGAACGGCGAGGCGGAAACAGACGCCGAGGGGCGCCCGTTCGTGCGCGTTGAAAAATTCAAACGGCATACGCTGCCGCTGTTTCTGGAAGCGCCTGCCAGAAGCTATAAAATTGAAGATGCCGCCGCGTGCAAAAAAATGCACGCCGCCGTACGCGGCTCAGATCTATATGATAAAAACCTCGGGCTGTATAAAACATGCGAGAGTTTGGAGGGGGAAATTTACGAGATCGGCCGCATCAAACAGTTTACGCCGGGGCATCTGGAACGGGAATCGTGTTTTTTGCACATGGATTATAAATATCTGCTCAGTCTGTTAAAGGCGGGGCTGTATGAAGAGTTTTTTCAGGCGGCGGCAAAAAATATCGTTGCGTTTATGGATCCCGCCGTTTACGGTAGAAGCACGCTGGAAAATTCTTCCTTTATCGCTACGTCGAACAATCCCGATCCCGCCGTGGTCGGGCAGGGCTTTTATGCGCGGCTTACGGGCGCCAATGCGGAAATGCTCAGCATGTGGCATATCATGATGTTCGGGGAAAAACCGTTCTGTTTGGAGAACGGCGAGCTGGTATGCAGGCTGATGCCTGTTCTTAAAGGAGAATTTTTCGATGAGGCGGGCGAGGTAAGCTGTACGTTTTTGGGTAAAATACAGGTCGTATACAAAAATCCTCTGCGCAAGGATACCTTTGGGGGAGGCTGTACGGCCGAAAAAATGATTCTGACTTCCGGCGGCGTGTCGGAAACGGTTGCGGGCGGAACGCTCCGCGGGGAACGGGCGGAAAAACTCCGCGCCGGAAAATACGAAAAGATTGAGATTTATCTCAAATAAAAATATAACAGGAGGAAATGTATGAAAAAGTTGTTCAAGTGGATAGCGCTTTGCCTGGCGCTCATGCTGGCGTTCGGCATTGCCGCGTGCAGCAAAGAGGGCGAAGTCGCACAATCTGAAAGCGCGGCGTTTATCGCGGCAGTGGAGGAGATCGGCGAGGTTAGCCTTGAAAGCCGCGTAAAGATAGACGACGCCTATGCGATCTACGACGAACTGACCCAAACGGAGAAGCAGGAAGAGGGCGTTACGGAGGCAAAGGCGACGCTCGACGGCAAAAAAGCGCAGTACGACGCGCTCGTCGCCGCAGACGCCGCATCCGGTTTTCTCGCGGCGTGCGAAAAAGTCCCTGCCGCAGAGAATGTAACAAAGGACGATCAGGCGGTCATAGAAATGGCGGAAAATCTTTACAACGCATTGAGCGAAGCGGCAAAACAGGCAAACGGCGTTGCGGAGGCGTATGCCAAACTTACCGCTGCGCGCGGCGCGCTCGACGCTATGCTCAGCAATGTAATAAAAATTTCGAGCGCGGCGGAATTTGCGGCGATCGGGAACGATCTTACGGCAAATTATGAGCTGACCTCCGACATCGATATGTCTTCCGTTGAATGGACGGTGCTCGGTGAGTTCAGCGGAACGCTGAACGGCAACGGCTATACGCTTAAAAACTTTCAATATACGCCGCAGGCCTCCGGCTTTGCGATCTTTACGGACATTGCACAGGGCGGCGTTGTGGAAAATCTGGGCGTAACGGGTTATGTGGAGGACGCGGGCGCCTGGGCGGGCGTGATCTGTGTGGATAACTACGGCACGATCCGCAACTGCTGGACGAACGTAGTGCTGAAAACGACGAAGCCCGCAGGTTATGCCGGCATGATCGCTCTGAATAACATGGGAAAGGGTGCGATCGAAAATTGTTATACCGTCGGCGCAAACCTTGCCTACGGCACGGAATTTTCGCTCGATCGCGGCGCCATGCTCCTCGAAAGCGCGGCGTCTGCTTCGGTAAGCGGCTGTTTTGTGCTTTCCGACAATAACGAAATGCCGTATGCGATCGGCAAGTCGAAAGACGCGTCTCTTTACAGAACAGAGGAGGAGATGAAACAGGCGAGCCTTTACGCCGCGTGGGACACCGACGTATGGAATATTGCAGACGGCAGCTTCCCCACTCTGAAAAGGGAGACGGAAGGCGCAAAAACGCCCGAAATTTATATCGTCAACGCGCAGACGGAGCTGAAAAGTTCTGCATTGGAGGAGGGCAGGTTTAAGGTAAAGGTCGCCGTCATAGACGCCGATTTTGCAGATGTACAATATTCGCTGAAAGCGCCCGTCGCAGGCGTTGCAGTCGCGTCGGACGGCACCGTTACGGTAACGGCGCAGCAGGACGTAACGTTTACCGTGGTGGCTTCGGTTTCTTCCGCCGCGGCGGAAGCTGACTTTACGGTCAGCTTCCCCAAAGAGGTGATCAGCATTTCCACGCCGCAGCAGCTGCTGGATATTGCAGACGATCTTTCCGGCAGCTATGAGCTCACTGCCGACATTGACCTTACCGGTATCGCATGGCAGGCACTCGGCGGAGAGGAGGGTTTCAGCGGTACGTTTAACGGAAACGGATACACGATCAAGAATTTTGAATTTACACCCGGCTATGTGGGCTTCGCGCTCTTCCAAAAGATCAATGCGGGCGCGGTCGTGGAAAACGTATGCTTGGAAGGCACGATCGAAAACGCGGGTTCGTGGTTCGGTACGGTTACGGTAGACAACTTCGGTACGATCCGCAACTGTATGACCAATGTTTCCTTAGGCGGGATCAACAGCGATTCTTACGGCGGCGGCATCTGCTGCAACAATAAACCGGGCGGCGTGATCGAAAACTGCGTCGTGCTCGGGGCGATCACTTCTACCCCTTCCGCTTATTCCGATGTGCATAACGGAGCCTTTGCCGTGAACAATGGAGGAACGATCCGTAATTGTCTGGCAGACAAAGAAACGAGCGGATTACAGTATGCGGCGGGGCAGCAACCGGATACGTTGCTCGACATGCTCAAAACGACGGCGGAAATGAAGAGCGAGGCAACTTACGGCAGCGCGTTCGATGCGGAGATTTGGAATATCGAAGACGGAAAGTATCCGGCTCTTCGCAAAACGGCATAAATGTTCTTATAAAAACCCCGTCCTCCCGAATTTTCGGGAGGACGGGGGAAAATATTTTTTAACTTGACTTAGACGGCGGTATTTTATATAATATGTATATGGTAACTATTACAGATATTTCCAAAAAGAGCGGCTATTCGGTTTCGACCGTGAGCAAAGCGCTGAATAATTATTCCGACGTATCGGAAAAAGTCAAAGACGAGATCCAATCGTTGGCAAAATCGATGGGGTATTATCCGAGCGCCGTGGCGCGGAATTTAAAACTCGGCAATACATATAACGTGGGCGTTCTGCTGTACGACGGCGTGGAGGAAAAGGACAAGCTCGGGCTTACCCACTGCTTTTTTGCAGAGGTTTTAAATAGCTTCAAATATCAGATGGAAAATCACGGGTACGACCTCGTTTTTGTGTCCGATAAGATCGGAGATCTGGAAAGCGGCTACCTGACGCATTGCCGTTCCAAGCGGCTGGACGGGATCTTTATCATCTGTGCCGATTTTAATAAACCGATTGTCCGCGAATTGCTCGATTACGAAAAGCCGATCATCGCTTTCGATTATCTCGATCCGCGCATCAGCACGGTGATGAGCGACAACGGGCAGGCAATTTCCGGCATGCTGCGCGAGGTGATTTCCCGCGGGTATGAGAACATTATTTTTTGCTGCGACGTGGAATCGCTGATCCGCAACGAAAGGGTGCAGGCGGCCACGGATACGTGCAATGAATACGGGTTTAAAAATCTTTACTTTGAAAACGGCAAATACTGCTCGATGGAAGACGGATACAGGATCGTAAAAGAAACGGCGGCAAAGAACCTGAAAAGGCCGTGTATCATGTTTACGGACGATTATGCCGCGCTCGGCGGGTTGCAGGCGGTGCGCGATCTGCATATCAACGTTCCGCAAGATCTCGCCATCGTGGGCTTTGACGGAATTAAGGTCGGGCAGATGCTGTACCCTAAACTTACCACCGTACAGCAGGACAGCAAGGCGATCGGAGAAGCCGTTGCGCAGAAGCTTCTCAAACTTATGACGGACAGTTCCGAAAAAAACGAAAAGATCGTAATTCCCACAAAACTGCTGATCGGCGATACCTGCTATTAAAAACCGGCGTTGCAGGTATGATTGATATTTTACGCGCGTATTGAGGGTCGGCCCTTGCGCATGGAGTAAAAGAGTTATCCGCCCGAATGAATCTTCGTTCGGGCGGATAACTCTTTTAAATAAATATTTTTTTGAAATTATGTTGTTTTATGTGGAATGATGTGGTATAATGTGAAAACAGGGGCAATAAGGGGTACGATAATAGATGCCCTTCACAAAAAGGAGGTGCGGCGCGGTGCTCGCGATCGAGAGAAAAAATAAGATACTCGGCAGGCTGAGAGAGGAAAAGAGCGTTCTTGTCGGCGAATTGGCCAAGGAATTCGGCGTATCGGAGGAAACGATCCGCCGCGATCTCGATAAACTCGAAAAGGAAAGCGGCGTCATCAAGACGTATGGAGGCGCGCTGCTGCGCGACGGAACGGAGCGCGAGCTGTCCTACGTGGAGCGCAGGAAAATCAATGTGGAAGCAAAAAGGGCGATCGCCGCGCTCGCAGCTCGCCTCGTGCAGGATGGCGACTCCCTGATTTTAGACGCAAGCTCGACCGCCGTTTTCATAGCGCGCGCACTTAAAAGCAAAAAGAATATCACTCTCGTTACAAATTCCGCGGAGGTGCTCGCAGAGCTGTCCGATGCGGCGGGGTGGAGGATCCTCTCCACGGGCGGCGTTTTGCACGGTAGTTCCTGCGCCCTTGTCGGGCCGCAGGCGGAGGAATCGCTTTCCCGTTATCGGGTAGACAAGGCGATCCTTTCCTGCAAGGGGATCGATGCCGCGGCGGGTTTTTTCGACGCGGACGACAGTCAGGCGTCCGTAAAGAGGAAGATGCTCTCCTGTGCCGGGCAGAAAATTTTTGCGGCGGACGCGAGCAAGTTCGGTAGGCGGGCGTTCGCGCAGATTTGTTCGCTTTCGGCGGCGGACGCCGTTCTTACAGATGCCGAGCCGAGCGGCGAATGGCTTGCGGCATTTGCCGAAAATAATACCGATGTTTTATATCCGCAAAAATAAGGAGGGAGCAAAATGAGGATATTGGCGTTTGACTTCGGCGCGTCGAGCGGAAGGGCGGTGCTCGGAGAATTCGACGGCGAAAAGGTAACGATGAAAGAGCTGCACCGCTTTGCAAACGAGCCGGTCGAAATGGGCGGCGAGCTGTACTGGGATTTTCCGCGGCTGTTTCACGAACTGAAAAGGGGGATCGCAAAGGCGGAGAGCGAGGGCGGCGCAGACAGTATTTCCGTAGACACATGGGGCGTCGATTTCGGGCTGCTGGATAAAGACGGCCGGCTGCTTTCGAATCCGCTGCATTATCGTTCGGCTCTGACGGAACACGCGCCGGAGGAGCTCGTAAAAACGATGAGCGGCGAAGCTCTGTATGAGGAAACGGGGATCGCGTTCAATAAATACAATACGCTCTGCCAGCTCGTCATGCTGCAAAAACGGGAAGACGCCGCATTGAAAATTGCGCGCAGGGCGCTGTTTATGCCCGACCTGTTCACTTATTTTTTGACGGGCTATGCGGTGTGCGAACGCTCTATCGCGAGCACGTCTCAGCTCTTGCGGGCGGGCGAGCCCGCTTTTAGCGACAAGGTGCGCCGCGCGTACGGGCTGAAAAGATTGTTTCCGAAAACGGTGCCGTCCGGAAGCGTTGCGGGCATGCTGCGCGAGGAGATCGTCCGCGAACTGCACTTAAAAAAGAGTATCCCCGTTATCGCGGGGCTCGGGCACGATACCGGCGCGGCCTTTTTTGCCGCCCCCGCCGAGAGCGAAAACGCGGCGCTCCTGTCGAGCGGCACGTGGTCTGTGTTCGGCGCGATGATCGATAAGCCGATTTTGACAAAAGAGGCGGAAAAAAGCGGCTATACGAATGAAATCGGTTTTGGCGGAAAGGTGCGCTTTTTGCGGAATATCGTAGGGCTCTGGATCATTCAGGAGTGCAAACGCAGCTGGGAAAAGGCCGGGATATCCCTTTCGTTTGCGGAGATCGCGGCGGGCGCGGAAAAGGTCGCGCCCGGAAGAGTTTATATCGATCCCGACGCGGAAGAATTTTTTGCACCGCACGATATGCCTAAAAAGGTGGCGGCGTATTGCGAAAAGTCGGGCGGAGCCGTACCGAAAACAGTATTCGAGATCGCGCGCTGCGTATACGATTCGCTGGCGATGGCTTATAAGCGGAGTTTGCAGGATCTTCAAACGCTCACGGGTAAACGGTTTAACGTATTGCACATCGTGGGCGGGGGCGCCAATAACGAAATGCTCAATCGGGCGGTCGCGCAAACGCTCGGGATCCGTGTGACGGCGGGGCCTACGGAGGCGACCGCGCTCGGGAACATCCTCTGCCAGCTCGCGGCGCTCGGCGCGGTACACGGCGCAGAGGAGGCGCACCGCATCGCGCGCCGTTCCTGCGAGGTGAAAGAATATTTCCCCGAATAGCGTGCTTTATGCCTAGGTATGGCGGGCTTGCAAGGCATATCGTCGGATAAAATTATCTGCAATAAAAATGCTTTTCAAAAATTCTCAGCCGCGGTTCGCGTCGGCTGAGAATTTTATTTGGCGCTTTAGCATGAATAAACCCCCAGTTTTACTGGGGGAAGATAAAAAAATGCTTTAGCAAATTTTATAATTATAGAAGTTTACCATATTGCTAATGCGATTTTGCCCCTTTATAGTAAGAGGAACCTGTTTTACAGGTGCGCCGTGCGATAGGACGCTATAGCAAAAGCGATACCCGTTAACGGGTTGGCTGGTAGTTTACCCTTTTAGGGTCTGTGCAAACCACCAGTTCACTGGTGGTTTTGACTTCGTATATGTGAACTTTTTAAACAATATAAGATATATTCGGTTTTACCTTTGGACGGCGTATGGCCCGGAGCCTGCGGCGTATATCGTAAAGTGTGTGCTTTCGAGTTCTTCCAAGCGTTGCTTTGTGGTTTCGGTAAAGATCCCCGATTCAATAGCTTTCAAGAGGTTGTTCAAAGCCTTGCTTTGTCGGTAAAAAATCTTGTGAAAAACCCTCGCTTTTTACATTACAAAACAAAAAATCAATTTTTTCGTGATACCGATAATTTCAAGTAATGAGCGCTGATATGTAAAATATGCTAAAAATAACACGATTTATAGATAAATATACATAAACAGATAAAAAACGGAGACAGCTAAAATTTTTTTCGGAAATTTTTTCGATTTCTATTTACATTACTGGTAATGTATGATAAAATCTGTGCAGAATTAAATACAGGTCAGAAAGGGCGCCCTTTCTGCTATCCGTTACGGATAGCAGAAAGGGCGCCCTTTCTGCTATCCGTTACGGATAGCAGAAATATCTTTATCGGCAGTCAAGAAAACAAACAGAAATTCAATTTGGCGGGAAAGGCATTATGCAAAAAAGAGTCGTTACGTTAGACGATATAGCGGAGAGGATAGGAACCTCGAAAAACACGGTCAGCAGGGCGTTGCGCGACTGTTCAGACATCAGCGCGCCTATGAAGGATCGTGTAAAGCAGACGGCGATGGAAATGGGGTATGTGCCGAACAGGATCGCCGGCTTTTTGCGTTCCAAACGATCGAACATCATTGCGGTCGTTATCAATTCGCTCACGAATCCGTTTTTTTCTATCTGCATGGATCATTGTATCGATTATATGAACGAAAAAGGATATCGGCCTCTCATTTCTATCGTGAGAGAAGATTTAGATGTGGAAGACATCATATCCTGCATTCAGAACGGCGCCTGCGGGATATTATCTTTTTTGGACGTTACAGACGATAGTATAGATTATTGCGAACAGAATGAAGTGCCGCTTCTCATTTGCGGGCAGAAGCCCCGTCGCGACAGAGTATGCGCCATTTATTCGGACGAGCATCAGTGCTCGAAACTGGTAGCGCAGGAAGCGCTTGCCTGCGGAGCAAAAAAACCGTGCTATGTGAACGGCATTAAAAGCAATCTCAATGACGAGCGGCGGGATAGTTTTGTTTCTATATTAAGGAACAGCGGCCTGAGCTGCGATATATATTCCTATAATTATTATAATAAAGAGCCGTCATTGGCAAAGATCAAGCGCAGCGTGCAGGAGAACGAAAACGACTTTATCTTTTGCTTTAACGATGAGATCGCGGCGGGGGTACAGGAAGCGATGGAAACGGAAAAGAATTTTCGGGGAGAGATTTACGGTGTAGACCGTTTTTCGGAATATCTTTCCTATTGCCGCAAAGTGAAGAGTGTGGGCGGCAAACTTGGAACTATCGGTAAACGAAGCGCTCAACTTCTGATTCGTAAGATTGAAAAGTATGACGGGAAAATTGTGCGTGAGATATTTCCCGTCGAACTCAGTAAATAAAGGCAACGATAAAAATAATAGTAGGAGGTAAAAATGAGGAGATTAGGGAAAGTCGCAGCAATCATGCTTGGTACGCTGTTGATGGGGTGCACGGTGTTCGCGGGATGCGGAGGATCTGCGGACGGGCCAGCAGATACTACGGGGCAGACGGTTGAAGTCGATAAGGGGATCGCGGTCGACGGTACTTTTGACGAATCGTTTTATACTGGCAGGAACTGGCTGACCCTTAATAAGAGAGTGCTGCAAAACGATCAGACGGAAACGGGTACGCTTGAAATGACGACATATTTTTCCGAAACGGGGATAGTGGTTGCCGCACACATCGTCGACAGCCGCGCCGCTGTGTCCGGCAGTTCGGTCGAGACGAGTGACCAAACGTGTTTCAGCGGGTATTTCGCGTTCGGTGATACGATTTCGACGGGCGATGACGTGTATGAAGTGGAAAACACCGCCTCCAATATATTCAAGATTTCCGAATTTATTTCGGGAGAGCTGCATGTAATGGACACGGAGGCAGACGTAACGCCTGTTCATGCAGTGCGTTGCATCGGCGACATCCAAAACGGCGAATGTTATGAGTATTATGTGGAATACTTTATGCCCTATGCGCTGTTCGGCAGGAGCGGCAAACCGGACACGGTGTATTTTAATCCTACCATGATCTCCGCCACGTTTGACGACAAAGGCGAGGCGATCGCCGATTTACGTACTTGGTATAACTTCGGCGAGCAGCAAAGCACACTATACGAGTGGGGGAAACCGAATTCGGGGTATGTGTTTGACAGCAACGGATTCGTTTCCAACAGCCTTGACATTGCGGAGGCGGAAGGCGGCAGCGTTACCGAAGAGTGGGGTTATGATTGGGCGATAACGGGCGACTTAGTCAATCTGAATATCGCCGCGGATGAGGGATACGCGCTCACCTCTTTGCTGGTGAATGGTGAAGAATGCATCGATGACGTAGTTGCAGACGTCTATTTCTTTACCGCAGCGGACGATACGACGGTCGTACCCGTATTTACGGCTGAGGAAGTTGAAAATATCGTTGTCAGCGACGTATACGCCTGGATCGACTACCCCGCGTCGGAGTTTACGTTGGAACTCAACAACGGGGAGAACGATTATACGCTCGAATACGATACCTCCAAACTTACGATCGACAAAGAAGCGAAAACCGTAAAAGCGCTCGCCGAGGGAACGTTTGAAGTAAAGGTAACGAGCGGCAGCGACACGGCAAGTTTCAATGTGATCGGTTCGAGTGTAAGCAGGACCGGAACGGGCAAGTGGGATTCTTCGGCTTACTCTCAAAAGGCAAACAATATAAAGTCGCGGTATGCGTCCGACGGGACTAACGGCACGACTACGGTATTCCTCGGCGATTCCTTCTTCGACAATACCGAGGGGAATTGGGGCAACTTCTATACGTTGTATGCAAACGAATATGACGCGCTCGAACTCGGTATCGGAGCCACGACGACTTACGACTGGGAGAACTTCCTGTTCGACGGCATTCTCGACGATATGCAGCCGAAAAATCTTGTCGTCAACCTCGGCACAAACAATTTGGCCGCCGACTGGGACAGGACAGAAGGATTGGCTGAAAATTTGCAGCGGCTGTTTACGTTGCTGCACGATAAAATGCCGAATACAAACATTTATTATCTCTCGATCACGCAGCGAGTCGATACCACGGCGCACGCAACAAGAATATCCTCGGTAAACGATTTAATGGAACAGTGGTGCGAATATAAAGATTGGATCACGTTTGTGAATGTGGAGGGCCGAGTCTCTTCGAGCGATTTGAAGGACGGATTGCACCCGAAAAATGAAACGTACGCCAATATTTATGTGCCTGCATTGGAAGCGGCAGGGTGCGTCGTAGAGAGGAAATGATATAAGACAATTGAGTTTTATACCGGGATTTTTGCAGATAACGAAATATGGGAACAGAGTATGTTCCCATTCTTCAAGGGAGGAAATTATGCGAATAAAATGGAAGGTATTGCCTTTGGCGCTCGTTCTTGCGCTGTCTGTCGGCATGTTTGCGGCGTGCGGCGGGAATCAGAGTGAACAGAGCGGCGGCTCCGGTCAGCCGCAGACGGATGAAACGAATGGCTACGGATATCTGTGTATCGAAGATCTGACGGTCTATATCAACACCGACCGCGCCTACACTTTCGCGGAGATCACACCCATCTTCACCGTTCCCGATAAGGCGGAGGAACTCACCTATACTTATGATGCGGAAGAAATTAAGATCGAGAACGATATCGTAACTCCGCTCAAACGTGAAGATGCGACGGTAAACGTGCGCGCGGAGAGCGAACACTTCTCGACGACTTTCCGTGTAACGGTTGACTATATCCCGCTGACAGGTTCTGATGCGGACCCGTGGTACGATATATCCGAATTCACTACAAAAATTTCAGCTAATGCAACGAGATGCAGTGCCGTAACGGATGATACGACCATCTTTTTGGGCGACAGCTTTATGGACGACGCATATATAGGCGAATATATGTCTTCTTATGCGGCGGACAAAGACGTGCTGAATGCGGGCATCAGTTCCACGAATTCTTACCATTGGGAGGCAATGTACTCCGACATAATCGGGGAAACATCGCCCAAAAACATAGTCATTCATCTCGGAACAAATAATTTTTACGATATCCGCGCTTCGGTAGAGCAGACGGAAGAGAGCCTGATACGTCTTTTCAAGTATCTGCACACGAGTTATCCCACAACGAATATCTATTGGTTCAATATCACGCAGCGGCAGGATACGGCGTATTCGGCGCAGGTTACCCAGACGAATGCCGATTTTGCGAATTGGTGCGCGCAGTATGACTGGATCACTTGCGTGAATACCTCGCCGAAAATCAGTACATCGATGCTTAGTGACGGCGTGCATCCGCTTACGGAATACTATTCTATATTTACGGATACTCTCGTAAATGCCGGGTGCGAGATCGCGGCAAAAGATGCGTAAAGCGTTGCCGGAAATAAAAGGACAGGAGTAAATTATGAGAAAAAAAAGAACTGTATTGGCTGTATGCATGGCGGCATTGCTCGGTTTAACTGCGTTTGCCGGTTGTGCTTCGGAGGAATATGCGCTCTCTTATTATCATGGAGAGAACAAGGACGAAAGCGGTGATTCCGTTTACAATGAGCAGCTTTTTTACAGCAATACGTTGCAGCAGGGGTATCCCGATCCGTTCGTGCTCGACGATACGGCGCGGAGCGGTTACTATTATTTGTACGGGACTTCTGGCAGCTTTTCCATCATGCGATCCAAAGATCTTGCGGTGTGGGAAGACGTCGGCCCGACTCTCGTCCCGCCCGTCGACGGGGAGATCCCCCGGCTTCTGCATGCGGATATGTGGGCGCCGGAGGTGATCTACGACGATGAAACAGAACTTTATTATCTGTTTTTCAGTGCAACGGCCGAAGAGGATACAACGTATACGGAGGGAAGCGGCATCGTCAGCGGCGTAAGCTATTGCAACCTCTATGTGGCAACGTCCGACAGCGCGGAAGGCCCGTTTGAAATGGTAAATTTCATGGATGCGGCAAGCTGCGGAGAATCGGCTTTGCATGATTACAATACGACTGCCGGCATCGTGCTTGATGAAAACGAGTTTTCCGAGTATGCATGGGTTCGTCAGGACGGTGTGTACTATGAGGCGGCATTCCCGCACTATTTTGCGAAGTATTGCCTTTTCAGCCCGGATGAATTGTACAAATTCAACCGCAACAACGGAGTTTCCGATGAAACGGGATTGAACGGCAGAGGATATTTCGGAAATATCGATCCGTCCCCCTTTGAAGACCCCGAAACGGGAGAGAAGTACCTCTATGTGAAGATGGAAGGCACGAACGGGATCATGGTCGTGCACATGTTTGACTGGCTTACGCCCGACTGGGACAATGCCGAGATCGTGCTCATGGTCAACTATTATACGGTAGAGGATTGGCGCAATAACACAAATTACGGTGTTTCCTATGAATCGGAAAACTGTAACGAAGGGCCGCATATGCTCTATCGCGACGGCGTTTATTATCTCACGTTTTCCGCGAACGGATACGGGTCGAGCAACTATCGCGTGGCGACTGCGGTGGGCGACAGCCCGATGGGGCCTTTCCGCAAACTGACGGAAGAGGAAGGCGGCTTGTTGTTGTGTTCGAGTACAACGGAAAGCAACTCCGTTTCCGGCGCGGGGCATCATTCCTTCGCATATGTGGGCGATCAGTTGTATATTATCTATCACCGTCATAGGAACTATCTTGTCGGCGGGTCCGACCGTTATACGGCGATGGATGAAGTCAAATGGCTTACGGTCAAGGATATAAACGGAAACGATCTTGTCGTGCCGTATACCAACGGGCCTACCGATACGTTGCAGCCCCTTCCGGAATCTGTCAGCGGCTATAAAAACATAGCTGCGGAGGCACAGGTGTCTTGCAGCAACGAAGAAGCGGAGATCTCCTGCGTGACGGACGGATTCCTTTCCGTACATAAGACAGCGGATCCGACATTCATGAGCTATGTGCGGGAAACGTATTCGTCGGATACACAGACGACGTTTACCTTTGCTTTTGGCTCCGCTCGCACGATCCGTGCGGTCATGGTGTACAATTCGGCGTCCTACCGAGACATTTTCTTGAATATTTCGCGCATCGAGTTTACGCTCGCAGACGGAAGTACGCGAGTGATCCGCGATCTTTCGTTCGACGTCGATCAGTATTGCGAGGTTTCTGATTTTTCGGGAGAGATCAACTACGTCACTTCGGGGGCGGCGGCATTTGCCGAGTTCTATGACTTAGATGTGACGTCCGTCAGCATCACGGTAGATCTTCCCGAAGGGCAGGAACGGGTCGGGATTTCCGAAATTCGCATTCTCGGCAAATAAGGAGGAAAAACATGAAAAAGTGGATAAAAGCGGCGGCGCTTATGAGTTGTTGTGCGTTGCTTTCGGCATCTCTTGCCGGTTGCGGAACGACGATCGTCGAGGATCCGAATGCCTATACCTTTACAAATCCGGAGCAGCCGCAGGCACAAGTCGATGCGGATATGACGATCGACGGCATATTTGATGAAGCACGTTGGAATGAAGTGCGCTGGCTGTATGCGGTAGACAGGATCAATGCCGTTCAGTATGCCGATATTTCTTTTACGACATCGTACGGGGAGCAGGGCGTCTATTTTGCGATGAGGGTTGAGGAGCACGGCACCAATATCTATGTCAATCATGACAGGGGGTCGGTCATGAACAGCTGCATTGAGATGTATATGGGCCCCGCCACCGATCCGGGAGGAAGCCGCCGCATTTTTGAATTCGATTTTCAGGCGGACGGCACATACAGTTCCCGCCTCAACTACAACGGTTGGAATGATGCAAAGACGACATGGGATAAAATGCCGGTTGTGGCTTCGCAGGCACTCGGCGGCGAGGTGAATACGCCCGAATGTTATGGTTACACCGTTGAGGCGCTTTTCCCGTGGACATTCCTTGAATTTGCAGGATATGACGTGGAAACGCAGGAGGAACGGGATTCCCTCGTCCTCGGAATCGATCCTGCACACATCTTTTCATTTAATTATGAGGGTACGGATCAGTCGAACGACCGTTATTGGTCCAGGTGGTCGACGGACTATATCGGAAGTTTGTGGCAGAATCCTTCCACGTTCTTTAAATTCGACAAGAACGGTCTGGTTGCCTACGATTATACCGTGGAGTACGGCGGAACCGGTACGGGAACGTTGCAGGAGAGCCATGGTTTACCCTATATGCTGGTCGATAATGCGGTAACGTTTACCATTACGCCGCTGAACGGAGCGTCGGTCACTGCGCTGACGGTAAACGGACAAGATTATATTGACAGCCTGGTCTTGTCGAGCGGGGTCTATCAGTTTTCAATCGGGGTTCCGACGGAAGACGTGGAGATCCGCGTGGAACTGAATTGAGGTAAAATGCCTTACGGCTTTTATAAAATAAAAAAGGAGAAAGGGAAATGAGCAAAAAACTGAAAATGTTGACAATGTCTGTTTTAGCGCTCCTTTGTTTCGCATGTCTCGGCCTTTTCGCGGCGTGCGGCGGGAACGAAGAAACACACGTGCACAGTTATACGCAGTGGGCGTATGACAACGAACAGCATTGGAAAGTATGCCCCGACGACGGCGCGATCGACGAAAGTTCCTATGGGGATCACGTTTTTGTGGCGGGTGAATGCGAGTGCGGGGCACAGGAGAGCGGCGGCGATCCGTCTGTACCTAAGGAATACGGCACAGCCAGCGGGCAGATCTATCTGCACAAACTCGGTCAGTACGTCGAGGACTATACGGGGGTAACGATCGACCTCGGCGACGACAGTGTTACCGTCGATTATGACAGCGCGACGGGGCAATTCGAGCTTTCCGATCTTGTGGCGGGACAGTCGTATACGCTTACGATCTCCAAACTCGGCTACAATTCCACTTCCGCGCAAATTCAGGTCGAGGCGGGAAAAAATACGGTGCTCGGGCAGGCGGCAAGTACGCTTGAATATGCGGCGTTCACAAGCGCCGTAGGTTGGAACAGCCCGAATTATACCTATGTCAATGAAGAGGACGGCCGTATCGGAACGACAAGCAATACGTTGGCGGAAAAGACAGTCGATCGGTATGATGACGTGGCCCTAACGATGACGGTAAACAGAGAGTATGCGAACAATGCGGAGGGGCTTTGGATCTTCTTTGAAGACGGTAACTTTATTTCCGTTGCAATCGGAGACAGCAACACGAGAATCGAATGGGACGGAACCGACTATTATAATGACCAATGGATCGCAGACGGAGAGAATATTACCCTTGATGCGACGGGCGGCAGAAATACTTTTCTCGACGGAAACGGGAATTCGATTTATTACAATTCGACGCCCGAAGAGATCATCGCAAAACACGAGGCAGGCACCCTCGAAATCACCCTCGTCCGGCAGGGCGCCCGCATTTATGCCTTTGTCGACGGCAGCCTGGCGGATGTGATCACCGTCGACGAACAGTATGCGGACGACAGCGTACAGGTCGGTTTTTGGGCAAAGGACGCTGTGTACAGCATAAATCCCCAGTGGCATTTCAGGATCGAGGAAGATGTTTCGTCATATCTGAAAGCGGTTACGGTCGATTTGGACGAGATGGTAAACGGTTCTGCGACGCTTGGTCAGTCGGCTTATAAGATCGGCGACACGGTAACGGTCACTTTCACGGCAGAAGAAGGTTATGCATTGCAGGGCGTGACGTTGAACGATGAAGAGGTTACGAGCGTCGTTCAGGGCGGAGTTTATACGTTCCGCGCCGACAGCACGACTTACAGCGTCGGCGCAACATTTGGAGAGGTTGCGGATCCTGTTTCTTTCTCTGCAACGGTAACGGTTAAAAATAAGGACGGTTCTTCCGATTCTGCGGGTAAGACGGTTTTGCTGTATAACCAGGCATATGAATATACTTTGCCCGTTGCCGACGGTAAGATCGCCGCAGACAGCGTCGCGCCCGGTTCTTATACGGCGGAAATCGACGGATATTATAAACTGAGCATCACTGTCGAAGAAGGCGGTTACGAAGGCGCTCTTGCTTTTGAAGAACTTTTGCTTAGCGCGGGTATAACGGGCGTTGCCGATATTTGTGCGGACGAAACAGTCTATTCCGAAGGTCTTACGCTTACGCTTTCGAAAAACAATTCGAATTCCGATTTGTATCAGCAGGGTATTTTCTATACTTTCAGCGACGGCAGCTGGCTGGATATTCGTATCGAGTACCGCAGTAACGGTTTTTATGTCCAGTTCGCACCCGATAACGCGGGGCATTCTGCGGCGTCGGGCGGAAGTTTGAAGGGCGACTGGTCATCGGTTTCCTTTACTAACGACGAACGCAGCGCGTTCGACGCGGGGACGCTGAAATTGACATTGGTACGCGACGGAAACGTGTTCTATATCTTTGCGGACAGCCGTTTGATGACCACATTCGTTGCCCCGGCGATTTATGCCGAAATGGACGGTGCGATCGGCGTTGCCGTCTGGACGGCGTCCGGAAACGCAATAGATTATAATTATATTTCTTCCGAAAATGTCGCCGATTGGGTCGATATCACGCTTGTTCTGCCCGAAAGTGCGAACGGCGGTACGATCACGGCTGACAAAACGAGCGGAAAAATCGGGGACGAAATGGTGATCACCGTCACCCCCGATGAGGGTTATATCATTACGCTTTTTGAAATCAACGGGGAGAGCCTTCTCGACAAAATAGAAGGCGGCAGGTATGTATTCACAACTACATCGGCGGGTACTTATACCGTTGAGGTAAGTTTTGCACAAGGGTCATTGGCCGAAGCCGATATCGACGTAACGTCCTATGATATTTACCGCAATGCGGAAACGGGCGCGATAACGTCGGTTATCCTGAATGGGAACGGGGTTGAATACAACGTACAGTTGACGGACGGGAGGATCGTCGGCGAGTTCCTTGCGGGTACCTACACGCTTATTGCGGACGGGTACTATGAAGTGGAAATAACGATAGGAGGAGATACGCCGACAGAATCCGTTGCATTGTATACCTTGATCGTGGAAGAGGAGGCGACCGGACAAAAGGCGATCGGCGCAGAAAACACGACGTATACCGAGGGCTTGACCATCACCATGTCCACCGCATATTCCTTGGAGGCGAACCTGTATCGTCATGGGTTTATCTACGGCTTTGTAAATGATGCCGGAAAATTGGACTATGTCGTGATCAGAACTGAGTTCCGTGGTACAAACGGATATCTGCAATATGCATGGGACGATACGATCAATGGCGAAATGGGCGGAGCCGCACTGAAAGCGGATTGGTCGAAACCCGGTGGCGAAGGAGTCGGTGATTTCACGGCGGAAGAAGTCGCCGCATTCAATAACGGCACGTTGGAAGTGACGCTCATACGCGACGCGAACGTTCTGTATATTTATATCGGCGAAAGACTTGCGGATACGCTCGTCCTTGACGAAAAATATGCGCAGGCAGACGGTACGGTGTTTTTCTGGATCGACGGTGCGACGAACGTTCCTCCCGTGTATGAGTATCTCGATGCGGAGATGATTGCGGAGAATTACAATTTCACGGTCTCGATCGGATCTTCCGAGAACGGAACCGTCACCGCTCCCCAAACGGAGAATGTTCCCCTCGGCATGATCGAACTCACAATAACGCCGGCAGATGGATATGTGTGCGCGGAACTTCTGATCAACGGTATTGACGTAACGTCTTCCATCGTTGACGGCAAACTGTCGTATGCGTTGGGTACGGATATTACCGTTGCCGCGACCTTTATGAAACCGGCCACCGCTTTTGAAGTCACAAAGGTTTCAGACAACACGGAGGATATCCAACTCGGTGATGCCGTAAACGGCATGTCAGTTTTGGCTTACGAATATTTCAAATCGACGGGCGAAAATGAATGTGCGGCCGAAACGAGCGGCGACCCGAGCGATTTACTCGATATTTCTGCGGCTGCGTCCAATAAGGAAGGGGTAGCGAGTGATTACGATCTGGATTCGCATGCGTGGGGCGTATACGACGGAGATACGGCGGGCGTTGCTCCCTGTATCACCGGAGAGTTCGATATGGCCATCAAGATCGCGAAAGACGTGAAGCAGATCCGTTTGTTCGTGGGCGGCTGGTGGATGTCCAATCACGGCGGTACTTTCATTTTGGAAGGGGAAGACTTTATAAAATTCAGTTATCAGCGTGCAAGTTCGGTGTCACAAGTCAACGAGATGATCGTTATCGATGTCGACACAACGGATTGGGCGGAAGACGAGGTTCGTGAGTATACGCTGCACTTTAACGGAAACGGTTATAATCAGCTTCCGTTTGCAGGAATTCAGATCCTCGGCGATACAAGCGCTGAGTAGAGTTGAAAAACGGTTAAGGGCGGGGGATTTCCCCGCCCGAGACTGAAAATCTGCGCACCGCATGTGCGAAACAAAAAAGGTAATACAGATATTTGAAAACCGACCGCGGAACAGAAAGTAAAACTGCTTATGGGCGCGGACTTCTGGACCAATTAGACGTAGGACACATCTCTTGCGTATGAAAAGGGCAAAAGCTCGGCAACGATCGTATCGGGCAGGATGTCGGTGTTTTGCTCGGGCCCGGCGTGAATATCAAGCGTCTGCGGAAAAAGATCAGGATCGGTTAAATCGGGTACGGGGTACACGTTTCAAAAGTAATTGGAGGTTTAATTATGAATGGTAAGAAAGGCAAGGCATTGTCCGTATGCGTCGGGGCGGCGATGCTGATCAGTACATCGTTCGGGCTTGCCGCTTGCGGCGGCGGGTCAAGAGGTTCCAACCTCGGCGAACATGAAGTGGGCGACCGCATCGAAATCTCATTCTTGTGCGATGCGAACGCCGTATCCGAAGATGCATGGGTCGGCCTCATCACGGCGTATAACGACGGACAGGGGCTTGAAGACGGTGTTTATGTATCGGCAAGAATGCAGGCCGGGGCATCGTCTCCCGCGGCGAGCATCTTTACCCGGGGCGAAGATTATGCGTACAACGTTGTCGCCGTGTGCGATTCGCAGAACGCTTTTCAGACGCTCGCGATCCGCCGGGACAGCAATCATGCGCCTGACGGTTATTTTCTCGACCTTACGCCCTATGCGGAGGCGGACGAGGATTTTCAAAACAATACCATTCCTGAAAATGTGATGAATTGGTGGAGAATGACGTACAATCAGAACGCGCGCCAGGGGGCAGGACAGGAAAAACATGTCATCGGCGCGGGGCAGACTTTGCTGGGTGTTCCGTACGGCACAAATCCGCAGTTCAACTGGTATAATGAGCGCCTGTTCGAGGAGTCGGGCATTAACGTGATCTCCTGCGAAGAGGAGCGGCTTGCTGAGGAATATCCGAACGTGCAGCCGCACGGGTATGCAGAATACAAGGAGGCGCCTTTCGAGGGCGCCGTGCAGTCCGAAAACCTCGCGGGGGAGCAAGTCTATAAAGTATTCAATAACCGCATCGGCATGAATTGGGAGGAACAGCGCTATCTGTTCAAGTGCTTCACGAAGGAATATAATTCCTCTTCTTCTCCCACGAATTACGGTTTTGCGTCTGAGTATTGGTTCAACTACGGGTGGTCTGTCGGCGGCGATGTCATGGGCTTTAACGGGCAGGATTACGACTTCACGCTCATGGACGATTCTGCAAACTATATTGTAACGAAAGACGGCACCGTGATCAACGGCAACACATACGCAGCGGGCGAGATCGTGCGCTATGAGGACAAGGTCAATCAAAGCAACATCGCCTCCATGGACGGCGTGTATGCGATCGAATCGATCTACAATGCGGTCAAAGAATACCTTTCCGTGCAGGTGCCTACGGCAAATACGGTTGACGTCAAGGACGGCGTGACTTATAAGGGCTACGGCGTGGCTACGCCTGAGCTGGGCAGCGCGGATAACTGGTTCAATACGGCGCAGATCGTCATGGTGCGCGGCACGACGGAAGGGATCCGCAACCGCTTTGAGTCGGATTCTGCGGCGGATTTCGACATTTGTCCCGCCGAAACGTACCGCGAATATGAGGGCGGCAGCGTGTACTATGACGGCGAGGAGACATTCGCCAACGAATATCTGAAAGTCATCGGCGAAACGTATGACGGCGAGGAGTACACGGGCGAATTAAAAGTAGTAGACGGAACGCCGATCGTCGGCAATACGACGACGGCAGGCATTTCGCAGGGGCTTGTCATTCCTGCATGCTCCGATCCCGATAAGTATCAGGCGGCATGGGATTTCATCAGCTGGGTCGCGACCGAGGGCCAGCAATATATCGCCTATACGAATACGCTCTCTCCCGTGGCGACGGACGTTCTGTTCAGTGACGCATACGTCGAAAACGAGGCGATCGCGCAGGGGAAAAACTTTTATGCGGTTGCTATGATGGCGAGCAATGTCAGTCGCGGCGACTGGGGCTATTTTGAAAACGGCAGTTGGGTGACCGACTGGTCGGACTATTTCAATAATAACTTGCGTTACGGCAGAAATACCATCAGTGAGTTTCTTGCAGAAAAAGCAGATGACGCAAAGAATGCCCTCAATAATATGTACTGCGTCATCAAGGGGATCCGCTGATGGTTACCAAAGATGAAGCAATGGCTGCGGACGGTTGCAGCGCGGAAGCCGGGCTCGCCGTCCGGCGGAAACTGCCCAAAAAGAGAAAATGGAAATCTGTACAATGGCTGTGTTTCGGCCTTGCGCTTATTCCTATCGTCAGTTTCGCTGTATTCAGCGGGGTACCGGTGGTGCTGTCTTTCATTTCCATGTTCACGAATATGGAAAATAACGACCTTTCCACAATGGAGTGGAATTCATTTCAGAATTTTATAGAAGTATTCCATGATGAGCGTTTTTGGAGATCATGGAAAACGACGTTTTGGCTCGCAAGTGCACAGCTTGTGACTCTGGTGATCGCGTTGATCATCTCGGTTCTCTTGGAACAGAAAGTCAAGGGCGCGAAGGCAATGCAGGTACTGTTCTTTATTCCGTATATTTGCTCGGCAGTTGCCGTTGCGATCATGTGGCAGTGGGTGTTTTCCAAAGATTTTGGCGTTTTGAACGCTATTTTCGGCACGAATATCGATTGGCTGAACGATGCGGAGCATCCGTCGCGTCTCGTATGGTGTGTCTATATTACTACCGTTTGGTCGGCGCCCGCATACGGCATCGTTATGTTCAAGGCTGCGCTCAAAAATGTGAATCCGTCTCTGTACGAGGCCGCGTCGCTGGACGGGGCAAACGGTTTCGACCGTTTCTGGTACGTTACGCTTCCGGCGATTAAACAGGTAACATTGTTTTTGCTTTTGGCGAGTATTACCGGCGGTCTTGCCGTTTTCGATGCGGTCACGGTTTTGGCGCCGCTGTCATGGACGGGCGTTGCCGGGCCCGGGGACATCGGGCTTACCGTAAACTACTACATTTACATCAAGGGCGTACAGCAGAGCGAAATGGAATACGCCGCGGTGATGAGCTGGGTACTGTTTATCGTTACGTTTGCGATCTCATTCTTTGTCATTCGTGCAAGAAATAAGGCTGCGGAGGAATAAGAAAATGAAACAGGAAACAATTGCGATTTCAGGGCCGAAGCAAAAAGAATCGTCCGTCCGCAGGAAAAGTGGCAAAAAGATCCATGTCGGACGCATCGTCATTTATGCAATCCTTTTGTTGTATTCACTTTGGATCCTTGCGCCGTTTTTGATCATTCTCGTGACCTCCTTTACATCGAATGCGGAATACGCAGACGCTACGGGCTATATCTGGTGGCCGCAAAACCCGTCGATAGAAGGGTATCTGCGCCTCTTTTCCGATGACCCGTACATGATCGGCGGAATACCGTCGTTGTTCCGCGGGTTTATCAATACCATGTGGATCACGTTGCTGCCTCTCTTTTCGGGATTGTTGCAGTCCCTTTTGGTGGCATATTGCTATTCCAGATACAATTTTCCTTGCAAAAACGTTCTTTTTATGGTCACGGTCACACTGATGTTCGTCCCTCTTGGTGCATTCGGTTTCGTGAGTTATATGTTTTATCAGAATATCGGCTGGACGGAAGGATATGCGGCGTGGCTCCCGATGATCGTACCGGGGATGTTCGCCAGTGCGGGAACGGTATTCTTCCTGCGGCCGTATTTGGAGGGGATCAGCGGCGAGATCGTCGAGGCGGCGCAGATCGACGGTATGGGGTTCTGGCAAATTTTCTTTGCGATCATTATCCCGCTTTCTAAACCCGCCCTTATAGCGCAGTTCATCTTCGGGTTCGTCGGCGGTTATAACAATTATTCGGGCGCTCTGCTCTATCTGAACGATCAGATCGAATCCATGTGGACATTGCAGCTTGCATTGCAAAAACTCATTGCATATCTTTCCACTTCTGTAAGCGGAGATTACGCATTCCGTTGCGCTACGGCGCTTATGGCGATGCTTCCGCTGATCATCGTGTACCTGTTCTGCCAAAAGTTTTTTATCGAGGGTATCTCTTTTGGCGGCGGGAAGGAGTAAAATAGAGGAAATGCTCATGAAAGAAAAGAAATTTTTGAGTTGTTTATTGGGGCTTGTCATGTCTTGCGGCGCGCTTACGGGGCTTGCCGCTTGTGGGCAGGGAACGGAAAACGGCGGAGAAAACAACAATCCCGCTGTGGTTTGTGAACACGAATTGCAACGAGTGGAGCGTCAGGAGCCCACTTGTACAGAGCCGGGGCATATCGGGTATTATACGTGCTCTTTGTGCGGAAAGATATTTTTTGACGAAGATGCGGAGATCGAGCTTACGCAGGAAGTTGCTTCTATTCCCACCGTTTCGCATTCCGTGGAGTACTATGCGGCGGCGGAGGGAGACGGCATCAACCGTCCGCACAGCGAGTATTATCACTGTTTTGTCTGTGGAAAGTATTTTTCCGATAAAGCAGCCGAGAACGAAATCACATTCTCAGATATTTACGGCGACGATCTGGCACCCATACGCCTTACGGACGGGACGGGAACAAGCGCGGGGACGATCAGCCACAACCTGTTTGAAGGAAAGAGCTATAATTCCGAATCGCAGTATGCAGATCTCTATGACGATTTCGTGTTGCGCGGATTCATGAGTTGGACGAATGAAAACGGATTATCTTTTGCGGAATTTCCTACAAACGGCGTTTTGCAGGTGAATATCAATTTGAACCGTGAATGTACGTTAAACGGTACGGGCTGGTACAACTGTCGTATTCGTTACACAAAAGAAGGCGGTCTTATGTACGGAAAGATGGCTACGGCAGACAATCTTGCGGCGCCGGAAGAATTCACGAGCCTCTTTGAAACGCAGGGAGGGATCTATTTCCGTATCGTGCGCAACGGCGGCACAATCTCTTTCTATTTTGAAGACGCGGACGGTAATGCGCAACTTATGTGCAGTGAATCGAGTTTCGGTTCCGAGGCGATCGTCCGCATTACGGCCAACCATGACGGGCAGACGGCAGGCTGGGTTCCTTCCGTTACACAGACTGCGTTGGTAGTCGGTATCACCGATGCAAACTTTGATTTTTCCTCCGTATACGAGGAGTAAATTACAGAATGGCAGGGAGAACTTGTTTGCGCTCCCTGCTTTTCTATCAAATTTTGCAAAAAAGTTTCCAAATATGCCTATTGAAAACGCACGTATTTTATTATATAATAGTATAGAATAAACAAGGGTAAGACAATGAAATTATTTCAAGTAAACGATAATTTGGATTATGCAGAAGATGAACATGTAAAAAAGAATACTTTTATAGGGAAAGAACCGGCGGGCGGAACATTGCCGGCGTTTGAAGAGAATGCAGATAAACTTCCTCGCCCGATTTGGGAGAATCATGAAAGCGTCATCGATTGTTACTATAAAGCGTGGAAACTCGCGTTCGGGAATTTACGCAAGGCGAAAAAAGAGGCGGGATTTGTGTCTGACTTCATCGATACGGCGTTTAACGGATATCTCTTTATGTGGGATTCCGCGTTTATCGTCATGTTCGGTAAATACGGCCGACGAGTATTCGATTTTCATAAAACGTTAGACAATTTTTATTCGCATCAGCATAAAGACGGTTACATCTGCCGCGAGATCTGCGAGGATCAGGCGGGCGAACAATGGACGCGGGACGATCCGTGCTCCACAGGTCCGAACGTGCTGCCGTGGGCAGAATGGGAATATTACTTGCTGACGGGCGACAAGGAGCGTATTGCACGCGTTTTCGATCCGCTGCTCGCATATCATAAGTGGCTGCAACTTAATCGATCGTGGCCGGACGGCGGGTATTGGAGCTGCGGGAACGCGTGCGGCATGGACAACCAGCCGCGGCAGGAGGAGGGGTACAACCCTTGGAGTTCGCACGGGTTCATGACGTGGATCGATTCCTGTGCGCAGATGTGGCTGAGCGGAAAAACGCTGATCGAAATGGGCAAGCTTTTAGGCAGACAGGAGGAAACTGCATGGCTGGAAGATGAGAGCGCCATGCTCGAACAACTTATCAATCAAAAAATGTGGGACGAAAAGACTGCGTTTTATTACGACCGACGCAGAAATGGAAATCTAAGCGGAGTAAAGACGGTGGGCGCTTACTGGACGTTGCTTGCGGGGCTTATTCCCAAGGGGCGTTCGGACGCGTTCGTCGCACATCTCGATAACGAAAAGGAATTCAAGCGGCCCAATCGCATTCCGTCTCTTTCGGCGGACGATCCGCACTATAACGCGCAGGACGGAGGATACTGGCTGGGCGGCGTATGGGCTCCCACCAATTATATGGTTTTGCGCGGGTTGACAAAGTACGGTTATCATACTTTGGCTTATGAGATCGCGCGGGATTATCTGAAAAATGTCGTTGAAGTGTATGAAAAAACGGGAACTTTATGGGAAAACTATTCTCCTGAATGTGCGGCACAGGGGGCTGCAAAGGCGGATTTTGTCGGTTGGACGGGACTTGCGCCCATCAATATTCTGTTTGAGTACGTGTTCGGTATTCAGGCAGATATGCAGGAGAAGAAAATTGTTTGGCGCGTCAACCGCAAGGAGAAACACGGGATTGAAAATTATCCGTTCGGCGACCATACAGTGTCTCTTATGTGCGACGCGAGGATGTCGGAGTGTGAGGAGCCGCAGGTAACGGTCAGGAGCGACGAACCCGTTACCGTCGAAATTATTTGGAAGGGAGGGAAAAAGACTGTACGATGGGCAAAATGAATTTTTTGGAATTGGAAGGGAAAGATCATTTAGTTTAGAAAAATTTGCAAATGCCATGGCGTGGCTGAAAGCGTATCCCGGGAGCGAACTTGTGATTCCGCCCGGGGTGTATGAAGTGACCGAAAGCCGCGCCCGCGCCGTCTTTTCGAATATGCTTTCGGGAAAGTATGGCGGCAACCCGCAGGATATCATGTTCCGCCCCGATTTCCCCTATACGAGGGTTTTGGATTTTTACGGGCAGGAAGGGACGCGTCTGATTGCAGACGGCGTCACGCTGCTTCTCGACGGTTTTTTTGAACCCGTTTCCTTGCGGCATTGCAAAAACGTTTCTGTGCGCGGGCTGATCATCGACTACAAGCGCAAGCCCTATTCGCACGGGTACATTGAAAAAGTTGCGGACGATGAATGCGTTGTACGTTTTACGGCAGATATGCCGGACGGCTTTCCTTTTCCCCGTTATGCGGTATGTGATCCGCATACGGGTTTGTTCCGTTATTATCCTTTCGGCATAAAGCGGTGGCGTCGGCTCGAAGGCAATACTTTTGCCGTGCAGGTTGACTGCGATCCGAAAATATATACGGGGGCGGAGCTGTATGTGTGGCATTCCTACCATTCCCGCCCGGCAGTGTGCATTCAAAATGCGGAGGGAGTCACCCTGCGCAATGTGGTTATTCACGCGTAGCCCGGCATGGGCGTCGTGGGGCATTTGTCGCGCGATATTGTTTTGGACGGCGTATCCGTCGTTCCTTCGGCAGGGGAACGCATGTCTACCAATACGGACGCCACGCACTTTTCCTCTTGTTACGGGCAACTTATCTTGCAAAATTGCGTGTTCGACGGGCATGGCGACGATGCAGTCAACGTTCATAACTACGAGCATGCCTTTGCGCTTGTTGGCGGCAACCGTTACAGGCTCGCTTGTCTTGCGGCGGACGGCACGCACACACAGGCAGTCGATCTTCCTTCCGTCGGCGACGAAATGCAGCTCATAGCGCACGGCACGCTCGAAAAAGGGGAAAAATTTGTCGTCATAGCGGCGCAAGCCAATGCGGACGGAACGTGCGACGTCACTTTTGACCGGCCCCTCCCTGTGGGTTCGGAAGGGAAGTATTATCTCGAAAATGCTACGGCCTGTCCTGAATTTGTGTTTTCGCATTGCCGCACCCGCAATCATTTCGCGAGATCGGTGCTCATCAAAACGCGGAGGGCAACGGTCGAAAAGAATATTTTTGAGCACTCCGACCTGACGGCGGTGGTGGTTGCCGCCGAAGAGAATTGGGAGAGGGAACATCCTTGGAACATGTGGAAATTTGCAATAATGTCTTTCTTGCATGCGGAACGCGCGGAGATGTCCCGTGTGCCGTGGCAGTATATACGGGTTCTCGCGAGAAAACAGGCAAACAACATAAAAAAGTCGTTATCAAAAAGAACGTCGTTCTCTGTTCCGAGGGGCAGAGCCCGTTTGCTTTTGCCAATGGGCAGGAAGTCGTTGCCGAAAATAATCTGATCGTCGGAGAATAAATATCATTATTGTCGCGCAGAAGAAAAATATATTTGCGGAGTGTCGACATCATTGGTTTGCTGATTGAAAACGAAAAATTTACATATGCAAAAATTATTGTCGTAAAAGATTCAATATGCGTTTGAAAAACAGTTGCGTCGCAATTCGCAAAAATAAATTCTATTTTTGTGAAAAATATTATGATTCGAGATGCTCTTGAATTAAAAAACTTTTTACTGAGCGGCAAAATTGCAGCTGCTGTATGCATATAGATCGTAAGGACATGTTACAGTACCCTGTATTGGGGCCAAAAGATCGGCGCGGCGCGTACTTTTAAACAATTCGTTCCCCGGCTGGCTGAATGAAGCAGATATGGGCGCAACAACGGTATGGGAGCGTTGGAATTCTTTAACGCCCGACAGCATGAACAGCTATAACCATTATGCTTACGGTTGGGTGATGGAGTTCGTTTATCGGCGCATCGCTGGGATAGAGCCTTGCGCTGCGGGATTTGCAAAGATCAGGATCGCCCCGCACCCCTGCAAAGGATTGCCGGAATTCAGCGCGGAATACGAAAGCGTGCGCGGCAAGATTTTTTCGGGATATAAACAGAAAGGCGGCAAGATCGTCTTCACCGTTGAAGTTCCGCAGGGCGTTAAAGCGGAAATCGTTTTGCCCGAATGAAAAAGCGGATCGATCCCGGCTTTTTGAACAGGCCGTATCTGGCCATGTGCGGGATGCGGTACAATTCCGCTGTACGGCGATGACGCTCCCGCGATGAGCGCTCGTGCCGCTGTCTGTTGCGCTCACTTTGCTCGAATACATAACGGGGCTGATCTTTATTAAGGGAGTGAAGATCAAACGGTGGGATTATTCCAACCAATGGGGGGATATTCAGGGGATCATCTGCTCGCTGTTTTTCCAGCTCTGGGGCGCCGTCGCAACGATTTTATTGTCAATCTGAACAGGAGAGGTTTTGTATGGATAAAATTTTTTCGAAGGCAAAATGGATATGGCTTGCGGAAAGCTGCATCAATCAATACGCCGATTTTGTCGATACGTTTATTGCGGAACAGGGCCGCCCCGTCCGGCTGTATATCAGTGCGGACTCGAATTACGCCGTCTATATAAACGGAAAGCTGCTTTATGCGGGGCAATATCCCGACTATCCCGATTATAAAGTGTACGACGTGTTCGACATCGTTTCTTATTGTAAAAGCGGTGAGAACCGCATAGCGATCCTCTGTATGTACGTGGGGGAGGATAACAGCACCTACTATGCGGCGGAAGCGGGGCTCTGTTACGAAATCGTGAGCGAAAACAAAGTGCTCGCATACAGCGGGGAGCATACCCGCAGCCGCCTTGATCCTTGCTATCGTAGCGGCGCCATGGAAAAGATCAGCCCGCAGCTCGGATATTCTTATCGCTATGATTCGAGGCGGGAAGACGGTTGGACGGAAAAGCATGCGGACGGATTCGGCCGCAGCGTTTGCATAGAAAAAAACTGCCGTTGGGTTGTCAGGCCGATCGAGCGCCTGCGTTATGTGTGGGAAGCGCCGCATATCCTCCGCTCCTGCGGCGGATATTCTCTGCCCGAAAATAAGGGAACGGCGGCGGAAAAGGTAAAAAACAGCTATCTGAGGCACGCGGCGCCTTGCAACGAAGTAAAACTGCCGAGCGAAAACGGTTTTACCTTGTGTTCCGATGCTACGGGGTGTTATATCCTGGTCGATATGCTGGAAGAATGTGCCGGTTTTGCGTATCTCGATTTTGAACTTCCGCAGGACGCGGAGGTATATATCGCGTTCGGAGAGCACCTGCACGACCTTCGCGTACGCGCGGAGATCGGCGGCAGGAATTTTGCGGCAACGTATATCGCGCATCGGGGCAGAAACCGTTGGCTGGGCTGTATGCGCAGGCTCGGCTTGCGGTATTTGCAGATCCATTTTTCCGCTCCGCAGGTCAAAATATACGATTGCAGGATCGTAAAAACGGAATATCCGGTCGAAGCGCTGCCGGCGAAGGTAAAGGATCGCTGGCATCGGCAAATATATGAGTGCGGGGTGCGCACTCTGCGCAATTGCATGCACGAGCATTATGAAGATTGCCCCTGGCGCGAACAGGCGCTTTACGCGTGCGACAGCCGCAATCAGATGTTGTTCGGCTATGAAACGTTTTCGGGCGGAAATCTGCAATACGCGCAGGCAAATTTGCGGTTGATTTCAAAGGGGCTGCGGAGCGACGGCCTGTTGCAGCTGTGCTTCCCTTCGCGCATGTATATCACGATCCCCGCGTTCAGCCTGTACTATATTCTTGCCGTCATCGAAAATTACGAATTTGCAAAAGACAGGCAGTTTACGGAAGAGATGCTGCAAACGGTCGAAAAAATAACGGCTTGTTTTTCAGGAAGGATAGACGATACGGGCCTTCTGCCGAGGTTTACAGAGCCGCCGTATTGGAATTTTTACGAGTGGCGAGACGGGCTGGACGGCGAGCCCATAATGCGCGATCATGAGATCCCCAAGCGGTACGACGCATGCTTGAATTTAATGTATGTGATCGTGATCGAGCGGTTGGAAAGGCTGTATCGGCAGCTGAACAGAAAATTGCCGCAGGAATATATCGTTCAGGTCGAAAAGATGAAACGCAGTATCCGCAATTATTTTTATGATTCGCAGCGGCACGCCTTTGTCGTGAGCCATGACGGTAAACGCGCGGATAAAATGTATGCGCAGCTGACGCAGGCGCTTGCTCTGCTGGCAGGCGTTTGCGAGGGCATAGAAAAGGAAATTACGGAGAGTCTGTTCGACGAATCGCTGATTCCGGTAACGCTCAGCTGTAAGCCGTGGGTCTATGAGGCTCTGCTGCGAGAGGGACAAGGGTATTTGAAATGGATCGTTCGGGATATAGAAAACGTATACGGAAAAATGGTGCTGAACGGCGACACAACTTTCTATGAAACGGAAAAGGGCGCCGACGATTTCGGGCTTGCCGGAAGCTTATGCCATGCATGGTCTGCGGTCGCCTGCTATATTTTCAACAAATACGGCGAAGAGATCGAATAGGCTTTGCGGCGCCGTTCCTGTCTGAAAACAGCGTGGCAGAACGGTAAAGAACAGATTTTCCCGGCGAGTTGCTTAAATAGCGGCGAGAGGGGGGGGTATGCCGGGCTCTTCGTTTTCGATTGCAATTTACAGGCAACCAAGACGGTTCCTTGGTGCTACACGAAAAGCGCCCGCGCACGACCGTGCGCGGGCGGCTGTTATTTTTGATTTTTGTTTGGCTTTTCGGCTGCTTCCCGCATCCTGCCCGAAAAAATGGATTCTAATTCTTCGAAAGTTCCTTTTTTCAGTAAATTCCGCTGGCAAACGATGATGTTGCCCGCATTCGGCGTGTACAGAAGATAGCAGCGCTCGTCTTTTACGACCTTGCGCACTTTTCCGACTTCACGCTTTTTTGAGACCTCCTTTTCCGCAAGATACTGCGTAAAGCGGATCTCTTCTCCCTCGATCTGTATGCGGAAAAGCCATTGCTCTTTTGAAAGTGACTTCGGGCTGGGCGCGATAAATAAAAAAACGGTGAGAGCCAACAGCAGCGCCGCGAATACGGTAAACATGACAAACTCTCCGCCCGTTGTGCCGGCAACGACGGCGAGGCCGGCCACGACTGCGGTAAGAACGGCCGTCCATACCGCATAATATCTCTTTTTCCGCCTGTCGGCATTTTTTTTGCAGGCAAGGGAAATCTCCCCGAAAAATTCTATCATCGACCTTCTCCTTTTCCGAAAAATTATAACACATTTTCAGACCGTTTGGATAGCTTTTTCGCATAGTTTTTTCCGAAAAAGATGCGCGACAAAGTTGACTTTTTCTCTTGTTTTCGTTATAGTTATGTTGCAAATGCAACATAACAGATGTTTGCAGGGGGTTAGATATGGAAAAAGCCGTGACCTCGCTTTTTGACGGGGTATCCAAGGAAGAATATGCCGCCATGATGATATGTTTTAAAACGGTAACGAAAACTTACCGCAAGGGAGAGGAGATCCCCATGCCGCACGACCGCGTTGCCGTGGTGCAGAAAGGATTTATCAATCTGATCAAAACGGATATAGACGGCGTGCGTACGATTTTTGAACAGTTAGGGAAGGGCGGCGTGTTCGGAGACGTTCTGGGTTTTGCGTGGGCGGACGCAAGCTTTTTTTTGATTGCTGAGGAAGACAGCGAGATACTCTATATCGATTATGAGCACATCGTAAAAAGATGTTACAAAGCCTGTGCGCATCACAGCACCGTAGTTTCCAATCTCGTAAAACTGATGAGTGAAAAGACGCAGGCGCTTTCCGAGCATCTTGAAATTCTCAGCCGCCGCACGATACGCGAAAAGCTGCTCGCTTATTTTACGATGACGGCTGCAAAAAATAAGAGTTCTTATTTTACCTTGCCCTTTTCGCAGACAAGCCTCGCGGATTACATTTGCGTAGACAGGAGCGCCATGGTAAGGGAACTCAAACGCATGACGGACGAGGGGCTCATAGAAATCGAACGGCGCAACGTCAAAATGAAATCCGTAAAATAAAAAGATCGCCTTAAAGCAAACGTCAAAGCGGCGCTCGGAGGACTGTTATGCAATGTCCCGCCGAGCGCCGCTTCCGGGCTTTTCGCGAACCTTTCAAAACGCCTTCCGCAAAGTTATTGCGGAAGGCGTTTGCTGTTCAGATCAAAAAATCATCAATGACCGAGTACCGTTGCCGTCAACGCCCAATTGTTATAACAGAGCGTTTCTTTGTCCTTGGCGTCCTTTCCGATCGGCAGAACTTCCTGCTCGAGCTCTTCTATTTCGAGCAATTCGCCCGTCAGATATTTTTCCAGGATCCTGCGGCAATGGCGCAGACGGCGTATCGCCCCGCCGAACCGGATATCATGCCGCTCGAAGCCGAATCCCTTGGCCTCTTTGTTCCATTGTGCGCAAAAACTCTCGTAAAAAGTTTCCAGCCTGCGTTCGCATTCGGCATAGTCGGAGATCAGCATGCAAAGCCCGTCCATATTGCGGCTTTTGTAAAGGGCGCGCGTACGCACGCCGAGGTCGTATTTGATTTCCAATACCGAGCAAAGATCTGCAAGCGTACGGAAGAGATAACCGAACCGATCGTTCTGTGCGCCGCGCTCCAAAATCGCCCTTGCCTGGGTAAATTTTTCTTTCTTTTCCGCATCGCAGGAGCGGTCGAGCAATCCCATGAACGGGTCGTTGTACAGCATATATTTGCAGGCGTTTTTCGGAAAGTCCTCGCCCGCATAGAAATTCGGAAGATCGGTCGCCATAAAATCTTCCCACGCTATGCCCGTCAGTTTTTTGAACCCCGCGCGAAGCGACTCTTCGTCGAAATTTCCTTCCGCGTACTGTGCTGCGGCATACAGCGAGGGCAGCACGCTGAACAGGGAGCTTTCCGAACCGTCATCTTTCCATACTGTGAAAAATATATCCCTTACATCGTTTTTGCGGCATGCGGAGAGCGCCGCGCGAGATGCTTTGAGGCTGAACGCATTGCAGGGGGCAAAGCCTATCCAGGCCCACGCGCCTCCGGCAAATACAAGGCCTTCGCCTTTCAGTTTTTTGTGCGCTTGCAGCATCGCATCGTAATGCGCCTCGTCCGTGCTGTAATAATCCCAGTAAATGAGGTCAACGTTGTTCGGAATAAGGGCGGAAACTTCGTTTATCATCTTGTCGTCGATCCCTTTTGCCGAATATTCTCCGCCGTTGGCAAGGCGGAAAAACATATCTGACCACATCATGGGGCGGAAACCGTATTTTTCCGCGATCGCGCACACTTTCGTCAAATGCTTCGAAAGGATCTCGAAACGGTTGGTATACCCGTGTTTATCCAAATATTTGCCGAGCCCGACCGTATGCGCCTCGTCCATGCCGATATTGATGCGGCGGCTCTTAAAATTTTTTGCGCAGGCGGCAAACATCTTATCGATTAACTCGTAAGTTTTATCCTCTCCCGCGAGCAAAATATCTGCATTATCGGAAACGTCGCAGAAAACGTCCCAACGCATGATCCCGCCCAGATGCGCAAGCGTCTGAATGCAGGGTATGAGTTCGATGCCTTTTTCCGAGGCATAAGTATCCAATTCCTGCAACTCGGCGTCCGAATATCTGCCGCGCATATATCCGAAATACGGTTCGTCTTCAAGCGTATACACATCTTCCGTATACAGCTGCAATTGCTTGTAGCCCATTTTTGACAAAATATCGATAAATGATTTGATCGAATTTACAGTATATACCGCGCCGCGCGAGCAATCGAGCATAACGCCCAATTTTTTCAGCTCTTTCATCTCAATTCCTCCATTGATGTGTGAACGTTTACTTCCATTATAAAATATTATAACATACGCCCGATTTCTTGTAAATCGTTTTTTTGTAAAATACACATAGGCAGCCATTTTTCTTTTCCGAACCGTTTTTTGAAATAACAGTCGTAATAAGGGAACGGCACTTTTCCAAATAAAACCCGAAAGAGGATTTACGAAAAAAAATTTTAAAAAGCATGCAAAAATGCTTGATAAAATCAAGGAACTTTGTTAAAATATCGTGGTAACCAAACATTGGGGTGTCGCCAAGCGGTAAGGCAACGGACTCTGACTCCGTCATTCGTTGG
>ERZ1643247.128-NODE-128-length-105442-cov-47.576703_pt1 | contig 105442 bp, 93 predicted proteins | sample MGYA00579264_ERZ1643247 | MGnify/ENA primary metagenome ERZ1643247 (study PRJEB29033, sample SAMEA4952262) | chicken gut metagenome | biome: Broiler Chicken; feature: Gastrointestinal Tract; material: Caecum | place: Ireland | collected 2018 | study: Broiler... | reverse complement strand
ATTCCTGCACCCGGGGCTTTTTTGTGCTGTCTGCACAATCTGGGGCGGTTCAGTTCACAAGCCGGGCGGGGGTCTTTTGTCAGAAAGAACGGGTGCGGGTTACAGTTCGATCTCCTGCAGGCGGAGCAGCGCAAGAATGTAGATCTTGAGCGCTTCGATGAGCTTTTCAAACTCGGCGCCCTCGTTGGCGCCGTGCATCGGGCCGGCAAAGTCGGGCAGCTTCATGTCGGCGTGTTCGGGCCCGAAGCTGACCGCATAGGGGAAATGCCGGGCGTAGGTGCCGCCACCCATCGTGAAGGGGGTGGCGTTCTCGCCGGTGACCTCGTTGTAGGTCTGGATCAGGGTCTGGATGGCCGGGCTGCCCGCGTCGATGTAGAAGGGCACCCGGCTGGTGACCTTGTCCAGCCGGGCCGCCTGGCCGCAGACCTCGGTCATTCTGGCGGTGAGGGTGTCGGCGTCGGTGTTGGTGGGGTAGCGGCAGTCGAAGCTCTGGCGCAGGCAGCCGTCCTCCATCCGGATGGTGCCGCCGATGATGGTCAGCGGGGTGAACAGGCCGTCGTCCGCCTGGATGCCCAGGGCCGAGCCGTCGGTGGCGGCGAAGAGCCGTGCCAGCACCTGCAGGTAGGCGGTCTCGGCGGGGGTGGCGACGCCGCTTTGCAGCAGGCAGTTCACCACCAGGCCGATGGCGTTGACGGTGCCTTCCGGCGTGGCGGCGTGGCCGCTTTTGCCCTGGGCTTCGATGACGGTCAGGCCGGCTTCCTCCCGGAAGGTCAGGCCGTCGGCGGGGGTCAGTTTGCCGGCCTCCACCCGCAGGGTGCAGCGGGCCCGGTCGGGCACCGCGTTGACCGCCACGCCGCCGGTGAAGTCGGCGATCACCCCGTCCTGGAAGCGGGGGGAGACGATCTCGCCGTTGAAGCCGCCCTTCTCCCCGTTGCAGACCGGGAACTCGGCGTCCGGGGTGAAGCAGAAGGCCGGCTGGGGGTAATGTTCGGCGTAGTAGTCCACGTCGTACATATTGGTTTCCTCATTGGTCCCCAGCAGCGCGCGCACCGGGTAGCGCAGCCGGGCGCCGCTGTCCTTCAGGTATTTCAGCGCGTAGAGGGTCAGCACGGCCGGGCCCTTGTCGTCGGCCACGCCGCGGCCCAGCAGCCAGCCGTCCCGCACCCGGACGGTGTAGGGGTCGGCGTCCCAGCCGTTGCCCTCGGGCACCACGTCGCAGTGGGTGATGGTGGCCAGGTACTTCTGCCCGTCGGCGATGGGGCCGGTCTCGGCCCAGCCGATGTAGCCCGCGGCGTTGTGGGTGTCAAGGCCCAGGTCGCCGGCGATGGCCAGCGCGGTGTCCAGCGCGGCCCGGGGCCCGGGGCCGAAGGGTGCGCCGGGGGCCGGGTCGCCCTGGACGCTGGGCACCGCCACCAGCCGGGTGATGTCCCGCAGGATGTCGTCGCGGTGCTGTTCGACAAAGGCGTCGATGGACGCGAACTGTTGATCTTTCATAGCAAATCCTCCTTGTCTGCGCAGGGTGCTGCGGCCGGTCGGGCCCCGCCTCCCCGTATGCTTGGGGTGTGTCTGACCAAAGGGGTCAGGGATGGTTTGGATACACCCTAGAGTATAGCGCATTTTGCCCGGCCTGACAACGCTTGCAGCCAAAACACCCGGGGCGGCGGCCCGGGGCGCCCCGCCCTGCCGCAGCAAAATTTATTTTTGCCTGTCCAAACCGGCGGAAATCTGGTATAATGGGGCAAACGCAACCAAGGAGGGGTTTGCCATGAAGGCAGTGATTACCGTGATTGGGAAGGATACCGTGGGCGTTGTGGCCCAGGTCAGCGCCGCCTGCGCCGCGCTGAACATCAACATTGAGGATATGACCCAGAGCATCATGCAGGAAATGTTCTGCATGATCATGCTGGTGGATCTGTCCCGCTGCAACACCGACCAGGCCGCCGTGCGCGCCCGGTTTGAGCAGCTGGGCCAGACCATGGGGATGCAGGTGACCCTGACCCGCCAGGAAGTCTTTGACGCGATGCACAAGATCTGAGGGGGGCGCGGCATGAAACTGTTGAACAGCGGAGACATCCTGGAAACCATCGAGATGCTGACCACCGAGCACCTGGACGTGCGCACCGTGACCATGGGCATCAGTCTGCTGGACTGCATTGACCCGGACGGGCGCAGGGCCTGCGAGAAGATCTACAACAAGATCACCGCCCGGGCCAAGGACCTGGTGCCGGTGGTGGACGCCATTGCCGCCGAGTACGGCATCCCCATTGTGAACAAGCGGATCAGCGTGACCCCCATCGCCATGCTGCTGGGCGCCGCGCCCGATGCCGACCCGGTCTGGTACGCCAAGGCGCTGGACGCCGCGGCCAAGGCCGTGGGGGTGAACTTCATCGGCGGGTACGGCGCGCTGGTCCACAAGGGCTTTTCGGCCGGCGACACCCGGCTGATCGAGAGCATCCCCCGGGCCCTGGCCGAGACCGAGCTGGTCTGTTCAAGCATCAACGTGGGGTCCACCAAATCCGGCATCAACATGGACGCCGTGGCCCTGATGGGCCGGGTGATCCGGGAGACGGCCGAGCGCACCCGGGACAACATGTGCATGGGCGACGCCAAGCTGGTGGTGTTCTGCAACGCGCCGGAGGACAACCCCTTCATGGCCGGGGCCTTCCACGGTCCGGGCGAGCCGGACTGCGAGCTGCATGTGGGCGTTTCGGGCCCCGGCGCGGTGCGGGCCGCCCTGGCCAAGCTGCCCAAGGACGCCCCGATGGACGAGGTGGCCGAGCTGGTCAAGCGCACCGCCTTCAAGATCACCCGGCTGGGCCAGCTGGTGGCCAACCTGGCCAGCCGGCGGCTGGGGGTGCCGGCCGGCATCATCGACCTGTCGCTGGCGCCCACCCCCGCCATCGGGGACAGCGTGGCCAACATCCTGGAGGAGATGGGGCTGGAAAGCTGCGGCTGCTGCGGCACCACCGCCTGCCTGGCCCTGCTCAACGACGCGGTGAAGAAGGGCGGCGTGATGGCCTCCAACCATGTGGGCGGGCTGTCCGGGGCCTTCATCCCGGTGTCGGAGGACGACGGCATGATCAAGGCCGCCGAGTGCGGCAGCCTGAGCCTGGAAAAGCTGGAGGCGATGACGGCGGTCTGCTCGGTGGGCATCGACATGGTGGTGATCCCCGGCGACACCCCGGCCGAGGTGATCAGTGCGCTGATCGCCGACGAGGCGGCCATCGGCATGGTGAACTCCAAGACCACCGCCGTGCGGGTGATTCCGGCCATCGGGCATGAGGCCGGCGACGTGCTGGACTTCGGCGGGCTGCTGGGCCATGCGCCCATCATGCCCATCAGCAAATTCAGCCCCGCGGTGATGATCCGCCGGGGCGGGCGGATCCCCGCCCCGATGCAGGCGCTGAAAAACTGAACCGCCCGGCGTATACTTTTCCCCCTGGCCGGCCATACTAGCCGCAGAAAGGGGATTCGATCATGTTATATTCACTGTTTGGAAAGATCCTGCTGGTGCTGGTCATCATCGGCGGCCTGAACTGGGGCGTGTACGGCATTTGGGGCCTGAACGCCGTGGGCTGGCTGCTGGGCGGCAGCCTGGGCTGGCTGGCCCGCGCCGTCTTTATCGCGGTGGGGCTGGCGGCGCTGGTGCTGATCCCGGCGCTGTTCGCCCGCGGCCCCCATCGGGACGCCGAGGAGCGCCGCGCCTGACCCGGCAGCATCGCCACAACGAACGAGGGCGCACTGCAGATGTCTGTTCTGCAGTGCGCCCTTGTTGTTTGCCCGCCTGTCTCGCCTATTTCCGGATGAGCCGGTCCAGGTCCAGGGCCTGGAGCTCCTCATGGCCGGCGTCCCGGGGCGTTTTCGTTACAGCCCCGCCGGGATTTTTTTGCAAAACAGCCTGTCCCCCCAACCCATCGCATAAAAATCACCCCTCCGGGGAAGCCAGAACCGCTTTCCTGGAGGGGTTGCCTTGTTGTGCTCTTGCAAACCGGTCCTGCGCTCCTTTTGCAGCAGGGCCTTGCCGCTTTCCGGGGATCTGCCGGGGCAGGCGCCTCATTCGATCGGGGCGGCAAGACCGGCGCTGCGCCGGCTGTTGAGCCCGATGCTCAGCACCAGCCCCACGCCGAGGTAGACCATCAGCACGCTGGAGCCGCCGGCCGAGAAGAAGGGCAGCGTGACCCCGATGACCGGCAGCACCTGCAGGTTCATGCCGATGTTGATGACGCACTGCAGGAACAGCGCACCGAAGACCCCGGTGGCGATGAGCCGGCCCAGCAGGTCCACGCTGGCGGCGGCGGTGCGCAGCGTGCGCAGCAGCAGCGCCCCCAGCAGGCCCAGCACCGCCAGCGCCCCCACAAAGCCCAGGGCGTTGGCCAGGTAGCTGAAGATGAAGTCGTTCCAGGCGTTGGGGATGAAGATGCTCTCCTGCTGGAAGAGCCCCTGCCCGGTGAGCCCGCCGGTGCCGATGGCCATGGCCGCCTTGTTCTGCTGGTAGGCGATGTCGGCCAGGTCCGGGTCCTCGGGGGTGAGGACCGCCAGGATCCGCCGGAACTGGTAGCCCTTGAGCAGCCCCGGGTGGGTGAGCAGCACCGCCGCGCCGCCGGCCGCCGCCGCGCCCAGCCCCGCCAGCGCCAGCGGGATGGACAGCCCGCCGGCGAACAGCATGACCACCCCGATGCCCGCAAAGACCAGCGCGGTGCCGTCGTCCCCCTGGATGTGGATGGCCAGCACCGGCAGCAGGATGTGCGCCCCCAGCGCCAGCAGGTGGAGCGGGCGGTTTACCCGGCCCCGCACCCGGTCCAGGTGCCAGGCCAGGGTAAGGATAAAGCTGAGTTTGGCCAGCTCGGCAGGCTGGAAGGTCATGCCGCCGATGCGGTACCAGCTGTAGTTGGAAGTACCGCCGGCGTCATAGCCGATGACCACAAAGCCGGCCTGCAGGTTGCGCAGGAACAGGGTGGGCAGCACCAGCCCCCAGGCCACCACCGCATGGAGCGGCCAGGCCCGGGCCAGGGCCCGGTAGTCCACCGTGGAGACGATGACCGCCAGCATCGCCCCCAGCAGGCTGGCGATGAACTGCACCGACGCCTTGTTGGCCGACCCGCCCAGCTGGCTGTAGCCCACCGAGAACAGCCCCACCACGCTGAAGGCCGAACACAGCAGGCACAAAGCCAGATACACCGCGTCGATGCGGCGCAGATAACGGCGGGCCAGGGTAAGCATGGCGGTCTCCTTTCTCGGCGTCGGGTCTTTTGTCCTATTATAGCGCAGCGGGGCGAAACTTGCCACCAAAGCGGAAAATTTTACAAATCGTTCCAAACGTTGTATAATGAGGTGATTTCGGCCGGCCCGCCCGGGCCGGACCCGTTGCCACAAGCTGTATAAGGAGTATGCGTGCCATGCAGCAGTTTATGACCCATTCCCGGGCCGAGACCGTCGCGCTGGGCCGGCGGCTGGCCGGCCGGCTGGCCCCGGGCACCCTGGTCGCCTTCACCGGCGGGCTGGGCGCCGGCAAGACCGCCTTCTGCCAGGGCCTGGCCGAAGGGCTGGGCTGCACCGACCCGGTCTCCAGCCCGACCTTTGCCATCGCCAACTACTACCGGGGCCCCCGGCCGCTGGCTCATTTTGACCTGTACCGCATCCACACCGAAGGGGACCTGGCCGCCGCCGGTTTCTATGATTATCTGGACAGCGGCGCCGTCGTGGCCGCCGAGTGGAGCGAGAACTGCGCCGACCTGCTGGCGCTGGAAGACCCGGTGCGGGTGGACATCCGGCGGGTGGACGACACCACCCGCTGCATCACCATCGACGGGCTGGCGGATGATTCTCCGCTTGGTTGATTTTACTTTGTTTTATCCCGTTTGTAATATTTCGAGAAAGTGAGGCGGGCGACCATGAATCTGCTGGCCATTGACACCGCCGGCAAGACCGCCGCCGTGGCGGTGCTGCGGGACGAGGTGCTTTTGTACGAAGCCGCGGCCAACAACGGCCTGACCCACAGCGAGACCCTGCTGCCGATGGTGGACACCGCGCTGAAAGCCTGCGGGCTGCGGTGTGCGGACATTGACCTGTATGGCGTGACCGCCGGCCCCGGCAGCTTTACCGGGCTGCGCATCGGGCTGGCGGCGGTCAAGGGCATGGCGCTGCCCCGGCAGACCCCCTGCGCGGGGGTGTCCACCCTGGAGGCGCTGGCCTGGGGCATGGCCGGGCAGGGCACCGTGGTGGGGGCGCTGGACGCCCGCCGCGGCCAGGTGTACTGGGCCGGGTTCGACCTGGCCACCCATGACCGGCTGACCCCCGACGACGCCGCCCCGGTGCAGGCGCTGGAAAATTTTGTGGCGGGCTGCAAAAAGCCGCTGTTTTTTGTTGGCGACGGCGCCGCATTGTGCTACAATAGATTCAGCGAACTGCCGGGCGTGCTGCCCTGCCCCCAGCCGCTGCGTGTGCTGCGGGGCAGCGGCGTGGCGCTGGCGACCCGCCGGATGCTGCAGGCCGGCCGCACGGTGCCCCCCGCCGAGCTGCTGCCCGACTACCACCGCCTGAGCCAGGCGGAGCGGGAGCGGGCCGAGCGGGAGGGACGCGCCGCTAAGGACCATCCGCACCCATGACCCCCGCAGGAAGGAGAACGGTATGAAAGACTATCACACCACCCCCGTCGCCCTGGCCGCCGACCACGGCGGCTATGCGCTGAAGGAGGCCATCCGGGCCCATCTGGAAGCCAAGGGCATCCCTTATAAAGATTTCGGCACCCACAGCGCCGACAGCTGCGACTATCCCGACCTGGCCCTGCCGGCCTGCCAGGCGGTGACCGCCGGGCAGTGCTCCTGCGCGATTTTGTGCTGCGGCACCGGCGTCGGCATGTCGATGTGCGCCAACAAGGTGCGGGGTATCCGCGCCTGCTGCTGCAGCGAGACCTTCAGCGCCGAGTTCACCCGCCGCCACAATGACGCCAACGCCCTCTGCCTGGGCGGGCGCGTGGTGGGCGAGGGCCTGGCGCTGAGCATTGTGGACATCTTCCTGTCCACCCCCTTCGAGGGCGGGCGCCACAGCCGCCGCATCGAGAAGGTCATGGCCATTGAGCAGCTCTGACCCCCTTTGTTTTCCCGGCCTGCCGGGCAGGCCGCCATACCCGGGCGCGATTCAGCCGCGCCTCATCCCACAACAGTAAGGAGCCAGTATTATGAGCGTTGTTGAAATCGTCGATCATCCCCTGATCCAGCACAAGATCAGCCTGCTGCGGGACCGCAACACCGGCACCAAGGAATTCCGCGACCTGGTGAGCGAGGTGGCCATGCTGCTGTGCTACGAAGCCACCCGCGACCTGCCCACCGAGGAGGTGGAGGTGGAGACCCCCATCGCCCTGGCCCGCACCAAGGTGCTGGCCGGCCGCAAGCTGGCGCTGGTGCCCATTCTGCGCGCCGGGCTTGGCATGGTGGACGGTATGCTGCGGCTGATCCCCGCCGCCAAGGTGGGGCACATCGGCCTGTACCGCAACGAGGGCACACTGGAACCGGTGGAATACTACTGCAAGCTGCCCAAGGACATTGCCGAGCGGGAGGTCATGGTGTTGGACCCGATGCTGGCCACCGGCGGCAGCGCCAAGGACGCCATCACCCAGATCAAGAAGCGCGGCGCCAAGCACATCAAGTTCATCGGCCTGCTGGCCGCGCCGGAAGGGATGAAGGCCCTGCATGAAGCCCACCCTGACGTGGACATCTATGTGGGCGCGCTGGACGAGCGCCTGAACGACAAGGGGTACATCGTGCCCGGTCTGGGCGACGCCGGCGACCGCATCTTCGGCACCAAGTAAACGCCCTGCAGGCAACCGACACGCCGCCGCCCGCCTTCCGGCGGGCGGCGGCGTTTTACACAGAGATGTTTTTCACCGGGAGAGGAAGGCCATGATCTATCTCAGCGAATTCCACTTTGCTTCGGAAAATGCCGAGTGGCAGTTCTTCTGCCGCCAAAGGCGCACCTGCTATGATTCCTACTTTCCGTTCCAGCTTTTTCCCGAGCGGGAGCTGCAGCAGCTGGAACTGGCGGATGTGACCATCCTGTACGGCGGCAACGGCTCGGGCAAGACCACGGCCCTCAATGTGGTGGCCCAGACCCTGGGGCTGCGGCGGGGCGCCCCCTTCAACACAACCAGCTTTTTCCCCGATTACTGCCGCCTGTGCAGCGCCCATCTGCTCCATCCCCTGCCGCCGGACAGCTGGATCCTGACCAGCGACGACGTGTTCGACTTCATGATGGACCTGCGGGCCATCAACGACGGGATCGACCGCCGGCGCGACGGCCTGATGGAAGAGGTGCAGGACGCCCGCTATGCCCGGGTGCGGATGAACACCCTGGCGGATTACGACCGGCTCAAGCTGACGGTGGAGGCGCGCCGGCGCAGCGACAGCCAGTACGCCCGGGCCCGGCTGATGCACAACGTGCGCACCCACTCCAACGGCGAAAGCGCCTTCCTGTTCTTCACCCAGCGCATCCGCCCCGGGGCGCTCTACCTGCTGGACGAGCCGGAAAACAGCCTGGCGCCCGACCGCCAGCAGGAACTGGCCCGCTACCTGGTGGATTCGGCCCGGTTTTACGACTGCCAGTTCCTAATCGCCACCCACTCGCCTTTCCTGCTGGCGATGCCGGGGGCCCGGGTCTATGACCTGGACAGCCGGCCGGTGCGCCCCCGCCGCTGGACCGAACTGCCCAGCGTGCGGGCCTACTACGAGTTTTTCCGCGACCACGCGGCCGCTTTTGAACCCTGATGCCAAGGAGGGCCCCGCCATGCCTGCCGCCAAGACCCTGTACCAGGGGCGGACCTTTGACAGTTCCGCCCCCGCCGACCTGCTGCGCGACGCCGAATTTCAGGACTGCACCTTCCAGGGCTGCCGGTGGGTGGCGCTGCGGGTGCAGAACTGCAGCTTTCTGGACTGCCGGTTCACCCGCTGCCAGCTGTCCGCCGTGACCTTCAGCTTCTGCCTGATGCGGGACGCCCGGATGGACCGGTGCGAATTCCGCAACATTGCCTGGGGCGGGCTGACCGGCCGCAGTGCCGTGGCCCAGCCCTTCGCTTCGCTGGAAGGGTGCAACTTCCTGTACAGCGATTTTTCCGGCCTGGCGCTGGCGGGGTTTGATTTTTCCCGCTGCCAGTTCCGGGAATGCGTGTTTGACCAGTGAAAGCTGGGCGGCGCCAGCTTCCGCGGGGTGAGCCTGGGGCGCTCCGGCTTTACCCGCTGCGACCTGCGCAAAGCCGACTTCTGCGGCGCCGAGGGCTACGCCATCGCCCTGGCCGACAACCAGCTCAAGGACGCCCGGTTCAGCTTTCCTGAGGTGGTGAACCTGCTGGAAGGCACCGGGATCCGGATCGAATGAACCTGCAAAAACCCGCCGCCGGGCCGAGAGGCCGGGCGGCGGGTTCGTTTGTCCTGACTTTGGGGCGGTTCAGTGGCTGCGGGTGTAGTCCCGGGCGCCGTAGATGGCGGTGCCGATGCGCACGATGGTGGCGCCTTCCTCGATCGCCAGCGGATAATCGCCGCTCATGCCCATGGAAAGGGTGTCCATCCGGGCGTTCTCATAGCCCCGGGCGGCGGCCTGCTCCAGCAGGCCGCGCATCGAGGCAAAGAACCGGCGGGTCTCGTCGGGCGCGGCGTCGGCCGGCGGGATGGCCATGAGCCCCCGCAGCCGCAGGTGCCCGCAGGCGGCGGCCGCCTCCAGCAGCGCCCACAGCCCTTCGGCGTCCACGCCGCTCTTGCTGGTCTCGCCCCCGATGTTCACCTCAATGAGGATGTCCTGCCGCAGCCCCAGGGCCTCGGCGGCCCGGTCGATCTTCTGCAGCAGCCGTTCGCTGTCCACGCTCTCGATCAGGGCGGCGCGGCCCACCACCTTGTTGACCTTGTTGGTCTGCAGGTGGCCGATGAAGTGGGCCGGCTTGCCCCCATAGGCGCCGGCTTCGGATTTTTCCACCAGTTCCTGCACATGGTTCTCCCCGAACAGGTCGATGGGCAGGCGGGCGCTGGCGCACACCTCCTCCACCGTGCGGGTCTTGCAGGCCGCGCACAGCAGGATCTCGCCGGGGTCCCGCCCGGCGGCGCGGGCGGCCTCGGCCATTCTTTCCCGGATGCGGGCGACATTTTCCGCCATCCGCCGGGCTGTTTCGTTGTTCAGCATCCTTCACATCTCCTGATATACGGCGCGGGCCCCGCCGATGTAGGGCGGGCGGGTGCGGGCGCACAGAATGTTGGCACAGCCGATGCGGGCAAGGCTCAGCCGGACCGGCACCGCCACCCGGCGCAGGTGCATGCCGATCAGGGTGCCGCCGATGTCGATGCCCGCCGCGGCCCGGACCTCCGCCACCAGCACCGGGTCCCGGAAGCGCTGCCAGCAGCTGGTGGCCCAGCTGCCGCCGGCGTGGGGCTGGGGCAGGGCGTTGACGATCTCGCAGCCATACCGCTCGGCGGCCTCCCGCTCCAGCACGATGGCCCGGTTCAGGTGCTCGCAGCACTGGGCGGCCAGGTAGATTCCCCGCTCGCTCAGCACCGGGGCGACCCCGTCCAGCACGGCGCCGGCGGCCTCCATGCTGCTGTCCTTGCCGATCCGGCCGCCCACGATCTCGCTGCTGGAACAGCCGATGACCAAGATGTCCCCCGCCCGCAGCCCGGCGGCCTGCAGCAGTTCCTGCACGGCCTGGCGGGCCTGGGCGGTGACGGCCTGCCGATCAAAATTTGGCGATGTTGTCATGCCGTTTCCCTCTTTTCCTGGTTGTGGCTGCGGCGCCGGGGGGACCCGGCTTGGCAGCGTTCCTGTTTCTTTCGTCTGCCGCGGCCGCAGCGGCCCGGCAGGGCAGCGCCCCAAAAGGCGTCTGCCGGCGGGGCACCGGGCACAAGGCGTACAGCGCCCCCTGCAAACAGTATACCACACCCCGCAACAGACGAACAGCACAAAAGCCCGCTTTGCGGCGGGCTTTTGTGCATAGAGGGGTGGGAAAGTATATAAAGGTCAGTGAATGTCTTTGGTATAGTTAGTATTATAGTCTCTTTCCAAAAAATGTCAAACCAAAGCCTTGTATTTTTGTTTTCATTTTATTATAATTAGCCAGGAAATGCTTTATTATATTCAGCAAAGACACCGAAAAAGGCCGGAAACGGCCTTTCGATGTTCCGCACAAAGAATATTTTCTTCATTTTATTTTTTTGTGTGGGTTGCATAAACCCCGCAGAAACGGAGGGAGCCTTGTGGACGATCTAGACCGAAAAATCATCCAGCTGATGGTGCAGAACGCCCGGATGCCGGTCAAGGAGATCGCGCAGAAGATCAACCTGACCAGCCCGGCGGTGTCCAGCCGCATCCATCGGCTGGAGCAGGAGGGGATCATCGGCGGGTACACGGTGCTGCTGCACCGCCCCGACGAGCCCAACCGGGTGCAGGGGCTGATCTCGGTGCAGACCAACCCGGACAAGCGGGAGGAGTTTCTCCAGCTGGTGCAGGGGGAACCCGACGTGCTGCAGTGCTACCGGGTGACCGGCACCTACAACTTCACTGTGAAGGTGAGCTGCAGCGGCATCGATGAGCTGGAACATCTGCTGACCCGCATCCAGACGCTGGGCACCACCAACACCCAGATCATCCTGGCCACCCACCTGGACCGGCCGCTGGCGCTGTGAGCGCCCATCTTTTTTGTGAAAGGAGCTTCGCGCTGCGATGAAGCTGGTATTCTGCCGCCAATGCGGCCTGCTGCTGCCCCCGGGGCAGTACCGCTGCCCGCGGTGCGGGCAGGTCTCGGCCCAGACTTCGGCCCCGACACCCCCGCCCCCGCCCCCGGGGCCCTGCTACCCCGACCCGCCCCGGGACGACCGCCTGACCACCGCCCGGTACCTGGGGGCGCTGTGCCTGTTCTGGCTGCCGCTGGTGGGGCTGATCCCGCTGCTGATCTTTGCCGCCGGCGGCACCCGCAGCCAGGACCTGCAGCGGCTGGCCCAGGCGTACCTGATCCGGCAGGTGATCCTGTCGGCGGCGGCGCTGGTGCTGGCGGTGCTGTTTGTGCTGGGGCCCAACCTGCCGCTGCTGCTGATGCTGCTGGGGCGGCACCGCCTGTTGTGAAGGGAGCGGTTTTGAATGAAAGCGAGCGTCATCATCCCCAATCTGAACGGGGCGGGCTGGCTGCGGGATTCCATCGAATCCATCTGGGCCCAGACCGAGACGGATTTTGAACTGATCGTGGTGGACAACGGCTCCACCGACGAGAGCCTGGCCATCGCCCGCAGCTACCGGGGCCGGCCGGGCTACACCCTGATCGAGAACAGCGAGAACACCGGCTTTTCCCATGCGGTGAACCAGGGCATCGCGGTGGCAAAGGGCGAGTACATCGCCCTGTTCAACAACGACGCCTTTGCCGAGCCCCGGTGGCTGGCCGAGCTGATCCGCACCGCCGAGGCCGACGAGCGGATCTTTGCGGTGTCCAGCCTGATGCTGCGGTACTACGAGCCCGAGCTGGCCGACGACGCCGGCGACTATGTGACCCTGCTGGGCTTTGCCTGCAAGCGGGGCGACGGGCTGAAGGCCAGCCGCTACCAGAAGCCCGGGCGGATCTTTTCGGCCTGCGGCGGCGCGGCGCTGTACCGCCGCGCCATTCTGGACAAGATCGGCGTGTTTGACGAGCTGTTCTTCGCCTATTATGAGGACGTGGACCTGAGCTGGCGGGCCAACAACTTCGGCTACAAAAACGTCTACTGCCCCACTGCCCGGTGCCGGCACATCTGCGGGGCCACCACCGGCGCGGTGCGCTACAACCCCTTCAAGAGCATCCAGAGCGGGCGCAACAGCATTCTTTTGCCCTACAAGAACATGCCGGCGGCGATGCTGCTGCTCAACCTGATCCCGCTGGTGCTGGGGTATCTGCTCAAGGTCGTGATGTTCCGGCTGCGGGGCTTTGGCGGCGACTACGCCAAGGGCTTTGCCGAAGCCCGGACCGCCCTGCGCCGGCTGGACAAGCCAAAGTTTTACTGGCGCAATCTGCCCCACTATGTCTGGGTGGAGGGCAGCCTGATCGTCGGGCTGTTCCGCTACGCCGTCTACCGGGTGCAGCGGGCGCTGAAAATCACCTGAAACCAAAACAGAACCGCCCCGCGGCGCAACCCGGATCCGGGTCGCCGCGGGGCGGTTTTCGGTTGTCGGGAGGTCAGCGGTGTTTTGGCTCCTTGCCCAGCACCAGCCGGCGGAAGCCTTCGCCCTGGACCTCGTTGGCCTGCAGCATGATCATGAAGCTGTTGGGGTCCAGCTTTCGCATGAGCTTTTCCACCTCATACAGCTGTTTGCTGCTGCAGGCGCAGAGCACCACGTCCCGCCGGTCCTGCTTGTAGCCGCCGTATGCCTTGAGGATGGTGGACCCCCGGTCCACCGCCCGGTCGATGGCCTCGCAGACGGCGGGGCCGTCGTCGGTGACGATCAGGGCCAGCATACAGGAATTGAAGCCGAACATCATCCGGTTGATGATGTAGGAGGCCAGGAAGTTGAGGATCAGGCCGTAGATGATGGCGTCCACATCCCGGAACACCAGCCCGTTGGCCAGGATGACCGCCAGCGCCGCGCCGAAGGTCAGGTTGCCGAAGGGCAGGTGGGGGTGCTTGACCTTGATGGCCATGGTGATGAAGTCCACCCCGCCGGTGCTGGAGTTCTGCATATAGATCAGCGCGTCGCCGATGCCCATGACTACGCCGCCGCAAAGGGCGGCCAGAAAACGGTCGCCGCTGTAGACCGGCAGCGCCGGCAGCACAAAGTCGGTGAAGAAGGCGAAGAGCACCATGCAGCGCACACTGCGCAGGAAGAAGTCCCGCCCCAGCAGCCGGAAGCAGAACAGCACGATGGGCACGTTGAGAAGGATGTTGGACAGGCCGATGGGCAGCCCGAACAGATGGTACAGGATCACGCCGATGCCGGCGATTCCGGTGACCGGCACCTCGGCCGCCACGGCGAAGCTGTAGACGCCCAGGGCCGAGACAAAGCAGCCCAGCACTTCCAGGGCAAGGTTTTTCAAGCGATTTTCAGTCATAACACTCCTGTTCTTGGCGGGGGAAGGTCGGGTACCGCGGCGTCAGGGCCTGCGGCGGTAGGTATGGCCGCTGCGGGCCGTGAGTTTGCGGCGCACCAACACCACGGCCACCGCCGCCGCGCCCACCGCAGCCAGCCCCAGGCCGATGTACAGCGGCAGCTGGCTGGAGGTCTTTCGGGCGGCCTCCTGCTCTTCCAGCCGGGCCGGGTCGGGGGTGGGCTCCGCCGTGGGGGCCGGGGTGGCGGTGGGGGCCAGCGTGGGGTCGGGGGTGGCCTGCAGCATCTCGGCGGTGGGGTCAAAGATCGGGGCCGCGGTGGGGCGGGCGGTGGGCGCAGCGGTGGCGGCCGGCACCGGGGTGGGGGCCGCGGTGGGCGCCGGGGTGGCCGGCTCCTCCTCCGGCGAGGTCACGGTGACGGTGGCCGGGGCCGCGGTGGGCGCCGCGGTGGGCGCCGGGCTGGCGCTGGCAGCCGGGGTGGCGGTGGGCGCCGGGCTGGCGGTGGAGGCGGCCGTGGGCGTGGGGGCCGGGGTGGCGGTGGGGGCCGGGCCCAGCACGCAGTCCGCCGGCACCGCGGCCACCGTCACCGGCACGCTGCCCTCGGCGCCGGTGCCGACGCCGGTGCGGTCGCTCAGGTAGTAGGCCGGCTCGCCGGCGGCCATCTGCAGGGTGTGGCCGCCGCCGGCCAGGCCGGGCAGGGTCAGCCGGCCCTGGGCGTCGGTGACGGCGGTGACTTCCCTGCCGTCCACCAGCAGCCGGATCTGCAGCCCGGCATAATCGGCACCCAGCTCCACCACGCCGGTGAAGGTGGCGTCCGCAGCGTCGGCCGGCAGCACCCGCCCGGCCGGGGCGGTCCGGTCCAGCAGGGCGGCGGTGTCCGCCGCGCCCAGGTTGGCGGGCAGGGCCGCCAGCGCGTCGGGCAGGGTCAGTCCGGCGTCGGCCAGCAGGTCGGGGCAGCCCTCCGCCTCGGTGAGGCCGAAGGTCTCCAGGTAGGCCCGGGGCAGCACCAGCAGCAGCGGGGTCTGCTCATCGTCAAGAGCCAGGGCACGGCCCGCTTCCTCCTCCGGGTCTGCCAGCGCGAGCTCGGCCACCCGGGCCGTGCCCTCCGTCTCGGTGTAGGTCATGCGCAGCCCGCTGAGCTGCAAAAACAGGCCGTAGCCCTCCCCGGTCGGGTCCTCTCTGTCGGCCAGGCCGGTCTCCAGCACCGACACCAGCCGGGCGGGGGTGATCTGCACCATGGCCAGCGAGAGGTCCCCTTCCGCCAGGCAGCCGCCCAGATCGGCCAGGGCGGTACCGGCGGCGGCGCTGCGGGTCAGCAGTTCGCCGGGGATGGCCGCCGCCACCGGCAGGCTGCGCAGGTCGGCGGTCGCCTCCCCCTGCTGCCACAGCCAGGCGGCCGCCGCCTGGGCGGCCGCGTCCGCGGTCAGGTCACCGAAGTTGGTCTCCTCCCGGGTGGTCAGCGAAAGGGTGTCCTCCCCCACCGGGAGGGCCGCCCACTGGGTCGCGGTGAGGGCGTCGGGCAGGGCGGGGTCGTCGGCGTCGGCCCGGGGCAGTTCCACCCCCGGCTGCACCGCGCCCTGCATCCAGCTTTGGGGCCAGGGCTGCGGCGCGGCCGCTTCGGCCGGCGCGGCCTTGGCGGTCTCGGCGCTCTCGGCGGTGGCGGTCTCGGAGGTGGCGGCGGTCTCGGCGGTGGACGCCCCCTCGCCGCCGGCCGCTTCCTCCTCGCCGCCGGTGAGCAGGCGGAGCAGATCCCCCACCACCGGCAGGTCCATCAGCCCCGAGACCCACCCGCCGGCGGGGTGTTCCGGTGTACGGGCCATGGCCGGGGCCGGGGCGGCGCAAACCAGCCCCAGCGCCAGCAGGCCGCTGGCCATCCGCAGTTTCCAGTCCTTCATGCTGTTGCCTCCTGATCGGTCGTGAGGGGTTGACATTCCTGCCCCCGAAGCCGCAAAATGCGGGCCGCCGACCCAGCCAGCCGGCTGCAGCGTACCCGCATGTTTGCAATGTTGTGGAAAAGGGGGTCAGACCGTGCGCTTGATGTTGGCGGCCTTGTACACCTGCATGGCGCTTTCGTCCAGGTTCTGTTCCAGGGCGGCGCCTTCCTCATAAAGCGTCTGGTCCAGCTCGTCCTGCTTCATGGTGGTCAGCAGATCGCTCTGCTTGTAGCTGTCCAGGTCGGCGGCGTCCAGCGGGTCCACGGCGCAGAGCACGCCGATGGCGGTGCCCATGTTGTAGGTGAACCAGACGTTCCGGCCGTTTTCGGCCACCGCATCGGTGAGGGCGTCGCCGTAGGTGACCAGGTCGTCGGGGGTCATGAGCTGGCTGCCCGCATAGTTCAGCGCCTGGGCCGACTCCATCGTGGCGCCCAGCACTTCGGTGGCCCGGGGCACATACTCCATCGCCGCTTCATACAGCGAGGTGAACCGCTCGCCCCGGCCCTGCTCGGCGGTGGCCCATTCGTTGAGGGTGGCGGCGCATTCTTCGGCCAGGCTTTCGATGGTCTGGCTCTGCTCCTCATCGGCGAAGGCGTAGGTGGAGGAGTCGAACAGCGGCAGCTGGACCATGTCCAGGTAGAGGCATTCGTTTTCCAGATAGTCGATGTATTCTTCGTCGGTGACGGGGGTCTGACCGTTTTCGCCGTAGAACAGCTGCAGAAGCTCGGTCGCCTTGGCGGCGTTGAGCAGGTAGGCTTCCAGCGAGTCCTTCCCGATGCCGTTGGCGGCGTACAGGTCACCGCTGGAGGACCAGACGCTCTCGGCCTGGTCGGCCGCCTCGGAGGTGGCGGCGTCGGACAGCGTGCCGCCCAGCTCGTCGAACAGGGTCTCCACCGCGGCGTAGTGCTGAAGGCTGCGCAGGGTCAGCCGGGCCACATAGTCGGCGCCGTCGGTGGTCACCTCCTCATCCCCGATCGTGCCGGTACACTGGGCGTTCAGCACCGCCTTCACGTCGTCGGCCGTTTCGCCGGTGGCCAGGTCGGCCGCCGAAGCCGCCGAACTGTAGGCATTGTACTGGGCCAGCAGGTAGATGCCGGCGGGGATCTCCACCCCGCCGATGGACCCCACCACAGCCGGGGTGGTAATGGCACAGCCCGAGGCGCTGAGCGCCAGCACCAGCGCCATGCCCAGGCTGAGGAATTTCGCACGCAAGGACTTCATCAAAAAACGCTCCTTAAAACTTTGTGATGCGCTGAGCGCATATATGAACGTATTATACCGTGTTTTGCGCCGCAATGCAAGGGCGCGGGGCCCCCGGGGGCGCCGTGCGGATCCGTTTGCGCCCTCTTGATTACCCAAACAACAAAGATGGAAAAAGCTGTCAAGAGCGCGAAGTGCGAGGTTTATTCTTGACGGCTTTTTTGCCTTTGCTATGTTTATGCACATATATAGTTAAGATATTGTTGGTATTTTTGCAGCATGATTTGTTTCCCGTACTGCTCCATGAACTCGTAATCCGGGTGGTCTTTCTCATTGACGGGAAGTAAAATTTTTTGACGCCCCATTCGCTGACCGTTGAATTTGTATCCGTATGTATATTTGACTTTCTGCTGCAAAATAACCGTTTTGAAAAACAGTAAAATATATTTGTTGTCTGCGTGTTCTCTTAAATGAAGCCGCTTCACATCATCAGAGAAAATACACCCGTAGGGATGATAAAAATTTTCAACAACGCTCCCATTATAGTTTACTCCCAAGACATTTTTATCGAATGAAGAATTAGGAGTTGCAATCCAATTTGTAATCCCATTATTTGAATCTGTTGCCCCGATAAATGGTATCTGCCCGTTATCCATATCTGCTTTTGTCAATCTTTTTCCGGCGCTTATACTGAAAATCTCATTGATATAAAATACTTTCCATTTTACTGATTTAAGGTCTGTCAATACCCCCCCCGGATTGTATATTTTCACCAATGAAGTTTTTATATTTTTGTATAAGCTGTCTTTCGCGCTCTTTGATGTACTGTTCCATAAAGGAATAATCTGGGCCCCCGTGTTCATCGACGGGAAGCATGATTTTTTGTTTTTTCAATCTGGCTGTTCCCATTTTTATAGAATAATTATACTTATCTTTCTGTTGCATAATCTGATTGGTTATAAAGAGCGCCACATATTCATTGTTGTGCTTTTTTAACCTTAATTTTCTACAATCATTTGAATAAAGAGCAGGGTATTTGTGGTAAAACGAATATCCAACGGATCCATTTCTGTTTACTGAAATGCAATTTGCTTCTAATGTTCCATTATTATTTCCAACAAAATATTTAATTCCATTGTTAAGTGCAGATGATGTAATATACGGCGTGTTTCCCAAAACTCTTTCTGCATCATAAATATCGCAACCTGATTCAATATCACATATGTCGCGCAAAAAGAATGGTCGCCATTCTCTATCATTCAGATTCAGCATGACTACCCTCCTCGAATAAATATTCTCGTCCCTGCATTATCATAGAAAACTCAAAAGTTAAATAATCGCCGATTGTTTTAATAAATTCATCTTCTGTTGGGATTGCATCATTGAAATAGTAAAAGCTATGCAACCACTCGTCTGTTACCTCAATCGTTGTTTCAACGCAAAACTTTGTTTCTGCTTCTATTCTATCAAACCAAACATCGAGCAAATGTTGCTTTTTATCTTTCGCTGATTCCGTTTCAATCAGTCCGATGTGCGGAGCAACCTTATATCCGTCATTTTCAAAGTTAATGAATTTACATAATTTATCGGCAGGGTGCGGCTCCCCGGCAGTAAATACCGCAATACAGGGAATTGTGCCAACACCATAAAATGTGTCTTTATTTAGAGAGATAACCCCCTCTAATGTGTGATGTTTTAAGATGTTTTCTTTGAGCGACTGTTCCTCTTTTGTTTTTCCTGTCATAGAGGATTGCGGAACAATCACGATACATCTCGCTCCGACTACAAGGGAATCAAGCAAATGCTCCACAAACGACATCTCATACAAATCAGGGTTCTGCTTTGACCCCTGCGAATACGGTGGATTCATCATGCCAACAGTAGCCTGCTTTAATTGCAGTTTATTAGCGTCTTGTTTGAAAAAGTCATCGTTTATCAGATTGCTTTTACCGTCGCCGCGTAAAATCATGTTTGTAGTAGCAATCGTAAACATATTCGGGCGCATTTCAATTCCATGCAGTTGTTTTTGACGGATACTCTTTTTCTGTGTATCATTTTCTGCTTTTGCTAACATATTGTGCATGGCAGCAATTAGAAAGCCCGCCGTCCCGCAGCAGGGGTCAAACACAATGTCTGTGGGGCGTAAGTCAGCTAAATCGCAAAAGAGCTGCGTAATATGTTTGGGTGTAAGGATAATCCCTAATGTCTGCCCGTCGCCACCGGAATAACTCATAAACTCGCCGTAAAATCTTCCGATATAATCTTCTGCGCTGCTTATGTAGCGAATAGACTTATAGATTTTGTCATTCAAGTATTCTGCAAAATGCTTTAACGGCGTCTTTTTTAGCTTTGGCTCAACCTCATTCAATTTTACAGTGTCCTTAATAAAGGCAAATTGACTGAGAATTTTATCCTTTTTGACTTCGGGAGATACATTCGCTCTTTGCAAGTTAGCGTTAATCGCGTCATAGATTTTCTGTCCGTCGGTCTTTACGCTATCGCCAGTAAGGTCGCTTACAGAAAAATTCTTGTACTCACTTTCTCGGAGCGCAAGCAAAATACCGGAAACAATCAGCGGTTTTTCTGTATCGAGAAGATTCCCGTAGTTCCTCAAATCCTCATGCAAAACGCTTGCGTCTTTTAAGATTTCGGCAGTTTCTTTTTCATAATCTGTATTCTCTTTTAGTATTTCACGAATGTAATACTCGTCTATGTTATCTTCATTAAAAGAAATAAATGATTCTACTTCGGGCAATTCGCGGTAGAACTCTGTTTCATCAATATAAACCGGTGTAATTTTATGCTTCTTCTCATCACCAGAAACGCCAAAAACTATTACTTTTTTATACGATGTGTTTTCTGCAAGATGTTTCCCATAAAAGACTGCACCATTAACAGCATAGTCGGTAATCGCTGCTGTTTCAGCACTGATATTTCCTTTATCATCTAACTTGATATGTTTCGCTAAATCGGCTTTATCTTCAATGACGAGCAGATAATCTTTTACTACTCCTACATATTCAGGGAAGCCCACCTTGCCCGTCCCTTTTTTAGAAGCGGTCTTGAGGGCCATATCAATTTCTTTAATAGAACTCCCTTGCGGGTCGAGATGGATATTCGCTTGCTTTAACAAGTCGTAAACCCATAAATCTGTTTTAACTTCTCTCTTCGCCATGGTTACGCCCTCATTCTTTCTCTGATCGCTGCTATTTCATCAGCATTATTGAAAAGATAATCAAAAATATCTTTTGGGATTTCCTTTCGCCCCGCTGCGGTTATATTAAAAAATTCCTCTTTTGCCTTTTTTGTCAACTCTAAAGCAGCAATGATTTTTTTGCATTTCCAGGGCGGGTGGTTTTACCAAACTATGCCGTTTCCCGAAAACATTTCTACACTGATTTATTAGTGCCGCTCTTTGGCAGCCGTTCTTTTGTTGTTTGTCTTTTTGCCGCGGGCGCTTTACCCCTGCCGGGGCCGGGCGCCGGGCAGCAGGGCCACGGCGTCCCGCAAAATGACCAGCGGGTCCTCGCCGGGCTGCAGGTGCAGGCTCAGGTAGGGCCGGCCCAGGGCGCAGTACTTCACCCGGCGGGGCATTGCGTCCAGCAGCGGGCCCATCTGCTGCGGGCCCACCACATCGCTGTACAGCAGCAGCTCGCTGCCCTTCTGGGTGATCTCGACAACGCCCACCCGGGCCGCCGTGACCCGCACCAGCGACACATCCACCAGGCTCTGTACGCTCTTGGGCGGGTCGCCGTACCGGTCGATGAGTTCGTCCAGCACGTCCTCGGCGTCGTCGGCGGTCTCGATGGCCGCGATGCGCTTGTATGCCTCGATGCGGCCGGCCGCATCGGGGATGTAGGCTTCGGGCAGGAAGGCGTCGGCCGCGATGTCCACGATGCAGTCGCTCTTGTCCGGCTCGGGTGCTTCGCCCCGGGCCGCGGCGATGGCCTGGCCCAGCATCTTCACATACAGGTCATAGCCCACGGCCTCCATGTGGCCGTGCTGGCTGTGGCCCAGCAGGCTGCCGGCGCCGCGGATCTGCAGGTCCCGCATGGCGATGCGCACCCCCGAACCGAAGGCCGTGAACTCCCGGATGGCCGACAGCCGCTTGGCCGCCACTTCGGTGAGGACCCGGTCCCGGCGGAAGGTGAAGTAGGCGTAAGCCTTGCGGGCCGACCGGCCCACCCGGCCGCGGATCTGGTACAGCTGGGACAGGCCCATGCGGTCGGCGTCCTCAATGATCAGGGTGTTGCAGTTGCGCACGTCCACCCCGGTCTCGATGAGGGTGGTGCAGACCAGCAGGTCGATCTCGTTGTCCAGCAGCTGCTGCCAGACCGAGGAGATCTGTTCCTCGGTCATCTTGCCATGGGCGATGCCCACCCGGGCGCCGGGCACCATTTGGGTGATGCGGGCGGCGCAGGCGTCGATGTCCCCGATCTGGTTGTGCAGGTAGTAGACCTGCCCGCCCCGGGCCAGTTCCTTGCGGATGGCCTCGGCCACGATGCCGGCGTCGTATTCCAGCACATAGGTCTCGATGGGCTGGCGCTCGAAGGGGGGCTGCTCGATCATCGACATATCCCGGATGCCGGACAGCGCCATGTTCAGCGTGCGGGGGATCGGGGTGGCCGAGAGGGTCAGCACATCCACCCCCACGAAGTTTTCCTTGAGCTTTTCCTTGTGTTTGACCCCGAAGCGCTGTTCCTCGTCGATGATGAGCAGGCCCAGGTCCTTGAACTTCACATCGTCGGACAGCAGCCGGTGGGTCCCCACCACGATGTCCACGGTGCCGTCCCGCAGGCCGCGCAGTGTCTCCTTCTGTTCCTTGGCGCTGCGGTAGCGGGACAGCAGCCCGATGCGGATGGGGAACGCCTCCATGCGGGAGAGGGCGGTGTTGAAATGCTGCCAGGCCAGGATGGTGGTGGGGGCCAGGATCGCGCACTGCTTGCCGCCCATCACGCATTTGAAGGCCGCCCGCAGCGCCACCTCGGTCTTGCCGACCCCCACGTCGCCGCACAGCAGCCGGTCCATCGGCCAGGTCTGTTCCATGTCGTGCTTGATCTCGGCGGTGGCCACCAGCTGGTCGGGGGTCTCCTCATAGGCGAAGCGCTGTTCAAAGTCCCCCTGCCAGGTGTCGTCCGCCGGGAAGGCGTAGCCCCGGGCCTGCTTGCGGCGGGCGTACAGCTCGATGAGCTCCTTGGCCATCGCCTCGGTGGCGGCCCGGACCCGCCGGCGGGTCTTGTTCCAGTCGCCGCCGCCCAGCCGGCTCAGCCGCACCTTGTCCGAGTCGCCGGGGGCGGTGTAGCGGGAGAGCAGGTCCAGCTGGGTGACCGGGACGTAGAGCACGTCCTTTTTGTCGTACTCAATGCGCAGGTAGTCCTTGGTGACCCCCTGCACCTCCATGCGGCGGATGCCCGCATACCGGCCGATGCCGTGGTTCTGGTGGACCACCAGGTCGCCGGGGGTGATCTCGGTCAGGCTGTTGAGGGCGTCCTTGGGGCGCTTCTTCTTGCGGCGGACGGTGGTCTCGCCAAAGGACCGGGCCGTGATCACCGCATAGCGGGCAAAGGGCAGCTCGCACCCGGCGGACAGGTGCCCGGGCAGCACCTGCACCTGCCCGGCGGCGGGCGGGGCCGCCGGGTCGTTGGTGACCGGCAGCCCCTTGGCCCGCAGGTCCTGGCTGAGCCCAGCGGCAGCGCGGGCGGTGCCGGCCAGCACCGTGACCGCCAGCCCCTGCCCCCGCAGCGGGGCCAGGTCTTCCAGCAAAGCGGCCACCTCGCCGCCCCAGGCGGGCAGGCTGTGGCTGGGCACGTTGACCATCGCCTTCAGCGGCTGGTCGGGCAGGCTGCGGGCAAAGTTTTCGGCCAGCAGGGTGCGGTAGCGCCCGGTCCGGGTCCAGAGCCATTCGGGCGGGGCGTACAGGTCGTCCAGCCCGGCGCAGAGGGCGCCGTCGTTGAACAGGGCGGCCAGCTCCTCGCCCCGGCGGTAGGCGGTGGCCCGGTCGGCCTCCCGGATGGAGGCCGGCTCCTCGATGAAGAGCAGCGGGTCCTCCAGGTGGTCCAGCAGGGTGGCCCGCTCGGGGTAGCGCACGTCCAGGTACCGGTCCATCGACGGCGGCACCGCCCCGGCGTCCAGCTGGGCCAGGTCGGCGGCCATGACCGCCTCCATCGCGGTGCGCTTTTTCCCCCGCTGCTTTTTCCAGTAGTCCCGCAGCGCGGCGGCGGCCTGCTCCGGCGCGCCGAACAGCACCTCCCGCGCGGGGCTCAGGTAGATCTTTTCCACCGGCTCGTCCCGGCGCTGGGTGGCCAGGTCGAAGGTGTGCATCGTGTCGATCTCGTCCCCCCAGAACTCCACGCGGGCCGGGGCCTTCATGTCGGGGGCGTACAGGTCCAGGATGTCGCCCCGGATGGAAAACTGCCCCGGGCCGTCCACCCGGTCCCGGCGCACATAGCCGGCGCCCAGCAGCAGCGCGGTGAGCTCGTCCCGCTGCAGGGTGTCGCCGGGGTGCAGCGTGCGGGTGTTGGCGCGGAAATCCGCCGGGGGCACCGTGTACTGGGTCAGCCCCTCGCTGGGCACGCAGACCGCCTGCAGCCGCCCGCCGGCCAGGTCCCCCAGCACGGCCAGACGGCGGTATTCGTATTCCCGGCCGGCGCTCTCGATGGGGCGCAGCAGGTAATCCCGGGCCGGGAAGACCGCGGCCGCCACCCCCAGCGTGTTCAGGTCGGCGGCGAAGCGGGTGGCCTCGGCCTCGCCGGGGGTGACGACGCACAGCGTGCGCCCCAGCGCCCGGCCCAGCGCCGCATACACCAGCGCCCGGCCGGACGCCGGCAGCCCGAACAGCGCACAGGCCCCCTTGCCGGACAGCGCCCCCGCCAGCTTTTTGTATTCTTCGGTTTGCAGAAACAGCGATTGGAACATAAGTCACCTGTCACTTGTCAGGCCCGGTCCGGGCCGCTATACTATACATCAGAACCAAGCACCTTCGTGCAGAGAGGAGCCCCCCATGACACACCCCCGCCAGACCCAGAACCCGACCCTTGACCTGCTGCGCACCGGCGCCGCGCTGATGGTACTGGCGGTCCATGCCGGGCAGGCCGCCGGGCTGGGGGAACAGACCCGGGTGGGCGGCCAGGGGGTGCTGCTGTTTTTTATCCTGAGCGGCTACCTGACCATGGCCAGCCTGGACCGGCGCCCCGCCCCCGGGCGGTACTACCTGGGCCGGGTGCGGCGGATCCTGCCGCTGTACTGGCTGGTGGTTGCGGTGCGCTGGGCGCTGGACGCCGGGCTGTACCTGGCCGGCGGAATGCCGGCGGGGGCCGTGTTCGGGCCCGAAGGCCCCTGCGGGCCCCGGTACCTGCGCTATCTGCTGTTTTTGCAGATGTGGCTGCCCAGCGACAACTGGGCCCTGTGGAACAACCGCAGCGCCCTGTGGACGATGAGCGCCTTCGCCTTTTTCTACCTGCTGGCCCCCTGGCTGTACCGGCTGCTGGCCGGCGCCGGGCGGCGCTGGCGGTACGGCGGCACAGCCGCGGGGTTCTGCCTGCTGGCGGCGGTGCTGGCCGGCAAGGGCATGCTGGGCCGGGCCCTGGAACAGACACTGGGCCGGCTGCCCGCCGGTCAGGTGGACAACATCTCCCAGTTCAGCGCCCAGAACCCGGTCATGGAGCTGTATGTGTTTTTGTACGGGGCCCTGCTGTTTTTTGCGGTGCGGGAAGGGCAGGCCCTGGCCTTTGGCGGATTCTGCCTGCTGCTGCCGCTGCTGACCGGCTTCACCCGCGTGGCCTTTGAGGGTGTGTTTGCCGCGCTGGTGCTGCTGGCCGTCTGCCTGCCCTGTCCCCTTCGGCCGGAGAGCCGGGCCGGGCGGGCGCTGCGGTTTTTCAGCGGCGGCAGCTTTTTCCTGTATCTGGCCCATCCGCTGCTGCTGAGCCTGCTGCCCGCCCTGCCGGTCGGGTCGGCGGCGGGGCGGTGGGCGGCCTGGCTGGGGGTGCTGGGCCTCTGCCTGGGGGTGTGCTATCTTGTGTACGGGCTGTTCATCCGCCGGTTCGAAGCCCTGTTTGCCGGGCGGTAGTTTACAGCCGCCGGAGCGGCGCGTCCAGCCGTTCCAGGCCCCAGCCGCGCCAGCCCCAGAGGGTGTCCTCGCCGCCGGTGGTGCGGATGGCCAGGCAGCCATCCCCGGTCATGGACCAGGACGCCACCTCCGGGTTCAGCCCGCTGGACATCCAGAAGGGCCGGACCTCGCCGTCCTGCCAGCGGTACAGGAAGATGTGCTGGCTGTACCGGGTATCCCGGCCGGTCTGCCAGAACGGCCGGCTGGGGCCGTAAAAGGCCCGCCGCCAGACCAGCAGCGCCAGCTCGTCAGCGCCGTCGGCGTCCAGATCGCCGGTGAGGAAGCCGCGCACCCGCCAGCCGGGTTCGGAGACAAAGAGGGGTTCATGCCGCCCCCAGACGGTGAGCACCCCGGCGGTGGAAAGCTCCACCGCCCAGCCCCCGTCCGCCGTCCACCAGGCCCCCGCGTCGGGGGCGGCGGGCAGGCGGGGGTCGCCGGCCCGCCCCAGCCCCAGCAGCACCGCCGCCAGCAGCACCAGGGCCGCCAGCGGCAGGATCAGCCGCCCCCGGGCCGCCCGGATCAGCCCTGCCACAGCGCGGAAGCGTCCAGCATGGCCGGCTGGGTCCAGGCGGCGGGGTCGGGGCGGTCAGCCACGTCGCGCAGCAGGCCGTCCTCGCCGGCGATCAGGCCCATGGCGCTCTGCCACTGGCTGTCGGTGAGGCGCTCGGCCTGGGGCCGGGTGAACTCGTGGAAGGCGAACACCGTGCCCGAGGCGATGCGCAGACTGCCCTCCACCGGGACGATGACATAGATCGTGTTCACCGAGGTGGCCACCTGCAGCACCGAGCCGTTGGGGTCGGTGGCCACGTCCGAGACCAGCGCCGCCGGCATCTCGAGCGGGGTGTAGATGCCGGCCGGGTCGGCCACCGTCTCGGTCCAGAAGTGTTCCAGCTGGCCGCCGAAACTGCGGATCAGCTCAAATTCCTCGTCGGTGGGCAGCTCGTTGCGCAGCTCCTTCTCGGCGATGGTCATGAACCGGCGGTTCATCTCGGCCAGCAGGGACAGGTCCTCGGCGGCATCGTCGGGCAGCAGGCCCAGGGCGTCCAGGCCGTTGGCCGTGGCGGTACACAGTGCCGACAGCCGCCCGAACACCACCGGTTCGGCCTCCACATACCCCCGGTCGTCCCGCTCTTCGATCATTCCGCCGCCGCCCATCTCGCCATAGATCTGCTTGGCGTAGAGGGCGGTGTCGTGTTTGAGTTCGGTCCAGCTGCCCAGCAGGCTGGTCAGGCTTTTGGCGGTCCAGGCGTCGGTCTGCATGTAGGCAGGCCAGCCCGCGCCCTTCGCCTCGGCCAGCGGGCGCAGTGCGTTCAGCCAGGCCGCATACAGGCTGGCGTTCCAGGCCGTGTCCGGCGCTTCGGCCAGCCGGGTGCGGACCTTGTCCAGCTGTTCGTCATAGTTGGGGTAGTCGGTCTGCCCCGCTTCGTCCAGCAGCGCCCGCGCCCGGTCGGACCCGAGGGCGGCGGGCAGGTCCAGGGCCGCCGGCAGCATCCGCTGGGCCTGGCCGTTGGCTTCCACCTGGGGGTAGACCAGCTGCTGGAACACCGCGGCGTCCAGCGTGAACCGCTGCCCCAGGAAGCGGAACCCCTTGGTGGCGGCGTCCCGGTCCTCGTCTTCATAGATCGGGATGGAGTTGATGGCCGCCGGCGCCAGTTTGCCCACACTGTCGGCAAAGGCGTCGAAGGCGGCGGTCTGCCCCGGCAGGTCGCCGGTCTCCGGCAGGCCGCCGTAGGCCGACTCGATCAGCGGGCGGTAGTCGCTGACCACCGCATCGTCGCTGACCCCGGCAAAGAAGGCGGTCACCGCATACAGCCGGTCCCAGTCGGCCTGGACCCCGGCCTGTTCCAGTGCCAGGCAGGCCAGCAGGGCGCTGCGGGTCTCGTCGGCGCTGGCGGCGCGGAAGGTCAGCCGCCCGTACCACATCATCCCGCGGAAATAGCGCTCCAGCGTTTCATCCCCGGCGTAGTAACTGCGGGGGATGTACTGGGTATAGTCCTCTTTCAAGCCGTCGGCCCCGCCGTCGCCGCCCAGGTTCATCACCGGTGAGAGGACGGTGGTTTCGGCCGCTTCGATCAGCGCCAGCTCCTGCGCCACCGGGGCGGCCACCGCCTCGGGCACCGGGGTGTCCGGGTCCAGCAGGCAGGCCCCCACCGTGAAGAAAGCCAGGTTGCGCAGCGCCGCGTTCTCCCATTCGGTGCCGGCCAGCGCCTGCCACTGGGTCTGGCTCTGCTGCTGCATCGCCTGGCTCAGCGCCAGCAGCCGGCCGCAGAGTTCCTCCTTCTCCACCTGTTTCTGCAGGTAGACAAAGTAGAGGTGGTAGGTGTGGAGCATCGCGTCCACCGTGACAAAATTCGGCTCATAGTTGTAGCGGTTGCTCTCGTAGGTGCTGAAAAATTCGTGGTTGTTGTTCTCGATCACCAGGAAGCCGTTTTCCAGCAGAGTCTGGCGGGCTTCCTCGCTCCAATACTCCATCCGGTCGGCGTTGATGACGTTGGAGAAGTCCGGTTCCACCGGGTAGTCGGGCACGGCGGGCACCAGGTCCTGGTCGTACAGCGGGTCCATCTGCCCCAGCAGGCTGGGCAGCACGGCGGCGGAAGCCACCGTCTGCGCGCCGGAGGCGTCTGTGTCAGGCAGCGGGGTGGGGGCCGGCGCGGCGGAGGGCGCAGCCGTGGAACCCGGCGCAGCCGCCGGGTCCTGCCCGGCCGACGGGGCGGCCGAACAGCCGAAAAGCCCGGCCAGCAGGGAGACGGCCAGGCAGAGGGAAGCGAGACGATGTTTCATACACGACCTCCTTGTGATGGGCGAAAGATCCCGGGACGGCCGGCAGACGGGTCAGTGGTTGTAGCGGTTCTGGGCCTCCCCCAGCTTGCCGGCGAGGATCAGGCGGCAGGCGCCCTCGATGTCGTCGCGGCGGTCGGCCAGGGCCTGGGCGTCGGCCGGCGGGAACCGGCCCAGCACCCAGGCGGCCAGGTCATAGTCGGGGCGGGGCTTGGCCCCCACCCCGATGCGCAGCCGGGGGAAATCCTCCCCGCCCAGCGAAGCGATGATGCTTTTGAGGCCGTTGTGGCCCCCTGCCGAGCCGGAAGCCCGGATGCGCAGATGGCCGGGTTCCTGGGTGATGTCGTCGCAGAGCACCAGCACATGGCTGCGGGGAATCTTGTAGAACTGGGCGGCCGGGGCGATGCACTGGCCGCTCAGGTTCATGTAGGTCAGCGGTTTGAGCAGCATCACCTTGCGGCCGTCCACCTGGGTGATGCCGTACAGCCCCTGCCACTTGGCTTTGCCCAGGGGGCAGCCCCAGCGCTGTGCCAGGGCGTCCAGCGCCGCAAAGCCCGCGTTGTGGCGGGTGCCGTCGTACTTGGGTTCCGGGTTGCCGAGACCGGCGATGATCCAGTCGGCCCCGGTGTGGGAAAACAGGGACATAGAAGAGAAAACTCCTTACACAGATTGCTTACAAAAAGCTGTGGCGCACCTGGCTGCCGAAGGGAAAGAGGGACAGCCGGGCCAGCTTGAAAAACTGCAGCCCGAAGGGGATGCCGATGACCGTCACGCAGAGCAGGCACCCCCAGGCCGCGTGGGCCAGGGCCATCGGCAGGCCGGTAAGGACCAGCCACAGGATGTTGAGCAGCACACTGCCCGCCCCGCCGCCGAAGACCACCTCCTTGCCGAAGGGGCACAGCGAGAGGGCGGTAAACTTGAAGCACTGCATCCCCACCGGGATGCCCAGGATGGTGACGCACCACAGCGCCCCCGCCAGCGCCCAGCCAAGGGCGCTGGCCAGCCCGCCGAAGATCAGCCACAGAAGATTGCCGAGAAAACGCATGGCAAAGCCCCCTTACGGATGAAAACTCTGCTGCAGCGCCCGCCGGGCGGCGTCCCAATGGCGGGCCGGCACCAGCAGGGTGTACAGCGTGGAAAGGTCGGCCCGCTCCCCCACTGCGGCGAACCCGCCGGCCCGGCGGGTGCCGCTGCCGGTGTACTGCTGCCGCTGCACATAGGGAATGCCGGCGGCGGTCAGCGCGGCCGTGACGGCCGCCAGGCGGGCCGGGTCGGTGGTGACCAGCAGTTCCTTTTTGACAAAGGGCAGACGATCCAGCCACATAGAGCCCACCTCCTTATTGTTCGCCGGCGGCCTGTTCGGCTTCCAGCTTCTGCTTTTTTTCGATGTACTTTTTCAGCTTGCGCTCGCCCCAGCCGGGCAGGGCGGTCTGCTTGCCCCGCTCGATGCCCAGCGCGCCGGCGGGCACGTCCTTGCCGATGGTGGACCCGGCGGCGGTGTAGGCGTGGTCCCCCACCGTGACCGGCGCCACCAGGTTGGTGTTGCAGCCGATGAAGGCATAGTCCCCGATGGTGGTGTGGTACTTGCCCTCGCCGTCATAGTTGCAGGTGACGGTGCCGCAGCCGAAGTTGCAGTATTTGCCCACCGTGGCGTCGCCGATGTAGGTCAGGTGGCTGACCGTGTTGCCCTGGGCGAAATCGGCGTTCTTGGTCTCCACATAGGCGCCCAGGTGGACCCCCTCGCCGGTGCGGGTGCCGGCGCGCACATGGGTGAAGGGGCCGATCTTGTTGTTGGGGCCGAGGGTGCTGTCATAGCACTGGCTGGCGTTGACGGTGGTGCCGGCGCCGACGGTGGTGTTTTCCAGCAGGGTGTTGGGGCCGATGACGCAGCCGGCCTCGATGACGGTGGCCCCGCGCAGGATGCACCCGGGCAGGATGGTCGCCCCCGGGGCGATGATGACCTCCGGGTCGATGTAGACATTGTCGCTGAGGAACTCCACCCCGTTTTCCAGGTGGCGCTGGAAGGTCTCAGCAAAGCGCTGCTTGGCAGCCAGATAGTTTTCCCGTGCAGTGGACATAGGGTTTTCCTCCTTCATGATCGCCGGGCGCCCGCTTGCCGCGGCGCCCCCGGACCTGTACCTATTATACCAGACCGCCCGCCAAATGGGAAGCAAGCCCCCATGACGGCAAGCCCGCCCGGCCCCACAGCGGGCGGCAGGCAGGCTATTAAGAAATGTTAACGCGGGAAGGCCGAAGTAACTTTTTCAAACTTCCCGCCCATTATAATTTATCGCATTTTTGGTTAAAATGCAAGAGAATCTCGGGAAAAATTCGGCAAAAATTCAGCGAAACTATTGAGCACTTTTTTAACAATCCTCTGGTAATTCCGGTTTTGGTCTGTTATAATGGACTGTGCAATCACCAAAAGTTGCGGGTGCGGGTTATGGCCGCACCGGGAAGAAACCGTAAGCAAACAATGGAGGTAAGACATGAGCAAGAAGTTCCTTTACCTGTTCAAGGAAGGTCATGACGCCTTCGGCGGCGACCAGACCACCATGAAGAACATTCTGGGTGGCAAGGGCGCCGGCCTGGCCGAGATGACCCACGCCGGGATGCCGGTGCCGCAGGGCTTCACCATCACCACCGAAGCCTGCACCCAGTATTATGCCGACAACCGCGAGATCAACGACGAGATCAAGGCGGACATCTTCAAGTATATGGGCATCCTGGAAGAGCAGACCGGCAAGAAGTTCGGCGACATCCAGAACCCGCTGCTGGTGTCGGTGCGTTCCGGCGCCCGTCAGTCCATGCCCGGCATGATGGACACCATCCTGAACCTGGGCCTGAACGACCAGGCTGTGGAAGGTCTGGCCAAGAAGACCGACAACCCCCGCTTCGCTTACGACTGCTACCGCCGCTTCATCCAGATGTACTCCGACGTGGTCATGGAGCTGGGCAAGAGCTTCTTTGAGGAGATCATCGACGAGGTCAAGACCGCCAAGGGCGTGACCCAGGACATCGACCTGGACGCCGAGGACATGAAGGAGCTGGTCAAGCGGTTCAAGGCCATCTACCTGGAAAAGCAGGGCAGCGAGTTCCCCCAGGACCCCAAAGAGCAGCTGATCGGCGCCGTCAAGGCCGTGTTCCGCTCCTGGGACAACCCCCGCGCCAACGTCTACCGCAAGATGAACGAGATCCCCTATGAATGGGGCACCGCCGTCAACGTCCAGCAGATGGCCTTCGGCAACTCCGGCATGCGTTCGGGCACCGGCGTGGCCTTCACCCGCAACCCCGCCACCGGCGAGAAGAAGCTGATGGGCGAATACCTGATCAACGCCCAGGGCGAAGACGTGGTGGCCGGCATCCGCACCCCCTCCCCCATCAGCAAGCTGCATGAGGAAATGCCCGAGGTCTACGACCAGTTCGTGGAGATCGCCACCCGCCTGGAGTCCTACTACAAGGACATGCAGGACATGGAGTTCACCATCGAGGACGGCAAGCTGTTCATGCTGCAGACCCGCAACGGCAAGCGCACCGCCCAGGCCGCGCTGAAGATCGCCTGCGACCTGGTGGACGAGGGCGTGATCGACGAGCGCACCGCCGTGCTGCGCGTGGAGCCCAAGCAGCTGGACACCCTGCTGCACCCGCAGTTTGACGCCGCCGCCCTGAAGGCCGCCGAGGCCATCGGCAAGGGCCTGGCCGCTTCCCCGGGTTCCGCCTGCGGCCGCGTTGTCTTCAGCGCCGAGGACGCCGAGGAGAAGGTCAAGGACGCCGACTGGAAGAAGGTCGTGCTGGTCCGCCTGGAGACCAGCCCCGAGGACATCGTGGGCATGCAGGTTTCCCAGGGCATCCTGACCGTGCGCGGCGGCATGACCAGCCACGCGGCCGTTGTGGCCCGCGGCATGGGCACCTGCTGCGTTTCCGGCTGCGGCAACGACAACGAAGTGACCATCGACTACGACGCCAAGGTGTTCACCATCAATGGCCACACCTTCCAGGAAGGCGACTGGATCAGCATTGACGGCTCCACCGGCAACATCTACCAGGGCCAGATCGCCACCGTCGCTTCCACCGAGAACGCCGACTTCAAGCGCTTCATGGGCTGGGCCGACGAAGCCCGCCAGCTGAAGGTGCTGACCAACGCCGACAACCCGACCGACGCCCAGAACGCCGTCGATATGGGTGCCGAGGGCATCGGTCTGTGCCGTACCGAGCACATGTTCTTCGCCGAGGACCGCATCAAGGCTGTCCGCGAGATGATCTGCGCCCGCACCGTGGAGGCCCGCAAGGCCGCCCTGGCCAAGGTCGAGCCCTACCAGGAGGCCGACTTCACCGCCATGTACAAGATCATGGGCGACCGTCCCATGACCATCCGTTACCTGGACCCGCCTCTGCACGAGTTCCTGCCCACCAAGCCCGAGGACATCGCCGAGCTGGCCAAGGATATGGGCATGACCACCGAGGAGCTGACCAACGTCGTCGAGAGCCTGCATGAGTTCAACCCGATGATGGGTCACCGCGGCTGCCGCCTGGCTGTCACCTACCCCGAGATCGCCGAGATGCAGACCAACGCCGTCATCAAGGCTGCGCTGAAAGTCTCCGCCGAGACCGGCAAGATGATCACCCCGCACATCATGATCCCCCTGGTTGGCGAAGTGAAGGAACTGAAGTTCGTCAAGGACGTGGTCGTCAAGACCGCCGACAAGCTGATCGCCGACGCCGGCGTGGACATGAAGTACGAAGTGGGCACCATGATCGAGATTCCGCGTGCGGCCCTGACCGCCGGCGAGATCGCCAAGGAAGCCGACTTCTTCAGCTTCGGCACCAACGACCTGACCCAGATGACCTTCGGCTTCAGCCGTGACGACGCGGCCAAGTTCCTGACCGCCTACTACGACAACAAGATCTATGAGAGCGATCCGTTCCAGCATCTGGACCAGACCGGCGTCGGCCGCCTGGTGAAGATGGCTGCCGAGGATGGCCGCGCCACCAACCCCAACCTGGGCCTTGGCATCTGCGGCGAGCACGGCGGCGACCCCAGCAGCGTGGAGTTCTGCCACAATGTTGGTCTGGACTATGTGTCCTGCTCTCCCTTCCGCGTTCCCATCGCCCGTCTGGCCGCTGCCCAGGCAGCAATCAAGAATCCTCGCAAGTAAAACCGTTGGACTCTTGGAGCTCACGCTCAGCTTAGAGGATGCGCAAGCATTTCAAAAAGCGCATAACAGCGTGATAAAGCCAAGCCGATGGCGTGATATCGACTTGGAGATCTACCTGTAATACGCCAATCCCCCTGCTACTGATTTCAGTTGCAGGGGGATTTTTTATGCCTACTTTTTGTTCAAAAGGCGATTTTGGGCCCGGAAAATCTGGATTTTATGAAAATGTACCCGATTTTTCGTATACATTTTTGGGCACAAAACGCCTCTTGCAAGCCTTATTTTTACCAAGAAAGGAAGCGTATTGTCATGGCAGAAAACCAAGTCCAAACCCCACCGGCTGAAAAAGTAATTACTCTTTCAGTCAGTCTGCTGGAACCCTTTCAGGGGCATCCCTTCCGGGTGGCCAGCGGCGAGGAGATGGAACAACTGAAGGAAAGCATCCGGGAGTACGGTGTCCTCTCACCGCTGCTGGTCCGCCCCCGTGGGGATGGCCGCTACGAGATCGTCAGCGGTCACCGCCGTAAAGCCGCCTGCGAGGCCCTGGGCATCACCGAACTGCCGGTGCTGGTCCGGGATATGACCGACGACGAGGCGGTGATCCTGATGGTGGACAGCAACATCCAGAGGGAGCACATCCTGCCCAGCGAGAAGGCGTTTGCCTATAAGATGAAGATGGAAGCCATCAAACACCAAGGACGAGCAACTTCGGGACAACTTGTCCCGAAGTCAGATATGAATCGTTCTGGAAGCGAAATCGGTGCACCAAACGGAGAAAGCTATAAAACCGTCCAGCGTTACATCCGCCTGACCCATCTGATTCCATCCATCCTCCAGATGGTGGACGAATACCAGATCGCCTTCAATCCGGCGGTGGAAATCTCCTACCTGACCGAGGAACACCAGCGGATGCTCAAGGAGGAGATGGATGCCTGCCAGGCCACACCGTCCCTCACCCAGTCCCGTACCCTCAAACAGATGAGCCAGACCGGGACGCTGACCCGTGAATATCTGCATCACCTGCTCACCGAGGAAAAGCCTAACCAGCGGCAAAAGTTCTTCCTCAATCAGGAGGACGTGCAGCGGTATTTTCCCAAGCACTACACCCCGCAGCAGATGCAGCAGGTCATTCTCCATCTGCTCCACACCTGGCAGCATAAACGCGGATACAACAAGGACACACCGGAACGCTGAAGGAGGCACACCATGAAACTGACTTACACCGAGATCAACGGCTATCTCATTCCCGACTTGATCCTTCCCGAAACCGCCCCCCGGCCCATCGGCAAATACGGCGAACTGCGGCGGCAGTTCCTCCGGGAACACCGCCCCGACCTGTTCGAACTCATGCTTTTGGAAGGTACGCTGCACAGCCATCTGGCCGATGTGGATGCCTCTGCCCGGAAGATGGTGGAGGATACCATTGCACAGATGGCTCGCCAGCAGGGCGTGGATGAAGCCCTCAAACGGGCCGATCCGCTGGCCTGGGCAGGGCGCATGAATGCAATCAAGAATGCAGCCGAGGAAGTGGTCCTGCCGGACCTTCTGTACGGGGACGCACTGGAGTGATTCCTTTTCAGTCCGTACAAAAAGACCTGTCCGCAGGGGTAACGAGCACTGGCTTTGTATAGCTTTTGCAAGCCATACGCCGCCCCAGCGCAGGACGCTGGCAAGGGGCGCAGCCCCTATGACCCCCGAAAATCCAACAACGCAACAATGCAAAGACCGAGCAGTAATGCCCGGTCTTTTGCTATATGGAGGTGAAATTATGTTGACTCGAAACGTGCAGATGAACATCCGGGTGACACCGGAAGAAAAGAAGCTATTTGAACAGGCCGCCGCTCGATGCGGGCTGACACTCTCCCAATACATCCGCATGCGGCTGCGTAATCAGATGCCCCGCCAACTGCCTAGCGCCGACTATCGGCAGGTGCTGGACGCCCTCACCGCCCTCTATCATAAGGACAACACACCGGAGGTGCAGCGGGAGATTCTGGACACGCTGCTGGCCGTCCAGAGGGCAGCTACAGCGCCACAGAAGGAGGAGGAATGAGAAGATGGCTGTCACCAAGATCTGGCCCGTAAAAGGGCGTCTGGATGCGGTCATACGCTATGCCGGAAACGAGGAAAAGACCCGCCTGCCGGACCTGACCGGCCTGTCTGCGGGCAAGGACGATCTGGGCGATGTGCTGCAGTATGCCGCCAACGACGCCAAGACCACACGGGAAAGCCAGCTGTTTGTCAGCGGTGTCAACTGTGTGCCGGAGATTGCCCGCCAACAGATGGAACTGACCAAACAGCAGTTCGGCAAGACCGGCGGCACGGTGGCCTTTCACGCCTACCAAAGTTTCCGCCCCGGTGAAGTCACGCCGGAGCAGTGTCACTCCATCGGGGTGGAACTGGCCAAGCGGGTATGGGGAGACCGCTTCCAGGTGCTGGTAGCCACCCACCTGAACACCGACTGCTGCCACAATCACTTCGTCATCAACTCGGTATCCTTCGTGGACGGCAAACGGTACAACGACTGTAAAAAGACCTACCGCGCCCTGCAGGACGCCTCGGATGAACTTTGCCGGGAGCAGGGGCTTTCGGTTGTAGACAAAAAGGATGCTCACCGCGTACCCCGTAACCTTTACCTGGCCGAGAAGGCCGGAGAACCTACCCGGTATAACGTCATGCGCCAGGACATTGATCTGGCCATCCTGCGCAGTGAAACGCCCCGAGATCTGCCCCGCATCCTGCGCAAGATGGGCTATGAGGTCGACTTCAATCCCAACCACAAATACCCGACTATCAAGTTGCCCCATGACCGCCGTGCCGTGCGCTTCAAGACGTTGGGAGAGGAGTACACCCCGCAAGCTATGGCCCAGCGCATCCAGCAGAATCATGCGATGGGGATTTTCAAACGCATGGAGATCTACAACAAGCGGTATCCGCCGGTACACCCCCATTACCAGAAGCTGCGGCAGAACTTCCGCAAGGCCATTATGGAGGCGTTCGGCATCTACCGCACCTACCTGTATTACTGCTACCTGCTGGGCAAGCTCCCCACCACAACCCCCAACTACCGCCCACCTCATCCGGCCATGCGGGAGGATTACCGCCGCTGGGCAGAAATTGAAAAGCAGCTGCATCTTCTGGAACGGTATTCGCTGAATACTGTAGAGGACGTAGCTGCTTTTACGTCGGAGCAAGAGCAGAAACTGACCGATCTGGAAACCCGGCGCACCAAGTGCCGCAATCGTCTGCGCCGCTGCCGCGACCCGACCGAGTGCGAGGCCCTCCACACGGAAAAGGATGAACTGACCAAACAGATCACCGAAACAAGAAAGGAGCTGAAAACTGCCCAGCAAATCCCTGCCCGTGTCAAACGTATGCGGGAGAGCATCCAACTGTTGAACGACCGGGAGCAGCAACGTGCCGCCCGCCAGAAAGAACGATAATCAACCAATCATAGAAAGGACAAAGACGATGAATCCCTATGGAATTTTGACTACTTACGAAGAACGCATGAAAGCCAATCTGCAACAGTACCAGCGCCCCGAAAAGGCCGGGACTTTCCACCTGCGCCTTGATCACCGCACCTGGGGCAAGCACATGTGCCTGTTCTGCTACTTCACCGATCTGGACACCGGCGAGAAGATCCGCCTGGCCTGCTGGCGCGGTGCCGGGGAACGCTACGCGCCCCGCAAATGCGCCATCGACTTTGCCAAGGTCCGTGACCGTACCGGCTGGCGCTGCACTTTGGCAGCAAACGTGTACGGAATCATTGACTGGATCGCCGCGGAGCCGATGTAAGAAAAGCCTGCACTCCCACTTTGTAACGTGACATAAGTGATAGCCCCTACCTGTGTATAGATGCACAGATAGGGGCTGTTTGCTATTTCAGTTCTTGTTCCAAACTATCAAACTCGGGCGTTGAGAAAAACTCACCCAATGTGATGTCCAAGCCATCGCAAATCATTTTTATAGTGATCAGCTTCGGGTTCTGACTTTTCCCGTACAAAATGTTTTTAATGCTGGACGGCGGAAGCGCAGAAATCGTAGCCAATTTGTTGATGCTGATGCCACGTTCCCCGCATAATTCCAAAATACGGTTGCGGACAGCAGTAACGGTATCCATGCGCTTTCGCCTCCCCTGAATTGTTTGTCATATATAGAATAAACAACTCAGTTGCCAAATATAGGCTATGCGTGCTACCGTTAGGCTATGTATAGCCTATCTTTGAGGTGAAAAGTATGGAAAAGAAAGCATGTACCTTCTTTGGACATCGTGACTGCCCGGAAACTATCAAACCGAAAATCCGGACGGCGGTAATTGATCTGATCGAGAATCACGGAGTAACCATGTTCTATGTTGGAAATCAGGGCAATTTTGATCGTCTGGTGCGTTCCGTTTTGAAAGAAACAACAACGGCGTATCCAGAGGTTGGATACGCCGTTGTTCTTGCTTATATGCCCTCTGCCAAGAAAAGGGCAGATGATTTTTCTGACACATTGCTGCCAGACGGCATTGAAAAAGTTCCAAAACGTTTCGCCATCCCCTGGCGCAACAAGTGGATGATTGAGCATGCAGACTATGTGGTTACCTATGTGACCCGCTTATTTGGGGGTGCTGCACAATTCTCGGCTTTAGCCAAATCGAAAGGGAAGATTATATACGATATAAAATAGGAGCAGAGTTCATATAAAATGTGAAATATGTGTTGTGCTTTCTATGATAACAGGTATAATTATATATGGATAATTATATATTTTTTAGTCAAATGTGATGTAACATTTCAAAATAAAACTACTGTGCCGTAAACCGCTAATAAAACTTAGCTACGCCGGAGCCAAAGAAAAAGGAAGGGGGAAACTGATGTGAGCACAATCCTACCGAAGCATCAAATGAGCGAGGAGGATATTAAACTCCAGTACATTACCCCTGCCATTTTATCTAAATGGAGCCGGGAAAAGATCACTATGGAGACCCGCATCACAGACGGTAAGATTAATCTGAAAGGCAACTTTGTATTTCGTGAAAAACCCAAGCGGGCAGATTATATCCTGTACCTCAGTGCAAACAATCCGATTGCGATTGTGGAAGCAAAAGACAATACCCATGCTGTTTCCCATGGTCTGCAGCAAGCAATGACCTATGCCCAAATGCTGGATATTCCCTTTGCCTATAGCTCCAATGGCGACGGTTTTATGGAGCACGATTTCCTGACCGGCCAGGAGCGCGAGATCGGCCTGGACGAATTTCCATCGGAACAGGAGTTGGCTACCCGCTACAAGCAAGAATCTGGCTTGACACCCCGCCAGGAAGCCATCCTGGAACAGCCCTATTATTCCAGCCAGAATACCTATCCTCCGCGCTATTACCAACGTATCGCCATTAACCGGACGGTGGATGCCATTGCGCGCGGACAGCAGCGGATTCTTCTTGTTATGGCCACAGGAACCGGTAAGACCTATACTGCCTTCCAGATCGTGTACAGATTGCTGCAAAGCGGCATGAAGCGCAAGATTCTCTATCTGGCGGACCGGAACATTCTGGTCGATCAGTCCATCCAGCAGGATTTTGCACCGCTGGAAAAGGTCATCCATAAAATCAATGTAGCAAAGGATGACAAGAGCACCATCACTTCCCATGAGGTATATTTCTCGTTGTATCAGCAGCTGGTAGGCGAGGACGATGAGGAACATTTCAGCGAATTGTTTACACCGGATTTCTTTGATCTCATCATTGTTGATGAGTGTCACAGAGGTTCTGCGAAAGAGGAAAGTCGCTGGCGCAGAATTCTGGAGTATTTTCAATCCGCCACACAGATTGGCATGACGGCGACCCCCAAAGAAACCAAGTATATCTCCAACCTCAGCTACTTTGGCGAACCGGTCTATACATACAGCCTGAAAGAAGGGATTGAGGACGGTTTCCTTGCTCCGTTTAAGGTCATCAATATCATGACCGATATTGGGGAAGGTTGGCGTCCTCGTAAAGGTCAGAAAGACATCAATGGGGAAGAAATTCCTGACCGAATTTACACCAACAGCGATTACGACTACAACATTATCATCGAGGATCGAATCCAGCAGGTAGCTCAGGAAATCACAAACTACCTGAAAAGCACTGACCGCATGGCCAAGACCATCGTGTTTTGCGCAACAGAGGACGCAGCTTTGCGTATGAGGGATGCGCTGGCAAAGCTCAACGCTGATATGATGAAGAAAAATCCCGACTATGTGGTGCGTATTACCGGCGGTGATGAATACGGGAAAAAGAAACTGAAATACTTCATCTCTGTTTCGTCGCCCTATCCGGTGATTGCAACCACGTCCAAGCTGCTTTCTACCGGGGCCGATTGCAAGATGACCAAGCTGATTGTGCTGGACGAAATGATCGGTTCCATGACTGAATTTAAGCAGATCATCGGTCGTGGTACACGCCTGCGGGAAAAAGAAGGCAAGACTCATTTTGTGGTTATGGATTTCCGCAATGTGACTCGGTTGTTTGCTGATCCTGAATGGGATGGGCCAATCGAAATGAATGAAGGCTACATGCCCGGCGGGAAGCAGCCCGACCATAAAGGTCCCCCGGATGGTGATGGAAAGGGCGATGAAACGACGCCACCGGAGCCGAAGAAAAAGCCCATTGTGGATAGAAACGGCTGTCAGGTACAGATCATCCATAAAACAGTATCGGTGTATGATGCCAACGGCAAGCTGCTGCGGCAGGAAAGCATTGTGGACTACACCAAGGAGAACATCTTAGGTGAGTATGCTTCTCTGGATAATTTTATTCGGCAGTGGTCTGCACAGGATAAAAAAGAGCAGATTCGGGACTTGCTCCATGATCGGGGAATCGATTTGGAACTGCTGAAAGCAGACCAGAACATGTCCGATGTGGATGACTTTGACTTCATCTGCCACGTGGCTTTTGACAGAAAGCCCCTTACCCGTAAGGAACGTGCCAACAATGTGAAAAAGCGTGACTTTTTCAGCAAGTACAGTGGCGTAGCGCGGGAAGTGCTGGAAGCGTTGCTGGATAAGTACATGAATACGGGCATTTATGAGATTGAGAAAACAGAAATTCTAAAGCTTGATCCTTTCCTGAAACTGGGAAAGCCTGCGAAAATTGCCGGGTATTTCGGTGGTAAGCAGGGCTATCTGAAAGCAGTCCAGGAACTGGAACAGGCAATTTATACAGACGAGGTAGGTTAACCCCCACATGAGCAACTTGACAGGATTTGTAAAACGGCTGCGGGACATCATGCGAAATGATGCCGGTATCAACGGCGATGCACAGCGTATCGAGCAGATCGCCTGGATGCTGTTTTTGAAGGTGTACGACGCCAAGGAACAGGACTGGGAATGGGATGATGAGGAGTATCAATCCATCATCCCCGCCGAGTGCCGCTGGCAAAACTGGGCACATGATGATAAGTCTGGTGCCGCCCTCACTGGCGATAAACTGCTGGACTTTGTCAACAACAAGCTGTTTCCGACACTGAAAAATTTGCCGGTGGACGCGTCTACTCCCATCAAAAAGGCAATCGTGCAAACCACATTTTCCGATGCCAACAACTACATGAAGGACGGTGTGTTGCTGCGGCAGGTCATCAATGTGATCGATGACATTGATTTCAGTGATTACGAAGAAAGCCATGCCTTCGGGGAAATTTATGAAACTATTCTGAAAGAGCTGCAAAGTGCCGGTTCCGCCGGTGAGTTTTATACCCCCCGCGCTGTCACCGACTTTATGGCCAAGGTCATCAAGCCTCAGATTGGAGAAACCATGGCAGATTTTGCCTGTGGTACTGGTGGCTTTATCATCAGCTGGCTGAAAGAACTGCAAAAGAAGATTAAAAGTACCGCGGATGCCGAAAAGTACAGCAATTCCATTTACGGCATCGAGAAAAAGCAGTTCCCGTATATGCTTTGTGTGACCAACCTGCTGCTTCATGGGCTGGATGTGCCGAAGGTATACCATGCCAATACATTGCTCCACGATGTGTTGGACTACACCGAGGACGATCAGGTGGATGTGGTGCTGATGAATCCGCCCTACGGCGGCAGCGAAAAGGCGGACGTGAAAAACCATTTCCCTGCCGATCTGGCCAGCAGTGAGACTGCCGACCTGTTTATGTCGGTTATTATGTACCGTTTGAAACAGAATGGCCGGGCAGCGGTGATTTTGCCAGATGGATTTTTGTTCGGCACTGATAACGCCAAAGTAAACATTAAGAAAAAACTGCTCCGGGAGTTCAACCTGCATACCATTATCCGGCTGCCGGGCAGTGTGTTCTCGCCTTATACCTCTATCACTACTAACATTCTTTTCTTTGAAAAGACCCATCCCACCGACGAAACCTGGTTCTATCGCCTGGATATGCCGGAGGGTTATAAACATTTCTCCAAAACTAAGCCCATGAAGCTGGAGCATTTCCAGCCTGTGCTGGACTGGTGGAATGACCGTAAGGAAATTACCGAGGACGGCTTTGATAAAGCAAAGAAGTTTACAGCTCAGCAGCTTACTGATGAACTGGGCTATAATCTGGATCAATGTGGCTATCCTCACGAGGAAGAAGAAATTCTGGCTCCGCTGGATTTGATTCATCGTTACGAGGAACAGCGTTCGTCCCTCAATGCCGAGATTGACCGGGTACTGGCGCAGATCACCACCATGCTGGGAGGAACCGCCGAATGACGCCACAGGAACTGAAAAACAGCATTTTGCAGCTTGCTATCCAGGGAAAGCTGGTGGAGCAGCGCTCCGAGGAAGGCACAGCGGAGGAACTATTCGCCCGGATTCAGAAGGAAAAGCAACGTTTGATTGCTGAAAAGAAAATTAAAAAGGAAAAGCCTTTGCCCGAAATCAGCGATGACGAAAAAACCTTTGATATTCCGGAAAATTGGAAATGGTGCAGACTCGATGATATTGTTATAAAAACAATTAAACGTGGAAAATCACCAACATACGCAGCAAAAAGCAATACGCTTGTTTTCGCACAGAAATGTAATACTAAAGCAGGCTATATCGATTTATCATTGGCACAATATCTGGATGAAACAAAACTTAGCAAATATCCAGAAGAAGAATTTATGGTTGATCGTGATATTGTTTTAAATTCTACTGGAAATGGTACCCTTGGTAGAGTTGGAATATATCACGTTAGTGATAATCCAAGTAATTATCTGATTGTTCCAGATTCTCATTTAACTATCATAAGAGTTAATACTTTTGTTTCTGTTGAATTTGTATTCTACTGCTTAAAATACTACCAGCCATATATGGAAAGCCTAGGATCTGGGTCTACAAATCAAACAGAATTAAGTGCTGGAATCGTAAAAGCACTTCTTTTTCCACTTCCTCCGATTGCTGAACAAAAGCGGATTGTCGCCAAAATTGAAGCGTTACTACCTTATATCGACCGCTATGAGCAGGCGTGGAGCAGGCTGGAACAGTTCAACAACCGCTTCCCGGAGGATATGAAAAAATCCCTCCTGCAGTACGCCATTCAGGGCAAACTGGTGGAACAGCGCCCCGAGGAAGGTACAGCAGAGGAACTCTTTGCACAAATTCAGCAGGAAAAACAACGCCTAATTGCCGAGAAGAAAATCAAGAAGGAAAAGCCTCTGCTCGAAATCACCGACGATGAAAAGCCATTTGATATTCCACAAAATTGGAAGTGGATAAGACTTGGGTCGATACTTCACTATATCGATACGGGTAAAAGTTTCAAATGTGATGAAATCCCACCCACAGGTAATAAATGTGGGATTATCAAAGTTAGTGCGGTCACATGGGGAAAATTCAACGAAAATGAAAGCAAAACTTGCTATTCAAATGAATCGTGGGTAGATGCGTATGAAATTCATAAAAATGATTTCTTGATATGCCGCGCTAATACGGCAGCCTTAGTAGGCGGTTGTGTAATCGTAGATAAAATTAGCAAACGACTAATGCTGTCTGATAAGGTATTGCGACTCCACTTTACTAAAATGATATATCCGTTTTATGTTTTATGGGCATTGAGGACACCATTTGTTAGAAATCAATTTGGTTCGATGGCTACGGGAACTTCTGAATCAATGAAAAATATTTCGCAAGATATCCTCAAAAATACTGTCATACCTCTTCCACCTATTCCTGAACAAAAGCGTATTGTCGAAGAACTTGAACAGCTGCTACCTCTGTGCGAGAGATTGAAAGGCTTTTGATTGTCTGATATCTTTCCCATTCAAGAAACGTTCAAAGGCATGAAGCGCTCAAAAGAAGGAGGCGCTAATTGAAGAATGGACTATCCGAACTTTCCCAATATAACATGGCCTCAGTTTAAGGTCTGCAATGATGATTCTCAAACAGAGTTCGAAAATATGTGTCGGCAACTCTTCACATATGAATTTTTGAAAGACTCATGCATGCCCCATTCTAATCCGAATAATCCTGGTGTTGAGGTTGAGCCTGTATTGGAACCTGCGCGGTCGGATAAGAAACCACAAAGAAAAATTAGTTTTCAAGCCAAATTCTTTGAAGGGAAAGCTGATTATCGGCAGATCAAGGAATCTGCGCAGAAGGCTGTAAAATCTTATAAAGATAACCTGGATTTAATCTATTTGTTTTGTAATTGTGCGATCTCAACCCATAATCGCTCCTATAGATCAATTGAAAGATTACTTTCTGGCGCAGGTATCGAACTGTATCCAATTTCTAATACAGAGTTGTTAGATTTGGTCCGCAAATATCCAACAGTAGCAAACTATTACTTTAGAAATCGAGACCGTGCAAACGATTTGTCGTCACTTCCTGCAATGCAACTGAGATCTCCAGACCTTTCGACAACTGGCGATTCATTAACGCGTACCGAAGATGTCGTGACCACTACTCAGCCTACCCCAGATAATAGCATTCTTATTGCCCTTTATCAGGACAAGGTCAAAAATTTTAGAAATGATATTCTAGAGCTTCGCCTAAATAACCTGGATTCCAAGATTCAGAAACTCCTTCCATCTAACGCAAAACTAATTGATGGCATGGATACGTTGATGTTTTACCATTTCTTATTGAACGTACATAGCAACAATTCGGTTGAATTGGGCGCAATTCGAGAGAAACTTGCACCTGTATATTACAATGACGCAGAGTGGATGCTCACTTATTCGGCAGAGCCTAAGGACTTCTCACTCTCTGAGTTTGTACGCTTATTACCAGAAACACAAGTGATATTACTCAACAAGATGTTCTCAGACCAATCATGGAGTGACATCATTGATTTAAGCCAAAAGGCAGAGCAAGCGCAAGGAGTTCTTGCTGAGTGTGTCACCAAACAGTTGCAGCTTTTATGCGCCCTTTCACTATTTAATCAGCGAAAATATGACGTTGCATGTGAGCGACTAGATGAGTTATACGCTCGATATCATACAGATAAAATTGAGTTTTTCCGGGTGTGTGCTCATATCCAAAAAATCAACAGTGAATTTATCTATGGAAGTAACCAGTGCCATTTTGATCTAGTGAACTATTTAAAGATTTTCGAGGATATCAAAAATCGTGCACCGGATCATTTCAATCAGAATTTGATTCTTGCAGCTAATCTGGAAATTGTTTCTTATCGTAATTTAAGTGAGGGTGATGTAGAACAGCTCAAACAAGTATTTGATAGATATGAAAATTATTCCGAAACCGTTCGTAACAATCCTACAGTCAAATTTCAAATTGCTTTGTGCTATGAGATGGCCGCAGATTTTGAGCATGCATTGAGCATTTATTCTTCTTTTGAAGATCAGAATGACGAGTATGTGATGGCAAGAAAAGCATTTTGTAATATCCAACTTAAGCGCTATGAAGAAGCAATTCGTCTCTATTCTGATGTTGATATAAACAGATTGTCTCCACGTGCTCAAGGGGAATATTTATTAGCACTTAGCTATGGAGACACTGACCAATACTGCGCAATTCTGGATGCTGCCATTAATCGAAATCGTTCAAACGTAATCGATTTGTTTTATATTGCGTACTATGTGAGAGATGAACGACTGTTTTGCGAAAAAATTGTACCAGTTCTCCAAGATTTGCTCCAACAGGATGTAGACGCTTTTTCACAAGTCTCAATACCGGAACGGAACGGTTATCTATTAGTACTAGCACATTTTAATCAAATAGAATTGGTCAAGGCGATTCTAGATTCAGTTCATGACATTAGCAGCATCGATGCTTTTATTATTTCGACGATATGTCATTCACTTTTCGTCAAGCTAAATGAATATATAGAAAAGCCTGTACTCGATAAAATTTCTATTACTCAAATATATATATCCGATAAAATCGCCGATTATTTCCTGAGCTATAAGCCCGGCGATGTCAGTTATATTCAAATTAAGATGATGTGCGCACGCTTAAATCGAATGTCTCTTAGTGAATTGAAATTTGCAAAGCAGATATTTGAACAGCATCCAAATAAATTTTTGGCAAGTCGCATTATCCAATTACTGCAAGGGCAAAGAGAAACTGCAAGTGTGGAATATGACCGATATTTGGAAATGTTTAAAGAATCGGATAACGCAGAAGATGCCATTTATGTGGCACAATTGAGTGCTCGACTTGGAAGGGAAAGCGATGCAAAATTATATTTATATAAGGCCTTTTACAAGTTAAATGGAATAGATAACTACACGGTTTATTCTCATGCACTGATTATTTCTTGTTTGGCACCAGAAATTTTTAATGCAGAAAGCACTGATCGCAAAATTACCGGTAGTTCTGTGATCGTTTTGGAGCCGGAACAGCCAGTGGAAAATGCTTTACAATCCCAACTCTTGAAAATATGCTTGGATTCAGAGAAGGACTTTTCAGATGCAGATAATAAGAGCCTTGATATGCAACATTTTTCTAAAGACAGCAAAGGATATGTTAAGCTTCTTGGAGTGACAAAAAATCAAACAGTCAAACTAGGAAAAATCAGATACAAAGTGGTAGATATTCTCCCGCGTCATACCTACATTAGAATTTACCTTAATAAAAAAATGCAGGACGCTCCCCAAAAATTCAACAATAATGCTGTGCATCTTTTTTCTGGTAGTAGTGCGGAAGAAGCAATCAGTCAGATCAAGCAATATTTAGATAGCCATAATTTCAAGGCTAAGCATATCGAAGCATCATTGAAAATGTACAATTTCGAGAATTTCGAATGGGGTATTCCTATTGATGCGTTTGTTGCAGGAGATTACCAAAGGTATATAGGTATTGCAAAGTATCTTCTATACGCAGATGACCAGGCCTTCTACGCAGGAGAGCCTTCTGAATTTAACGGAAGTGCATATTGTGTGCCAACTTTATCAACCTTTGTTTTGCTCTGCCTAATTGATAAGCTGAATGTACTTGATGGGATAAAAGACAAGCTTATCATTCCTGAAAGCTATTTGAGCTTTTTGAATGAACAATATGCCAAAGCAGTGCAAGCCCAAAAGAACTCAGAAGGACAGTTGGCGTCCATTGATGGCGAATTGGCTTTTTTGAAACTCGATGAGCAACTGCCTTCAATTTGGGAAAACATTCTCGATTTCTGTAATGATTTACCGAGAGAAAGCGTCTCCAACGATGAACGTATAGAGCAAGATTTTATTGAAGGCTGTACACTAGAAAAACTTATGGCCCCATTTGGGGCCGAAAAGGTTCAGTTGGACTCCTTTATTCTTACCAAACGTAAAAATGCTATATATTTATGCGATGATCTTTTCTTTAGAAAGGTTGCAAATATAATAGGAATTCAAAGTATAAATTGCGCATCTCTCTTAAGGAATATGGTTGAAGAAGAAGCAGATGCAATAACAGTTGAGTTATCTAAAACAAATTATATCTATATACCATTGGATATTCTCTCTAATGAAAAATATGCGAAGGAGGTAATGGAAAATTTGCTCCATGGCAAACAAAAGGAAAAATATTATGGAGCCTGCTTTCATATTTTATCGCTTTTAATGAATGGCGAAAAAAACACTGATTGATAGTGACTGTTTTACCCAATGACTTTGACTGTTAGACACTAAAAGGCGTTTTATTGCGATGTTTTTTCTATGCAACCAATAAAGCCGATTAATACGAAGGATCTACATTTCTAAAATTATAAAGAATATCAAATAACTGGATACAGCTCTGTAAAAGTCCATATGATGGTACCTTTGATATGGTATATTTGACATATAAAGATTATCTATATCAATAAATAGTGCTACATTCGATAGTAGGAGTGCGTACCATGAAAAAGTATTGTCTAAGTATCAGCCGTCTTCCACGTAAAGTGTTTGATATTATTCTAACTTTCTCAGCCTCAGCTTATGTTATTGTAGTATTCTTAATTAAAGAAAAGGCTTTGATTCCATTTATTCCTCAAACTTTAGACTTTATATCTTACACTATTTATTTGGCTACTCCTGTACTTATTTCTTGGCTTTGTTTAGTTGTTTCTAGATTTTTACCAGCATGCGGCATGGAATGCAAAATTAAAGAAGTGGAATTAGCAAGCCATTCTTTTCTGCCAAATTATCTTGGTTACTTTTTTGTGGCCCTTAGTATTCCAGATAAGAAAACATTTTTCTTTGTGTATCTAGTTGTTTTCATTTTTGTACATCTCTCACAAGCACTGAGTTTTAATCCATTGTTTTTGCTCTTTGGATATCAGTTCTACTTTGTTACAGGTGAAGATGGAACAAAAATATTCTTGATTACAAAACAAAAAATGAAAACTTACCAAGATGTAAAACTAGATAATCTCCGAAGAATCAATGATTTCACTTTTATTGATATGAGGTGAAAGTATGAACTATTTGTTGGCGCGAGTTCGTGACCGACGAAACGGTATAAGGTGTGTTTTGTCTAATCAAAAGATTTATAATGCCCCAGATACATTAGATACAGCGGTTCCGTATGCGCCTGATGATACGTTAGAAGAAGATGAATGGTTCTATTTGAGTGACTTTACACAAAAAGATTACTGCCCGGATCTTTTGAAGTGCCCACTTAATGGTACGGCTTATGCTGAAATTGACGAAGGTGAGCTTGATACAATTTCTTTCCTTTGCTGTCTACAAGACGATGGCCTGGTCTATTTTCAGAGAGTCACAAAGACGCAGCTACTTCGACGGAAAAGAATAGTATTTGGTAATGCAGTGAAATTTGAAGATAATGCGAGAGAAATTGTTATTAATTCTTACCCCGATGCGATTTTTCGTGCCGCTGATAACCGGTTGTTTTTTCGAAATTTATCTTCTATCACAAGTATTTTCCGTGGAATAGATGAAATATTCCGCGAAGCGACAGATGAAGAAACGAAAAGCTTTTTGGCGTCCGACTTTATTGTCGCAGGGGAAAATTACGATAGTTCATGTGTAAAAAAAGCAAACCGAAAGAGAATTGCGCTTGCTAAGGAAGCTCTGGATAGCTATGATCCGGAACAAAAAAAGGCTGTTTTAAGTTCTATCAGAGAGTATTACCCATCTATCATCAACGATGACAATACATTCAAAATCGAAAATGATGAAGATCTGACATATCTGTTATATGGCATACTACAAAGATACTACACAACAGCAGATGGAAGAGAAAAACGAATAGCAAGTTCCGTCCGTAGTTTGCAGTGACATATTTGGCAGCCAATAAACATTCTACATAGGAAGTGCCCTCTTATGCTTCACCCCGGCCTCTACGAACAAGTCATCAACAATGCCTTAACCAGCGAGCTGTCAGATATTCCTGACGCCCGCAAATCCATTGCGCCTATTGATAAGGCGGAAGCGGCCAAGGTGCTGGCGCAGTATCTGACAGACGTGGTGCAAAAAGGTATGGAGAACGTTCTGGATAACGGCGGGGATATCTCTGCCCAAATCGCCCTTGCCAATCAGATTGTCACCCTCATTCAGAACACAACACAAGAAGCTGACTTTGCCACGCTGGGCGTTGACCAGCGGGCAGAGCAGCTTCTTGCTCTTTTGCGGGAACAAGATCCTCGATTGGCAGCAGGAAAAACAGCAGCCGATCTAAGCCGTCCGGAAACCTCTATTGCTCAAAGCAGTCTATTTACAGGGGCTATAAATGAGCCGCAGATGTACACCGAGCTGAAAAAGGAGATCCTTTCCGCTGACCGAATCGATATGCTGGTATCGTTCATCAAGTGGAGCGGCTTGCGTCTTTTGATAGATGAACTGCGAGAGTTCACCCAAAATGGTGGCGAATTGAGGATTATAACCACCTCCTACATGGGTGCTACGGATGTGAAAGCCATCGAGGAGCTGCGAGCGCTGCCGAATACCCGGATAAAGGTAAGCTATGATACCAAGCGTACCCGGCTCCACGCCAAAACTTATGTATTCTACCGCAATACCGGGTTTACCACCGCATATGTCGGCTCATCCAACCTGTCCAATGCCGCCATATCCAGCGGCCTGGAATGGAATGTAAAGGTCACCCGCAAAGACCTACCCGAAACCATAACCAAAATTGCAGCTACCTTTGAGAGCTACTGGAATTCCAATGAGTTTGAGTATTATTCGGAAGATCAGAAAGAGCGCCTGGCGCGGGCATTGAAGGCGGAAAAGTATTTTGATGCCAATAATACAGCCCTCTATACCATGGATATCGCGCCCTACTCCTACCAGCAGGAGATTCTGGACAGATTAGAAGCAGAGCGGACCGTCCGCGGTTATACCCGCAACTTGGTAGTGGTTGCCACCGGCACCGGCAAGACAGTGATTTCTGCTCTGGACTACAAACGATTCCGAAAACAAAATCCGGGCAAACCCTGCCGACTTCTCTTTGTGGCCCACCGGGAAGAAATTCTGCGGCAAAGTCTATACACCTTCCGAGCGGTTTTAAAGGATGCCAACTTTGGTGAATTGTTTGTTGGAAACTACCGGCCGGAAACCATCGACTACCTGTTTCTGTCTATCCAGACTTTTAACTCACAGGATTTCACTGCTAAAACTGCCCCGGATTTCTACGATTACATAATTGTGGACGAATTTCACCATGCGGCTGCGCCTACTTACCAAAAGCTGCTCTCCTATTATCAGCCCAAGATTTTACTGGGGCTGACGGCTACACCGGAACGCATGGACGGCAAAAGCATTTTGCCGTACTTTAACTATCGCATTGCTGCCGAAATTCGGCTGCCGGAAGCCATTGACCGCAAATTGCTTTGTCCGTTCCAGTATTTCGGAGTTACCGATACGGTGGATCTGAACACGCTCAAGTGGAGCGCTGGCGGCTATGACAAGGGAGAACTGTCTGCGTTATATACCTTCAGCGGAGCAGTAGCGAATCGCCGTGCAGATCTGGTGGTTTCTTCTCTGCTGAAGTATGTGACGGACATAGACGAGGTCAAAGGGTTGGGATTCTGCGTTACGGTTGACCATGCCCAATTCATGAGCCGGTATTTCAATGACCATGGAATTCCTTCTATCTTCTTGATAGGAAAATCTTCCGATGAAGAAAGAAAATCCGCCAAAGATCGGTTGATTAGAGGAGATATCCGCTTTATCTTTGTCGTGGATATCTATAACGAAGGTGTAGATATTCCCGAGGTCAATACGGTGCTGTTCTTGCGCCCCACCGAGTCCTTGACCATTTTCCTGCAGCAGCTGGGCCGTGGTTTGCGGCTGGCAGAGAACAAAGAGTGCTTGACGGTGCTGGACTTTATTGGTCAGGCAAATAAGCGGTACAACTTTGAAGATAAGTTTGCAGCACTGTTGTCCAACACTTCCCGCGGCGTGACCCGAGAGATCAAAGACGGATTTGTATCGGCTCCCAGGGGCTGTTATATCCAGCTGGAAAAGAAGGCGGCTAAGTATATTCTGGACAACATTCGGGCCTCCTATGGCAACACAGCAGGGCTGGTTTCCCGTGTGGCCAGTTTTACGGAGGACAGCGGTCTGGAGCTGACGTTGACCAATTTCTTGGAGTATTATCATCTGGACCCACGGACGATCTACAAATTTTCTACTTTTTCCCGACTCTGTGCCCGTGCGGATGTAATGGATGATTTTCAGGAGCCTTTAGAAGAAGCCCTCACAAAAGCCATGGGGCGTCTAGCGGTGATCGATTCCCGGCGATGGATTCAGTTTTTGCTGGAACTCCTGCCTCGGCTGGACAATGTGAACTTTGCAACGCTGGGTGAGTTGGAGCAAAGGATGCTTCAGATGTTTTATGTCACTGTATGGGGCAAGGCTGCCGAGGACTGGACTTCTGATGAGGTGCTGGATCATTTGTATGCTCTTTCAGACAGTCCGGTCTTGCTGGGAGAACTGCAAGAGCTGCTGCGATACCGGTACGAGCAAATTGACTTTATTGATGAGCCAGTAGATCTGGGATTCGATTGCCCTTTGGATCTGCACTGTACTTATTCCCGTGACCAGTTGCTGGTAGCTTTGGATTTTATGAAACCGTCTACTGTGCGAGAAGGTGTGAAATGGCTGCCGGAGAAAAAGCTAGATGTGTTTTTTGTAACCCTCAATAAGTCAGATAAGGATTACTCGCCTACGACGATGTACAACGATTACTCCATTAACGAGAGCCTGTTCCACTGGCAGAGCCAGAGTACTACAGCGGCAGATTCTCCTACCGGGCAGCGGTACATCCACCACCGAGAACGTGGGAGTAAAGTGCTACTGTTTGTGCGAGAGTTCAAATCAGACCGAATCAATGGCGGAGCGGCGGCTTACACTTTCCTGGGTACTGCCAACTATGTGAAACATGAAGGCAGTCGTCCCATGAATATCACTTGGAAATTGGATCGGCCTATCCCTGCGAAATTCTTGAAAAAGACAAATAAACTGGTGGTTGGATAATGAATTCAAATAGCGAAAATCCAAGAGTGGGCAGATTATTTCAAATTCAAGTTCAGCAATGGTTCCAAGCCGTAAGGAAAGAAGTGTATCAATTAGAAGTGCCCATTGCAATAGGAAAACCTGCGAAACCGCACAAATTTGATTTGGCCAATTCTAGCGGAAAGACTGTCGTGGAATGTAAATGCTATACCTGGACAGAGACTGGAAATGTACCAAGTGCAAAAATGCGATCCGTAAACGAGGCTGCGTTTTATTTGTCTTTCTTGTCGTATGATGTCGAGAAATGTGTTGTTATGGCAAAGGCAACACATCCACGGCGAAATGAAACATTAGCTGAATACTACTATAGAATCAATCATCACCTATTGGGAGATATCAAGATTCTTGAGTATGATACCGACGCGAATGAGATGCGAGTTATAGGTGAAAAGGCATGACAGAAGTAGTAGCAGCCCTTATTTGGGATAGCAACAAATTTATGATTTGCCAACGACCTGCAAATAAGGCTCGTGGGTTACTCTGGGAATTTGTGGGCGGCAAGGTTGAACTAGGTGAAACGAAGGAGCAGGCCCTTGTTCGTGAGTGTCAGGAAGAACTGGCAATCACTTTGGACGTTGGTAAAGCGTTTATGGAAGTAGTCCATGAATACCCGGATTTAAATGTTCATTTGACCCTATTTAATGCATCCATTCGGGAAGGTGTTCCACAAAAGTTGGAGCACAACGATATCCGTTGGATTACAGTGAAAGAGATTGGCGAGTACAAATTCTGTCCGGCAGATGAGGAAATATTAAAGAAAATTTGTGAGACGTTTGGCTAAATTTGCAAAGCGGAGAACAAACCATGGCAACAAACGGATTGAATCTGGTTTATGCAATAAAAGATGGAGCGGGAATCAGCATAGAAGATGTTGACAGTGGGTCGAAGTGCGGATGTTTTTGTCCGGCTTGTGGAGAACCCTTGGTTGCCAAAAAAGGGACCAAGGTTATGCACCATTTCGCCCATCATTCGGGAAGCACCTGCGAATATGGCTATGAAACGTCTCTTCATCTTATGGCGAAAGATATCTTATCGCGGACCAAAAAGATTACAATCCCAGCGGTCTATGTTGAATTTCCAGATTCTGATAGAAGCCCACAATTATATCGTGCAGCACAAGAAATAGCAATTGATCGCGTTGTTTTAGAGGCGCGGTATGATAATTTTATTCCAGATATAGCTTTGTATGTTGGATCAAAAGTTTTATTTGTGGAGATATATGTTACACATGCTATCGATTCATCGAAACTCGAAAGATTAAAAAGAGAAGGTATTTCAACTATTGAAATTAATCTGAGTAAAAAGGATCGAATGATTACTGAGCAGGAACTTCGGGATATCTTGCTAAAAGTTTCGGATGAGAAAACGTGGAAATATAATGTGATTGCCGACAAAATTGCCACAAAAATATACACACTATCAGAGCTAAAAAATCTTGATGATGGCATTTATGTGAATAATTGTCCTGTAAAATCGTGGCTGTTTGGCAAAAATATTAACGCTGATTTTGTGAATGATTGTCGGGAGTGCGCTTTTTGTTATAAGTACTTTTTCACCCATGAAGAAGAAGGAGATATTATCCGCTCACTTCTTTGTGCTGGGAAGGAACGCATTGCGGAAATAGAGGACGTTAACATTCCCACAGAAAAGCGTCTCCCAAAGCGTAATGCAGAAATCGAGGCATGGAAAAATAATCGTATTGATAAAAGGATTTGCCCCCTTTGCGGCGCAAGACTTATAAATCGGTGCAGCCGATACGGTTGCTTTCTAGGATGCAAGAATTATCCTCGGTGTACGTTTATGGCTTACAGAGATGCCGAAACCGGACAGAGGAAAATGAAGGTATAGGTAGGCTGTATCCCTAACATCATCGAGGTGGATGGAAAAAACTGTACATAGGAAATGTTTCCCGCAGAGAAATATTGAGACTTTTTGAAGAGGAAAGGAAGTGAATGCCAATAATGAGTACAGCAGATATCCAAATTTCTGATGAAGAAGCCCTCCAAAACTTTCTGCTGGACATAGATTGTCTGGATGAACTGTTACCGTGGACCAAACGTTTTAATCTCTTTGATATCTTAAAAATATCAAGGACTGAAATTCGCCATAGCAATATGCTTGGTTGGCTTTTGAATCCCAATGAAAATCACGGTTTAGGAGATGCTCTACTTAAATCCATCCTACAGGACGTAGTTCGTGCAGATAGCAGTCGGTATGATGTCTTTGAAACCTTGTTAATGGATTTATATAGCTTTTCCGTGTATCGGGAATGGAAAAATATTGATTTGCTACTTATATCTAGCACAGAACGGTGCGCAATTGCCATCGAAAACAAAATCGGTTCCCATGAGCACGACAATCAGTTGGCCAGATACAGAAAAACACTGGAAAGCGATTATCCTCAATATCGAAAAATTTATTTATATCTTACCCCGGATGGGGAAGAACCCAGTGATGCAGAAAATTGGAGTACTCTGACGTATGAGAACGTTATGGAGTTCTTATCTGAACTACGCAATTCTATTGAAATGACACCTGACGTAGCCTTGGTAATTGATAACTATCTCGATGTTCTCAGGAGGGATATTGTGGAAGACCAGAAATTGGTTGAAGTTTGCAATAAGATATATGCCAAGCATAAAAAGGCACTGGATCTGATTTTCGAGCATAAAACCGATAGCAGGACACAATTGATAGAAGCGGTACGTGCCGCTCTTACGCGCTTGTCTGAAGAAGGCGTCATTGAGTTCTTTAGAGAGGAAAGCACGAACACTTTCTTACAGTTTTATACGGCTAAAATGAATGATTACCTTATACCGCTCCAAACGCCAAATAGCTCCTGGGGCAATGAGCATGTCTACAACTACTGGATTGGTATACGCGAGGACCAGCTTTGTGGCGTTTTTGAAATAGGCGGCTGGAATATTCCTGACGAAGAAATGGAAAAGATGCAAAGAATCATCGATCTGACAAAGCCTTCAGACAAGAGGCGGGAGAGTTTTCGTTATAAACGGATTTTCCGAACAGGCTGGCATCAGGTTGAAGAAGCAGATAGCTATGATGATGCGGTTTACAACTGTGTAAAGCGAATCGTCGCAACGCTTCTAAAGAAAGAAGAAAATCTACTGAAACAGCTTGAAAATAAAAGTTAAGGAATTTGCACCTTCTTGGGATGAGAGCGTTTACTTTTCCCTTTCGGTGACGAGGCAACGTGCATCACTCATTCCATCAATCATAATGAGCGTATGAAATGAGCGATGCGAAATATTTATACCGAAAGTGCGGGGCAATGCTTAGAAGTCTTTCAAAGATGGCTATAAAAAGCTCTAAAATAGATGAAAATTAACTTCTGGCCAAATTGGCCAGAAGTTAATTCGTAGAGAACAAAAAAATCGGGCCAAGTTGGCCCGATTTTTCGGTTGACCAATTTACCATCTCCACTTCGGGCCAACTTGGCCCGAAGTAATTGCAAAACCTCCCAAAAAGCTTATACATACGTAAAAAATGGATAGCGTATAATCGAGTTCGCAAAAGCAAATAAAAAATAGACAAGCCATTAGGGCTCCTGTAAAATGAAAGTTGTCCAGACAATCACGATACAAAGGAGAAAACCCTAATGGCTCAAAAGAATCATACCACAAATCTGACCGAATTGCTACTGCAATGTGTAGCACAACCGGATCCCATGCTGAGTATGCTGGAATGGCTGTGTGCCCAGCTCATGGAGGCTGAAGTAAGCCAGCAGCTGGGAGCGGAGAAAAGCGAACGTGCCGAAAGCCGCAGCGGGTATCGCTGTGGCTACCGGCCTCGCAGACTGGATACCCGCATGGGCACCATGTATCTCATGGTGCCGAAGGTACGGCATGGGGGCTACATCCCATTCTTTGTTACGGAACGCAAACGCAGTGAGGCGGCACTGATTCAGGTGGTGCAGGAGGCATTTGTACAGGGCGTATCCACTCGTAAGATGGAAAAGCTGGCCAAGAGCCTGGGGATTGAAAGCCTGTCCCGCAGCCAGGTCAGTGAGATGACAAAAGGCTTGAACGAGCAGGTGAATGCTTTCCGCAGCCGCTCTCTTTCCCAAAGCAGTTATCCCATTTTGTGGGTGGATGCTCTGTACGAAAAAGTTCGTATGGACGGCAGAATTGTAAGTATGGCGATACTGGTGGTCTGTGGTGTGGATGAACACGGTCAGCGAGACATTCTGGCAATAGAACCCATGTTGGAAGAGTCGGAAGAAGCATATCTTCAGCTTTTCCGAGGGCTGCAGGAGCGGGGACTTCGCACTCCAGAATTGGTTGTTTCAGATGCACACGCCGGGCTTGTTGCGGCGATCCGCAAAGGTTTTCCAGGGGCAAGCTGGCAACGGTGTAAGGTTCATTTCATGCGCAATATTCTGGCGCATATTCCTCACAAGGACAAAGACGCCTTTGCCCAGAATCTCAAGACTATCTGGCTGGCCCCAACCAGAGAACAGGCTTGCAAGCTGGCTGAAGAAATCTGCCGGCAGTACGAGCACCGCTTTCCCAAAGCCATCCGTTGTCTGGAAGATGGTTTGGAAGACTCTCTGTCGTTTTACGCTTTTCCACAGCTGGATGCACGAAAGATTTCTTCCACCAACGTGTTGGAACGTCTGAACCGGGAAATTCGCCGCCGTACCAGTGTGGTAGGGATATTTCCCAGTGCAGATGCCTACGCCAGACTGGTTACCACTTACCTCATGGAATATGCGGAAGACTGGTCCTCTTCTAGAGCATACCTCAGCGAGCAGGATAGCGTATAATCGAGTTCGCAAAAGCAAATAAAAAATAGACAAGCCATTAGGGCTCCTGTAAAATGAAAGTTGTCCAGACAATCACGATACAAAGGAGAAAACCCTAATGGCTCAAAAGAATCATACCACAAATCTGACCGAATTGCTACTGCAATGTGTAGCACAACCGGATCCCATGCTGAGTATGCTGGAATGGCTGTGTGCCCAGCTCATGGAGGCTGAAGTAAGCCAGCAGCTGGGAGCGGAGAAAAGCGAACGTGCCGAAAGCCGCAGCGGGTATCGCTGTGGCTACCGGCCTCGCAGACTGGATACCCGAATGGGCACCATGTATCTCATGGTGCCGAAGGTACGTCAGGGCGGTTACATACCGTTCTTTGTTACGGAGCGCAAACGCAGTGAAGCGGCACTGATCCAAGTGGTGCAGGAGGCATTTGTGCAGGGCGTATCCACTCGTAAGATGGAAAAACTGGCCAAGAGCCTGGGAATTGAAAGCCTGTCCCGCAGTCAGGTCAGTGAGATGACAAAAGGCTTGAACGAGCAGGTAAATGCTTTCCGCAGCCGCTCTCTTTCCCAAAGCAGTTATCCCATTTTGTGGGTGGATGCTCTGTACGAAAAAGTTCGTATGGACGGCAGAATTGTAAGTATGGCGATACTGGTGGTCTGTGGTGTGGATGAGCATGGCCAGCGAGACATTCTGGCGATAGAGCCCATGTTGGAAGAGTCGGAAGAAGTGTATCTTCAGCTTTTTCGAGGATTGCAGGAACGAGGACTTTGTACGCCCCGACTGGTTGTTTCAGATGCACACGCCGGACTTGTTGCGGCTATCCGTAAAGGCTTCCCGGGAGCAAGCTGGCAACGGTGCAAGGTTCATTTCATGCGTAATATTCTGGCGCATATTCCTCACAAGGACAAAGATGCCTTTGCTCAGAATCTCAAGACTATCTGGCTGGCTCCCACCAGAGAACAAGCTCGCAAACTGGCTGAAGAAATCTGCAGGCGGTACGAGCACCGTTTTTCCAAAGCCATTTGCTGCCTGGAAGACGGTTTGGAGGACTCTTTGTCGTTCTATACTTTTCCACAGTTGGATGCAAGAAAGATTTCTTCTACCAACGTGTTGGAACGGCTGAATCGGGAGATCCGTCGCCGTACCAGTGTGGTAGGAATATTTCCCAGTGCAGATGCTTACACCAGACTGGTTACTACTTACCTCATGGAATATGCGGAAGACTGGTCCGCCTCCAGAGCGTACCTCAGCGAACAGTCTGTTCAAGCCATACTGCAACCGGCGGCTTAACTTCTTGTTTTACAGGAACCCTTTTTGCGAACAATACTTGACGCAGCCGCGAGCAGTCCGTTCAAGCTATGCTGCGACCGGCAGCTTAAATTCTTATTTTACAGGAACCCTTTTTGCGAACAATACTTGACGCGGGCAAATTCCTGGCAGCAAATTTAAGTTTCACCCAGTTCGTCACCTGTGCCAAACCTCTGTATTGCGTAGATAGTGTTCATCATTCTGCTCCCTATTACGAGAAAAAAGGCCACCGGACGGTGGCCTTTTTCAACAGATTGAGCGCGTCCCGTGGGGCGTGCTTTTTTGGGGTGTGGGCAGGCCCGGGGCGGGGGTTACCGACCGGCGAGCACATAGAGATACCGTGCGTTGCCGGCGGCGTCGTAGATGGTCATGTACAGATCGTCCCCCTGGACTTCAAAGCGGAAGTTAACTTCCAGATCGTTCTCCCCCTCGGGGAAATCGCAAGCGCAGGTCCAGGACCCGCCGCCGTTGTCCACCAGCCGCTGGTAGGGGCGGCTGCCGAAGCGGAACGCGTCGATCATAAAAACGTCGAACGGGCCGAACGGGTTGGGGGTGCCCTCCGGGTTTTCTTCGCTCTGGGTGTAATCCGTCACCAGGGTGTACATCCCCCAGTCCTCCGTGGGCAGCGGGCTGGGGGCCCTGTCGTAGGTGGGGCGGACATAGTAGCCCACCAGATCGCCCGCGGCGTCCATCCGGGTCAGCATTTCCCGTTCGTCGTTGCGCTCAAACAGGAAGGCGTCGGTCAGCGCGTTGCCCTCGAGGCGGGCGCGGTAGATGAAGTAGCTGCCGTCGCCGTTGTCGACGGGGGTGTCGCTGACGTTGGAGACGTTCTCAAAGACGAAGAAGTCGTCGCTGTCCTTCGCGTTGACCCAGGCGCCCTGCCAGGGCTTGGAGGCGGGTACCAGGCCCGCCATCTCGGTGGTCACCGGCTGGGACATCGGCGAGGGGCCGTCCTCACCGGAAGCGGCGGGGGGCGGGGATGCCGGCGCCGGGCTGGCGGGCGTTTCCTCCGGCAGCGGGATTTCTGCCGCCGCAGACCCGCTGCCAGGCGTCTCGTTGGTGTCCCCGGCGGCGGGCCGACCTGTACAGCCTCCAAGGCACAGCGCCAGGGCCAGGATGCAGGCCAACAGGGCCGGCATGGCGGAAGTCGGGACATTGGCCCCGCAGCAGCGGTCAGGCAGGGCGGCGTCCCGCTGCGGGGCGCCGTGATTGTCGCAGTATTTCATAGGTTTTCCTCCTCGTTTCCCCTATTATACCGCATTTTTGCCAGCAGAGAAACCCCCGAGGCAAAAGATCCGGGGCGGTGCTTCGGCCATATTTTTCCATACTTTCTTGGCCGAAAGTACGATAAGAACTTCCGACGAAAATGCATACCGGGGGAGCACGCTGAAAGATGCCACCCTGGCTGCGCCCCCCTGATGGTCGAACGTCAGCGGGACGGATTGTCCCGGTGGTCGGGCCGCTCCAGCCCATTTCCAATGTTCAACCCCTCCATGTATCGTCTGTACCGTTGCGGTGAGCATGGAAAGCAAATGATTGCATCGGGCATGTCACAGATGATCTCCGGCTCCCGGAATCGTGCGAGATACCGCTCCACCTGTTCATTGGTCAGGCTGCAAAAATTCTCGCCATCCTCACCGCAAAGGAAAAAGGTGCCGTACACCACATCATCGATTTCGGACAAACCCCGGTTCGGCTGCAGTGGGATGACCTTCCCTTCATCATTGAGGACAAGGCAGACGTTTTCCTTGGGCCAGGGCCGGATAACATCGATCATTCCCCCGACCACCGCCTGTTCCGCTTCCAATGTGTTTTCGATTGTGGCTTTGCGGGCATACCTTCCCGGTTCCACAATGACAACACGCAGCTTTGCAGGCTTACTCATGGGTTTCCTCCGGGTCGTCCCGCGGTTCTAACTGCGGGTCGGTTTCTTCTTCCAGCCGGTTTTTGCGGCGGCGTGCCACCAGCAGCGCGATGAATCCGGCTGCCGCAGCCGCCGTTGCGATTACCATCGCCAGCAGCGGCGTGCTGTCGCCGGTCTGCGGCACATGGGGGATGGGTGCCGGCGTGGGCGTGGCCGTGACCGTGACGGTCGTGGTGGGCGTAGGCGTCGGGGTGGGTTGCGGCTGGGCCGCGTCAACCATCGTGACCGATGCACCATCGACTATGTGCCAGCTGTCTGCGGCGGTCGCGCGGGTGAATACCACGATATGGCCTTCCGCGTCCCGCTCCACCTTGAACTGGATATCGGACGCAACCAGATAAACCAAGGCGGTGAGCGAATATGTGCCGGTTTGGCTGAAAAAGGACAGGCTTACCCATTTAAATTTCCGCTTTTGCTTTATCAGAAATTTGAAATTCAAAGACAGAACTATCATTTAAAAAGTTCACATGCGCTCTACAAGAAAGCCGGAGGTACTCATATATTTATTTTACTTGTATTTTACAGATGATTAACTCCGGTTATATGGAAAACCAAATGCATCAAATGTATAATAGAAATATGGAGTGGATTGCCTATGCTTTTTGCCCTATATGATTTCCTGGCATATTGCCTGTATAGCATCAGCCGGTTTTCCGGAGGAAGTGCGTTGCTTTGCGCCGCTTTTTCTGAAAAACCGGCTGTTTTCGTTATGAAGAGAATCAAATTTCTGTAATGAAAAGGAGAAAACGCCATGCAAAAAACGTATATTCTGGATACCAATGTTCTGATCCAGGCGCCCTATGCCCTCCAATCCTTTGAGGACAACCATCTTGTTTTACCTCTTGCCGTCCTGGAAGAACTGGATGGATTGAAAAATGCAGAGGGGGAAAGGGGCGCCAATGCGCGGCAGGTCATCCGGTATCTGGAATCGCTGCGCACGGCGGGAAACCTGCTGGAAGGCGTCCCCCTGCCCGGCGGCGGCACGCTGCGCCTGGAGGTCAACTGCGTGGACGTGAAGCTGCCGGAAGGCTTCCCGGATCATAAAAACGACAACCGGATTTTAAAAGTCTGCCTTGGCCTGCAAAACAGGAAAACGCCGGTTATCCTGGTGACAAAGGACATTGTGGTGCGCGTCAAGGCACAGATGCTGGGGATTCAGGCGGAGGATTTCACCACCGAGCAGGCGCCTGTCAGCGAGGAGCAGTATACCGGCCGGTGCGAGGTATTTGTAGCGGAAAAGAAATTCGAGGACTTTAAAAAAAAGCATATTACGCCGGAGGATGTATATCAGGTGGACGAAGCCGGTGAAAAGCTTCCTGTGACGCTCATTCCCAATCAGTTCGTCATCCTCAAAGCGGACCAATCCGCCAGGAAAACCCAGCTCGGCCGTTTTGACGGGAAGAAAATCGTTCCGCTCTCTTTTCATAAGAAAAAGCCCTACGGTGTTTCCCCAAGAAATATCGGCCAAAAATTCTTACAGGAGGCCTTGATGGCCGATGCGGAGGGAGCGCCGCTGGTGATCGTAAAGGGGATGGCCGGCACAGCCAAAACCTTCTACACCTTGGCGGTCGGCCTGCACGCCATGCTGGAACAGGAGGAACCGGCTTACCGGCGCATTTTGATCAGCCGCCCCAACGCCCAGTTTGACGATGACATCGGCTTCCTTCCTGGAGATGAATCGGAAAAAAATCGCCCCGTTGCTCCGACCGGTCGTCGACAATCTGGAGCTCCTGGTGGATCAAAATGAAAAGGAACGGTTTGCCGACGAGCGCAGCCTTTCCGGAAAAGTAGAGGAGTTGTTCGACCGGGGCATTGTGGATGCCCAGGCCCTTAACTTCATCCGTGGCCGGTCGATTTCCAAAACCTATCTGGTCATTGACGAGGCGCAGAACCTGACGCCCAAGCAGGCCAAGGGGATCATCACCCGTGCCGGGATGGGTACGAAAATCATCCTGTTGGGCGACCCGCAGCAGATTGACCATCCCCTTTTGGATGAACGCACCAACGGCTTGAGCTACGCAGCGGAAAAAATGAAGGGCAGTCCGCTGTGCTGGCAGGTCACCATGTCCGCCGAAGAGTGTGAGCGTTCCGCACTGGCTATGGATGCGGTAAAAAGGATGTAAATGGATTGGATTTTATATATGCACAGGAAAGGTTGTTAGCGATATGAAGGGAAACCGTTCTTTTCAGGAGACCATCGCACGGATAAGGCAAAAGCTCAGGAGCAGCCGGAAACGATGTATCGGCGTACTGCTGATCCTGCTCGGTATTGTTTTGGGGATTGTTTCCAGGGCGGCGGGCGGATCTCCGTCCCAGGATTTCACCTCCGGTATCCTCATGGGTCTCTCGGCCGGCATCCTTCTTGTTGGGATTCTTGCAGTCCTGCTGTCCTTCATCCGGAGGCGATGATATACTGGATAAAGCTTCCAACCTGCCGAAGCTTCATGCCGAGGCGTCGGACGAGGACGATCCTATGAGCGCCCAGGTGGTATGAGATTGTGTAGACGCCGTGAACCGCTTTGAAAAGAAAATTCACGGCCTAAAGCTGAGCAAAAACGTCGCCATCCAGACTGCGCCGCAGATCCGGTTGATCCAGAGCAACGATAAAATGCCGGCAGATAAAATTCAAATGGCGGCTCTCAGCACCGTTCCACTGTGGGAAAGCCAGATCAAGATCGCTCTGGGACTGCACCGGCAGGAGGGCCGCGCTGCCCGCCAGAGTGCGGAAGCGGACCTCCTGAGGATCGAGCGGCAGCTTAAAAAGGCGCTACTTGAAGCTGCGCAGCAGTAATAGACAAAATGGCAAAATCCCTTTCAGGTTGCAAAACTGACTGCTCAGCACAACCTGAAAAGGGATTTTATGTTTTTGCTGTGTGTGTAGCAGGATAAGCTTATTCACAGGTAAGCAGCGGAAATTGGGTGGAATTTTTATTTTATCCTTTTTCGTGCTCACAAACTTCGGTCGGTTGGGGAGCCTTTATCTGTCTAAAAACCAGAATCCCCTTGGAAGAAGGTGTAATAGAACAAGAAACCAGTTCAAATCCTTCCTGTTCCATTTGATTGGCTACATCTTCGATTCTTGCCGCCATTTCCTTTGCTTTAGGAGAGTATTTTACAACAATCGTCTTATACATTCTGAAGCCTCCTTTGTTATCTTTTTTGGAGTGTGTGAGCGCAAATCATTTTACGGCTACGCTTTTCTTAAAAAATCCAGCAGGATCCGTTCCTGCTCCACTGGAAAGGTGCGGGGAATCCAGAGCGTCTTGGAAAAGGCATTTTTCTGATGCGTACCGTAGGCGTCCTTTGTCTTCCGGGTAAATATTCCCCGGATACAGATGGATCGTCTTCCCACAGAATACTCTTTCAGCCGGAGCAGCACAAAGGCAAATTCCACCCGCTCGTCCATGCTGCCGCTATAACCGGTATAGCACAGCCGGTTTTCCGAGAGATACACGCGCTGAACCAAAGACGTCCCTGAGCAGTTTGCCCAGTACATCAGAAGCGGGATCACAGCGAAGATCGAGGCAGCCGCCAGAGCCATAAACGGCTGACGCAGCATCAAGACCGCCAACTGGTCCTGATGGTTCTTGGTGAAATACAGCACGAGAAAAGAAAGCAGGAACGAGCCCGGGCAAACCGCCAGCACAAGCAGCTTCGGCAGCCGCAGATACTGTTTGCGGCGAATGGGATCGGTTTCTAGGACCAGGTTGCCGGACACAACTGCGGCCTGCCGTTCCTTGTCCCGCTTTATTTCATGTTCCGCCTTGTCTCCCTTAAACCCGGAGATAAAAGTGAGAATGAGTGGGATCAACAGCAGGAGCAAAGCGGTCAGGGCGATGGTAAAAATAAAAGCGTTGCTTGCCGCGTTGGATAACGGTGCGAAGGTGACGATGCAGACCAGCAGCGTCAATATCTCCAGGATCAGCATATAAAAGGCGATGGGAAGGAAAATATTTAAAAACCGCTTGCCTTTCAGATTGTACCGTTTGCTCCTGTTCAGGCTTTTCAGCCCTTTGCTTTCGATGAGTCCGCTGCTCAGATCCGCTGCGGTCTGGGCATTGGACAGATTTGCAAGCATCAATATGGCAGTGACGGCAAGCAGAACTCCCCTGTTTTGTTCGGCGGTGTCATTTTCTTTATGCTTTATTGCGGCCAGAATTGTCAAAACAATTTTTACGATCAGAGAGAGATAAATGGGGCCAAACAGCATAAAAAACATCCGCAGATCGAAAAACATATCCTCGGAAAGGCCAATTCTTTCAGCGGGGATCCGCCCGAGAAGCCAGCCGATCCCGATAAACACCGCATAAGATATCACAACCTTAATCAGCCATTTTACAAAGCGGACAGTTCGCTTTTCAGCCATCAATACATGCCCCTTTCTGCGAATTCGGAAGCGCCAGACAACCCACTGTCACGGCAAAAGTATCTGTCAGCGTTCGAAGGATGAGATCGGGGATGTCGGCGGCAAAAACCAGCGGCATAAAGAAATTGAACAAAAACAGATCCACCCCAAACAGCAGGCCGCCCAGGATCAACGATCTTTTGATCCGGCTGTTACCGTCCACATAACGGTTCAGCCACGCCATAGCGCAGGCAATCACAAAACCTGCCAGCAGGCACCATAACAGGGTCTCGACGGTTTTTTCTGGGAAGGACGAATAAATACCGATAACGCAGTACAGAAGCAGCCGCCCGGCTATAAAGCAAAGGGTTATGATAAGTCCGGGAAGGGCGGGCAGCTTCCGACTGCGCTTTTTTACAGGCAGCCTTGTTTGCCCGAACAGCCAGCCCAGCAGCAGCCCCATGACGATGAGAGCCAGGCCGTCCGCCACAGGATAGGTGATGCGATCCAAGGGAGCCACATGGGGCAGAGGCTCCCAAAGGTAGACGATCCACACTGCGCAGCAGGCAAAGCCGTATCGCAGCCCCTGCCAGATACGGTTCCCGCCCGTTCTTTTCCGTATGAGCAGGAACAGCGCGGCGATCAGGGAGTAGGCAAAAATCCCGTAAATCGTAAAAGCAACCGGCATGGTTCCGTTTTGTGCGAATATGCTGGGAGATAGAACAGTTTGCTCGCCTGTCGGGATAGCGAGCTGTCCAATAATACGAACAATTGTGGTAGCCGTACCAATGAAAATAAGCCTTAAAATGTTTATTATCGGTTCTGTCATTCCGTATCCCCCTGTATCTCATTGACAATCGGCCGCAGGGAAGCGAAATCGGCAAAATCCGCCCGCTTGCCGTAGGTTTCCATTAACGCCCTGTCTTCTTCGTTCCATTCTTCCGCCGATTTCTTTTGCAGAGATCGGTGCAGCAGCGCCATCATGGTTCGATGTCCCAGGGATAGCGCCTGATAATCGATGGCGCCCCGCAGATGGAAAACCGCTGCTCTGCCATATAGCTGGGCGGGAATCTGCTTTTGCAGGGCGTTTCGGATATTCTCCCTGTTTTGCAGTATATCCGGGTCGGCCAGTCCGACCGTAACGATCACCAGCCTTTGATGCTCTCCGAATGACTGCCTTCGCAGCGTCTTTGTCAATCCCAGAACGCCTCCGGCATACAGCGCGCCGATATACACGATCGTTTCCAGTTTGGAAAGCGGCGGTGCTTCTTGATAGCTGACAGCAGGGATATCTGTTTGCTTTGACAGCTCCTGCGCATACCGGCGGGCGCTTCCGTACCTGCTTCCGTATAAAATGACAGACTTCATGCAATCACCTTACCCCTTATTACGAGAACAATCGTCCTGTTTTAAAAGTGCGAACAAGAACCGGCCGCAAGACAGAGAGGATAGAATCATAAACAGATCGGCAATCGGAACAAACAGGAAGGATGGAAGCAGCACACGGGTGTAGCGGCTCTTTATGGTTTTGCACTTGCGAACGGCCGCAGACAACCGGGCCAGGCAAAACAATACGCCAAAATTGAAAAACAGCCAGCTTCCCGCCTGAATGGCGAGGGTATAAAGCATGTCCGGCGGTACGCTTCCTGCCGTAAGAAACGAAACGGCGATCTGTACGATAGATAGCGCAATCAAAATAGGATAGACGATTCCCAGCACCCGCAGCATGACGCCTCCGCCAATCCCGATCCCGCCGCTCCAGACGGCGCCGGAATGCAGGCACCAGGATTCCAGTATCCGCAGTGCGGTACGGTTTTGCTGTCCCTCTATAAAGCCGTTGTTGGCAATGGAGTACAGGCGGAACCGAAGAGAACGGGCTTTACAATATTCTTCTGCCAGCGATAGGAACTCTACCAAATGAGAGGGCAATCCATCCACATAAAGCGGGAAAGAGATACATACGGCGTCCGCGCTGCCCAACTGGGAAAGCGCATGGTCAAAGTCTTTCCGGCTCCGCAGAGGAACCGTTTTTTTGACAAGGCCGGGAAGAAACAGCCGGAGGATACCGGAGAAAAATTGAGAAGCGCCGCTTCTCTTTTTGGGGCTTGCATTGAAGATCAGCAGCTTCATGATATTGCTCCCCTGATCTGTGCAGGATTTTGGAAAAACAGCGTTTCCGCTGTTTTGTATCCAAGGTTGAGCCGGTTACGCTCGGCAAGCTCTGTGGCAGTCTGCCGTTCCGATTCCGTAGAATCTCCGTAAAAGAGAACCCGCAGCAGTTTTCGCTGCGGGTAGCGCCCTATATGATGGGTTTGGCCGCCCCGCCAGGTAAAGAAGGGGAGGGATACTCCAATAGCGCGGTCCAAAACAGCCTTGACGCCGGGGCTGTAGCCGCCGTAGCACAAACGGCTGATAATGATCAGCGGGTCGCTTTGCCCGATCAATGCGCCCGCATGTTTCAAGGAGTCGTCCATCACACAGAATCCGGTATTTTTCAGCCAGCATGCAAAGCAGCCACTGCACGGAGCATACTGGCCGTCCGCAGTGAAAACCACGACATTTTCATCTGGAAGTTCAAAAGCAGAGAAGTCTGCTTTATTAAGATCATGAATGATCGTTTTCAAAACGAAATCCTTTCTTTTGCGGCGTTATCCCGGACAGGAAAGAGCACTCACCATTCAAGCCCCGCTTTTCTCAGGAACGACCTTCGTGGCTATATCCGTTACGATACCGAAAACGTCCTCTTTGCCCGGCACAACGCTGATGTCGATGTATTTGCCCGGAACCATCCGCTGTTCATAGGAAAGATCGCCCGGGTGCTTCCTGCACTGATAGCGGGCGGCGCGTTCCTGCGCCAGCGACTCGTCCGGATGATTGTCCCACACTGCCTGCGTCCTGTTGTCCGGGTTATAGCGGATGGGGATCGCCCTGCCGGGAACCATACCGGCCATCGCCGTCATGGGAATGATTTTCCGCACGCTGGTCTGGAACACCGTTCCGTCCTCCGCCAGGGCGTCCAGTTCAAAAAGCAGCTGCGGGTTTTCGTTGACATACATGCCGGTCTGCCGAGTGGAGCGGATAAACCCTACTGTCTGCACGGTGCAGGAACTTTTGCTGACATGCCCTTTCGTCAGCCTGCGGATCACGGACAGAATCGGGAGCGCAAACGCCAGGATGAAGATCACAGGAATCATCCAGTTCAAATTTGACAGCAGCCAGTCAAAGAAAGCCCCCATAAAAAACGCCTCCTCCATTAGATACAACAATTCAGTATAATTATATCGTGACTCGTGTTTGGTATCTATCATGAGCAGGTTAAGATTGCGTAAAATTATGGCATGATCCCGAAACCGATTCAAAAGGTTAGAGAAAATGCTGTCATTATTAAGAACAAGCATTCCTGACATTTTCATGAGCTTCCTTCCTACACCCCAGCGAGCATCACATCTTCCAGAACCGCGTCGCAGCCAAATTATTGGGTAACCTTGTGCCTTTCTCGCCTAATATTTACGGGTATTTTATCCTGATTTCACATCGTAAAATAAGATAAGTGCTATAATTAAGATGGAATCGGATCCACTGACCCATGAACAAAACAACGAGGTGAACTATATGACTTTATTCATGAATGAGAAAGATATGAATGAAATGTTAGCCAGTATTTGCCCGGACGGGGAAACGTACCAGGGAAAAGCATGGGGGACCTTGATGTCTGGGACGGCTGAAATGTTGGCACTGGGAGCTTTGAGTAATGTATATTGTTATGTTGGCGTGACAGAAAAAACATTGGTTATCGCAGTGTTGGAAACTTTTGATATCTCGCATATTTACGGTAAAATCTGCATTCCGTTTGACCAGTTTGACGAACTGAAAGTACAAAAAGGTTTACTGCCTTCCCAGCGGATTATCAAAGCGAAAAGCGGGAAAACCAAAATAAAATTGTCGCTGGTCAACAACAGCATCACCGCCAAAATCAAAGATCAAAAACAGGGGATGCTTGCGATTTGCGAGGCGCTGGAGCGTTTGAAACACTGATTTTCATAAAAGCAAGAGAGAAAATGAACAATATAAATGAGAACCGAACAGACAAAAGAGCGCCCGGCGGCGAAAAAAGCAAGGCGGAGTTAAAATGGTTTGTTTTGTTCCTCGCCGTCATCTTTTTTCTGCCGATCACCATCCTCGCGGTGGTGGAATGGTTTACAAGCGCCGATGCCTTTGCCATCGGCATCACGGGGTTTATGCAAGCCGTCATTGTCTATGGCGGCTTGGGGCTGGTGGCGGTGATCATCGCCCTTGTCTTATTCATACTGCTGATTCAGCCGGACACAACGTTCCTGCAAAAGGTTGGCAGAACCGCAGGCATTCTGCTTTGCCTCGCCGCCGCTTTCTTCCTTGTCCGGCCGCTCGTTTTGGACATCCCCTACCTCAAGCGCCCGGAAGCCGCCTATTTGGAGCGGCTGGAGTTTGAATATTCGAGAGGAATCGGGGACTATGGTTCGGACGACTATTATCTGCGCGGCGTAGATATGACCGGCGAACGGCATTCCTTTGAAATCAGTGAAAAGAGGTATGAGGAAGGGCGCGCGCTGTGGGGCGGGAACGACTTTGCTCTGTTTGCGAAAGTTACCTACCTGCCGCACACCTCCACCTTGATAACGCTCGAATTTATGACAGAACTCGACGCGCCGGAGGCCGAATTGTACCCCACATCCCCCGAACTTTCGGATGATTGGGAAAGTTTTTCCATCCAGATCAATGACGCGGTGTATACGTTGCCGCTTCCCCTTGCGGATTTCCTTGACGATGGGTGGGTGATTTCCGAGGAGGATGCCGGGCTTTCTCTGGCTGGCGCGGAAGGCCCGTATGCGTCCTATGAATGGGAATGGGTCTCGTTGACCAATGACCACGAGCAGGATATCAGCGTCTGTGTCTTCAACACCACCGAAAGCACGATCCCCGTCGCCGAGAGCACGGTGGGAGGTATTCATGTAATATATGGCAACTACGACTTTTCCGGTACAGAACTACGCCTTCCCGGTGGGTTGATGCTGGGATGGTCTACCAGAGAAGATGTCTTAAAACTGTATGGCCAACCGAACGATAGCTTTGAGGCAACCTATGGTGGATATAGCTTGAAATACGAAATTGATGACCCTCTTGACCCGGCCTCTTGGAAGCTTGGTTTTGATGATTCAGGCATTCTAGACGATGTTATGGTACACCACCAGGCTTATTTCCGTTCCGACTAACGTCATGGAATATGTACATCTTACCAGTCATCATTTAAGGCAAAGAAAACCGCCTGTCCTAATGACCCTTATCTCGGCCATAGGGACAGGCGGTTTAGTTTTTTCTGATTGCTTACACGCTGCTGATCTTGTGTCGTGTTTATGCAAAATTTTAGGGCCGCGGTGAAAGGCGACGGCTCAGAAGCTCAAAAAAGAAAAATGTATAACTCCAGGGTAATCTCCCCTTGACAAATCGGTTTCCATAAAGAAAATTGCGGAAACTCTTCCTTATATGACTTTACCGCCCGTTCCTTTACCACATCCTCCGGCAGAATCTGCCCGCAGAGCAGCGGTGAGTTCGGAGCGTGGGCTTGTGTATTGCGTGCAACGGTTTTCAGACTGTGCGTAGCATAACAATACCTACACCCGTGACGGCAGGTGTCGTACATACCAATGTCGATGCTGGCCATGCAGCCGCATTCCGGGCGCTGGTTCTTGTCTTTCTCCAACGCAAGGCGGCACCCGGCAATCTGTTCCAGCAAGGAACGATCAATGCAGTGGCCGTGGGCAATGCCGTATGGCGCTAAGTCTATTTGTTCCGCGCAGGTTTCCAGCACAAGGTGGTGTCTGCCCGCGATACCGGCCAACCGCTGTGCCAGTTCCATGATTTCTTTTTCCGTAAGCGGTGCAAAGCCCAGACCATCCATATTGGTCTGTGTGTTGCGGTACAGGTCCACAAAGCTGATGATACACTTGTGGGTATAGCCCTCCAGCCGTCGGGCCAACTGTCTGAAAAAGGTAATGTGGTAGTCCATCGTGTACCGGTCAGTGAACAGGATAGGATCATACCTCCAGATCACACGTTCGGGGCCGATCCTACGGGAAAGTTCCTGAAAGGCAGGCAGGATTACATCATTTTTGCTGGGCACGCCCGGCTCTACGTCTTTTCCGTATGGGGTCAGGGTGAACTGAAAATAGAACGGGTACGCCCACAGTTCCTCCAACCGAGACATTAGCGGCAGCGGATTCTTGGTCCAGAATACGATGCCGTCCACCACATCCGGCGACAGGTCAATGCGGCTCACCTGATGGAAGTTCATGGGGTTGCGGACGCAGACATAGCCTTCCCGGATACGGTTGTAAAACCAATCGGGGTAATAGGCGGGAATGTCGGTCCGCCTGCTGGCGCTGATGATCAAAGGGTTCACCTCCGGGTTGTATTGGACTGATTACTGGGCAGCATTTCCGTCTGTGACGCGGTTCACTTCCCGCAGCAAATCATCCATATACAGTTTCTGCTGTCGTTTCAGAAAACTAGGGACAAAGGGGCGCATCCACCAGCGCTTGCCGTTGACGGTTTCTACGCAGGTCAACCGGGAACCACCTTCCACCGCCTCGAACCGTCCCTCCCAGGAGCCGGACATGTTCCCATTTTCCATCGTGAAGGCCCAAAACTGTTTTGGTTTACAGGTTGTAACCGCAAAATGGGTAGCATAGCCGCTCTTGGTATGCTCCACAAAGCGTGTTTCGTCCAGAACCTCCACCCGCGCCAGATCGCTGCGCCAGTCGGTATGCGTCAGGTCGGTCACGATTTGCCACAGCTGTTCTACAGTACAGGGAAACGAGCGTGTTACTTTAGAAACCGCCATACAATCACCCCTTCTTCTTTTTCAGCTTCAGACAGACACCGTGGCCATCAGCTGCCCCTTGCAGCAGCTTCACGGCAGCCGCAGCCCGCTCTTTGACGGAACATTCCGGCTGATCCTCCAGCTTGGCCACAACGTTTTTCAGATCTTCCAACGGCAGCAGGTACACCGCCGCGCAGTAAAAGGTTTTGCGGTGGCCATCGTTATAGTTGGCGAGCAGCTTATCCAGAATGGCCCGCTTGGCCCGCAGTTCGTCTATGTAGGCATCCAGCCCCAATTCTTGGGCGCGGTCCAGATCGGCGGCACGGCGGCTGTGAGGCACAAAGGAATCAGCCTCATCAAACTCGTCATACCGGGCACAGGGGTAAGAGGAGCAATCACTACAAAAGGCATGTCCACCTTGGTCCAATGAGCACCGTGCGATGGCGCAACTCTGGTTGCCCGGTCCGCCACCGCAGCCGGGGCAGTAGCCGCCTACCTGCATGGGGCAGAGCAGACAGTTCAGGCCACACAGGCTGAACTCGGTATCTTCCCGTGTGAAGCCTTTCATACCTGCTCCACCTTTCGCACCGGGTGGCGCACCACGGTTTTCAGACTTTCTGGTTTGCACCGGCGCACATCGCTCAAGTAGATCTCATGGTGGAATCGGTTCTCACCAAAGTCCGCCGTGTAACCGTGCGCTTTGGCGTATTCCGCCATAGCGGCAACTGTAGCGGGCTCGTCATCGTAAGGGCCGATGTGCATGCACTGGACGCACAGACCTTCCTCCCAGGTGAAGAACTCCACCGGGGAGCAGTCCAGCTTCTTTTTGCGGGATGCCTCCTGCACAGCCCAGTCAAACTCTGCTTTGGTTACGAAGTCCGGCAGACGGATCATCGAGATCCAGCAGAAGTCCTCCTTGTGGGTGTAGTCCACGCCACGGATACCTTCCTGCCACCACAGACCCTCCAGCGGCGGCACCACATAGTCGAAGTAACCATCCATCTTGTGGCTGCCCATCTTGCTCATTTTGATGGTGTAGGCCACCGCATACAAAAGGCCAATAGCCTGTTTGTAGGCGCCGTTTTCCTCGTTGGGATCTCCGTGCCCGCGCACCGCCAGAAAGTTCATGACAGGCACCGTGACGATACCCGGCGTTTTGGGCGGCAGGTAGAACTCTTTGTATTCCTTCTTGTAGTCGAATGCCATACTCATTTCCTCCGCTTTTGAGATGCCGCTTTGCGCAGCGCTTCACAGGTGATGCGGGTCAATTCCACCGCCATGGTTGGGTCATCCACGTCCTCAATCAAAAAGGAATCGCTGGCGCCTTCATGGGACGGGGCCTTTGGTAAGTCGGGAAAGGCTGCTTCTCCTTGTGGAGTGATTTTGATAAACAACTGGTCATCGCAGATGACGGAGAAGAAGGTCCCGTCACAGAACAGGCCGTATTCTCCGAACATTTTGCGGGCACGGACGCTTCCGGCCCCTCGAAGTTGTTCCACCACATATTCCACAAAATCAGGATGGGATGCCATAGCTACCTCCGTTTTTCATAGCGCTGGGCCAGCCGACTGACAAGAGCCCCCAGCTGTTCCCGCAACTCAGCAGGTTCCAGAAGCTCAGCACCGTCCCCAAAAGTGAGAATCCAGCTGATTACACTGTCCGCATCTGGGAACCCTCGGCGGAAAAGTAAGGTGCCATCCGGTTGTACGGTAAAGCTGTCTGCACCGTATTCTTCCACCAGCCGCCAACGGCAGGCCGGGGCAAAGCGAACGCACACCTGATATTGTGTGGGATAAATCCGCTCCGGGTCCAAATCCGGCAAAGGGGCCGGGCGTGCTGTAAAGGGATCTCCGGTAGAAAGGTTTGTCATGCGGTTGAGCTTGAACAAGCGGAAGTCCTGCCGGATTTGACACCAGCCCCACAGATACCAGGTGGACCAATGAAAGACCAGATAATAAGGCTCCACGCTGCGCACCGAAGTACCTTTGGGCGCGTCGTAAGTGAAATGTACAAGGTGGTGCTGCTCCATGGCATTCTGTATGGCTTCGATTTTAGGGGCAAGGCTGCTTTTGTACCACGAGGACAAATCAATGAGCATGTGGGTTCCGCCGGATATCAGGGTACTGTTTCCGGCGGACAGCTTTTCCATGAGCTGAGCATAGCGCCGGGTGCCGCTGACGCTGTCCAGACTGCGCAGCCCCGCCAGAATAGCCTGCATCTCCGGGGCGGTGAGCACCGTGCGGTCCACCCGGTATCCCTCCATGATGGAGATCCCGCCGCCAGCGCCCTGTGCGGTGGTGATGGGGATGCCTGCCCGGCAGAGGGCTTCAATATCCCGTTGGATGGTGCGGCGAGACACTTCGAACTGCTTCGCTAGTTCCGGTGCGGTAACCTGTTCCCGCTGGAGAAGGATGGACAAAATGCCGATCAGCCGATCCATTTTCATGGCAATCACCGCCCTTTGTTCTTTTGCCTGTATTATACCATAGCAACCGGACAACTGTCTGTCATGTTTGGCTTTGCAGGAATGTTTTTTCTGCGGGAAAAGCCTATCTATTCATCTTGCAATCCCGCTCCAAATACGCTATGATGGTGCTGTCATCGGAGGACAGTACACCGTAGTGTAGGGGATCGTAAGCAAAGGCTTGCAGGCCGCCAGTCGGATAAGATGTCGAGCGAGCTCGGTTATTGCAGTTGCTGTAGTGATCGGGCGTTTTTCTTTAGGAGGGCAACTATGCAACACACATCCGTCAGTTTGATCCCCTTGGAGGCCGCCGACCGGGAACAGTTCATCCTGGACAACCAGCGGGCCTTCTGGTATGGTGCCATGCAGGAGTTTGGAATGCGGGACGATCATCTGGACAGCCAGGGCGAGATCATCTCACGCAAGACCATCGAAGCCTGTCTGGATGCGCCAGACAGCGAAACCTACCGCATTATCTGCGACGGGCAGAAAGTAGGCGGCGTGATCCTGAAAATCGATCAGGCCACCAACCACAATGAGCTGGAGATCCTGTTCACCGCCCCGGAAGTCCACAGCCGGGGCATCGGATACGGCGCATGGCAGGCAATAGAGGCGCTGCATCCCGAAACTAAGGTGTGGGAAACCTTTACTCCATATTTTGAAAAGCGTAATATCCACTTTTACCTCAACAAATGCGGCTTCAAGATCGTGGAGTTTTTCACCACACAGCACCCGCTTGATCTGCCGCCCCAGAACGACGAGGAGCAGGACGGCCCCAACGAAATGTTCCGCTTTGTCAAAGTCATGGAATGAGAGGTGTACTATGAACCAAACATCCCAAAATTCCGAGATCCAGATCCGGCTCCCAGGGAGCGGCGGACTCTGTACCTTCCCACTGGATAGCAGCACCCGCTTCAGTGATGTTTTCCGTGCCCTGATCGGCAAGGGCTGCTTTGCCTGCCCGCAGGGGAAACGCCCTGTTTGGGTTCTGCTGTGCGGTGACCAGGATCTGGTCACCTGGGTTTCTGATGAAAACACCTTCTATGACCGTTTTCCTTTTGGGGAACCGCCCATCGCCAGCGTTCCCGGCTGGGCCACCAAAGAGGTCCATTTCACTTCCTACCCCGACCCGTTGGCACGGGCCAAGGCAATTTATCTGTACTTTGAAGGTTCCAAGTCCTTTATGGGGCATGAGGGATTTCTGCGGGAGTACAAGAGCTATCAGATCACGCCGGAGCAGGAAGCGCTCTGGCAGGCCGAGTGCAGCAATCGGTAAAATAAAGGCAGCGGCGGATTTCCCGGACGGGAAGTCCGCCGCTGTTTTCTATACATAAAATACGCCCAGTATGTCTGGTATTGCAGTGTAAAACTCACTATCTCATTTTGTTTGTGCTATAAAGCATCTCTCAAAAGGAAATTTGTTTTGATTGATGAAATGAGTGATGGATGATATAATAAAATCATCCCCCCTTACATTACGAGGTATTGAAATGAGAAATAAAAAACCTCCTTTTGAAATTACAAATCAAATGATTGACTATATAGCGGAAATTGCTGAATTGGTCGGAAACCTTAATGTGACAAACCGACTTACTGCCAATCCTACACTGCGCCGCAGTAACCGAATCCGCACAATTCATGGTTCATTGGCGATTGAGCAGAACACCCTCTCTTTGGAGCAAGTTACTGCTGTACTGAATGGAAAGCGTGTTTTGGCGCCGCCTAAAGATATTGCCGAAGTCAAGAACGCCTATGAGATTTATGAGCGACTTGATGAGCTTGATCCCTATTCTGTAGATGACCTGCTGATCGCCCACGGCATAATGACTCGTGGCTTGGTTGAAGAATCAGGGATGTTCCGCACCCGACCGGTAGGCGTAGTGGATAGCGAAGGTCATGTCTTGCATTTTGGGACCCTTCCACAATATGTCCCTGATTTGGTCATGGAGCTTTTGGAATGGGCGAAGACCAGTGAGGTTCACATGCTGATTCGTAGCTGTGTGTTCCACTATGAGCTTGAACTTATTCACCCCTTTGCTGATGGGAATGGCCGCGTTGGCCGTCTGTGGCACACACTGCTGCTTTCTAAGTGGAATCCCGTATTCGCTTGGCTTCCTGTTGAGTCTATCATCCATGACCGCCAGCAGGAGTATTATGATGCCATTAACGCCTCCAATGACGCCGGAGAGTCTACACCGTTTATTGGTTTTATGCTCTCAGCTATCAAAGCATCGCTCATAGAGGCCATCAACTTGAATGATGAAATGAGCGATGGAAAGATTGATAAAACAACACTTCGCTGGAACAAGATTCAGGAATATCTCCAAACTCACGACTACATTATGAACGCCGATGTGCGGGAACTGTGTGGCGTGTCAGCAGCCACAGCGAACAGAATACTTGTTAGCTTGGCCCGTAAGGATAAACTTGCAAAATATCATGAAGATGGACATTGGGTATACAGAATATCAAAATATCAATGATTCTCATGTATTATGAGGTTTGTTTTCTCTAATTACAACATATGCCATAATAAATTTGTACCGACTCGCCCGTGCTTCTATATTCTAACCGACTAAGCAAAAAGGAGGTATAATTAAATAGTTCTGGAACAATGGCACAAGTACAGATACAAAAGAGCGATTTAAAAATGCTAAGAATTGTTGTCCTTTGTGCAACAAATTGCAGCGGGAAAACGAGTGATAAGGAGGAGTTTTCTTGGAAGCTAAAGATCACAAGACTATAATGAATGATGCCGAAATGCAGGAGTATTGGCACACGTTATCTTCATTTACAGGAGAAAATATCCCCGAGGAGATGGCTCTGTTAAAGACAAAAATTCGCTACCCAAGATTTTTATATCGATATCGCCCGATCAACAAAAACAACCTCGATGCATTGCGCACAAACAAGCTGTATTTCTCGACGGCAAGCAACTATGATGATCCGTTCGACACTTTTTTGCATATCGATTTGGAGAAAATTCGCCATGAATTTGAAAGCGTTTCTAATTCCCCTGAAGCATTGACAGCGTTGGCCAACGGAATCGCCGTGATAAAAGAAGCCTTTCAAAACTGTCCAGATATTTCGCAAGAGCTTCTTCAACAAGCTACAACTATCGAAGGAATAAAACAATTGTTAGAGAGCGGGATGAAGAATCAATTCCTAGCATACATGTTGACCTTGCGTTCAAAAATTCAAGAAGAAATCCTATCGATTTGTTTTTCTGAAAATGGACTCAACGAAACGCTTTGGTTAAAGTATGCTGACAGGCATAGAGGCTTTTGCCTTATGTATGACTTAAGTGATACGGATAGTTTCCATTGTGGTAAATATGAAAAATGCGAGAATTGTGGCGCTTATAAATATGGCACACCAATTTACCCGGTATATTATTCTAACGAGCCGCATGACGCCACCGATTTTGCAAAGCTTGTGATGAAGCAAGATATAGCGCAGCGACTGGGAGATTCTTTACCTGAATTTATGCGGAAAGATATCAAGCCTCTTCCTTGGGAAGTTGAACGCAACAGTTTAATTAAAAAGGAATGCCACAAGTATGACGAGGAATGGCGGATGATCGCAAACGTTAAAATGAATCTCCCTGCAACGATAGAATGGGTGCCGTTTGGAGTTATTATAGGTGTGAGAACATCTCCGGCAGATAAGGATTTGATCCTCTCGATGGCCAAAGAAGCTGGCATCAAAAACATTTATCAATCCTATATTGATACGGAAAATATGTTGAACGCATATCCAATCTGAAGAATATAGCGAATAAAGAAAAACAAGGATGATTGCCTAACGGCAAATCAGCCTTGTTTTTGCTATCAGATTATCCAAAATTGTTTTAATGCATCCAAAAAAGACGCATTCTTTTCTGGCGAGCATTTTTGCACTTATATCTTTCGGATTTTGACTGCTTATAATTTTGGTCAACCTCAAATCCGTACTTACGCTTAATCTGTGCAATATATATATATATTTAGTTCTAGATCGAGCTCTAATTGTATCGTTTGGCCTTTATTGGGACAAATGCACCCCATTTCCTCGTCTATACTTCTTGGGAACACCTTCTTTCTTGCTTAACTCCTTCTTCATTTCCTCCTGCCGGATTGTATCGAAAATTGCACACAATTCTCTATCAAAAGCCTCTGGGTCAAAGGTTTCGGGATGCTCCGATGCCTGCGACACCAGGGGCTTTACTTCTGCCCGCCAGCGGGTGATGGTGGCTTTGCGGCAGGCATCGGACATGTACAAAAAGCGGCTGAGTCTGCCGTTCAGCTTGTTGCCGATCTTGGTATAGAGTGCCACCGCGGGGTCCACCGTGCGACTTTTTGCCACTTCCTCGGCGGCCACTTCCTTGCAGGTGCGCTGCCCGCCGTTGGGCGATTTGCGGTCACAGTATTTTGCAGCTGAACTGAACGGTACAAACAGCATTCCACATTGCTTGCATCTGCGGGCGGTCTTATGCTGACCGCACATTTGCAGAAAATCCACCATGACAACCTCGGCCAGATTGTCTGCTACATAGTAACTACGGCTGGCAATGTCGGGATGTTTCCGGGCTTTTGGAGATTCCTCCGGCAAAGACAAACGGCTGAGCATTTTCATGTGGAGCCGCTCATACAGCTTTTCCCCAGCCTTTATGCCGGAATACCGCAACAGCATGGCGTCGCCCAAAAACTGAGTGGCATCCTTTTCAGGATGGTTGTCGGCGGCCACCAGTGTGAATTCCACCAGATCTGCAAGACTGGGCTGGAAATCAGACAGTACTTTCAGCTGTTCCCACAACCGATTGAGAATCGTATAGGCGGCAGCGGAATACTCCCGATCATCGGAATCCCCATAGCGTACCAACACCGCATCGGGTTCCGGCCAGGAATCCAGAAACCGCTCGATACACTCGGAGGCACTTTCCAGAGCAAAGGCTCTGTTCAGCTCCCGCAGTGCCACGTTTACGAATTTGTTTTCTCTCATGATGTCCTGGTCTTCCTGAGAGAGGGCCATAAAGTTCAGCTTCCGCACCGCCTGATAGTAAAAGTCAGAAGCGGCCTGGGTGCAGTAATCTTTCAGCAGACTCTGCATGGCGGGGTAATCCTGTAAGGCATCCTGCACCTTATTGTAGAGTGCTGCCACCTGACAGTAGAGTGTCTTTTCCGGGTGGGCCAGCCCCTCAGCCACGGTGCGCAGATTCCTTTCGGGAGGTGCTGGCGAAGAAGCCGGCGCCACATAATGCCGCCAGTCAAAGGTGGTAAACAAATCCGGATTGATGGGCATTTCGGCATCACGGTTTGCGTCCAGCAGTGTTTTCGCTTCCTGTGCCAGCTCCGCCCAGGGGAGATCCAGCGCAGCAAATACCAGCATCCCCAGCGGGTAGCTTTCTTCCATCCAGATGTTTTTCTGATGTTCCCGGAGATAGTCTATGTATTCCTGTGGACTCATGCTGAGCAATCGTTCCAGCAGTTCATACCGATGGATTACACCGGTACGCTGTCTGCGCACGAATGTGGGCCGGGGCGGCTGTTCTGCCTGGGCAGAAAGTGGCTCCTCCGCCTCCAAAGTTTCCTCCGGTGTTGGTTCCGGGGGTTGCTTATCAGCAAAGAATTTGCTGCGCCACCGCTTCAACCGGTTCAGCAAGGTTCCCTCGTCAGGCTCAAAATCCGGCTCCTTTTCAAACTCGGCATCCAGTGGCCCGGGTTCAGGGGCTTTATCCAGCGACACCCTGGCCTTCTCGATATTCTCCAGCAGCATATGGTTAGCTTCCAATTCCTGCTGGCGGCGCAGTTCTCGGGCGGCGGGATCACCCTGAAGTTGGGGTGTGAACAAGGATTGGGGAATTAAAAAGGGCTGCAGCAGCTTATCACCCTCAAAACGGAAGATAAAACCTGTAGACATAATGGATTTCCCTCAAATGCAGAGCATCACAAATACAACGTTTTATCGCTATATATTTGTGTAATGGCTCTAAAACTAACGTGTAATTTCATCTTTACATGAAAACATCGTAACATGTATAGCTTTTAACGTCAAGGCGTGATATTCTGTTGCCACGGAACCTTGAAAACTGAATACCCGGCCGCTGAAGGAGATATGATCTTGCCATGACCCGCAGGGCGAGCGAGACGACGTTGGGGAGACACCCGGACAGGAACGGATTTGGCGGGCCGGCCTTTTATTTGAACTTCATGAAGGAGGTACTTTTGTGAATCAACAAGAGATCCTCTGTTTTGCGGATATCCAGGCAGAGGAAGTGAAATGGCTTTGGTATCCTTACATCCCATACGGGAAGATCACCATATTGCAGGGCGATCCCGGATGCGGCAAGACGATGGCGGTGCTGTCACTGGCGGCGCTGCTCTCCAAAGGGGAAAGCCTTCCCTTTGAGGAAACCGCCCGGGAGCCCATCAACATCCTGTATCAGACCTCGGAGGACGGCATTGCCGACACCATCAAACCGAGGCTGGAGAGCGCGGGAGCCAACTGCACCCGTATCAAAATCATCAATGAAGAAAAGCGGGCGCTGACCTTTGACGATCCACGGCTGGAGCAAAGCATCCTGCAGGAGAACGCCCGGCTGCTGATCCTCGACCCGCTCTCGGCCTACATCGGTCCCACGGTGAGTATGAATCAGGCCAACGAGGTGCGGGGGGCTTTCCGCAATCTGTACGCCATGGCCCAGCGCACCAGATGCGCCGTGCTCATCGTGGCGCACATGAACAAGATGAGCGGCATCAGCGCCCTGTACCGAACCAGCGGTTCCATCGACATTGCCGGTGCTGTGCGGTCCATTCTGACTGTGACACGATACCAGCGTTCGCCCACACAGCGGGTACTGGTGCCGGTGAAAAGCAATCTGGCCGCTGCCGGTCCGGCGCTGCTCTTTGAGCTGAGCGACCATGTGGAGTGGCTACGGCAACTGGACGAGGATGCCGAATCTCTTTTGAACGGCTGCGACAGTCTGACGGAAGCCCCCACCAAGCAACAGCAGGTGGAGGAAGAACTGCCCCGGCTGCTGGAAAAAGGCCCTGTACCCAATCAGGAGATCATCCAACATTTCAAGAACAAAGGCATCCAGGACCGGACAGTAAATCTGGTCAAAGGCAGGCTGAACATCCGCAGCGTGCGCAAGGGCGACAAGTGGTACTGGCAGCTGAATGTATGAACCAAGGCAACCATGCAAAAGGGCGCGCCGCCGCTGTCCCTTGCGTTGTTGCATACTTACCCAAATTGACGAACCAAAAGGAGAACCCATGAAAAACAAAACCAAACAGCGGACCAAAGAAGTGAAGGTTCGCCTGACCGAGGGAGAGCTGGCACGGCTCAACGACAATGTGGCCCTCACCGGGCTGTCCCGGGAGCAGTATCTTCGTCTGCTCATCATCCACAAGACGCCCGCGGCGCTGCCGCCCGCCGATTACCGGCTGTTGCTGCGGCAGATGCAGTGGATGGAAACACAGCTGAAAGAGCTGGCAGGCAACCAGTCCACCGATGAAAGCCGGGAGCAGCTGGACTACACCCTCCAGCTGCTGAACAGCACGGTGCTGCTCATGCAGGGTGCCATGCTGCCCCGGACGTTTTCTCCCTTTACCCCAAACACACCCAACGGAGAGGAGGTAAATCCCTATGGAGGGTTTGCAGATTGATTCCCGCTACATTGCCCACAAGCTGATTCAGCGGCTGTACGAGCAGGGCAAGATCAACAAGGCCACCTACGAAAATGTGCTGGCCACCTATCCGCCGGTCCCGGCAGTGCCGCTTGCCGACCCGGCCAAAAAGAAAAAGAAGCGGCGTTGAAGAACACCCGTTTGTACATTTCTCAAACAAAAACCAATACGCTACAATGAGCGTACACCAAAGGAGGTTGATCCTATGAGCTTTTTACAGGAATACCGGAACCGTCCCCGCCGCGTGGTGTTTTACGGGCGGGTTTCCACTGAACATGAGGCCCAGGTATCGGCGCTGGACAACCAGATGGATTGGTATCAGGAACTGGCCACGAAAAATCCCAACTGGGAGGTGGTAGGCCAGTATGTGGACGAGGGCATCACCGGCACCCAGGCTACCAAGCGCCCCGCCTTCATGCAGATGATCGAGGATGCGGAGAGAGGCAAGTTTGATCTGGTGGTCACCCGCGAGGTCTGCCGCTTCGCCCGCAACACGATGGACACGCTGTTCTACACCCGGAAGCTGAGCAAGCTGGGGGTGGAGGTCTACTTTGCCGCGGACAGCATCTGGACGATGGACAACGAAGGAGAGCTGCGGCTCACCATCATGGCCACCATGGCCCAGGAGGAAAGCCGCAAGACCAGCGAGCGGGTGCGGGCCGGCATCCAGATGAGCCGGGAAAAAGGGGTGCTATTCGGCAACGGCAACATCCTGGGCTACGATCTGGACAAGGCCCACAACACCTACGTCATCAACGAGGAACAGGCCGAAACGGTGCGGATGATCTTTGAACAGTACGCCACCGGCGACGGGCTGGGAAAGGTGGCCAAAGCCCTGATCGCAAAAGGCCGCAAGGACGGCGGTGGCCGCCTGAAATGGGATTCCAGCAAGATCACCCGCATCCTGCGCAATCCCACCTACATGGGCTACTGCGTCTACAACCGCACCCAGACCACTGACCTGCTGGAGCACAGCCGGAAGAAAAACAACGACGAGGAAACCTACATCCTGAAAAAGGGAAATTTCACTCCCATCATCGACGAAGAACTCTGGCACCGGTGCAACGACATCCGCCGAAGCCGCCAGCGGAACCTGCTGGACGAGAACGGCAAGCCCCGCAAGTACGGCGGCACTGTCGCCAAGAACGTATGGGTCACCAAGCTGGTATGTCACTGCGGTTCCAAGCTGCGGCGGTATCTGTGGAACACCAAGGCAGACGGTACGCAGGTCTATGGCTTTGAGTGCTACCGCCACAAGAAGCAGTCCGCCCTGTATCTGAAAAAGCACGGCCTGCCCGAGGGCATCTGTGAACTGAAAGCCTTTCCCGAATGGAAGCTGGAACTGATGGCCCGGAAAATCTTCGAGACTGTGTGGGGCAACCGGCGGGAGGCAGTACTGGAAGCCTGCCGGATGCTCAGCGCCTGCTATCGGGAGGAAAGCGCCGATCCGACCAAGCTGAAAGCGCTGGACAAGCGGATGGACGCGCTAAATCAAAAGCTGGACAACTTGATCATGATGAAGGCATCCAACCAAATCACCCTGAGCCAGTTTGTGGAGCAGAGCAACGAGATTGGCGTCCAGCAGCAGCGGGTCAACAAGGAGAAGGCGGAACTGCTGGCCAAGCAGGGGGACCACAATGTGCTGGACATGGATGCCATCGAGGCCAGCCTCTGCGAAGCGGTGGATTTCACCGACGGCATGGTGAGCGAGTGGTTCATCCAGAACTTTGTCCGCCGCATCACACCCATCGACGATACGCGGTTCGCCTGGGTGTTGGATCTGGCGCCCGAACCCCAGACGCTGGTCTGCGAGGTCAACGGGCGGAAGGAATATCCGCGCATTACACTGGAAAGCAATTTATACCGGGGGGCCTGGCCGCCCCCCGGGGCTTCCCGCCAAACCTTTCTGATCAACAGGAACGGTCGGCTGAATGGGGACATTTCGGCGGCGGGATTGGCACAGGACAGGCAGCTATCAAGAATCCTCGCAAGTAAAACCGTTGGACTCTTGGAGCTCACGCTCAGCTTAGAGGATGCGCAAGCATTTCAAAAAGCGCATAACAGCGTGATAAAGCCAAGCCGATGGCGTGATATCGACTTGGAGATCTACCTGTAATACGCCAATCCCCCTGCTACTGATTTCAGCTGCAGGGGGATTTTTTTGCCTGTTCGCTCCCCGCCGGTGTCGGGGTGTGTTTAGACACGAACGATTGTTAAAGGCACTCGGTTATCCGCAACAGCCTTTGGTTAGCCAAATATTCCCCTCCAGGCATCGTTGGTGCCACCATTTGCTTCCTTTTCTGCTTTTTCAATCTGGTCAGCGGGCAAATATGAACAAAAAGAAAACATTGGCCGCCTCCCCTTGCAATGGCCGGCCAAAAGGTGTATGATACCGCTGCAAAATACTTAACGCAAGTTAAGTAACCAGTGATAAGTATTCTTCTCACAAACGGAAAGGCGGTTGTCCCATGACAGAAGAACAGGCCATCGGCGAACTGTTTGAGCGCTTGTGGCAGATGCGCAAATCGGTGCAGCGCTGTATGCAGCAGGTGGAGGGCCGCTGCCCCCACAGCCAGTTTTTCATGCTGGAGCGGCTGCACTATGCCATCCGCCAGCGGGGCGAGGGGGCGGCCATCCCGGTGTCGGCGGTGGCCGAGCAGACCCGGCTGCTGCCAACGGCGGTGTCCCGGTCGCTGCGCCAGCTGGAGGACGCCGGTTTGGCCGAGCGCATCCACGACCCGGCCGACCACCGGCGGACACTGGTGCGGCTGACCCCCGCCGGCGAGGCGGCCCGCCGGGAGACCGAGGCGATGCTGCGGGCCTACATGGTCCGGGTGATCCGCCGGATGGGGGAGGAAAACTTTGCCGCCATGCTGGATTCCTGGCGCCGGTGGGACGAAGCCATGCAGGCCGAGCTGTCGGCCCCGGCCACCCGCTGAGCCTACGATTTTGAAGGAGGTACCTGCCCCCATGCTGAAAATTTTCCGCTATCTCTTCAAGCACTGGGCCACCATTCTGGCGGTGGTGGCGCTGCTGCTGGTGCAGGCCAACTGCGACCTGGCCCTGCCCGGATACACCTCGGACATTGTGGACGTGGGGATCCAGCAGGGCGGCGTGGACAGCGCCCTGCCCGACCCGGTGCGGGATTCCACCCTGCAGGCGCTGGAAAGCCTGATGTCCCCCGAGGACGCCGCCCTGGCCGAGCAGTGGTATGCCGCGCCGGACGAAAACGGCCTGCGCGCGCTGAGCCATGGCGCCGAGGCCGCCCGAGCCGAGCTGGAAGAAGCCTTCACCCTGCCCGACGTGATGCTGTACCAGGCCGCGGCGGCCCTGTCGGCCGACCGCCAGGGGGTGGAGAGCGCCCTGCCCGAAGCGCAGGACCTGGACGCCGCCGCGGCAGCCGTCAGCCAGGCACTGAGCAGCGCGGAGGATGTCTCGCTTGCTTCCGGCGCCATCACCTCCGACGGCGCCGCCGCCGGCCTTTCCAGCCAGGCAGCCAGCCAGGCCGTGCAGCTGGTGCGGCTGGAATACCGGGCCCAGGGGGTGGACGGCCAGGTGCAGATGCGCTACCTGCTTACCACCGGCGGCGAGATGCTGCTGGTGGCCCTGCTGATGGCCGCGGCGGCCATCTCGGTGGGCTTCCTTGCCTCCCGGGTGTCGGCGGCCATCGGGCGGGACCTGCGGGGGCAGGTGTTTGCCAAAGTCATCGACTTTTCCCATGCCGAGACCGACCGCTTCTCCACCGCCTCGCTGATCACCCGCACCACCAACGACATCCAGCAGGTGCAGATGGTGGCGGTGATGCTGCTGCGCATCGTGATCTATGCGCCGATCCTGGGCATCGGCGGCATCGTCCGGGTGGCCGGCACCGACACCGGCCTGTCCTGGATCATCGTGCTGGCGGTGGCACTGCTGCTCTGCCTGGTGTTTGTGCTGATGCAGGTGGCGATGCCCCGTTTCAAAAAGATGCATAAGCTGGTGGACCGGCTGAACCTGGTCAGCCGGGAGATCCTGACCGGCATCATGCCGATCCGGGCGTTCAGCCGCGAAAAATTTGAGGAAGCCCGGTTCGACGAGGCCAACCGGGACCTGATGAAGACCCAGCTGTTCACCAACCGGACCATGACCTTCATGATGCCGGGCATGACGCTGATCATGAACGGGGTGAGCCTGCTGATCGTCTGGTTCGGCGGCCACGCGATGGTCACCCGCGGGATGCAGGTGGGCGACCTGATCGCCTTTATCACCTACACCATGCAGATCGTCATGTCCTTCCTGATGCTGACGGTCATCTCGATCATGCTGCCCCGGGCCGGGGTGGCGGCCGACCGCATCGAGGAGGTGCTGCGCACCGAGCCGGTCATCGAGGACCCGGCCCCTGACCGGCAGCCCGCCGGCCTGGCCGACCATCCCTGGCAGGGGGTGGTGCGGTTCGACCATGTGGACTTCCGCTTTCCCGGCGCCGACACCGACGTGCTGAAGGACATTTCCTTCACCGCCCGGCCGGGCCAGACCACCGCCATCATCGGGTCCACCGGCTGCGGCAAGTCCACCCTGCTCAACCTGATCCCCCGGTTCTATGACGTGACCGGCGGGCGGATCACACTGGACGGCGTGGACCTGCGGGAGATGCCCCAGGCCACGCTGCGGGCCCAGCTGGGCTATGTGCCCCAGAAGGGGGTGCTGTTCTCCGGCACCATCGAGTCCAACCTGAAGTTCGGCGGCGACACGATCTCGGACCAGGCCATGGAGCAGGCCGCCGCCATCGCCCAGGCCGGCGACTTCATCGCCTCCAAGCCGGAAGGATACCGCAGCCCCATCGCCCAGGGGGGCACCAACGTCTCCGGCGGGCAGAAACAGCGGCTGTCCATCGCCCGGGCCATCGCCAAGAACCCCAAGGTCTACCTGTTTGACGACAGCTTCTCGGCGCTGGACTACAAGACCGACGCGGCGCTGCGCCGCGCCCTGAACGAAAAGACCGGCGGCGCCACCGTCATCCTTGTGGCGCAGCGCATCTCCACCGTGCTGCACGCCGACCAGATCCTGGTGCTGGACGAAGGCCGCGTGGTGGGCTGCGGCCGCCATGAAGAACTGCTGGCAGGCTGCCCCGAATACCGGGAGATCGCAAAAAGCCAGCTCAGCGAGCGGGACCTGGCCGCAGCCGGCGCCCGCGAACCCCGGAAAGGAGGCGACGCCTGATGCCGCCCGTACATCACAGCGGTCCTGCCGAAAAACCCAAGGACATGACCGGCACCCTGCGCCGGCTGCTGGGCACGCTGGGGCGGTTCAAGGCCGCCTTCTTCGCAGTGCTCGTCTTCGCCATGCTCTCCACCCTGTTCAACATCGCCGGGCCCCGCATCCTGGCCGAAGCCACCACCGCCCTGGCCACCGGCTGGATGGCGATGATCACCGGCACCGGCAGCATTGATTTTGCGCTGATCGGCCGCATTCTGCTGATCCTGCTGGGGATGTACCTGCTGTCGGCCTGCTTCAGCTTTGTGCAGGGCTGGGTGATGAGCGGCATGTCCCAGAAACTGTGCTACGACTTCCGCCGCCAGATCAGCGAAAAGATCAGCCGTCTGCCGCTGGCCTACTTCGAAAAGCGGACGGTGGGCGAGGTGCTCAGCCGCATCACCAACGATGTGGACACGCTGGGCCAGAGCCTGAACCAGAGCATCACCACCCTGATCACCAGCCTCACCACGATGGTGGGCGTGCTGGTCATGATGCTGTCCATCAGCCCGCTGATGACCCTGATCGCCCTGCTGATCCTGCCGGTGTCGGTGGCGCTGGTGTCGGTGGTGGTGCGGTTCAGCCAGAAATACTTCCGCGCCCAGCAGAAATACCTCGGCGTCGTCAACGGCCAGGTGGAGGAAGTCTACTCCGGCCACAACGTGGTCAAGGCCTTCAACCGGGAAGCCGCCGTGCTCGCCGAGTTCGGCGCCGCCAACGACAAGCTGTACGAATCCGCCTGGAAGAGCCAGTTCCTCTCCGGCCTGATGATGCCGGTGATGAACTTTGTGGGCAACCTGGGCTATGTGGCGGTGGCCGTGGCGGGCAGCATCCTGGCCGCCCGGGGGGTCATCACCATCGGCGAGATCCAGGCGTTCATCCAGTATGTGAAGAACTTCACCTCCCCCATCCAGCAGCTGGCCCAGGTGTCCAACATGCTGCAGAGCATGGCGGCCGCCGCCGAGCGGGTGTTCGAGTTCCTGGCCGAGGAGGAGGAAGACCAGAAGGCCGACCCGGCCCGCCGGGTGGATTCCTCGGTCATTGACGGGCATGTGGACTTTGACCATGTGCGGTTCGGCTACACCCCCGACAAGGCGGTCATCCACGATTTCAGCTGCCATGTGGAGCCGGGGCAGAAGGTGGCCATCGTGGGGCCCACCGGCGCCGGCAAGACCACGATGGTCAAGCTGCTGATGCGGTTTTATGATGTGGACGGCGGCGCCATCACCCTGAACGGCCACAACGTCCGGGACTTTGACCGCAGCGACCTGCGGGAAGGCTTCGGCATGGTGCTGCAGGACACCTGGCTGTTCAAGGGCACCATCATGGAGAACATCCGCTACGGCCGGCTGGACGCCACCGACGAGGAGGTCATCGCCGCCGCCAGGGCCGCCAATGTGGACCACTTCATCCGCACCCTGCCCGGCGGCTACCAGATGGAGCTCAACGAGGACGCCTCCAACGTGAGCCAGGGCCAGAAACAGCTGCTGACCATCGCCCGGGCCATCCTGGCCGACAACAAGATCCTGATTCTGGACGAGGCCACCAGCTCGGTGGACACCCGCACCGAACAGCGCATCCAGACCGCCATGGACAACCTGATGCGCGGGCGCACCAGCTTTGTGATCGCCCACCGGCTGTCCACCATCCGGGACGCCGACACCATCCTGGTCATGCGGGACGGCGACATTGTCGAGCAGGGCCGGCACGAGGAACTGCTGGCCCGGGGCGGTTTTTACGCCGAGCTGTACAACAGCCAGTTCGAAGATGTGACGGCCTGAGCCCCGCAGACTTGCGAAAACGCGCCGCATGGATTATAATGGATGGTGCATAAAACCAACACTGGCTGCCATGGAGGAGGAAGTGCGATGGAAAAGATCAAGATGACCACCCCGCTGGTGGAAATGGACGGCGACGAGATGACCCGCATCCTGTGGAAACAGATCAAGGAGGAGGTCATTCTGCCCTTTGTGGACCTGAAGACCGAGTACTACGACCTGGGCCTGGTCCACCGGGAGGAGACCAAGGACCAGGTGACGGTGGACGCCGCCAATGCCAACAAGAAGTACGGCGTGGCGGTCAAGTGCGCCACCATCACCCCCAACGCCCAGCGGGTGGAGGAATACAAGCTCTCCCAGATGTGGAAGAGCCCCAACGGCACCATCCGCGCCATTCTGGACGGCACGGTCTTCCGGGCGCCCATCATGGTCAAGGGCATCTCGCCGGTGGTGCGCACCTGGAAGCAGCCCATCACCATCGCCCGCCACGCCTTCGGCGACGTTTACCGCGCCACCGAGTACCGCGTGCCCGGCCCCGGCAAGGCCGAGCTGGTCTTTACCAGCGACGACCACCGCCGCACCGCCCACTGGCAGACCGTTCACCAGTTTGCCGGCCCCGGCGTGCTGCAGGCCCAGTTCAACACCGACGAGTCCATCTCCTCCTTCGCCCGCTCCTGCTTCCAGTATGCCGTGGACACCAAGCAGGATCTGTGGTTCTCCACCAAGGATACCATCTCCAAGCAGTACGACCATACCTTCAAGGACATCTTCCAGGAGATCTACGACGCCGAATACAAGGAAAAGTTCGAAGCCCTGGGCATCGAGTATTTCTACACCCTCATCGACGACGCGGTGGCGCGGGTGATCCGCTCCAAGGGCGGGTTCATCTGGGCCTGCAAGAACTACGACGGCGACGTGATGAGCGACATGGTCTCCACCGCCTTCGGCTCGCTGGCCATGATGACCTCGGTGCTGGTCTCGCCGGACGGCAACTATGAATACGAGGCCGCCCACGGCACCGTCACCCGCCACTACTACAAGTACCTCAAGGGCGAGGAGACCTCCACCAACCCGGTGGCCACCCTGTTCGCCTGGTCGGGTGCGCTGCGCAAGCGGGGCGAGCTGGACGGCATCGACGCGCTGGGCCGCTTTGCCGACGCGCTGGAAAAGGCCACCATCGACACCATCGAATCCGGCGTCATGACCGGCGACCTGTGCGCCATGTGGGAGGGCGAGACCCCTGCCCGCAAGGTCACCTCGCTGGAGTTCCTGCGGGAGATCCGCGCCCGCATGGATCAGGCGCTGGCCTGACGCAGCGCGGCAGCGCCCAAAGGCGCAGCCAAAAAACCGTTCCCCCGGGCCGCCGGCCGGTCCCGGTAAACAGGGCGGGCGCTTCCTGCATGGAAGCGCCCGCCCTGTTTGTTCTGCCCCTGTATGCCCGGGGAAATTTGCCCTTACACGCAAATATCCGAACCTGTTTTTACTGCGCAAAATTGAGCGGATACCACAATATTGCAGAGCATTTGCACGCCATTCGCAGGCGAGACGATTTTGCATCAAAATTTCATAAAATTTGCTCACTATTTTTACTTCAATAGCCAACTCGCCCGCCGTCGGATCTCCTGTTCGATCATCTTCAGGCGATTAGCAGGCAGGTTATAACGGATTGCGCGGCGGTCAAAGCGGAAGTCCAGCAGCTTGCGCAGCATCCGGTGGTGGCGGGGCTGCATGACCGTGGCGGCTTCCTCCAAGAAGCTGTCATACGCTACCGGCAAGAGCGAATCTGCATAGGTGCGGCGGGATGGTCCCGGATGGCGGACATACTGCCTTTTTTTGACCAGCCGGCCCTGCGGGCCGGTTGATGGACAGCCTTGTTTTCGAGAGCATCGCATCCACATAGGCGCGGTTTTTGGGGATGGTGCGCTGCTTGAGCCAGCGTTCGTCCCCACTCGTTGGTGAGGGTCAGGTCCAGCGGCAGGAACGCTCCATAGGACAGAACCAAGAGCTCGCTCCGTATTTTTGGCTGTGTCTGGTATCATGCAGTGTTTGATTGCTAATTTTTTGAAATTGCCGCCAATCTTCAATACAGAAGAGCCGGAAAACCTCATAGCCAAAACACTTTGCTAAAAAATACCCCGCGTGCGTGGGGATAAGGTCCGCCCAGCTGTCCAGTTGGCCCTGCAGTTCGGATCACCCCCGCGTGCGCAGGGATAAGGTCTCATCGCCAGGAACTTTGACTTCAACCTCAGGATCACCCCCGCGTGCGCGGGGATAAGAAGTGGTAGTCACTTACTTGTCATCCTATTTTGGGATCACCCCCGCGTGCGCGGGGATAAGTTGAGCTGGCCGACCTGCTGCACAAGCTGGACAGGATCACCCCCGCGTGCGCGGGGATAAGAATCCCGGGAAGCTGGGGGCCTTGCTATGCGTAGGATCACCCCCGCGTGCGCGGGGATAAGAGCTTTTCGCCCAAATAATCAGTAATTGCCTGGGGATCACCCCCGCGTGCGCGGGGATAAGGTCATGTCGGCGGCATCGTCAAACACCAGGTTGGGATCACCCCCGCGTGCGCGGGGATAAGCGGCCTTCCCAATAGGTATCAAAAACTTTCACGGGATCACCCCCGCGTGCGCGGGGATAAGTCGATTCCAGCGGCATCGTTTTGTACCTGCCCGGGATCACCCCCGCGTGCGCGGGGATAAGATGTTCAGCGCTGCTGCGGCATTCACCGTTACGGGATCACCCCCGCGTGCGCGGGGATAAGTTCATGTCGGCAAACAAGGCAGGCGCTGAAGCAGGATCACCCCCGCGTGCGCGGGGATAAGAGCAGTAAAGCAACCAACTCTTCGCGGGTCTTGGGATCACCCCCGCGTGCGCGGGGATAAGTACTGGATCAAAAACCAGGTGACCGGCTTCCCGGGATCACCCCCGCGTGCGCGGGGATAAGATTCGTGAGCTGTTTGCCCTCGACCACCCGGAGGGATCACCCCCGCGTGCGCGGGGATAAGTGAACAGCGCCATAAAGCAGAGCGCGGACAGTAGGATCACCCCCGCGTGCGCGGGGATAAGCCGACATCTAAGGAGGAAGTACCATGCAGATGAGGATCACCCCCGCGTGCGCGGGGATAAGTCGGAATTTGGTGTCCAATACTGCTTTCATTGGGGATCACCCCCGCGTGCGCGGGGATAAGCCAGCGGGGCGACGTCGATCTTCTGTTCCAGAAAGGATCACCCCCGCGTGCGCGGGGATAAGGCACCGCAAAAAGCGGCAGCCCGGCCGAGTTGAGGATCACCCCCGCGTGCGCGGGGATAAGACCATCCCGGCCGACTTGCCGCCCATGGTGGAGGGATCACCCCCGCGTGCGCGGGGATAAGCCCGAAATTTTGAATCGGGGTAGCTGGGGGCTGGGATCACCCCCGCGTGCGCGGGGATAAGTCGCCCACAAAGACCGTGGACCCCACCAGGATGGGATCACCCCCGCGTGCGCGGGGATAAGATCTATCGGCATCGGGCGGTACGTAAGCTTGGGGGATCACCCCCGCGTGCGCGGGGATAAGGCGCGGGGGCTTTCTCGGATTATGGCAAGATTAGGATCACCCCCGCGTGCGCGGGGATAAGTCTCAAAGGACGCTATTCATATTACCAAAGCCGGGATCACCCCCGCGTGCGCGGGGATAAGACCCTAAACAATATCCTGACCTCGTGCAGTGTAGGATCACCCCCGCGTGCGCGGGGATAAGTCCATGGCCATGCCGCGGGGCAGGATCAGCTCGGGATCACCCCCGCGTGCGCGGGGATAAGTCGCTCATCAGCATTTCCACCACGCCGCTGGTGGGATCACCCCCGCGTGCGCGGGGATAAGAGTCTATGGGGGCAACACCTACTTTGTCCAACAGGATCACCCCCGCGTGCGCGGGGATAAGTCCACGTCCTGCAGGATGCCGGCACGTATGATGGGATCACCCCCGCGTGCGCGGGGATAAGGCATCCAGCGGGCGGCGAAGAGGTCGGCGGGCAGGATCACCCCCGCGTGCGCGGGGATAAGCGCCGTCGCCCTTTGCGCCATAGTCGAAAACGGGGATCACCCCCGCGTGCGCGGGGATAAGAGTGATTGAACACCCTTACAAAGAAGCAATCGAGGATCACCCCCGCGTGCGCGGGGATAAGGTCAGCTGCCCCACCTGCACGTCTGTGTATTCGGGATCACCCCCGCGTGCGCGGGGATAAGTGACAAGACTGCCATTGCCGCCGAGATTGCGGAGGATCACCCCCGCGTGCGCGGGGATAAGATGGAAAAAGGCGAAGACTTGCTCTTTCTGCAAGGATCACCCCCGCGTGCGCGGGGATAAGTTTTGTGAGCAATGGAAACACGCCATGGTGCAAGGATCACCCCCGCGTGCGCGGGGATAAGAGGCGGACAAGATCATCATGGAGCGGTACGGAAGGATCACCCCCGCGTGCGCGGGGATAAGACCACCGGGATGCCGAAGGCCCGGGCCGTCATGGGATCACCCCCGCGTGCGCGGGGATAAGGGCCAGACCGTGAGCCTGCCTCCGGTGGGGGCGGGATCACCCCCGCGTGCGCGGGGATAAGTCACACCTTGCTCACCTCCGCGCCCTGGTCATAGGATCACCCCCGCGTGCGCGGGGATAAGGCCGTTTTGTTGATGAGCCACTCGAAAAATCTGAGGATCACCCCCGCGTGCGCGGGGATAAGTGAGTTGTCAGACTGGGCGGCGGTCAACCTGCAGGATCACCCCCGCGTGCGCGGGGATAAGCAAAGCTGATGCGGGACAGCAGCGGATGGCGGGGGATCACCCCCGCGTGCGCGGGGATAAGGAGGTGACAAAATGCTGAATCAAGTTGTAATTGGGATCACCCCCGCGTGCGCGGGGATAAGCTGATGCCAACCGACGCTTTTTGACCTATGTCAGGATCACCCCCGCGTGCGCGGGGATAAGTGCCACTCCTGCGAGAAATCCACTGTCTGGATGGGATCACCCCCGCGTGCGCGGGGATAAGGGGACGTGTGGCAAAACACCACACTGAAAAACAGGATCACCCCCGCGTGCGCGGGGATAAGAGGACCGGCACCAGCAGCGGGTAGGGCGCGAGGGGATCACCCCCGCGTGCGCGGGGATAAGTTGTAGGTCAGCCACAGTCCCAGGCGCTGGATGGGATCACCCCCGCGTGCGCGGGGATAAGCCTGGACGATACCACCGGCCTGCTGCGCGAGGGGGATCACCCCCGCGTGCGCGGGGATAAGTTGTTAGGCATCAGGTACTCACCCCTTCCAAGAGGATCACCCCCGCGTGCGCGGGGATAAGGTCACGTTGTTGGTGACGGCCTCGTCAAAGTTGGGATCACCCCCGCGTGCGCGGGGATAAGACTAAAAAGATCCCGTCTAATCGCTATTTTATATCCCTCAGCAGCCGCTATTCATTCAGTTTGGAATAAATTTCCTTCATCAGCCGGCAATCTGCCAGGGCACGGTGAGAGATCTGCTGCGGCAATGCGAAATGCGTGGCGAGGGTCGTCAGCTTAAAGTTGCTGACTCCACTGACCTTGCGGCGGGCAAGGTTCAACAGGTCTGTGCTGCGGTTCGCAGCCATCGGCTGGCCGGCCCGCTGGCAGGCGGCGCGCAAAAACGCCATATCAAACGAGAGATTGTATCCGACCAGCCTGTCCCTGCCGATAAAAGTCAGGAACTGTTGTAACGCTTGCTCCATCGCAAGCCCTTGCTCCTGCAACATCCCGTCTGTGAGGCCCGTCAGTTCTGCGATCGTTTTGGGCAAGGGCCCTGCCAGCCGGACCAGGCAGCTGAATTCGGTCTCTTTGTCGCCGTCTACACGAATCGCCCCAAACTCGATGATTTCGTCCCGGTCCGGCTGCAGACCGGTGGTCTCCAGGTCGATCAGCACAAAGTGGTCGCCGGTCTGCGGCCGGGCACTTGCCCGCCGGGCTGCCATCTGCCGCTTGGCTGCCTTGCTGAAGCCTGGCTTCAGCGAAAAGTCCTCGGCTGATCCTTGCGGTAAAGGCCGACGTATGAGCTTGATGCCGTCAAAGTCCACCGGCGTCCAACTCGTATTGTGTACGCGGAAATCCATCTTCTGCTCGCCGTTGGTGGTGTAGACCATCGTGGCACGGCCTGTCTGCAGATTTTTGCAGACACGGTCCCACAGCGCATCGCGCACACGGCTGCTGAGCTGGCCCACATAAACCCCTGTATTGATCTCGCACAGCCATTTGGACAGGTCGCCCCGCAGACGGGGCGGGCAGTCGGTCATGGTGATGACGATGATGGCGCATCCCCCTCCCCTGCCTCAAAATAGTTGACGCCGTTGGCCACGGTCCCCACCCGGTCATCCCACAGATAGACGGCTTCTTCCGCGGCTTCCTCCGACGTTTCTTCGTCCTGCAGCAGCCAGCGGATGTCGTGGACCATGCGTTCCAGGATATGATGCTCCACCATAGCGTCGCGCACACGGCGACGCACCACAGCCGGCAGGTCCTCCGGGTCTTCTGCCGCCACCTGGAAGGCGATGGGGATGGTGACCTCCGCTTTATAGAGGTCGGCAATGTCGTAGACGAAGGAGCCTTCATGCCCCACATGGACGAACCCCAGGCCGGGCGAACAGCCAAGCGCCACGATCACGGCGTGGGCCAGCCCGTACAGGCAGGCATGCCCGGCGGAAAGCGCCTGGTTCACCTTGTCCCCGGCGGCGAAATCATCCGGCCGGTACAGACGTCCGTTCCAGGGCACGCCGGTCTCTCTGGAAGCTTTGCGGTACACGCCCCGCACCCGGCTTCCCTCGCGGCCGCGCAGCTGCTGCATGGTCAGGCGGGAAACATCCTCCTCCGGGAAGCGCAGCTGGTACATCTTCCGCACCACGGCCAGGTGCTTGCGGGTGTTGGTGACCAATTCCGCCTGCCGCAGCAGCAGTCCGGCGCGGGTCGTCAGCGGGCGGCCATGGGCATAGTACCGCACCCCATGTTCCCCCACCCAGACGGCACCCACGCCGGTGTCGCCCATCAGCTCCATGGCGCGGTGGGTCACACGGGTACCAGGGCCAAGCAACAGCACCGAAATGGCCGCTGCCGGGATATGGACGACGCCCTTTTCATCTGTTACCGTGATGGCGCCGTCCTGCCGTCCCAGGGTGCAGTGTTCGAGGTACAAAAAGGTCATGCGGTCCTTGACCTGCGGCAGGGCCTGCAGCTCCGGGCGGATCATGCCGGGCAGTTCCCCCATCCCGCTCACCCCCTGTGCATCACAGTCATCAGGCCCAGGCCGTAGGCTTTGCCCCGGCCGATGCCCTGTGTCAGCAGTTGGCAGAACGACTGGGGATCGGTGACCTGCAAAACGCCCTCGTAGGTGACGGACAGCAGCGTGACCGGATGCCGCCGGTCACCGCCTTTGGCGAACCGCAGCCAGCGGGACGCCGTGACGGTAAAACTGTCAGGCGTCAGGGCAAAGCCATGCTTTTCTGCGCGCTGCAGCAGCCATTGCTGCTGATACGCCACCGTACAGTGCGCCCGCACGGCGCCGCGCACGGCTGTGTCCTTTGGGTCAGGGCAGCTCTTGGTGGGGTTGGCCGTCAGGCGGAACTGCCAGACGCTGCCCGGCGTGATGCGCTGCAACAGCGGCACATAGTCGCGTGTTTCCGCCTGCCCTGCGCCGTTGACAGGGCCGAACTGGGCGGAGATTCCGGTCAGGTCGGGCCGGTCCTCACTGAGCAGCAGCAGATACAGTTTCCCGCCCAGGCGGTCCAACCGCCAGAGCCGCCGTCTGCGTTCCCCCGCGAAGGCGGATTCCACAGCGCCGTGCAGTTTTTGCGGGGCGACCAGCGCCTGCATGGTGGTGGGGCGGGCAAGGTCCAATTCTACCCGGGACAAATACATAGCCGTCACCTCACAATTCTGCAAAAGGGTCATGTTCTGTTTCCGGCCCGACTGTTCCGGCAGCGGGCGACAGAACAGCCTCACGCTCCACTGCCGCGCGGTAGGCATATTGGCGGTGGATCGGGCTGAAGGAACGAGGCAGGTCCCGCCGGGGCACCGCGCCGGGCTGGGCGGGGTCAGCATCCATCACAAGGCGGCAGCGGTTCCCCTGCCCCGCCGCGGCGGGCGCCAGCGCAGGTTCCGCCCGCAAGGCCGCTTCCAGCGGCAACGGCCGGACGCCCAGGCAGAGCGGCAGGGTGGGCGGGCAGGAGCGCCGCCCCAGAAACAGCGGATAGACCGGGTGGCCCAGCGCCCACGCCAGGTCTTGCAGCAGCGTCTCGTCCCCGCTTTCGAGCCCCACGAGAAAGACCGCGTCGGCCAGGTAATACCGCCGGGTGACATAAGGCGCATCCGGCGTTCTGCCCTTGCGGCGGGCGGCCTGTACCTGCCGGGGCGTCGGGTTGCCGGCGGTGTGGAAATCCTCCAATAGCATCCCTTCCCGGTCGACGCGCACACCAAAGCGCAGGCCGCACAGCGGCTGCAGCCCGGCTGCATCGTCCCGGCGCAGGCCCAGCGACGCCGCCAGCAGACCGATGACGCCGCTCTTGGTCGGTTCGCGCTCGGTCTTGCGGATCTCAAATTTGGAATCTGCACCCCAGGATTGCAGCGGGGCTGCCAGGCGCAGCAACAACGTGGCCATCATTCCACCCCATTCCCGGTCTCGGCGCCCAACTGCTGCCCTACGGCTGCTTCCAGCGCATCCAGCATCCGGCCAAGGGGCTGCGCCGGGGCCAGTGCTTCCAGCCCGTCGCCCACCGTGAACGCCTGCAGCGGCGCGTCGGCATAACTGGTATACACCTTTTGCGCGTAGTCCGCCAGGGCTGCTTTGGAAGGGCCGACAAAGCCGTTTGCCGTGGCGGGGACCGCCTTTTCAAACGCGCCGCAGAGGTTGACCGGCTGGTCGGTGCGCAGCGTTACATAGACTGCGTCGGGCAGGGTGCGGTTGGCAAAGGTATTCTGCTTGCCGGTGGGCATCGAGCGGACGAAAGCCTCGGCAAAGGCGCGTACAACGCCAGGTACGGCCTTGCCGCCCAGCTGGGTCTCCAGCTCCTTCACATTGACGGTGGCGTAGCGGTAAAGCGTAGAAGAATTGTATTCCACCGTGCCCAGATGCCCGGCGCCGGCGTTATCCTCCGGCGCGCAGTCGTCGACGGCGGTGAAATAGTCATATTCGTTCTGCACAGCGTGGGTGGAGATGCTATGCGCCACCTGTGCGGCGGCGTCGTAGCTCAGCGACGGGTCGCTGGCTACCATGCGGCCAAACAGCACCATATCCACCGACGGCGCCGCTTTGAGGGCGTCCTTGTATGCTTTCTTATCGTCATTTCCTTCGACGGACAACTGCGCGAGAGCCCGGGCCTGGGCACGGCTCATGAAGAACAGAGTGTCGGCGTCCTTATCTTCCTTGATCTTGCTGAGCCCTGCCAAACTCAGGGCATCCTTCGCCATCTTTTTTGCATCCTGACCCGGTGCCAGAGCCTCGATCTCATCCGCCACCAGCCCGACGATCTTTTTGGTGCGGTCGCCGACCTGCTCGCTGTCGAGAAGTTCCTCCCGGAACATCAACCGCATCGCCCGCTTCCATGCCTGGGAGGAAACGCGGGCACGGGTGGTGCCGCCGTAGACGGCGGTTTTGGGGCTGCCGGTGTCGTCCCGGTTGACGCAGCTGGGCGGCACGGTCTGCAATACATGAAAATCAACATACAGGCGTTTGGATTCCATAGTCTATGCTCCTTTTCTTTCTATGATCGTGGGAAATGTCACGCATTTTCCGTATCTTCTTTGGGGTCATGGTAAAAATCCTGGCCCCAGCGCAGGCGGACATGGGGCATGGCATCGGGACATTGCAGGTCATACAGGTCGCCTGCCAACTGCACATAGTCCAGCGGGATACCACCCGCGCGCAGCAGCTGGATCATCCCCCGCAGATGATGGGAAATTTCCGGCATCTGCGTGGCGGTGGCCAGCGCGTTGAATCGCTTTTGGATGCTGCTTTCGCCGGGGTCCTGCCCGGGCGGCACCAGCAGACGGGCGGCTTTGCCCAGGCCCTCCCCCTCCTTATGCATGGGGCTTGTTTGGCCCTGCTGGTGCAGGGCGTAGAGGGTCAAGGCCAGATAGATCGCCCACTCGGCATAGGTTGGGTTGCCGGTGGTGCTCTGCAGTTCCTCCGGCATGTCCTGCAAAAATGCGCCCCACAGTTCCGGCAGTTCACCGGGGGTGCGGCCCACACCGCGGCGCAGGCCGGCCAGCTGCGCCTTGCGCGGGTGGTCCGGCAGGGTTTGCAGCCAGTGCAGCCGGACGGCTACATAGCGCTGTAGTTGCTGTAGTTGCTGTAGTCGCTGTAGTTGTGTCATGCGCGCTCCTCCTTATTTTTGATAGACTCTGTTCACATCGGCCAGGAACCAGTTGTACACCTTCGGGGCCGAATAGTACGTTTCCTTGTCGCTCACTTTGCTGCCGGAGGATTTGATCATCCGTCCGATAAAAGCCGCACTGCCGCTCTGGTCCACCAGCTGACGGCCCAATGTTTGGGCAATCCGTTTGGCGTCGGCCCGCCACTGGGAGATGTGTTTCTCTGCCGTTTCGCTATCCCACGCCGGGTCGATGTCGCACAGCCAGCGGCGGAAAGGCTGGTCCAGCCGGAAATAGAACTGTTCCCGGGCCGCTTTCGCGGAATTCTTTTTGCCGGCGTGGTCCGGGTCGCTGGCGGCGATGTCCAGATTTTTGGCCAGGTTGCCGACCGCTTTGGCCAATTCCTCACAGCGGTCGATCTCGTCGGTGATCTTCCTCCGCCATCGTCTGCCCAGCTCATCCAACAGCGCGGCATGGAAAGTCAGGGAGTCGCTGAAAGTATCTTCTACTGTATGGGAACTGGTGCCGTCATAGCGCATCCCAACGATCTCGAACCGAATCATCCGATTCCGATCCAGAATCCGTGCAGTCTGCAATTTTACGATCCACTGTACGATTCCCGGGTTCTTTTCCTGTGATTGGAAAACGGTTGGGAACTCTCGCCAGAATTGTATGGCGCTTTTGTGCTTCTTTGGCTCAAAGCTGACAACGCCGCTTTTTTTATCGGTCTGCTTTTCCCATACCGTCATCTGCTCGCAGAACGCATTTTGTGATTCAAAGAAATCCCCGCCTAGCAGAGAGTAACTGACAACCTTTTGACCTTCCCTTTTTAATATAATCCGCCGAGATTGCAGAGTCAGAAGTTCAGCCGCATTATCCGGCACCGGTATCTCATTTCGTTCGCCATAATTGGGGTTCGCTTGCTCCCAATATGGCCGCGGCTGTCTCCAAACCTTCTCGCCATCGGCCAGGAGCACCAGGTTGAGCATCAATGTCTCAAACAGCGTGTCACCTTTCGCCAAAACCAAGCCCAGCCTGCCAAGCCAGCCTTCTTTCATACTCTTTGGCTTTTCCCCGTTGGGAAGTACCTTTATTTTGGGCTTTGCGGCTGTGTCGTCAAACCCATTCGTATACACAAGCCATCTGGCTGCCTGGGCGTAGCTCAATTCTTCCTTTCCCTCTGCTGAATAAGAAGAAAACAATCGGATCTTGTGTTCGCCCTCCACAATTTCACCATTCAACTTCTTTGCTCCAAAGTCCGTACCCTTTTTCGCATCGGGTGCCTGCCAAAACGGTCGTTCCGGGTGAAACAACCAAAAATGCTCATGCCAGGCCACCAGATAATCCCGGATCGGCTGCTCCGGGAACTGTCCTTGACGCCACAGCCCCCGCCAGCGTACCAGCGCCATGTTGGGGTCTGTCAGTGGGACGGCCGCACCATCGACGTCGTGATCCCAAAATACCGTGTGAAGTACCGCCAAAAGCAGCCGCAGCACCGCCACATCCTGCGTGGGCAATTCGCCAGCCAGGCCTTTATATTCGTGCGCATGCAACAAGGCGTCCGTCAGAGACACCTCCCGCACGGAACAATCCGGACAAAGCACCCGCACCCAGGGCTCATCCAACAGGTTAAATTCCACTTCCTTCATCGGCTTCCTCCTTCTGCCAGGTCAACCCGTCCCAACGGTCATAGCGCAGCACCGTCTGGGACAGGTGCGCGGTCAAATTTTCGTCCAGCAGCAGAACCAGCTCGCCTTTCAGCATCGACGCCTGCTGCCACGCCGGCAAAAAGCGTCGGTTCAGCGTTTCCAGCTCCTCAATAACCCGGTCAATCTTCCAGCGCCGGCTAAAATACCCCGGCAGCCGCAGCCGCTGGCGGGCGATGGCCACGCTGTCCGCCTGGCAGGGCGGGCAGTCGGCCGCCACCGCGCGGCCCTCCTCCTGCCAGGGCAGAAAGTGTACGCTGCCGTCCGCCCGGCGTACCATGATGAGCACCTCGACCGACGGATCGCCGTCGCGCACAGCGGCGCGGCCGGCGGCTTCGCTGCCCGCTTGCTCTCCGCTCATCCAATTGTCCAGAACATTCAGTTCCGGGAAATCAGGGGATTCGTCCGGCAGCGGGATTGCAAAGTTTTCCGCCCTGCCTTGCTGGCTGCGCTGTAAAGTGAGATATTCCTCCTGCCTGCGTACACTGTCCGCATCCTGCGGCAAGACGTCTTTTTCCTCCCAGCCGTAGGTGTCCTGCACCAACTGCGGGATGTCCTGCGGCAAAACGACCGCCTGCGGCAGCAGCTGCCGGGTACGCCACAAGAGCCATTCGCCATAGACCGCTTTGCTGCCTGCGTCAAAGCTCTCATCGCCGGTATCCAGCACGGCGCACTGTGCCGTTTGCAGCAGCAGCGGGCGGTCTGTTCGATCCACCCGCCGATGCAGGCGGCCGATACGCTGCAGCAGCAGATCCATGGGGCAGAGTTCTGTCACCAGGAAATCGAAGTCGATGTCCAGTGATTGCTCCATCACCTGGGTGCCCACCACGATCAGCCGGTCCCGTTCAGCACGGGTGGAATGTTTGCCCAGGCGCCGCAGCAGCGTCCGCTCTTTCTCTGCGCGGTCCGGCATCAGGAACTGGGCGTGGAACAAAAGCACTTGGTATTCCGGCAGAGCCTGGCGCAGCTGCGCGGCCACCGCCTGCGCCTTGCGCACCGTGTTGACGATGACGCCCGCACAGCCGCCCTGCGCCAGTTTTTCCCGCAGCAGGGCGGGCAGCCGGTCCTCGGTCAGCGGTGCCAACTGTACGGTTTTGCCTGGTTCGGTGAGCGATACCGTCCGCTGGCAAACCTGCCCGCCGTCAGTCCAGGTCAGCAGCGGATAGCCGCGGCTGGTCTGCCAGCCGCCTTCCGTCATCTTTCCGCCCAGATAGGCGTTGACCAGCTCCGCCCGCCGCCGGGCTGGCAGCGTGGCAGACAGCAGGATGACCGGCACCTGATAGCGCCCCAGCCAGGTCAGCGCGCGGTCGAGATAGCAGTTCATGTAAGTATCATAGGCGTGGCACTCATCCACAACCACCACCTTGCCGGCCAGCCCCAACTGGCGCAGCATCAGGTGCTTTTGTTTGAGTGCCGCCATCAGCAGCTGGTCAACGGTGCCGATGACGAAGTCCGCCAGCAGGGCCTGCCGGTTGCCCTGAAACCAGCGATGTACCAGCACGCCGCTTTCAGGGTCGTTTTCCCTGTCGGTGTCCTCCTCGGTCACGGCCCGGCCGGGGAACAGCTGGCGATACTCCTCGTTCAGCTCAGCCATGCCGTGCGCCAGGCGGATCGAGTGGACCATTTCCTCCGACTGTGCCTCGGCCCAATCCCGCAGGCGGTCAAAGATGCCGTTGGCCGTGGCCTGGGTCGGCAGGCCAAAGAACAGCCCGCCCGCCTGGCAGCGGTTGGCAAAGACCTCCGCGGCGGCCAGCGCCGCCTCCGTCTTGCCCACCCCCATCTGCGCCTCGATGATAAGCAACCCCGGCACCGAAATGTTGTCGGCTGTCTCCAGCACAGCTTGCTGCAGACTGTTGGGCCAAAAATCAAATTGCTGGTGGAAGGCTGCGGCATCCATGTTGCCGTAGGGCGATTCCCACGGGGCTGTCAGATTCAACCGCTTCCAGGCACACTCCACTCGTGCGGGATAATCCGTTTCTCGCCCCGTTTCCTCCACCGGGATCAGCGGGAAATAGGTCGTATTGCTGGCGATCCAGTCCGCCATGGTCAGCAGGCCGGTCAGCAGCAGTTCGGCAGGGATGGTCAGATCCGGCAGTTCTGTCACATCCGAAAAGCCGCTTTCCTGCAAAGCGTTATCCAGCATTTCCTGCCACATTGCCCGCCAGATGCCCTCCTGCCCGTGGCTCCAATAGTTTTCCGGGTGGTTTTCCAACTGTTCGTTGATGAAATCGTTTAAGCCATCCTGCTGCGGTTTGCCGTGGTGTGCCCCGACGATGGATGCCACCCCAGACGGACAGCCAAGTTCCAACAGGATCGCCTCGCTGGCCATCGCGTGCGGCGTGGCGCTGCGGTTCAGGAAGGTATCGGGCAGAACAAGCTGCGTTTGCAGACGCTCGCGCGCTTCGGGCAGTTGGCGCAGGATGTTGCTTTGGAAGGCCACCGTCATCTTGCCCTCGTCGTGGGACATTCCCAAAAAGGTGACCAGTTTGTACAGGATCTCCTCCTCCAGCCCCAAGGTGTGCCGCACGGCTTGGGGCAGCCAGCTTTGCACCAGATGCCGCAGGATGCCCGCCGTATCCCGTGCGTGCATCCAAAGCGGCAGCCACCCGCCGCCTCCGGACGGGTCGGATTTCCCGGCCAACAAACGGACCAGATGCGCAGCCTGTATGTCCATATCTTTTGCCCCTTTGCTGCAAACGTTGTGTTGATTCGGTCTATTTTAGGGTGTATCTGAAAATCAAAAGTGCTGGAAAATTCGCTAAGCACAGCGAATGCCAGCCGCGAGACCGCAGCCATACTTTTATATACATGGCAAGACTCGCAACGCAGCAGACGCTGTTTGGCTAAAATTGAACCGTGCTGGGGTATTGCTGATATATTTTAATTATAGCATTGTTTTGTGACATAATCAGGACTCCTTCACGAGAATTGGTCCTTCCCTTTGATTTTTGTTGAAACGAACAGCTCCTGGGCAGATCTTTTGTGTAATCCAACAACAATCGCCAATAAAATAACCGCCGGACATCCCATTTTGGGGATGTCCGGCGGCCATTGACCTGCTGCTTGCAGCAGAATTGACAAGCAGCAATGGGACTAACATTTGAATCGCTGGGCTTATGCACCTTATAGTTCTTGTCGGTCTATCCGCAAATTTTCCGCCTGCAGAAGGAAGCGGTACAGCGGAACGACCTCAATTTCCACTCCGTCTTCTCGGATATGTTCTTCCTCTTCATAGGTGACAATCATCAGACGCTGCGCCTGCGGTTCGAGGCGGACCAATTTTTTCAGATTCTCGACCTCCCGCTTCCGCGCGTCCCCGGCGATGGAGTAGGCAACCTGAATCGCCGTGCCGACCTCTGGCAGGAAAAAGTCCACATCGAGACCGGTTTTGGCGGATTTGAGGTAGAACAGCCCTTCCGGGAATACACGTGCGAGGGAGGTAGCCACGGCGTTCTCCAAAAGCGCCGCCTCCCGGTGGTTCAAAAACAGGTTGAGCAGACCATTGTCCGCGAAGTAATACTTGGGTGTGCCCTCCCGGTCGGCAAAAGAGGCCGCGTAGAAGTTGGAGAGATGAAACAGCAGGTAAGAATCCTCGGCGTAACCGACATAGTCGATCACGGTATCCTTGCTGATCTTGATGCCGACTGTTTTTAGGGTATTGTGCAGTTTGGAAAACGATACGTCGTTGCAGACCGTCTCAGCGATCTTTTTGATGAGAATTTTGACCGCATAGTCGTTGCGGATACCGTTGCGCGTAATGATGTCCCCCAGCAGTACCTTCTGATACACGCTGGAGATGTAGTCCCGCTTGGCTTGGTAGGACAGCGTTTCCGGCAGGCCCCCATAGTTTAGAAACTCTGCACAGCAGCCGCGGATGCGCCCGCCTGTTTTGGTCTGCATCAGGTCGGCGGAACTGTGAGGGATTTCCTGCGCATCCAGATACTCGCCAAAGCTGTAGGGCGCAATCGTCTTGGTCAGGTACCGCCCGCCCAGCGTGGAGGCGATTTCCCGGCTCATCATGCGGGCGTTGCTGCCGGTGATGTAAACCCGCTCCTTGGCGTCCGCCATCCGGCGAGCAAATTTTTCCCAGCCGGGGATGTTTTGTACTTCATCAAGGAAGAAGAAACCTTTCTTCCCGCTCAGCTCACTTTGCACCGAAACAAGGTCGTTGAAATCTGCTGCCGTAAATTCGGCCAGGCGTTCATCCTCAAAATTGATGTAGATGATCTGGTTCCATTCAGTCCCCTGTGTCACAAGCTTTCGCGCAATATCGAACAGCAGGGTAGATTTTCCCGCGCGGCGCAGGCCCACCAGCACATAGTTGGCGTTTTCCTCAAACGTATAGCCGCGCGGCGTGATCCGGGCCGCCTGGATGGCTGCGTGCTGATCGAAGATGACGCTTTTCAATAATTCGTGATTCATACCTTCCTCTCTCCCCTCTGGAACCCGCCATTTTAAGTATAGTATACATGAAGCCAATAAATTTGTCGAGTATATAAGACATTTTCTTTTCCAATATGTCTTGTATATATAGCCATACTTCAAGGTCATAAAAGAGGGTATTCATGGGTGCGGTGCAAACATTGTCTCTGTTTAGATTGCTGCAATATGAATGAACCACAGAGAATTTTAGTGAAACAGAATTTTCCGAAGCTCCGACCTTTGCTCGCTATAGAGCGGTCCTACGGCAGCCATCATTGGTTTTGTGAAAAAGCGTGCGACATGGCCATTGGACATCGCCATTACGCGCACAGCCCACTCAAAAAAAGCCGAGGCGGAGGCTTCCACACAGGGAACCGACCGCATCGGCTTTTTGGCGTATCATCAAAAAACGGCCATATAACGCAAATATCCGAACCCGGTGAACCGGGTTCGGATACGCTGTTGTGGTGGAAGATTAGGGACTCGAACCCAAGACCTCTGCGATGTGAACGCAGCGCTCTAACCAGCTGAGCTAATCTTCC